>OGCI01002932.1_pt1 | contig 10252 bp, 7 predicted proteins | sample 1570021 | NCBI WGS metagenome assembly OGCI01 (sample SAMN06264664, study PRJEB24512) | hot springs metagenome | isolation source: Hot spring water | place: South Africa: Tshipise | collected 2015-06-21
AACAAAAGCTACGGTATTCATGTAGCAAAGCTTGCGGGACTACCTGAGAAGGTTATCCAGAGGGCTAAGAATATCCTTTATAGCCTTGAAAATGCTGATATAAGAGGGATTAAAGGCAATATTTTTGATGAGAAGAAACAGCTTACATTATTTGATGAGCTGGAAAGTCGGCTTATAGAAGAGATAAGAAATGTTAATCTGGAAGAACTGACGCCTTTAAAAGCCTTTGACATATTGAGAAAACTAAAAGATATGATATATTAAACCAGCGGAGTACTTATATGCTAAATAAACTATTAAGACTTATTTTTAATCAAAGGGCGCCTAAGAGAGACAATGATTTTTTGAACCTTCTTTATTCAAGAAAAACCTGTAGGAGCTTTCTAAATAAAGAGGTACCGAAGGAGATTATAGAGGAAATATTAGAGATAGGGGCAAGAACACCATCTACTGTTAATCTTCAGACCTGGAGTTTTTTCCCTTTTTCATCTGAGGAATGGGTAAAAAAGTTTAATTCACCTATCCCTTTTGGTGCAAAGGCAGCAATTATTATCTGCGCAGATCTTAAGAGACTTGAGCTTGTGGACAATGTGTATAAAAACTACCCACTTTTTTTCTATACACTGGCAGTTATAAATGCCTCTCTTGCCGCTATGAACATGACTATCGCCTGTGAGGCACTGGGGCTAAAATCCGTTCTTTTATCCCAAACCGGCAGAACAGGTTTCTGTGATATATCCTATCTGAAGGGAAAATTAGCTCTTCCGAGTCTGGTTTTTCCATTAACCACTCTTGCATTTGGATACCCAAAGTCATCGGTTTTATTTTCTCCTCCCAAACTGGCTAAACATTCAGTAACTCATTACGGTGAATATCAGTTAGATGCCAATGCTGTAAATAATTGGTTTAAAGATATGGACTTTGTGTGTAAAATGGTAGATAAGGAGCACCTTACAGAGAAATTTGATAAATATTTAAAATTACTACCAGATGCAGAAAAGGAGCTAAACATTGCACTTAAAGAGATTAGTAGTTAGCCTGATTCTTTTGGCATGCTTTTTTACTTTTGTAGGTGCAAAAGCTAAATCAAATAAAAGGTCAAAGGCATCACTTTATGATAAGATAAAGCAGGAGTATCTGATATATAAAAATTCAAAAAATCAGCTTAAAGACAGTGTACTGAAAGGCTATATCCTTAAATTTGATAAGTTGGAAAATAGTAAAAAGCCCGATGAGATAGTGGGCAGCAAATATTTTAAAGCTGATATCTATGAAAAGCTGTATGAGATTACAGGAAAGGATGAGTATCTTCAAGAGGCAATTAGTCTTTACAAAGAGGTCAGTCAGTATAAAAACAGCAATTTTTATCTTGCTGCCAGAAAAAAGCTGGATCTCCTCGAACCACCCAAAAACAATAATGAGATTCCTCACCTAACTACTGATGAGAAAAAGGAACAGTCAGTTACGGTAGTCGACTCTGTTTTGAAAAATATTAAATACTGGTCAGATACATCATATACAAGAGTGGTATTGGAGTTTGATAGGCAGGCTATTTTTGAGCACCGGTCGCTGAAAGAAGATCCAGATAATAAAAAACCGCCAAGGATTTTTATTGATATTAAAGGGCGCTCTTATGATGAAAAATTCAGAACACCTCTTATTATTAAAGACAATCTGCTTGAACAGATAAGAGTAGGGCAGTTCAAAGAAGATATTGTGAGGGTAGTTCTGGATTTAAGTTCTATAACAAAATATACTGTATTTAGTCTTACCAATCCGTTCAGGGTTGTAATAGATATTTATGGCTCTGAAAAGCCCCACCTAACAAGACCATCTCCCGCGGAGGATAAAAAAATCCAAGAACGTAAGGTTGAGACCAGAAATATTTTCCATAATATTAGATCAGTAGTGATAGATACAGGTCATGGGGGACATGATCCCGGCGCCATTGGTGTGGAGGGGCTTAAAGAAAAGGATGTTGTTCTTGATATAGGGTTCAGAGTTGGACGTATTATAAAGGAAAACTTTCCTGAGATTAATGTAATATATACTAAAGAAGCGGATGTATATCTAACTCTGGAAGAGAGAGTCGCAATAGCTAATGCAAAGAAGGCTGATCTGTTTATCTCTATCCATGCAAATGCAAGCAAAAATAAGTCAGCCAGCGGAATTGAAACTTACTTTCTCGACTTTGCAAAAGAAAAGTCAGCAATGGAGGTAGTTGCAAGAGAAAATGCCACATCCATTGAGGGTGTTGAAGAGGTGCAGACCATACTGAAGGATCTGTTGATAAGCAGTAAGTATAACGATTCCAGCCTTTTTGCATCTATTGTTCAGAGAAATTTAGTTGCAAGGCTTAAGGCGGAGTATGATGACATCAACGATCTGGGCGTCAAACAGGGTCCTTTTTTTGTACTTTTAGGCTCGGCAATGCCCAGTATCTTGGTAGAGGTCTCTTTTATAACCCATCCTGTAGAGGGAAGAAGACTTGCTTCTTCATCTTATCGTGAAAAGATAGCGGAGGGTATTTTTGAAGGCATTAGAGAGTATATTTTGAAGGCAGCTTTAGTTCAGCATAATGAAGATAAACATATTAGATAAAATAAAAAGGTTCTCTGGAAGAGAAAAAAGGCTTTTTTTAGCCCATAAAAACCCCCATTCGGTTCTGAAAAACAGGTCCAATTTTTTTGACCAACTTATATGTCAGTTAGTTGAAGAGATTATTGATTATAAAAAAGAGCCCAATTTTTTTTTAGCTGCGGTAGGCGGCTATGGCAGAAAAGAGCTTTATCCCCAATCTGATATCGATCTAGTAATAATAAGCAAAAAAGAAGATGAACTGCTACTTAAGGAAATTCACAACAGATTAGTAATGGGCTTACTGGATGCAAAGATTGAGGTAGGTTATGCCTTCAGAGAGATTGATGAGCTGCCAGAAGATCTGGAAAAAGATATTACTATAATAACCTCCTATTTAAATGCAAGATTTTTGTGGGGGAATTACAAACTTTATGAATATTGGCAGGAAAATACGGTTTTCCCCTATCTAAGAAAGAAAAGGGTAAAATATTTTACTCTAAAACTTGAAGAGTATAAAAAAAGGCTTATCAAATACAATCAGAATCCTTATATTTTAGAGCCAAACATAAAGGAAGGTATTGGAGGTCTCAGAGAATTCCATTATATGAACTGGCTTAGCAGGGTCTGCATAGGACAGGGAGACCAGACATCTCTCTTTTATCTGAACATTATTGATGGTAGGGAGCTCTCTGAACTAAAAAATGCATATACCTTCCTGGCAAGGGTAAGATGTTTTATCCACATGTTCAGATATGTTAAAAAAGAGACCCTTACCTTTGAGCTTCAAGAGGAGGTGGCAAGATTTTTAGAATATGAAGACAGAGCTGATGCATCTTTTGTAGAAGCATTTATGCAAGATTTTTACCGACATACACATAATGTTTATCTAATCTCAAAAAAGGTTTTTCATAGCTTTGAAATATTTATCAGAAATGACCCATATCTGGTAAAGAAAGAGATTGATGCTGGTATATTTCTGGAAGGATATTTAGGTGGAGAGATAAGCATTACCCCACACCGAATAGGTAAAAATGTAAGAACTCTGTTTAAGGTCTTTCTTTATAGTAAAAACCTTCAAAAGCCCATCTCTTTTAAAACTCTTAATATTATAAAGAACTATGCCCGTAAATTTGTGGTGTTTAACTGGGATGAAGAGCTTAGAAATATTCTTTTTCAGCTTTTTACACCCAAATATACCAACGATTTTAACGTAATCATGGATATGTACTACTCCGATTTTCTTAAGATTATATTCCCTGAGTTTGAAAAGATCTATCATAAGATGCAGTTTGATGCTTACCATATTTATACCATTGATGTTCATTCTCTATATTCGGTAAAAAACATATTAAATTTTTATGAACAGAATAGAGATGATATTAGAAAAAAGATTAGAAAACCCCACATTCTACTGCTGGCGGTCTTACTTCACGATATAGGCAAGGGGCTTGGGAAGGAGCACGCTGAAAAAGGCGCCAGTATAACCGAGCAGATCTGTAAAAGGATGGAGCTTGCGGTTGAAGATACGGAAATCATTGTCTTTTTGGTAAAGAAGCATCTTCTGCTTTCAAAGATAGCCCAGAGACGTGATATATCAGACCTTACTTTTTTAAGAAAAATATTTGATGAAGAGATTAAAAGCAAGGAGAATTTTGAATATCTATATTTTCTCACCCTTGCAGACCTTATGTCTGTAGGAGAAGGTGTTTTCAGTCAATGGAAAGAGAACCTGTTTATACATCTGTATTTGAATTTTGAAAAGATTTTAGGTACAAAGAAAAAAGATTATGTATATATTGAAGATTTTGGTAAACAAAGACGAAAGGAGCTCATATCCTATCTGGAAAATAAAGGTCTTCAACAGTTGATACCGTTCGTTAGATATCTTCCGCTTAACTATATACTTACAAACGAGTTTTCTATGATAAAAAAACATCTGCTGATTGACAGGGAGTTTTCCAGAGCAGGCAGGGAGTACTTTGTTGACATAAATCCTGACTATAAAAACAAGGTCACCGAGATAATAATAGCAAGCAGAGATAGAAAGGGGCTTTTTTACAAGCTGGCTGGTATTATGACCTATGTGGGTTTTAATATTCTTAGTGCAAATATAAATACAAGAAATAATGGCTCTGTTCTGGATGTGTTTTATGTGGATCTGGGGAAAAGGGAGTATGAGTTTGATGAGTATCTAAATGAAAAGCTTATTAATACCCTTGATGAAGTACTGGTTAAGGGAAGAGATATAGATGAAAAAATTACTAAAAAAATAAAAGGTTTTCACAGAAAAAGCATTTTTAAAGAAAAAGATGAAGTTTATTTTGATAATTCAAGCTCTGATGGCTATACAATAATAGATGTATTCACAAAGGATCATCTGGGACTACTTTATGAGATTACAAAAAAGCTCTATCAGTTAAATCTGGACATCTATTTTTCAAAGATAAACACCCTTGGAGAGCGGGCTATTGATGTATTTTATGTTAAAAGGAACGGAAAAAAGATAGAAGACAGACAAGAGCTAGAGACTATCAGAACTGCTCTTTTAAAAGTTCTTGCTTAACCTTGTTTATGTAAATATTTGTGAATAAACTTCTCAATGGGATCCCTGTAAAGATAAAAGCCAAACATAATCATTGCCACAATTACAGCAAGAGTGATAAAGGATTTGTAATACTGATTTCTAATCAGGTTGCCTGCAATAGAAAGTAGGTATGTGCTAACAAGTCTGCCAAAAGTAGAGATTACTACAAATACCTTTATAGACATCTTACTTAGACCTAATATATAACATAAATAGTCTTTCGGGAATCCGGGCATCAGAAACAAAAGGGCGGAGATGGCTGTACCTCTGTGAGTCATAAGGTAGTCAAATCTTTCCATATATATATGGGGGACAAATATTAATGCAAGAGGTCTCCCAAAAAATCTTGCCAGAGAAAAGGCTAAAACAGAGCCTAAGGTAAGCCCTAAGGTTGAATAAAAGGTACCTAAAATTATACCATATAGATATCCGCCTATAAAGCCTGTAATCTCTCCAGGAATAAAGGCAATAATTACCTGCAGTATCTGAAGTCCGATAAATATAAAAACGGAAATGGTTTTATAGTTATTTATGAAATTTAATATCCGATTCTTATCGGTGAAAAATATCCAGAGCTCATATTTGAAAGTTAGATAGGATGAAACAATAAAGATAATTATAAGACAAATAGTCTTAATGTATAGAATAGTTTTATTCATCGAGCTAAAATAAGATTATAGTCAAAAAAAAACTCTTTACAAGCTTTTTCTTTGTTTTTGAGGGCAGTTGGCATATAATTTTCTTGTGGAAAAATATATAGAAAGTTATCTGACTCAGCTCAGGCTGGAGAAAGGGCTATCTAAAAATACCATTGAATCCTATTTTTTTGATCTAAAAAAATTCTCTGACTTTTTTAAAAATAGAGATGTTAAAGAACTAAATTATGAAGATTATCTCAACTATTTTGAGTCCCTTCATGCTGAAAAAAAAGAGGTTACAACCATTATTAGAAATATGATATCGGTCAGAAGGTTTACAAAATTTCTTTTACTGCACAATTATCTGGAAAAAGACCCGCTTTATAATTTTGAACTACCAAAGATGAAAAGAAATCTGCCTCATTTTCTCTCAGAGGAGGAGGTTAAAAGGCTCATTGAATGCATGGATGTTTCAAAAAAGAACGGTTTAAGAGATAGATTAATACTGGAGTTTCTTTATGGAGCCGGTCTCAGGGTATCAGAGCTGACCTCAATGAAGCTGAACCAGATTAATATTAATGGTGGGTTTGTAATTGTACTTGGAAAAGGGAAAAAAGAAAGGGTTATACCTCTGGGGGAGGAGCTCATATACTGGCTGAAAAAGTATTTGGAGACCTTTGAGCCCAAACTGTATCTGCTTCAAGGGAGAAACAAAAAGCCCATCACAAGGCAGTATATATGGAAAATATTAAAGATTGCAGCCCAAAAGGCAGGCATAGATGATATAACACCTCATACCTTAAGGCACAGTTTTGCTACCCATCTTCTTCAGAATGGTGCAGACCTTCACACAGTTCAGCTTTTATTGGGACACTCAGATATATCAACCACGGAGATTTATACCCATATCACAATGGACAGGCTAAAAGATGTATATTATCAGTATCATCCGAGGGCTAAATGAGAGACATAGAATTAATAACCACCCATCAGAATGCAGACTTTGATGCCATCGCATCGCTGGTTGCGGCAAAAAAGCTTTATCCATCCGCTCGTGTCCTGTTCCCCGGCTCTCAGGAAAGATCCGCAAAAGATGATTTTGTAGTTAATATTTTAAAAAAAATTGATGCCTTCAGACAAAAAGATATAGATTTTAATAAGGTCAGCAGATTAATACTTGTAGATACCAGAAATCCCAGAAGGCTGGAGCTGCCTCAGGATATGATTCAAAAGGCCTTTCTGGAAATTGTAATTTATGATCATCATCCCTATCAGGAAGGAGATATAATAACAGATAATCTGCTTTTCAGGGAAGTTGGTTCCACTACCACAATTCTGACCATGATTATTAAAGAAAAAGGGATAGCACTGAGTCCAGACGAAGCAACTATTATGCTTACTGGCATTTATGAAGATACAGGCAGCTTAAGCTATGAATCAACCACTGAAGAGGATTATCTTGCCTGCGCATTTTTATTGAAAAATGGCGGAGATCTTCGGATTGTAAAAGAACTGTTAAGCAGAGATATTTCCAAGGAGGAGATAAAAATTTTAAATGAGATGCTGAGCTCATTAAAGGTATATTCAATCTATGGGATTGACGTTGGCATCTCCATTGTAATGTCAGAGGATTTTATCAGGGATTTTGCCGTTATTGTTCAGAAAATTAAAGACCTTGAAAAACTGCCGGTAATTTTTGGTATAGGGAGTTTTGGTGACAGGATAATTATCTCTGCAAGAAGCAGATTGCCTGAAGTGGATGTGTCCAAGGTTATCAACAAATTCGGTGGTGGTGGTCATGCCTATGCGGCTTCAGCGGTAGTGAAGGATTTAACACCAATTCAACTGGAAGAGATAATAATAGATGAGCTTAAGAATATTATTAAAAAACCTAAGGCAGCACGAGATATTATGTCTCTGCCTGTAAAGTATATAAATCCCGAAAATACCGTTATAGAAGCAAAAGAGATGCTCACCAAGTACAATATTAATATGGTTCCGGTGTGTCAGGAGACCGAAGGAAAAAATAAGATTGTGGGACTTATCTCCAGACAGAATATTGAAAAGGCGGATTATCATGGTTTTGGTAATCTGCCTGTAAAAAATTTTATGACCACGGAATTTTACAGTGTTAAGCCTGATTCTGATATTAAGGAGATAAAGGAGCTTATATTCAGAGGCAGACAGAGGCTGCTTCCGGTGATTAATGAGTATGAAGAGCCCATAGGTGTAATAACAAGAACAGATTTTTTAAGAATTTTGCAGGATGAAAAAATAGCCGTTGAAAAAGAGGGAGAGCTTAAAGAAGAGAATTATAGAAATCTTAAGTCTATAATGTTATTCAGCTTCAGCAAAGAGCTTTACGAAAGACTTTTAAAAATCGGAGAGATTGCGGGAGGGATGAATTATAACGCCTTTCTGGTCGGTGGAATAGTTAGAGATCTTATCTTAAAGAAGAAAAATCTTGATGTAGATATTGTGGTGGAAGGTGACGGGATAAGGCTGGCAAATGTGGTATCAAAAATACTTTCCACAAAGGTAACAGAGCATAAAAAGTTCGGGACTGCTCATCTTATTTTTTCCGATAATAGCAAGATTGATATTGCCACAGCAAGGATTGAATATTATCCTCACCCGGCAAGTCTCCCCACAGTGGAAAGCGGCTCTCTAAAATTAGACCTTTACAGAAGAGATTTTACTATAAACACCCTTGCGGTAAAACTAAACCCCACAGGTTTTGGGGAACTCATAGATTATTATGGTGGGCTTAGAGATCTCAAAGAAGGGATGATAAGGGTATTACATAATTTAAGTTTTGTGGAAGATCCTACCAGAATCTTAAGAGCTGTCAGATTTGAAGCAAGATTTGACTTTAAGATAAGCAAACATGCCCTGTATCTCATTAAAAATGCTATTAAAATGAATGTCTTTGAGATGCTTTCAGGCAACAGGCTTTTTACCGAGCTCCATCTGATACTGGAGGAGGAGTTTCCTGAAAAAATATTTGATAGACTTGAAGAGCTTAATGTTTTAAGCCAGATTCATCCTGAGATAAAGTGGAAAAGGATTAAACCGCTCTTTCTAAGGGTAAAGGACTTTCTTAAATGGTATGAGTTATTGTTTACAGGCATTGAGATTGATAAAATCGCAGTGCTGTTTACCGCTTTTTTTGACGGTATAAATAGCAATGATATGCAAAAGCTTGTGCACAGTTTCGGCATTGTTGGACCCTTTGGGAAAAAGGTCATTGAGATTAAAACAAAAGAAAAACAGATCTTTGAAAAAATAAAGAAGATTAAAGATGAGAGCGATATCTATTTCATTTTTAAAGACCTGCATGCAGAGGCACTGATTTTTTATATGGCAAAATTTAATGATAACTCGTTCAAAATGATAGTTTCAAAATATTTCAGTGAGATGATAAAGATTAAACCCCAGATTACCGGTGACGATCTTATTAATCTCGGGTTCAACCCATCTCCTCTTTTTTCAAAAATATTTGAAGATATAATCAGAGGTTACATAAGAGGGGAGATTAAAGGCAGAGAGGATGAGCTGACTCTTTTGAAAAAAAACTATCTTAAGGAAGGTAAGATTGATTAATTATTTTTTATTGTCTATAATTTAAAAATACAAAGCTAAAATTATTGCAAACAAAAATCAAAGGGAGGTATCATGAAAAAATTTTTTCTTAGTTTAATGATTTCTGTTTTTATGTTCAGCAATGCAATTGCCCTTGACGAGATTAAGTTTGGTGCCGGTATGAAACAGGATCTGTTTAAAAAGTTTAGTGAGGAGCTTGGGGTAGCATTATCATATAAACCTGTATCTCCCGCAGAACCCTATGGTATTACCGGATTTGATATAGGTCTTGAGGTCTCGGCAATAAATATAGATGATAAATACTGGAATAATGCGGTAAAAGACCTTAATGCCCCATCTTATCTGCCTGTTCCCAAAATCCATGCCATTAAAGGTCTCCCTTTTGGTATAGATATTGGTGTGGTATATTCTCAGGTACCCGGTTCAAATATTAAATACTATGGTGGTGAACTCAAATATGCCATCATTGAGGGAGGGGCTTTATATCCGGCCTTGGCAGTAAGAGGTACCTATACTCAGCTCTCGGGTGTTTCAGAGCTGGATTTTAAAACCTATGGCGCAGAAGCAACCATAAGCAAGGGGTTTGGAGTTGGGGCAAAGATTACCCCCTACGCAGGTGTGGGAATGAATTATTTTAAAAGCACACCTAAGGGGGATGCTGCCAGTCCGTTAGGTCTGAAGGAAGAGACCTTTTCCAAACCAAAAGCCTATGTGGGAGCAAGATTAAATATACTATTACTTACTCTTACTGGTGAAGTGGAGTATAATAATGTAACACCTGTCTATTCGTTAAAAGCCGGGCTTTCCTTTTAAATCAACAGGTGGAGGTTTTAAAACTCTTTAGTTT
>OGCI01002933.1_pt1 | contig 10252 bp, 10 predicted proteins | sample 1570021 | NCBI WGS metagenome assembly OGCI01 (sample SAMN06264664, study PRJEB24512) | hot springs metagenome | isolation source: Hot spring water | place: South Africa: Tshipise | collected 2015-06-21
GCTATCAGGCGTGCCCAGAGCGCCAACCCGAATGACATTCGCGATGCGATTGCAAGTACGACCAATTACCAGGGAGTGGTGGGCACCTACGAAGGCTTTGATGCCAAGGGAGACGTCATTCCACAGTGGGCCTGGTTAGAGCGATACTCTAACGGCCAGTGGATAATGCTACACCCTAGCAAAGTATTCTTGCCCCTCACGCTCAAGAACTTTGGACGGTAAGGTGTAGTATCCACAAACTGGAGGGCAGCCTAACAACGTATAGAGTCGACGCCCACCCCTACGCTTTAAACTATCGTACCTTGACTGGGAAGGTGTCATTGATTCAAGCGCGTCTCGCCTGTGAGGGCGGGTGGGCTCGGCTCATACCGACCTTTGGGCTCGCCAGTTAAACATTCCACATCTGTCAAGGACAGTCCAATGATCGCAACCCTGAAAAATCGTGCTCACGTCCTCAAAAGAGAAGCTTACGCTTTATATATTGCCATCCATGATCCGCGAGTTCCGTGGTATGCCAAAGTCTTCATGGGCTTGGTGGTGGCACATACGTTTAGTCCCATTGATTTGATCCCCGATTTCATTCCTTTGCTCGGTTATCTCGACGACTTGGTGGTGATACCCTTGGGCATTGCACTGGCTTTAAAGATGATCCCCGCTGAAGTAATGGCCGATGTTAGGCAGCAAGCCGATGAGTTACTAAGGCAAGACAAACCCATCAGCCGGGCCGGAGCTATCATGGTCATCGCTATCTGGCTAATCATCATCGCCGCAATCGTCTGGTCTATTGCGCACATGCTCACAAAATAAGCCAAACGTCTGCTGTGTCAGTATCTTCTCAACTCCCAATTTCATCTTGAGAATTGGTGGTTTGATGAAACTTGACAGGTAGGCTTTTCAATGATACATTACAGAAGCAAATGATATATGCTCGACAAAGGTGCGCTGCTTGCCCGGATGCACAGCGCGCAATGGGGAAAGCCGGTGACTCGTTCAAAACGACAGTCCGGCGCTGTCCCGCAACGGTAACGTGTTAAACGAAGCCCGAATACCCGCCTTTGTCTGGCTCGTTTGCTCCCTCGCGGTTAGGGAGGCCGGGCGCCCTAAGCGGTTGCTCGCTTAGGGAAAAGGAAATCCTCCCGCCCAAACGGGCGGATTTGTTTTGCAACGGCTTCTCACAAAAGCGAGAAGCCGTTTAATTTTTTTTTTGGCGAGGTGAACTTTGCGCAGAATCCGTTTGTTGTTTACCCTGACGTTGGCAGTTTTCTTCTTTGCAGCTTGTGCCAGAGCAGAGCTCAAGCCAGCCGAGCAGTTGGCGGCGACGGCTACGCCAGAAGTCGGCGAGAGCATTCGCATCCAGGATGGAATGGGCGAAATAGTCGAGTTAGCTGCGCCGGCGCAGCGCATTGTCTCGTTAGCCCCTTCAAACACCGAGATTCTCTTCGCTATCGGCGCAGGCGCTCAGTTGGTTGGACGGGATTCTTTCTCGGATTACCCCGCCGAAGCGCTCCAAATTCAAGATGTAGGCGGCGGCTTTGGGAATTTGAACACGGAGGCGATCATCGCCTTGCAACCCGAGCTCGTCCTCGCTTCCCCCTTGTCCTCCACGGAGCAGGTGAAAGGGCTGCGCGATCTAGGCTTGACGGTTTTCGTCTTACCAAATCCGCTCGAATTCGAGGACCTCTACAACAACCTGATGACGGTTGCCGTGCTGACGGGAAAAATGAATGAAACGGAGACGCTGATTGCCCAATTGAAGCAGCGCGTTCAAAGCATCGAAGAAAAATTAGCCGGCATAACGCAACGCCCCTTGGTGTTCTATGAAATTGATGGCACAGATCCGAACGCCCCATGGACAGCCGGACCAAACACCTTTATCCACATGCTGATCACCAAAGCGGGTGGGGAAAACTTCGGCAGCCAATTAGAGGGTGAATGGGTGCAGGTAAGCCTAGAAGAAATCTTGCGCCGCGATCCCGACATTATTTTACTGGGAGACGCCATTTGGGGTGGAGTGACCGTCGAGGCGGTCGCCGCCCGTCCTGGGTGGGGTGACCTGCGCGCTGTAAAAACTCAACAAGTGTTTCCCTTTGACGATAACATCGTCAGCCGTCCAGGACCGCGCCTGGTAGACGGCTTGGAAGCGCTGGCGCGGCTGCTGCACCCCGATCGTTTTCAATAAAAGGATGCTCATGCGAATCAAGACCGTCTCGGCTTTGTCCATTTGGAACGCCCAACCCTACCTTTTGAACGGCTTGGTTTTAGCAATGGCATTGCTGTTAAGCGTGGGAGTGGGATCGGTGTGGATTCCGCCGCAGACGATGGCGCGTTTACTGGCAAGTTTAGTCTTGCCGCTGGATTTATCGGATGTTCCACAGGCATACCAAACCATTGTGCATGGAGTGCGCCTGCCCCACGCCATTTTGATGACCTTGACCGGGGCAGCTTTGGCGAGCAGTGGCGCCGCTTATCAGGGATTATTTCGCAATCCCTTGGCAGACCCCTACTTAATCGGCGTCGCATCGGGGGCGGGCCTCGGGGCTGTTATCGCTCTAGCTGTGCATTGGCCTGCCACGCTGGGAGGGTGGTTGACTGTGCCGTTGGCTGCCTTCGCCGGCGCTTTGCTGACGGTCTATATCGTCTACCGCTTAGCCAAAGTCAACCAGTCTGTGCCGACCACCACTTTGATCCTCGCTGGAGTTGCCGTCAGCTCTTTTGCAACTGCCCTAACCTCGTTTATTATGCTGCGCTCGAGAGACGAACTGCATCGGGCTTTGGCATGGTTGTTGGGTGGCTCAACGATGAACGGCTGGACTCCAGTTTGGGCGGCCTTGCCCTACATTGTAATTGGCTTTTTTGTCCTCTGGTCTCTTTCACACACGCTAAACGTACTGCAATTTGGCGAAGAACAGGCTCATCAATTGGGCATCCCGGTCGAACGGGCGAAATTGATGTTAATTTTGGCCGCTTCTTTGACAACTGCTTCGGCGGTTTCATTTTCCGGGTTGATCGGTTTTATCGGGCTGATTGTCCCGCACACGGTGCGCCTTTTGTGGGGGCCCGATTATCAGCGGCTGTTGCCGCTCTCAGCCTTGGGCGGTGCCTGCGCCTTGCTGCTCGCTGACTTATTGGCTCGCGTCGCTTTGGCACCGCAAGTCTTACCTGTAGGAGTAGTGACTGCTTTGGCAGGCGCACCGTTTTTCTTGTGGATCTTAAGGCGCGCCAAGAGCGAATTGGTTTGGTAACGGGAGGGATGATTGAAAGTCGGAGCGACACTTTATTTAAACTCGATTGAGGTTGCTTATAACGGCAAGCCAGTTCTCAGGGATGTCAGCTTGCAAGTGCGGCCGGGGGAGATTTTGGCGCTGGTGGGCCCAAATGGAGCTGGTAAAACCACGCTCATCCGCACAGCGAGCGGCGTTCTAACCCCCAATCAAGGGGTAGTCAAGGTCAACGAGCAGGATTTGCGCCAGCTCACCCCTCTGGAGCGGGCACAACTGATGGCCGTTGTCCCCCAAGCCCGCCTATTGCCACCCACCTTCACCGTCTATCAGACGGTAATGTTTGGCCGCACCCCACATTTGGGTTGGTTGGGCTTCCCTAAAAAAGAAGATGAGCAAATCGTCCATCAGGTTCTCGTCCGCACTCACCTGCTTGACCTTGCCCACCGCCGCCTTGGCGACCTTTCCGGCGGAGAGCAACAGCGCGTCTTGTTAGCGCGCGCGTTAGCACAAAATACTCCCATCCTCTTGCTGGATGAACCCACTGCCCATTTGGACTTACACCACCAAGCTCTGATCCTAAAACTGGTGCAACAAACTGTTCAGGAGTGTGGATTGGCGGTTTTGCTTGCCATTCATGACCTGAATTTGGTTGCCTTGTACGCCGATCGGGTAGCCTTGTTGGTGGAGGGACATTTACAGCAAGAGGGTCCGCCGGAACAAGTTTTAACCAAAGCCGTAATCGAAGACGCTTATGGGGTAGAAGTGGAACTGCTCAGACATCCCCACTACTCCGCTCCATTTATCATCCCCCATTCAAACGGTTCAAAAGAAAGGATTGGCTATGTCGCGTAAAGGACGTCGCGGATTGGTGCTGGTTTTTACCGGCAACGGCAAGGGAAAAACAACCGCTGCTTTAGGAACCCTCTTTCGGGCATGGGGCAGAGATTTTCACGCCTGCGTGATTCAATTCCTCAAAGCAGAAACGGGGTCATGGGGTGAAGTAAAAGCTGCCCAACGCTTGGGCATCGAGTGGTATAAGACCGGCGATGGGTTTACTTGGACCTCGAAGGACATGGATGAAACCAAAGCCAAAGCCCTGCATGGCTGGGAGCTAGCTAAGCAGAAGATCGCTAGCGGCGAATATGACCTGATCATCTTGGATGAGTTCACGTATCTGCTTGCTTTCGGTTGGTTGGATAGCGCCGCTGTGATTGATTGGTTTCGCGAGCATAAACCGCCAGAAATGCATCTGATTATCACTGGGCGGGATGCACCACCGTTGTTGATTGAATACGCCGATTTGGTCACCGAAATGAAGGAGATGAAGCACCCTTTTGCTATCGGCGTAAAAGCACAAGCGGGGATTGAATTTTGAATAGGCGCGCTGCTGCAGGAAGGGCGCTTCTCTTTGGCTGGCTTTGCAAAGCAAAGCATTGTCCATGCAGGCAAGCAGATGTCTTTGCCTGCCGCTTTTCCATTAGAGAAACCTGCGCTCATTTGAGGACGAGTGTCCCAAATTTGATATTACACCCACACAAGGAGTGAACCAATGGAGCTCAACGATTTCATACAACGCATTCAACCCTTGGATGAAGGTATCATGGCACAAGCTCAGGCGCGGCAAAACCGACTGACCAAACCGCCTGGCAGCCTTGGCCGCCTCGAAGCGCTATCGATTCAGGTAGCTGGAATCACGGGACAGATGCTCCCGCAGGTCGGCCAAAAAGTGGTCTTTGTCATGGCAGGCGATCACGGTGTGACCGAAGAAGGCATCAGTGCCTATCCGAGTGAGGTGACGGCCCAGATGGTATTGAACTTTTTGCGCGGCGGCGCCGCCATCAACGTGCTGGCGCGCCATGTTGGGGCAAAGGTCGTTGTCGCAGATTTGGGAGTCAAGGGCGAGCTGGCAGCTCACAGCGGCTTAGTGTCCGCCAAGATAGCGGCGGGCACTCAAAACATGGCAAAAGGATCTGCCATGAGCCGTGACCAAGCGATTCAGGCGATTCAAAGGGGCATAGAACTCGCTGAAGCGGAAATTCGCGCTGGAGCGCAGATGCTTGCGACGGGTGATATGGGCATCGGCAACACCACTCCTTCGGCCGCCATCGCTGCAGCCTTGACCGGCAAAGCAGCCTCCGTGTGTGTCGGAAGGGGGACGGGAGTCGATGAAGAAGGTTTACAGCGCAAAATTGCGGTTGTTGAAAGGGCATTAGCAGTCAACCAACCCAACGCCGAGGATGGCTTGGATGTGTTGACAAAAGTAGGGGGCTTCGAAATCGGCGGCTTGGTTGGCGTCATATTGGCTGGGGCAGTGCATCGCCGCCCGGTCGTGGTAGATGGTTTTATTTCTACTGCCGCAGCCATGATCGCTGTCCGTCTGGCACCACTCGCTCGGCATTACCTAATTGCTTCACACCGCTCCAAAGAACAAGGCCATACAATCATGCTAGAATGGTTGAATCTGGAGCCGGTCTTTGATTTAGAAATGCGCCTTGGTGAGGGCACTGGTGCCGTGCTAGCGATGTCGGTCGTCGAGGCAGCGTGTAAGATTCTGGCTGAGATGGCAACTTTTGACGAGGCTGGCGTCTCCGATAAACTTTAAGGGGCTGCGGCATGGATCAAAACTCCCTTCCAGAAAGCCAGCGTTCACCAAACCCCATAAAGCAGAGGTGGTATGCCTTCTGGGCGGCGTTACAATTTCTGACTATCCTGCCTCCTTTTGTGCGCCGCCCCTTTACGGCGGCGGAAATGGGGATGTCTTTAGCCTTTTATCCGGTGGTGGGTTTGTTGATGGGTTTGAGCTTGGTGGCTTTTCACTGGGCTGCCCTACGCCTTTTTCCGTCCACCGTGAGCGCTGCCCTGACCCTAGCGGTGTGGGTTGTGCTGAGCGGGGCTTTGCACTTGGATGGTTTTTTGGATACCTGTGATGGCTTACTGGGGGGGTGGACGCCCGAAAAGCGATTGGAGATCATGCGCGACGAACATCATGGCGCGTATGCTTTGGCAGGTGGGGTTTTGTTGTTGCTCACCAAGTATAGCCTGCTCGCCACAGGTGGATTACCTGCTTTGGCGTTGTTGCTAGCTCCTGCCTACGGGCGCTGGGGGATAACGATTGCAGTGCTGGCATTTCCCTATCAGCGCCTGCAAGGAGTCGGGCGCGCCATAAAGGACGCGGCAACATGGCGAGAAGGCGTGTTCGCCACGCTCTGGGTGCTGATTGCCACCAGCTTTACTTTCTCCCTTGCGGCTTGGATAGCGCTGGTGGTGGTCTTGGTGGTGGTGTGGGGTGGGGCGCAGTTAGTCCTGCGCCTCATCCCCGGCCTCACCGGCGATGTTTACGGCGCCTTCAATGAACTTTCGGAATTGGCAGTCCTGGCGACTTTTGTAGCATGGAAAACCGCATAATCAAACCCTTCCCCTCGGTCGAAATCCTGCTCGGCTCAGAGAGTGTGCAGTTGGTAACCTCGAAAGTTTGGTTTGCGCTATCTTCAGCGCTTTTAGGGGCGGGGTTTACCGACTTTTGCTCTTTGTTCATTGCTCATGTGCATAAGGATTATGATCACCCGCAACCTTGGTTGCACCTGCAGGAAATGGCAATCGCTTGGCGCCTGCCGCAACCAACCATTGGGTTGATGACTGCCGCTTCTCTTGATCGAACGCAGGTGGTCGTGCTTTCCGAAGGGGAGCTACAAGTCTGTGCTTTGGTCACCGCTGGGGTCAGCAACGCTGCGTGCGCCGGTCTGACCCCACCAGTAACCCGGCGCAGCGCAGGCACGATCAATCTGGTCATCTTGGTCAACCATTCACTGACCCAAGCGGCGATGGTCAACGCGGTCATCACCCTCACCGAAGCTAAGAGCGATACCTTGAACCGCTTGGGAGTCAAAACGCTTGAAGGGGAGATCGCCAGCGGCACCTCTACCGACACGGTCGTCATCGCTCACAATGGCGAAGGAGAGCCTTTACCCTATGCGGGACCGGCGACGGCTGTGGGGTGGTTAATGGCAAAAGCAGTGCGTACCGCCCTGAATAAGGTGCTTCGATGAAAGGCGCTGAACCACTCGTCCCCTGGCTCGCATTGGTGTTGGATGAGTGGTTGGGTGACCCACCCAATCGCTGGCATCCGGTTGCGTGGCTGGGGTCTGGTATCGCCAAAGTAGAACACTGGCTCAGGCGCGCCGAGACAAAAGGGGATTTTTGGGCAGGGGTGTGGGTGTGCTTGGGTGGCGCTCTAATGGTGGGCAGCTTTGCAAACCTGCTTGCGAAAACTTTACGCAAACTTCCTTTCCCTTGGTCTCTTTTAGGGGAAGCAGTTTTGCTCAAGCTGAGCCTCGCGCAGCGAGGACTAGGTCAAGCTGCTCTCAAGGTAGAAGGGGCATTGAGCGTTTCTGACCTGCCCCAAGCGCGGCAACAGTTGGCTTGGTATTTGGTTAGCCGTGAAACGACCGATCTTGATGAAGGGCAAGTGGCTGGAGCCACGATCGAGTCGGTGGCGGAAAACACTTCCGATGGCATCCTTGCCCCGCTTTGGTATTATGCGTGGGGAGGATTACCGCTGGTATGGATCTACCGTTTTGTGAATACCCTCGACTCCATGTGGGGTTACCGCAATGAGCGCTACGAGTGGTTAGGGAAGGCAGCCGCTCGTCTGGATGACCTGTTGAATTGGTTACCTGCCCGCCTGACGGCTTTATCGCTCATTGCGGCAGCAGCGTTGCAAGGGGAAGACTGGCGCCAGGCTTTCGCTATCTTGAAGCGGGACGCTCGCACCACTGCCAGCCCAAACGCAGGTTATCCGATGAGCGCCATGGCAGGTGCTTTGGGGGTCGAATTGGAGAAGGTTGGTCATTATCGCTTGGGCAAAGGTTTGCCAGCGCCGCAGGGTAAGGATATCCGCCGCGCTGTACGGTTGATGCAGACCGCCGTGGTGCTCGGCGCAGCAGCGCTCTCGCTCCTTTCGCTGGCGAGGTGGGGGAATAAAGCTGGCAACGCGCAAAGAAAACGGTGAGGCAGCAAGCCAGCGGCTCTCAATCAAGATGGAAAAGCGCTTTGTCTCGATCAAGTCTTTGCTGGTGTGTTAACATCCTTTGCCGAAACTTCCCCGCCATCGATTGCTGCTCGATTTCACCTTAGAAAAGCGCCTTTCGACAGGTAAAATAGTGGTCATGGAGGTTGAACATTGGGAAAATTGACCCTATTGCTCGGCGGGGCGCGCAGCGGCAAATCCAACTTCGCCCAAGCGCTGGCAAAAACTCTGAGTGATGCGGTGATCTACATTGCAACCGCCCAACCTTTGGATGAAGAAATGGCTGAGCGGGTAGCAAAACATCGCAATGAACGTCCTGCCCATTGGAAAACTTTGGAGCTCAGCCATGCCGTAGCTCAAAGCTATCGCGAAAGTGGTTTACAAGGGGCAGTGGTCATCTTAGATTGCTTGACTTTATTGGTCAGCAATGTGATTCTAGCGGAATGCACCCCGGAGGAAGTGGACGCAGGAAGAGCGTTGGCAGCGGTGGAGAGGGAAATCGCGGCTTTGTACGAGGTGATTGAAGCCGACTCGGCGCAATGGATCGTGGTCTCCAACGAAGTAGGAATGGGCTTAGTGCCGCCCTATCCCCTTGGGCGCGTCTATCGTGATGCCCTTGGAATTGCCAATCAACGGCTAGCATCCCTCGCAGAAGAGGTCTTCTTGATGATTGCTGGCATCCCCTTACCCTTGCATCCTTACCGGCGAGGATTGCCCAGCCACTCTGCTCCTTCAGAGTGACGCTTTTCTTGTGTCCTATGGAACGCCCCCGTGTCATGTCGAACGATGGGAAAGCTACGAGAGCAACTTTTGCTCGGTCCCAGCGCTCAAAACATTGCCAGTCGTGCTGTTCTTTCAGCCAGATTACGGATCGAAAGTCGCTCTTTTCCGCGCAGATAGGTTTCCAAGGTGTCATGCAGCGGCTCAGACCATTTGGCAGGTGTTCCGTGCATGATTCCCAGCACGGTACCGACCAAACCCGCATTGCAATCCACATCCAAACCAGCATAGGCTAACCAGCGAAAGGCGGCACTCATGTCCCCATTGCAGTGCCATAGAGCAAACAAATCGGCCGCCAAATTAGGATAGGCGTGAATCCAGTTGTACTCTTCAAAGCGGGCATCTAGCATCTGCCAGGCATCCCTAGGGTCTGGAACAGAAGCGAGGGTGTCTAACACTTCGCGGGCAACAGCCACATATTCACTGATTCGGGGCAGGTAGGTCAATGCTTCTTCCACCAAGCTGTGCAGATCGTTTCTCACAAATGCTAAGGCAGTCAGCACAGCAGCATACATACCGCCATAAACGCCGTTGGCAGCGTGAGAAACGCATCCATCCAGAAAAGCAAGCCGGGCAGCTTCCAGTGGCCAACCGGGGGAGACCATCCCGCACACCATCCCGCGCATTTGCGCCCCGATCCAATCGTTATAGGGGTTACGAAAAGTACCCGATAGGGGTGGCATCATGCCTTGACTCAGGTTATTCAAGGCTACCCACTCCGCCGACCAGCCGAAAGGAATTTGGCGCAACCACTCCAGACCAATATCCATTGAAGTCAGACTGCGCCCCTGTCTCTCAAACACATCTAAAAAAACCAATTCATAGACCACATCGTCGTTAATCGTTTCAGGTTCGGTCAGGTAATCGTCTATGACCCCATAAACCTTTTCAATTTGGCTGGAATGATATCCCTCGATAGTCGTGCCAAAACTGCCTCCCGCTAGCTGCCCTAGCCAACCATGTAAAATTCTCTCGAACAAGTCTTGTTGAGGGTTCATTTCGGGTTGAGTAGATGGATTTTTCATGTCGGAGAGAACACTTTGCCAATCCATTGGGTGTTGAAATTGCCAGTAAGGATGAGTGGGAATCCGGGGAGCATCGTGCAATGCGCTCAACAATCGCGCCGTATGGGCGCGCAGATCACTGCGGCGCTCATCAGCAGCCAATTGTAAGCCTTCAGGGATCAAGGCTTCTGCCTCTGTGACATCAAAGCCTTGGTTGTAGC
>OGCI01002936.1_pt1 | contig 10237 bp, 8 predicted proteins | sample 1570021 | NCBI WGS metagenome assembly OGCI01 (sample SAMN06264664, study PRJEB24512) | hot springs metagenome | isolation source: Hot spring water | place: South Africa: Tshipise | collected 2015-06-21
TGCTTGGGGCTCTGCGGCCCCACGTTGTAACCGAACAGGGCTGCATCGGAACGCGGGGCCAGTTTGTAGACCCCGCCTTCCTGCCAGTCTTTGAGGCCCACCGGCAGATCCTGCAGGGTGTGCAGTTCGCCATAGACGATGGCCTGCTCGCGCACCGTGGGGCCCAGGGTCACATAGCCCTCTTGTTTCAGGGCTTGTAGTAGCTGCTCGAGCCCAGAGCGCTCCAGTACAAACCGGCTCTTGCTCACGCCTTCCTCCGTTGCTACGAGTCTAGCTGCAAACCACTGGGCCAAATGACCTTAGCAGGCCTCGGGGAACAAGTTTTTCTTGTCCCAGCTCCCCCGTGCTCTACACAAACCACGTGTGTAGAGCTGACATCGAACAGATACTGCCAAACTAGGGCCGCAGAGCCTCGAGCCCGCTCACGCTCATCCCGCCCACCCCCAGCGCGGTGATCTCGGCGCGGTTGATGAGCAGATATTCCAGCTTCTCCTGCCGGAACCCTTCCCCCACCACCGCACCTCGCAATATCAACACATTCTCCGGCCCGCCCCACTGGGCCGCACAGCGGCGGAAGGTCTCTACGTCGTAGAAATCGTCTGGACTTACCTCGTCACCTTCGATGATGCGGTCCCCCAGAAAAACGATGCGGTGGTGTCTCATACCGGCCTCCTTCATGCCTGGGCCTTCCGGCCCCGGCGCTTTTGCTCGGTCTCTACAATGCGTCGCTTGGTACGCACCACAGAGTCGGGGTTGAGGCTGATGGAATCGATGCCCGCCTCCACCAGGAAGGCCGCAAACTCGGGGTAGTCGGAGGGGGCTTGCCCACAAATGCCCACCTTGCGCCCGTGCTTGTGGGCTTTTTGAATCAGCTCGGCGCAGGCCCACCTGACCGCCTGGTTGCGTTCGTCAAAAAGGGCCGCAACCTGGGTAGAGTCGCGGTCGACCCCCAGCACCAGCTGGGTCAGGTCGTTGGAGCCGATCGAAAAGCCGTCGAAGATCTGGCTAAACTCCTCAGCCAGAATCACGTTGGAAGGAATTTCGGCCATCATGTAGACCTCGAGGCCGTTCTTGCCGCGTTCCAACCCACCTTCCTTCATGGTCGCCAGAACCTGCTGGCCTTCCTCCACGGTGCGGCAGAAGGGGATCATCACCACCAGGTTGGTCAGGCCCATCTCGTCGCGTACCCGACGCACAGCTTCCACCTCGAGCAAAAAGCCTTCCTTGTAGTCGGGGTGGTAGTAGCGGCTGGCCCCCCGCCACCCAAGCATGGGGTTCTCTTCGCTGGGCTCAAAGGCCTCGCCGCCCAGCAGTTTGGCGTACTCGTTGGTCTTGAAGTCGCTCATCCGCAGGATCACTGGCTTTGGATAGAAAGCCGCAGCCAGCACAGCGATGCCCTGGCTCAGCCGGTCAATGAAATACTCGCGCCCGCTCTTGTAGCCGTTGGTCCTGGCCTCGATTTCGCGCCGCACCTCGGGAGTCAGTTTTTCGGGATGGAGTAGTGCCAGGGGGTGAATGCCTACCCAGTCGGCGAAGATGAACTCCATGCGGGCCAGACCCACCCCGTCATTGGGCAGCAGCGATAGCCGGAAGGCCTGCTCGGGGTTGCCCACGTTCATCATGATCTGGGTACGGGTGGTGCCCACCTTGTAGGGGTCGAACTCATCTACCGTGAACTTGAGGATGCCCTCGTAGACCCGTCCCACCTCACCTTGCGCACACGAGACTGTGACCGGGCCGCCCTTGGCCAGGGCTTTGGTAGCCCCTGCGGCGCCTACCACTGCTGGAATGCCTAGCTCGCGTGCCACAATCGCAGCGTGTGAAGTGCGCCCGCCCCGCTCCGTCACGATGGCGCTGGCGATCTTCATGATGGGTTCCCAGTCGGGGTTGGTGGTGACGGTGACCAGTACATCTCCGGGCTTAATCTGGTTCATGGCCTTGGGATCACGGATGACCTTGGCCGGGCCGGCAGCAATCTTTTCACCCACGGCCAGCCCTTCGACCAGTACTTTACCTTCCTGCTCCAGCGCGTAGGTCTTGATGGTGGGGTTTTTGTGGCTGTGTACGGTCTCGGGGCGGGCCTGCACGATGAACAGCTCACCGGTGATGCCATCCTTGGCCCACTCGATGTCCATAGGGGTGGGGGTGCCGCGTTTCTTGCTGTAGTGCTGTTCAATTAAGACGGCCCACTGGGAGAGCCTCAAGACCTCGTCATTGCTGAGCACCCACTGGTTGCGCTCGGCGGGGGGGACGGGGTTGTTGCGCAGTTTGTGCTGATGGGTGTCGTAGACCAGGCGCAGTTCCTTAGCCCCGAGTTTTTTCCACAGCAAGGGCTTGTAGCCTTTGGCCAGGGTTTCCTTGTGGACATAAAAACGGTCGGGGGTCGATTTGCCTTGCACGATGTTCTCGCCCAGACCCCAGACCCCTTCCAGCATCACCACCCCGTCGAAGCCGGTCTCGGTATCGAGGGTAAAGATCACACCTGAGGAGGCCAGATCCGAGCGCACCAGCCGTTGGACGCCCACCGACAGCAGTACTTTTTCGTGCGGGAAGCCCATATCCACCCGGTAGCGGGTAGCTCGGGCGGTATAGAGGCTGGCAAAGCATTTCTTCACCGCATCCAACAGCTCGGCCTCGCCCTGGATGCCCAGGTAGCTTTCGTGCTGCCCGGCGAAACTCGCGCTGGGCAGGTCTTCGGCGGTGGCCGAGGAGCGCACTGCGACCATCAGATCTTCCACCCTGGCCTGGCGCGAGAGTTCGCGGTAAGCCAATAGGATTTCCCCCTCCAAGTCTTCGGGTAACGATGCCCGCAGGATCAGGCTGCGAATCAGCCGGGTGCGCTTGGTCAAGTCGTCGGGGTCGTGGGGGTTCATCTCGCGCAACTGTTCGCGGATGGGGGCATTCAGCCCGTTGGCCTGGAGGAAGTGATGGTAAGCCTCGGCAGTAACGGCAAAACCATCCGGCACCCGTACCCCCAGCTTGCCCAATTCACGCACCATCTCACCCAGCGAGGCGTTCTTGCCCCCGACCAGCGGCACTTCTTCAATGCCGACCTCCCTAAACCACCGCACCCACCGCATAGAGGGCTGGGCGGAGCGGCCCTTGGAACTGCTCGAGCGGGTTCTGGGCTTTACGGATTCAAGAGTAGCCATAGAAGCCTCCTGCCTAAACCCTAAAGATGCCCTGTTACCAATCCATTACAGTCCTGGAGTACATTTGCCCCATGCTGGCCACGGAGTGGCTCGAAGATATCTGAAGGACATGTAGTGCCCGAAACTTTCATGAAGTGCCCCGATCCTGTGGGGCCTCGCAGTGACGAATTCTGCTGCGCTCGGGCCTGCTACCTGTAACAGTCTTTTCTAGAGGCAGCTCCGAAAGCGATGGGAGAGAGCCGTGGACGCGCTAGGTGGCGCGGCAAGTGAGGGGTGTTTCTGGCAGTCCTCACGCGCTAAGGTGGAACTAAACATGCCGCTCGAGCCACTCCTCCAGGTCCTGCACAACCTGGGCTCTGTCCAGGTCGTTGTGGGGCTCGTGAAAGCCACCAGGGTAGACCCGTAACTCCTTGTCGGTGAAGGCTACTTCCTGGAACAGCCAGCGGGCACCCTCCACCCGGTTGATGGCATCGGCCTCGCCGTGCAGGATGAGCAGCGGTGTGCGGATGTTTTTGACCTCGGCTTTGATCGATTGAATGGTGCGCAACACCTCGGTGCCCCAGCGGGCGCTGGCTTTGCCGTGCACCAACGGGTCGGCGACATAGGCTTGCACCACTGCCGGGTCGCGCGAAAGGGCCTTGGTATCCAGGCCTAGGTTGAGCGAAAAGTTGGGCCAGTGCTGGGAGAGCAGCCGAGCCATGGTGACCAGCAGGGGCTTGGCGGTTTGGCCGGGCTCGATGAGTACCCCGCTAACGATAGCACCGCGCAGACCTGAAGGCTGCCCGATGAGATAATCCAGCACGATGAGGCTGCCCATACTGTGACCGTACAGGAAGAGGGGTCGCCTGCCTTCCTGGCTCTCGACCTGTTGCCGGAAGCCCTCGAGGTCGCGCCGGTAATCGCTCCAATGGGCAATGTGGCCCCGTTGCCCCCCTGAACGCCCGTGGCCCCGATGGTCAAGGGCGTAGAGGGCCAGGCCTTGTGGAACCAGTTGGTGTACTAGGTTGCCATAGCGCCCGCTGTGTTCGCCAAACCCGTGGGCCAACAGTACGACCGCCCTGGGCGCCGAGGGCGGTCGCCAGCACTGGTAGTACAGCCTAAGCCCATCCGAACCCTGGAAGTAACCCTCCTCGTGGTGCATGCCAATCCCATCGCATTATAAACGCCTGATTGCCAGGATTCGCACCGGCTCCAGCAGCCACTGCCCCTGTACCGGGGGGGTATCCCCACCGGTGGGTCGGGCTTGGATCTGTCGAACCACCTCCATACCCCGCAGCACCCGTCCAAAGGCGGCAAAACCCTGCCCGTCGGGGTTGCGCCGTCCACCAAAGTCCAGCTCGGTCTGGTCGCCGACGCAGATGAAGAACTCAGAGTGTGCCGAGTCGGGTTCCAGGCGGGCCATCGAGACGGTGCCATCCAGATGCCGCAGGCCGGTTTGCGCGGTGGTCTCCTGGGGAATGGGGTTCAGCTTGGCTGGGTGCTCGCCCATCCCCAGCCCGCCTTGAATCACCTCTATCTTGACCGGACTCTGGGCCTGGTTATCGAGGCGCACAGCCCGATAAAAAGTGGCCCCCTGGTAACGGTTTTCGTCCACATAGCGCAGGAAGTTGGCTACGGTAATGGGCGCCTGGGCGGGGAAGAGCTCGAGCACAATTTCGCCCAACTCGGTTTGAAGGGTAACTTTAGGGTTTTCCATAAGTGCTCAAAGAATCCTTTTCTACGGGCCCTTCCCAGTCGGCAGGGCGCTGACCTAGCCCCAGGCGCCAGGCCACGCCCTGAGCACAGCGCTCGGCGGCCCGGCCGTCGCCGTAGGGGTTGGGTCGGTTGCGCATGGCGCTCAGTGCAGTCTCGTCGGAAAGCAGAGCATCTACCGTAGCAAAAACCCTCTCGGGATCGGTTCCGGCCAGCTTCAGGGCTCCCACTGCCAGCCCTTCGGGACGCTCGGTAACGTTGCGCAGCACCACCACCGGCACGCCCAAGGTGGCCCCACTTTCCTGTACACCGCCAGAGTCGGTAACCAGCAGGGTGGAGCGCTTCATCAGCGCGGCCATGCTGCCAAAATCCAGCGGTTCTAGCAGGGCAAAGTTGGGCAGGCCCTCCAGCTCGGGGTAGACCGCTTCGCGCACGGCGGGGTTCAGATGCACCGGATACACGAAGTAGCAGTCGGGATGGACCTGGGCCACACGGGCCAGCGCCGCGGCCAGCCCGCGCATAAAGGGCAGGTTTTCGCGGCGGTGCATGGTCACCCCCACAATGCGCTGGCCCTCGGGAAGGGGTGGGGGTGCGCCGCGCTGGCTAGCGTATAAGACTGCGTCCACCTCGGTCTGGCCAGTCACGATGATGTTTTGCTCGGGTTTACCCTCCCGAAGCAGGTTTTCCTTGGAGGTGGAGGTGGGGGGCAGGTCTAAATCTGTCAACACATCGGTCAGGCGGCGGTTGGCTTCTTCGGGAAAGGGCTCTTGCAGATTAAAGCTGCGCAGCCCGGCCTCTACGTGGGCTACCGGGATCCCCTCGAAGAAAGCCGCCAGCGTAACCGCAAAGGTGGTCAGGGTATCGCCGTGCACCAGCACGTAGTCGGCCCGCAGTTCCCTGAGCTTTTCTGCCGCTGCAGGTACGATGCGGCCCATCAGGACCGGCAGGGTTTGGCGCTCGGTCATGACCTGGAGGTCTGTATCGGGCTCGAGGCCAAACACCCGCAGGGCATCCTCGAGCTGGGTCCGATGCTGTCCGGTGGAAAGCACGATGGTCTCGATGCCGACCAGCTTACGCATGGCAAAGACCACCGGGGCCATCTTGATAGCCTCCGGTCGGGTTCCAAAGGCGATGACCACGCGCTTGCTCATAGGTCTCTCCGGAGGTTTCGAGATACGATAGGATGGCTCATCTTCCGAGCCATAGTTTATACCTCCGGGTTCTGACTGGAAGCCAACATTTGCGATAGCGTATTGAGTAAGTTCTTCACCGAAGTCATCAGCGTAGCGAAAGCGAGGTGTGCTCCAGGACTTAAGATTCAGCTCGCGGCGCAACCAAGCCTCCGAAGATTTTGGTTCGTTATTTTTTTTAATCCGGAACTAGAACTACCTGGGGTTGCCCAAAAAACGACCCCTCCAAGAGGGTCGGGGGGTTGCCAGCGAGGTTCAGTATCATTTCATGCAGAACCTCGAGCCAGGAAAATCCCTGGGCGTTGGGGGTGCGGTCAATTTGCAAAACCGCTATTGGGTAACGGTTTCTTTCTCTTTGGCCTTCTTCTGGGCAACCTGCTCGGCGACCCAGGCATAGGTGCGCTCCATGCCCTCGCGCAGGGGCCGGTGGGGTGCCCAGCCCAGCTTCTCGCGGATGCGGGTGTTGTCCGAGTTGCGGCCCTGCACGCCTGTGGGGCCGGGCACATTGCGAATGCTAAGGTTCTTGCCGGAGATCTCGATGACCATGCGGGCCAGGTCGTTGATGCTGATCATCTCCTCCGAGCCGATGTTGAGCGGGCCGATATAGTCGCTGTTCATGAAGCGCTCGATGGCTTCCAAACACTCGTCCACATAGAGGAAGGAGCGGGTCTGGGTGCCGGTGCCCCATACCTCAATTACCCCGCCCTCCGGAGCCTCGGCAACTTTTCGGCACATGGCGGCGGGTGCCTTCTCGCGGCCACCCTCCCAGGTTCCCTCGATACCGAATATGTTGTGGAAGCGGGCCACCCGCACGTTCATACCGTAGTTGCGATGGTAGGCAAAATAGAGGCGCTCGCTAAAGAGCTTCTCCCAGCCGTACTCGCTGTCGGGCATCGCTGGATAGGCCGAATCCTCAGCGGTGACCGGCTTGGAAGGGTCGAGCTGGTTGTACTCGGGGTACATGCAGGCCGAGGAGGAGTAAAAAACCGTACCCACCCCCTTGTGGCGTAGTTCCTCCAGCACATTTAGGTTGATCAGAGCCGAGTTGTGCATAATGGCGGCGTCGTTTTCCCCGGTGAACACAAAACCTGCCCCCCCCATATCGGCGGCTAGCTGGTAGACCTCGTCGAAGCGGCGGTCAATTACTTGGGCGACCAGCCGGGGGTCGCGCAGATCGCCCACCACAAAATCGTCGGCGGGGCTTTCCGCGTACTCGTGCTGCTTTAGGTCAACCCCCCGTACCCAGTAGCCCTGGGATTTGAGCTTCTTAACCAAATGTCCGCCGATAAATCCGCCTGCACCACAAACAAGAGCTGTTTTCATGCTTCCCTCCTCAAGTGTCCAACTTGTAGCGACGCAGGCCCAGCATTTGCATCAGCACTGCGAACACGAACCTAGGGTTGTTCTGCAAATAGCGTCGGGCCAATCGCTTGGGCTCTGACAGCATGCGAAAAAGCCACTCCATCCCGCTGCGCTGCATCCAGCGCGGGGCCTGGGGCTTGAGCCCAGCGTGAAAGTCGAAGGCTGCACCTACCCCAATCATGACCGGGGCCTGTATCTTGCCCAGATGGGCCGCCATCCAGCGTTCTTGCTTGGGGGTGCTGAGGCCCACCCACACGATGTCCGGCTCAGCCTCATTGATGCGGGCCACGATCGCTGCGTCTTCATCGGGGGTTAGTGGGCGGAAGGGGGGTGAGTAGGTGCCCACTACCTGCAAGCCGGGAAACCTCTCCTGAAGCTTGTCGCGCAACAGTTCGGGCACCCCTTGGTTGCCACCATAGAAGTAGTGGCGGTACCCCTTGTGTAGGGAAGTTGCGCACACCGCCAGCATCAGGTCGGGCCCGTAGACTCGGTCTACGTGTTTGTGTCCGGCCAGGCGGCTCAACCAGACCATGGGCATGCCGTCGGGCGTGACCAGACCCGCCTGATTGTGAATCTTGCGCAACTCGGGGTCGGCCTGGCTTTCCATGACCCCGTGCACCCCCGTAATACAAACATAGGTGCGGTGTTTATGTTGAATCCAAGCATCTAAGACCTCTAGCGTCATGGGAATGTTGATCGCGCTGATTCCCACCCCCAGCACATTGGTGCGTTCAATCGTCGCGGTTTCCATTTAATAGGCCCCCTTGGCGCCCAGCACTGCTAACACGGTTCGGAACAGCAGGTATATGTCAAGCCAGGGGGACCAGTTGCGGATGTAGTAGGTATCGAGTTCTTCTTGTAGCTTGAGGTCGCTGTCGGAACGGGCCAGCACCTGCCATAAGCCGGTTAGCCCGGGCAGCACGCTGTGGCGCAACTGGCGGAACTCAGGTGAGAAGCGCTCGAGGTGGTAGGCAGGGAAGGGACGTGGCCCCACCAAGCTCATCTCACCCCGCACCACATTGTAGAGTTGGGGCAGTTCATCCAGGCTGGTTTTACGCAGAAAGTAGCCTACGCCGGGCAGAATGCGTGGGTCACGCTTGAGTTTGAAGGAACGCTCCCATTCGGCTTTAGCCTCGGGGTTTTCGGCCAGATAGCGCTCGAGGCGTTGCTCCGCGTCGGGGTACATGGTTCGCAGCTTGAGAATGTTGATGGGTTTGCCCCCAAGGCTTTCGCGGGTCTGGGTAAAGTAGGGTGACCCAGGGCTGACCAGGCGCACCCACAACGCCAGCGCCCATGTTAGCGGCAGGCTCAACACGAACAGCGGCCAGCCTAGCAAGCGATCCATCCAACATTTGACGACTCGGTTGCGCGGTAACAACAGATTTTTGCGAGTTGAAAGGCCGTGGATACGTCCCAACTCCCGCACCATGAACCAGTCAATGGTTTGTTCTCCGAGGTCGGGCACCACAATCACGTGCAGGAATGGCAGCCGGTTGACCAGCTCTTTGAGCTGGGTTCGCCCGATGCTCGAGATCGCCACCAGGGCTTCCTGTACCCCCTGCTTGCTTAGCTCCCCGGCCAGCTCGAGGCCCCCAATGACCGGAATTCCCTCGACCAGACGGTGCTGCTTCTGGGGGTCGTCGTCTAAAAAAGCGATGGGAACCATCCCCAGATAGCGTTCACGCTTGAGGGATCGAGCCACCATCGCCCCGATAAGCCCAGCCCCTAGAATCACAACTGGATGCCCCCATGAGCCGGTTCGAATTAGCAGCTCCCGGGTCAGGGCGTTGAGCAGGGGAACCAGCAGCATGGCAAAGCCGCCCGCTAGCACCAAAACCGCCACAAAGGATCGAGTCGCCGGAATCAGTGCTATTGCTACCGAAGTGCTGGTGAACAGCAAAGCAGTAATCAAAACCGCTCGTCGCATCCGCTCAACCGGCTGGACGCCGTAGCCTGGATGCAGGTTCCAAAAGGTGTAGCCAAGCGGAAAGGCCGCAATCGCTAGGGCTATATGGAGATGCTCGCCCAACGGTATAGAATACGGCCACCAACCAGAAAGCGCGGATCGAACACCGAGTGCCAGGGCCAGCGAGAGCTCGAGCGCCAGTACGTCGGTCAGCCACAAAGCCATAGGTGCCCAAGCAGAGGTTCTTTTTCTCCAGAAGCCACCCTCTTGTATATCTGCCCATGACCTCCCGCTTTGCGTCATAAATCCCTTCCGCAGAAATATTGACCCGTCTGATTGCATGGCTCCCGGCAAGATGCGGTGAAGCTATAGAAATGTTAGACCAATCTTTTCGAGATGATGTGCAAATTTTGCCATTACTTAACGTAGTAACGGTGACATAACGCCATCCTGTTCTGAACAGGAAACAAAACGGATCTCCTTGCATACCCGATTCGGTTAGTTCATCACCGGATGGTGACAAACTAACCCAACCAAAGGCATCTGCGTAGCGGAGCGCGATAACGCTGTATAGCACCACTTAAACGCGATACCGTTTTGTTGCATCACGAGAACGTGATACCGCTCTATTGCATCGCGAGAACGCGATACCGATTAATCGCATCCACGGAATGCGATACCGGTTTATTGAGCCAACGGAACACGATACCGCCCCGTGGAAGGGCGTCGTTTCCTTCGCCGATCGTAGGGAGGGGTAGGGCATGCTCTGGGCTCTAGTTGTGCCGCGCGCGGCGCAACCAAGCCTCTGAAATTTTTGATGCGGATATTTTTCTTTCGCCCCCAGGTATACAGGGTTTGAATGACTACCCTTTTGACTCCGGGGTAACAGACGGCTTGGCATCAAAGCGCTAGGGGGCGAACTTTGTGGGATTCAT
>OGCI01002938.1_pt1 | contig 10237 bp, 9 predicted proteins | sample 1570021 | NCBI WGS metagenome assembly OGCI01 (sample SAMN06264664, study PRJEB24512) | hot springs metagenome | isolation source: Hot spring water | place: South Africa: Tshipise | collected 2015-06-21
GGATTTGCTACTGTTTATGGTCATTTATCAAAAATCAATGTTGAAGAAGAAACTTTTGTGAGAAGAGGAGAAATTATTGGCCGAAGTGGGGGGTTACCTGGAACACCGGGCGCGGGTCGATTCACGACCGGTCCCCATCTTCATTTTGAAATTAGAAAAGATGGTATTCCTATTAATCCTTTAAACTACCTACCTTAGTTTATCGTTTATTGTTTAAAGTTTATTTAAAATTAAAAGAAAAATTGTATTAATGTGTTAACACAATAGAGACGATTATTTTTCTATTATTCTATTTTAATTAAACCAAAAATAAAAATAATTTTTAGCACTATGATTCCTGTAGATTTACTAATTGGCAAAAAGAGGATTAAGATAGAAATTTTAATAAATTATTCTTTTAGAGGATGATATTTTCGAAAAATTCTTTCGGCATAACGATCAGAAGCGTGGACATAGCGGGTAGTGGTATCTAATGATTCGTGACCAAGTAATATTTGGATAGCGGCTGGATTAGCTCCGCTTTCTGCTAGATAGGTGGCGAAAGCGTGCCGAATTCCATGAACAGAAATAGGAACATTTAAACCGAGCAGTTCTCGATATCGTTTAACTTTCTGCTCCAGATAATTAGGAGAAATTTTTTTATCTTTTATATTCATATTCTTACCACGGTAAGGAACAAACAAATAAGAAGAATCGCTAGGGCCTCTGATTTCTAAATATTTTTTAATATGTTTTTGAGCTCTGGGTGTTAAATAGACAAACCTTTCTTTTTTGCCTTTGCCGCGAATAAAGATTCTGCCTGTCGAATCAATTTGATTTTTTTTAAGATTAATTAATTCTGAAATTCTCATCCCAGTTGAAAATAAAGTTTCAAGTATGGCCCGATTACGCAAAGCAATAATTTTATTTCTTTCAAATCGGGTGGGAGATTCAATTAATTTTATTATTTCTTCAAATTCTGAAACGCGGGGGTGTCTTTTTTCCGTTTTTATTAATTTAATAACATCTGGCGAAATTGGTGTTTTATAATCCATATCTATCAAAAATTTAAAATAAGATCTCAAGGCTGAGAGCATTCGATTAATTGAATAACTAGCAAGTTTGTTTTTCCTACTGGAATTTTTTGGCGTTTTGCGGTCTCGGGAAGTAAGATAAACCTTGTAATTAAGAACAGTCCTTTTATCAATATTCTCAAATTTTATTTTTAATTCTTCTAAAAAATTTTTAAAAGTATCCAAATCTCTTTCGTAATTATAAACGGTTTCTTCAGAATAATTATTTGTCCGGAGATTTAAAAGAAAGTCGTCTAAAAGAGGAAGCATAATTTTAATTTTTATGATTCTTTAAAAACCCAGTTATAAAATTGAGTGTAAGGGTTATTATACTCACTTTATTAGGGTAATTATAAAAGCCAAAAAAAACCTGTCAATTCTCCCCTGTGGATAACTTTTAATTTTAAAAAGAAATAATAAAAATAATAAAACGGATGGGATTAGGAATGAAGAAAGCGTATACGTGTGAGGAAATTGAAGAGGAAATTGAACAAATTCGGCCCCAAATTCTTCATTATTAACACTTTTAAAAGTTTAAAGGGCAGGGTTGTGTCGCTAAGAAAACCCTTATTCTTTATTTTTATTTATAAAAAACTCGATTACCAAATCTTAGATCAATATATTCAAGTTTGGTCCGATCGGAAAATTTCTCTCTTAAAACTAAAAATAAATTATTCACCTGCTCTCTAAGACCCACTTTTGGCTCGAAATAAATTTTCCAACCCTCGGTAGTAATAGCTTGATATTCTAAAACTTTTTTTTCTTCGCTGATTTCCACTCTTAAGATTTTAAAATCAGCACCAGATGTTTTTTTAAAAAAATCAAAAATAGATAAAAATGGAAAACTTCTCTCCCCTCCTTTTGTCTTATCATAAATAATTGGCAAGCCAGAAAGAATTACCTCACCCTCACCAATATTTTTTATGATCGAACCATTTTTATTTAACAAAAAATATTCTCCTTTGAGAGAACAAAAAACTGCTTCTGGTTGCCAAGTAGAAATTTTTATTTTCATTTCTTGAGGAAGAATTCTTTTGATTTTGAATTCTTCTATCTTTTTATCTTGACCTAAAAAATTACTGATTTCTTTTTTTGGGAAGAAAAAAATATTATCTAAAGTTAAGAAATAAAATTTTTTAGAAAGAATTTTGTTAACCTCACCTTTCAATTCATTTTCATCAATCCTTACCAAAGGATGGTCTTTAATCTCAAAAAAAATAAATTGAATTTTAAAAATTGATGAAAAGAAAATTAGATAAAAGAAGCCACCAATTAATAAAATTATTAAAAAAATAAAAGAAAAAAGGAGAAATTTTCTACTTCTTCTTTTTTCTTGATATTCACGAATTGCTCTCCGCCTTTTCGGTATTTGTTTTTTTTGAATAAAAGAAACTATCCTCATCTGTTTAAAATTCTAAATTTTAAGCACTAAAAAATAAGTCCAAAATTCAAATCTCAAAATCCAAAACATTTTGAATTTGAAATTTATTTAGGTTTAGGATTTAATAACTTAGAGTGGTCCTTTTTTATTTTTATGGGCCTCGAGTCCCAACTCAATAATTTTATCTAAAAATTCTTCTGGACTCATTCCTACTTCAGCTGCTTGATGAAAAACCATGGTCGAAGGTGTGACACCTGGTAAAGTATTTGGTTCCAAAACAATAATCTCTCCGTTTTTAACAAACATATCAATTCTTGGATAACCTTTAAGATTTAAAATTTGACAGACTTTAATGGCTGTTTCTTTTGCTTTTTTCGTCATTGCCTCATCGAGCCGAGCCGGCGTAATCATTTCTGCTCCACCTGGCAAAAATTTATCAAGTAAAGTTAGATATTCTAAATTTTGTTGCCAAGGGGTTTCAGTTAAAGGCAAGGCCTCTAATTTCTTGAGTGGTGAGCTTGTCGAACCATCATTGCCCAAAACCGAGCAAGTAATTTCTATTGCCTTTTCGATATATTCATCAATCAAAACAATTCTATCCCATTGGAAAGCTCCTTCTATGGCTTTAGATAATTTTTCTTCTTTTCTGATAACGGTAATGCCAGTGCTGCAACCTTCTCTTGATGGTTTGACCAAACATGGAAAACCGATTTCTTTTTTTATTTTTTTAATGACTTCTTTTTGATGACTCGCCCACTCTTTATCAAAAACAGCAATATATTTGGGAATTTTGATACCATGAGCGATTAAAATTTTTCGCAATTGATATTTATCCATCCCTAAAGCCGAACTTAAAACTCCTGAGCCATTATAAGGAATATCTAAAATCTCTAATAATCCTTGAAAACAACCGTCCTCCAAATATTTGCCATGACCAATAACAAAAGCAAAATCAATCATTTCTTTAAGTTTTTCATAAGGAATTTTTTTACCATATTCTGGTAAAAGCGCTTCTAAATCTGAGTAAGTATTTTGAACAATTAAAAAATCGTTGATTTTCCAGAGTCCAAGTTTTGAATCAACAAAAATAGGAATTTTTTCGTATTTTTCTCCAGAAAGTTTATAATAAACATTTCTTCCACCTTCAAGTGAAACCTCTTTTTCAGAAGAGGCGCCGCCAAAAATAACCCCAATTTTTAATCGTTTATTTTCCATAACGAGACATTATATCATATTTTCAAAAAACAAAAAAGGATTTTTAGATAATAAAAATCCCAATCATCCTTTAATGAGATATGTTTCTAGGTCTCGGTCCGTTGAGAATGGTTTTTACAACTCATTGGTTTTTCATTTAAATTAGATCCAATCAGCACCTAATTCTTTCATCTGCCTAACAAGTTTTTCTATCTCCTCTTCCAGTTGGAGCAATTCTTTTTCTGACAAAGATGGCCACTTAGGGACTCTCTTTTTGCTTCCATCCCAGCTCTTTGATTTTCAAGTTCGCATCGTCTTTTGTTAAGTTTGTCAAGATCGGACAGTATTTCTTTTCTTTTGATTCTCTCTTCTGGTCTCTCGATTTTCTTTTCGGGCCGAGACAGAAATTATTCAGTGCCCCTTGACCACATATAAATATTGTGTTAACACAATAATACAGAAAAATAAAGTAAAATCAGGAATAAAAATCAGTTTCGATTTTCATCTTTTATTATACCATTGTTTAAAATAATAAGTCAAGACCATCTGTGGATAAGTTCTAAAACCTAAAATTGTTAATTCTATAAGTTTATAGTTTAAGGTTTCTACTACAATGGTCCTTTTTTATTTTTATGGGCTTCTAAACCAAGCTCGATAATTTTTGTTAAAAATTGTGGCACAGACATACCAGCCAAGGCGGCCTGATGATAGGTCCAGGAAGACGGACCCATCCCGGTTGAAGCCGCAGAATTCGGATCAGTAATTAGGACTCCTCCTTTTTCATCAACAAAACCATCAATTCGTGCATATCCAGAACAACCCAATGCTTTATAAGTCCTAATCGCCTGTTCTTGAATTTCCTTAATTATTTTTTCATCAATTTTTATTGGCGTGATTTTTTTTGAAGCACCGGGTAAATATTTGTGATTGTAAGTAAAAATTTCTGACTCATAGATTGTTTCGGTTGGTAAAAAAGCAACTGGATTTTCGTTACCAAAAACAATACAAGAAAATTCCCGACCTTTAAGATATTTTTCAACTAAAACATCGTTGTCGTATTCTAAGACTTTCTTCATTCCTTTTTCTAAATCTTTTACTGAGGAAACTAAACTCACGCCAATCGTTGAACCTTCGCGCGTTGGTTTAGTGACAATTGGCCAGCCAAACTTTTTTTCAATTTTTTCTTTAACCTTATTTTTATTTTCCTGCCATTCTCTTTTTGAAACAACTAAATAATCTGGCACGTTTATTCCGCTATAAGCAGACATTATTTTTCTTTGCATCACTTTGTCCATACCTAAAGCAGCTGATAAAACACCTGAGCCACTATAAGGAATATCCAAAAGTTCTAAAAGTCCTTGCAGGCAACCATCATCGCCATATTTACCATGAGTGACTAAAAAAGCTAAATCAATTTTTTCTTTTAGTTCTTCAAAGAAAATTCTTTTCGCGCCTTTTACTTTTAAATTTTCTTCAATTTCTTTGCAAGTATTTCTAATGACTAAACTTTCTGGAATTTGCCAAAAGCGAAGTTCTGAGTCCCAAAAAATCGCTATTGGTTTAAATTTCGTTCGGTCCAAATGCTGATAAACATGACGACCGCCAGCCAAAGAAACTTCTTTTTCTGAAGATTTTCCACCAAAAAATATGCCAACCTTAAGTTTATTTGATTCGTTTGCCATAACCTAATATCTTAATATTATATAAATAATTAATATTTATACAAGTTTTCTTGATTTTAACGTGTTAACACATTGAATAAAGAATGGAAATAGAGTAACTGATTAATTTATCTATAAATTCTCGGCAATAAAGGATTGATACGACTAACGATTTCATAATTAATGGTGCCAACTTTTTTTGCTAATTCTTCAGCTGTAATTTTGTTATTTATTTTTTGCTCACCGAGTAAAACCACTTCATCACCAACTTCAACACCAGGAATTTTTGTTACTTCAACCATTATAAGATTCATACAAACTCGACCACGAATCGGTGCTCGCCTGCCCCGAATTAGAACCTGACTACAATTTGAGAGATCTCGATCGTAACCATCCCAATAGCCAACTGGCAAAACTGCGATTTTTCCTTTTCTTTTTAAACGATAAGTACAGCCATAGCCAATCGGCGTGCCAGCTGGCAATTCTTTAACTTGAATAACTTTTGTTTTCCAAGTTAAAGCCGGCTTTAAATTAATTTTTATTCCCAAGTCTCGGGCTAGTTTTTTGGTTTCTTGGCTTGGCCAAAGACCATATAAACCAATACCAATTCTGACCATATCCAACTGAGTGGCTGGATTAACAATGGTTGCTGCCGTACAAGCCGCATGAATCAAAGGAAATCTTGTCTTATTTTTATTCGCGGTCGCGAAAGAATTTAAGACGAGAGAAGGTAGGTTTAAAGCGGTTTTTTGGCTGATTTGTTGAGCAACCTCTTTTAATCGTTTTGTCTGTAAAAGCGTATATTTTTGATTATAAGCCTCTGATTTGGCAAAGTGAGTAAAGATGCCATTTATCTTTAATCCAGGTAATTTAAGGCATTTTAAAGCGAAATTTAGCGTGTTCTCAGGCAAAATGCCGATTCTTGAGGTCCCAGTATCAATTTTTAAATGGATTTTAACGGTTTTTCTGATTTTTTGGCTAATTTTCGATAAAATTTGGCATTGGGGGTAAGTATAAACGACGAACTCGATTCCCTCGCTAATCGCCCGAGTTTGGGCCCGAATATTATGAATATCCCAATAAGTTAAAATTAAAATCGGCTTTTTTAAGCCGATTTTTCGTAACTCTAAAGCCTCATCTAAAGAAGCAACACCAAAATAATCAATTTTCTTTTCAATAGTTTTAGCTGTGCCGACTAAACCATGACCATAGGCATTCGATTTCACTACGGCCATTAGTTTCACTTTTGGACTGATAATTTTCCGGAATTCTTTAAGATTATAAATAAGGGCTGATTTAGAAATTTCAACCCACGTTAACATAGAATTTTAAATTTTAAAATCTCTGGCCAATCAAAGCCGCCTTCTTTATTCTGATAATTTCCGATAATGGCAATGATTGTTCTTGGCATGGCTAAGACTGTACTATTTAAGGTATGGACGAATTTAGTCTTTAGTCTTTGATTTTTAGTTTTTGATTTGTATCTGATATTTAATCTTCTGGCTTGAAAATCAGTACAATTTGAAGAAGAACCGATTTCGCGATATCTTTTTTGACTTGGTATCCAGGCTTCAATATCATAAGTGGCAGCTGAAGGATAAGGAAGATCACCAGTGCAGATCTGAATAATTCGATAAGGCAAACCTAATTTTTTTATCATTACTTCTTCAAGGCCAACTAATAATTCATGTTCAGCTCGAGAAGTTTCTGGTCTACAAAATGAAACCATTTCCACTTTCTCAAATTGATGAACGCGAAAGATTCCGCGGACATCTTTTCCATAAGAACCTGCTTCTCGACGAAAAGAAGTACAAGGAAAACCAACATAGCGAATCGGTAGATTTTTCTCTAGTAAAATTTCATCTGAGTGCATAGCAATTAAAGATTGTTCGGCTGTACCGATCAAATATAATTTATCTTTTTCCAAAAAATAGGTCTCATCTGGCGCCTGATCTAAATAACCAAGACCTCTCATTATTTCTTCTTTAAGCATCAAGGGTGGAACGCCAGGAATAAATGGCTTAGAAAGAAGATTTAATTTTTTTCTTGAATGACTTTTTTAATATTTTTTTCCTTGGTTAAGAATTCAACAGCAAAATTAATTAATTTTAATTCCAAAATGGCGGCTTCATTTTTTAAATAATAAAAACGTGAGCCAGCTACTTTAGCCCCACGTTCGGTATCAATTTTATCTTTAACAATTTCCAGATAGTCTCGAAATTTACCTTTTGGTAATTCCCCTATTTTCCGAATAACTACATTCTCGCTTTCATCTTTTCCAACCGGCACATCATCAAGCGGCAGATTTGGAATTTTATACATTAGTTTTTTAAAATCTTTTTCTACCTTTTTTAATTCTATCTCTAATTTTTTAATCTCTTCTTTCTGTTTTTTTAATTCCTCTATTCTTGATTCTTTTTTCTTTTCCTGCCGTAACTTCTCAATTTTTTGAATCAAGGCTCGCTTTTTTTCATCTAATTTTAAAATTTTATCAACATCAATCTTAAGGCCTCGATTTTGACAGGCGGTTTTTATTTTTTCTGGATTTTCACGAATGAATTTTATGTCTAACATAAAAATTAAAATTTCTAACTTCAAATTTTATTTTTCTTTTGGTTTTAAAATAGGAAAAAGTATTACCTCTTTGATTGACCGTTGGCCAGTTAAAATTGCTACTAATCGATCAATGCCTATCCCACAGCCAGCAGTTGGTGGTAGGCCATATTTTAGGGCCTCAATAAAATCTTTGTCATACATTTGCGCTTCTTCCTCGCCAGCTTTTTTTAATTCTAACTGAGCCTTAAATCTTTCTTCTTGGTCAAAAGGATCATTTAATTCGGAAAAAGCATTGCAAAGTTCAAAGCCGCCGGCTAAAAGTTGAAAACGTTCCACGTAGTTTGGATTATCTGGTGTTCTTTTGGCTAAAGGTGAAATTTCAATTGGATAGTTAATAATAAAAGTTGGGTTTTCAATTTTTGTTCTGACACATTCTTTAAAAATTTCATCAACGATTTTTGGCCAAGACCAATTTTTTTGAACAGCAAGATTCAATTTTTTTGCTGCTTGATAAATCTCTTTCTGCTCTCTCAATTTCTCTAAATCTAAACCGCTAAATTCTTTAATTGCCTCAATAAATTTTTTTCTCGAATAAGGCGGCCTGAAATTTATCTCTTTATCTCTAAATTTTACTTTATAAGAAATTCTTAATTTTTCAAAAAGATAGACAAAAAATTTTTCAGTCAGATTCATTAAATCATGATAATCAGCATAGGCCTGATAAAATTCAACCTGGCTGAATTCCGGATTATGAGCCCAATCAATACCTTCGTTTCTGAAACATCTTGTAATTTCAAAAACTTTTTCATAGCCAGCAATAATTAAACGTTTAAGATAAAGTTCTGGGGCAATTGAAAGATAGAGATCAATACCTAAAGCATCATGATGAGTAATAAAAGGTTTTGCGGCTGCTCCGCCAGGAATAGGTTGGAGAATTGGTGTTTCAACTTCAAGAAAATTTTGCTCAAGAAAAAATTTACGAATAATTTGAATGATTAAAGAGCGTTTTCTAAAGATTTCTCGCACTTCTGGATTGGCGATCAAATCTAAATAACGCTTCCGATAACGAACTTCTATATCTTCCAAGCCGTGCCATTTTTCTGGTAAAGGCAAAAGTGATTTTGAAATGACTCGAAATTTATTAAGAACAACGGTTTTTTCTCCGGTCCTAGTTTTCATTAAAGTTCCACTCGCTTCAATAAAATCACCAATATCAATTAAGTCAGTAAAAATTTTATAATTTTTTTTACCTAAAATATCTTCTTTGAGATAAATCTGAATTTCACCACTTTCATCGGTTAAATGAGCAAAGCAGGATTTGCCATGGAGTCGAATTGTTTTCAGTCGACCACAAAGTACTACTTCTTCTTTTTCTAAATTTTCAAAATTATCTTTTACTTCTTGACAAAAATAGGTTCGCCGAACTTTGGCTGGAAATGGATCAATACCTGCTTTTTTAAGTTTTTTTAATTTTTCGATTCTTACTTTTTCTATTTCAGAAAAAGACATAAAAATTAAAGAATATTAACAATTTTAAATCTCTTCTTAACTCTTGGCAATTTAATCTCGCCAGTTTGACCAATTTTTTTTCCTAAAAGAGATTTTCCCAAAGGAGAATCAATAGAAATTTTGCCCTCCGAAGGATTTGCTTCCTCTGAACCAACTAACCAAATTTCCTTTTTTTCCTTTTCTATCTCAACTATTATTTTCTGACCTGGCTTGACACGAACTTTTTTATAATCATCTTTTATAATAATAGCAGTTTTTAAAATATTTTCCAATCTTCTAATTTCTGCTTCTATTAAACCCTGTTCTTCTTTAGCCGAAACATATTCAGCATTTTCTGTTAAATCACCAAATTCCCGAGCCGCCGCTAACCTTTCGGCAATCTCCTGACGCTTTTTCGTTTTCAAATATTCCAATCTCTCTTTTATTTTTTTGAACCCACTAGGGGTTAAAAATTCTGACATAGAATTAGTAAAATAGAAAAATAAACAAACCAGCCCGTTTACTTTACTTCAACAGGCCAATAAAGATATATTCAATTGTTTTATTATATGTTTTATTATAGCAACTTTTCAAAAAATAGCAACTGTGGATAATTTATGATATAATTAAGAAATGATTACTAACATAAAAATTATCTTCTTCGGTACTCCTGAATTTGCCGCGATTGTTTTGGAAAAAATGATTGAAAATCAGATCATTCCGATAGCGGTGATAACAGCAGCTGATAAACCAGTTGGCCGAAAACAAGTCTTAACCCCCTCGCCTGTTAAAGTTTTGGCAGAAAAAAATAAAATTCCAGTTTTGCAGTCGGAAGATATTAGAAATCTGAAATTAGAAATTAGAAATTTGAGGCCCGATTTAATAGTGTTAGCCGCTTTTGGTCA
>OGCI01002940.1_pt1 | contig 10234 bp, 6 predicted proteins | sample 1570021 | NCBI WGS metagenome assembly OGCI01 (sample SAMN06264664, study PRJEB24512) | hot springs metagenome | isolation source: Hot spring water | place: South Africa: Tshipise | collected 2015-06-21
GCCAGTCGTTCGGCATCGATATCGTAAAGATACAGGATGGAATCCCGCAGCTCCGGGAATGACAGAATGTCCACGGTGAGCCGGATGGGGAAAACATATCCTCCTGCCCCGACGATGGTGATCTTTCGCATGGGATCTCCTCCCGAACGAAGTGTAACTACAGCAGCTACTACCACCAGTACAGCGGAATCTCCTGCCAGACAGCAGACCACCATCTGACCGGACACTGAGAGGGAAAAGCCTGCGGCGTGGTTGGGTTGCACAGGTGATGCCGCTTACTCACGGCAGGATTTCCTGACTGCGAAGGAGAAACCGAATTACAGTCAATACCGTCGGACGAGGGGTAATGGACATGAACCGAGCGGCAGCTCTGCGGTGGGCGATATGGATTGTCATCATCGGTGGGATCATCGGCTGGACTATCTGGCGGAATGTGCAGACGCAGCAGACGGTGGACGACCTGGTTAGTCGCAACCCCGAACGTCAGGTTGCGGCAGCGAAGTTACTGGCGACGCACGATTCGCTGTACGACCTCGTTCAGCAGCGACCGCTGCCAGCCCGCATGAGGGCGGCGGAGGCATTTGAGCGTCTGGGCACCGAAGAGGCGACGAAGGCGCTGTTGACCCTGCAGAAAGACCCTGAGATCAGGATGCGCGAGCGCGTTACTCTGGCGTTGACCACCCTCGTGCCACAACAGACACAGCCTGTTCTGGACGCGCTGAAAGATGCCGATAGTAACGTGCGTGCCGGTGCTGCCAAGGCACTAGCAACACTGGGCGAACCCATCGTTCCAAAACTGGTAGACGCATTGAAAGACAGTGGTTCACGTGCTGCTGCCAGCGATGCGCTCTCTCGTATTGGCAAGGTTTGCACAACTCAGGTGCTGCCCTTGATCGACGACAAAGATGAGGCGCTGCGAATCGCCGTGGCAGAGCTGCTGGGCAAACTGGGCGACCCTCGTGCGGTGCCTGCTCTGCTGAGACATCAGGATGACTCATCGGCGGTGCGACGCGTCGTTATCGGCGCGCTGGCAGCCATTGCGCATCCCTCGGCGGAGGAGGCGCTCCTGAGAGCGGTCAACAACCCCGAAGACGACGGCGACGCACGGGCTCAGGCGGCTGTGGCTTTGGGTAAGATTGCCACTCCCCGAGCGGTTGCTGCGCTGGTACGGGCGCTCAGCGACGAGGACCTGGTGGTGCGCTCGGCAGGAGTCGGTGCACTGGCTCGGGCAGGACGCGCCGCGATACCCGCGCTGACTCAGGCAGTGAGGGGTTCAGACCCCGAGGTACGCCGTCTCGCAGCGGAGGCACTGGGCGGAATGACCGATCCGGCGGCAGTGGCGCCTCTGGCTATTGCTATCAAGGACTCTGAGTACCGCGTGCGCCGCTCGGCTGCTGCCGCGCTTGGGCAGACCGGTCAGCCTTCCGCAGTGCCCTATCTGCTGGAAGCCCTGTCAGACGCCGATGGCGGAGTGGGCGAAGCGGCAGCCGCTTCCCTTGCCATTCTGGGCGCGCCGGCAGTCCAGCCTCTGCTGGCGAAACTGGGCGCGGGCAATCCCACCGTCGCCTACCTTGCTGCGCGGGCGCTCTCGGCAATGGGTGACGCCAGCATCTCTGCCCTGCAAAGTGCTGTGAACTCGTCCAATCCGAACACTCGCCGGTGGGGACTGCTCGCCCTTGCAGGCAACAACAGTCCCAAAGCGGCAGAGCTGATGAGACAGATGCAGGGGACTCTGTCGGAATCGGAACGCTGGATTGTGGACGAGGCATTGATGCGTCTGGGCTCCGGCGAGTCGTAACCGGCTGAAGGTCGGGCAAAAGCTGATGGGCAACCGGGTGCAGAATGCGTCCGGTTGCGTGTCTTTCCCGTTTCGTGCTACAATCGAAAGGTTGTGTATCCGCCCTTGGAGGTGCAAACGATGAAGCGGCTGCTCGTTCTGCTGGCATTGTGGGTTGGGTTGTGCGGTTTTCTCAGCGCACAGGAGCTTGACCCGTGGGGCATGCCCAAACCGTGGAAGCGCCTGGAATGGTTCTACAGCCGCCGTGCATTCCCCAATTCCGACATTCCACCCGCCGCCTGGTTAAGGGCATACGAACACGCTCAGCAAATGCCGGTATATCAGGGTGAAGGTCTGCACGCGCAGGCGCTCACGTGGGAATTCTTTGGACCGGACAGCACCAACCAGAACTGGCTGGCGCGTGTCAACGCCATCGCCATCCACCCCACCGACCCCAATACCGTTTACATCGGGGTGTCCAAAGGGGGCGTGTGGAAAAGCACCAACCGCGGCGCCACATGGACGAACCTGACCGATTTCCTTGCCGCACAGTACGTCGGGTGTCTTGCCATAGACCCTAGCGACCCCAACACCATCTATCTGGGCACTGGCGAGGAGTATTATGCAGCGTACTCGCTGGGAGGCGTGGGCATCTACCGCTCTACGGACGGCGGAAACACCTGGACACTGCTCGGAGCCAGCGTCTTCTCGGGTCAGCGTATCAACGAAATCATTATCGACCCGAACAACCGTAATCGGTGGTTTATCAGCACGGACAACGGCATCTACCGCACCACGGACGGCGGCAATACCTTCACCCGTCTGCTGAGCGGTGTCGGGTCCGCACTTCGAATGCACCCTACCAATCCGAACATCCTCTGGGCAGCTCTGGGCAGTATCTGGGGTGCCTCCAACAACGGAGTATATGTGACCACCAACGGGGGAAGCACGTGGACACGCTACACAGCCCTCCCGCTGGGCACCACCGTCGGGCGCATTGAACTGGACGTTTGCCGCAGTAATCCGAACCATATGTGGGTGGTGTTTGGACAGACCATCTCCGCAGGGGCGCGCATCCACAGCGTCTGGCGAACTACCAATGGAGGCAGCAGCTGGACACAGATAACCAATGCGCCAACGGGCAGTGGACAGTCGTGGTACGACCTGGTAATGCGCGTGGACCCCAGCGACCCGAATATCGCCTACGTCGGAGAGGTGGAGCTGTACCGAACCACGGACGCCGGTGCGACATGGACGCGCATCAACGGCTCCAGCCTCTCCAATGCGCACGTAGACCAGCACGCGCTGGAGTTCGACCCCACCAACCCCAGCATCATCTACATCGGTTGTGACGGAGGGGTGTTCTACTCCACAAACCGCGGTGCAACGCGCACTCCGCTGAACACAGGCAGGGGTACGATGGAGTTCTATGCCTTCGACGTCCACCCGACCAATGCCAACCGCCTCGTTGCAGGCTCGCAGGACAACGGCACGCAGGTTCGCTCCACAGGCAATACATACTCGGTCACACTGGGCGGCGATGGCTTCTGGGCAGCGTATCAGCGCAACAACCCGAACACCGTGCTGGGCGAAGCATACTACGCACTCGTCTACCGCTCTACCAACGGAGGGAGCAGCTGGAGCTTCGTTTTCAACGGCAGTAACGACCCTCGCTCACCGTGGTCGGCGCCTCTCGTCAACGACCCGAACAACCCATCCACTTTTTACGTTGGCACGATCTATGTCTATCGCTCCACCAACAGCGGTCTCAGCTGGAGCAGTATCAGCGGCGACCTGACTCGAGGTTCCGGCTCGCTGTCGGTCATTGCCATCGCCCCATCGAACTCCAACGTCATCTACACCGGCTCGGACGACGGCGCGGTGTTTGTCACCACCAACGGCGGCTCATCATGGACCGCACGCTATTCAGGGCTGCCCACGCGGTCGATAGGTGGTATCGCAGTGGATCCCGGTGACCCCGGAACCGTGTACGTTGGCTTGCAGGGATTCGGCACAGGACACATATACAAAAGCACCAACTATGGTGTAACGTGGACGAACATCTCGGGCAACCTGCCCGATACACCGGTGAACTTCCTGATTGTGAATCCGGTTGGTCCCAACATGCTGATCGCCGCTACCGACAGCGGTGTGTTCGTCACGACGGATGGCGGCACGGTGTGGGCACGGCTCGGCACAGGGCTTCCCAGCACCCCCTGCCTGCACCTCCGCGCCAATGCAGGCACCGGCTATCTGTATGTCGCCACCTACGGTCGTGGCATCTGGCGTATGCCTCTACCCACCGCCAGCTTCACCACCACACGGGTAGTGGTGGACAACGCATCAGGTACGCTCGGAGGCACCATCAATCTCTCTGCCACGCTGCAGCGTACGGATACGTTCGCAGGCATCTCCGGCAAGACACTGCAGTTCAGCGTTGGAGGAACAACCGCTGGCAGCGCAGTGACCAGCTCTGCAGGCGTCGCCACCCGCGCCTACGCCATCCCGGAGAGCGCCAGTGTGGGCACACAGACCATCACGGTAAGCTTCGCCGGCGACAGCACCGCAAACCCTTCCACTGGAACAGGCTCATTGACAATCAGTCGTGCTGTAGCCGAAGTTCTCATCGTTAACTTGACATTACGCAGAGGGCAAACCGCGAACCTGGAGGCATTTCTGCGTCGGCAGGATAACGGCGCACCCATCGTGGGAAGGTCGGTCACTTTCAGAGTCGCTGGCAGTGTGGTCGGCACGGCGAATACCGACAGCACCGGCAAAGCCTCGGTACCGTATACCGTACCGCTGAACGCCACGCCTGGCAACCGAACGCTGCGCGCCGAATTTGCGGGTGACTCGACCTACCTGGGCGCCGCGAAGGACGTCACTCTGGAAGTACGCAAGGTGTTGCTGAGTGGCTCGGTCACGCTTGGCGATTTCAACGGCAGTCGCAACGGGTTGCCTGTGCAGGTGAGTGTCGCGCAGGGAGGCAACACCGAGAACCTGACGGCTTCACTGGATAGCAGTGGGCGGTTCGCGGTGGAGACGTCGCTTGCCGGAGCGGGCAGTGTGGCGGTGAAGGTCACCCACTGGTTGCGCCAGCGCCTCAACGCCAACCTTTCGGGGGAGGTATCGCTGTCGTGGAACCTGCCTAATGGCGACGTAGACGGCGATAACGAGGTCACCCTGTTCGACTTTGGGCAGCTGGTAGCATCGTTTGGCAGTCAGCCGGGCGACAGTGCCTGGAACCCGAACGCCGACCTCGACGGTGATGAGGAGGTTACCCTGTTCGATTTCGGCATCCTCGTGCGGAACTTCGGTATGCTGGGAGACGATTAGCAGGTATAATGATTCCGAAGTTCTGTGACATCGGGGATTGTTCATGAACATCGAGCGCATTCTCGGCGACGAGTTGATGCCGATACACGAGAAGGTTCTCGCGGGCGTCCGTCTGGACGAGCGGGATGGACGCCTGCTATATTGCACGCCCAACCTGACGGGCGTGGGCTATCTGGCAAACATGGTGCGCGAGCGCGTGCACGGCGATAAAGCCTACTACGTCCGCAATCAGCACATCAACTACACCAACATCTGCAACAAGTTCTGCAAGTTCTGCTCGTTCTACGCCAAGAAGGGCGGACCGGCGCCCTACACTTTGACACCGGAGCAGGTGAAAGAACGCATGCGGCAATATCTACACGTGCCCATCACCGAGGTGCACATCGTGGGCGGTATCCACCCTAAGCTGCCGTTTCGGTACTATCTAGACGTCCTGCACGCCGTGAAGGAAGTGCGTCCGAACGTGCACATCAAGGCGTTCACGGCGGTGGAGATCGTGCAGATTGCCGAGGTCGCGCGGATGAGCTACGAGGACACCCTGTGCGCGTTGAAGGAAGCGGGGCTGGACAGCCTGCCGGGTGGAGGGCTGGAAATCTTCTCCAGGCGCATCCACGACGAGCTCTTCCCGCGAAAGATAGATGGCGAGGAGTGGAGCGAGGTTGCACGAGCCGCCGCACGAGTCGGGCTCACGCAATACGCCACCATGTTGTATGGGCACATCGAGACGGTGGAAGAGCGCGTAGAGCACCTGGTGCGACTTCGCGAGCTGCAGGACGAAACCGGGCATTTCCTTGCGTTGACTCCGCTCAGTTTCCATCCGGAAGATACGGAGCTGGATCACCTTCCGCATCCTACAGGATACGACGACCTGCGCAACATCGCGATCGCGCGGCTGATGCTGGATAATTTCCCGCACATCAAGTCGTTCTGGATCATGAACACACCCGCTGTGACGCAGGTGGCGCTCTGGTATGGCGCAGATGACGTGGACGGTACGGTGCACGAATACGAGATCACCTACCAGGACGAGGCACCCGGCGAACGCCACCAGGTACTGACCCGACACCAGATGATACAGATGATCCGCGAGGCGGGCAGGATACCTGTGGAGCGGGACAGCCACTACAATGAGGTGCCACAACGTCCAGAGGAAGAGCGGCTGGTGGTGCTGGCGTAGTCACCTAAGGGTAGGGCGTGCTGTGAGCGCGAATAGCGGCATCGCTGAGCAGACGGAACACGCCCTGCCCAAATGCCCTGTCCACTTTCCCGTTCGGGTAGCGAACATACCATACCGGCGTCATGGTGACCTCCAGCTGCTCAGCGTCGGCACGGTCAGTTTCCAGCTTCTTCACGTAAGGCTTCTGAGCATCTGGGTTCTTGAGTAGCCGCTCTGCCGCCCTGGCATCGAGACCGGCCGCACGAACCGCCTCAAGCAGGGCTGTCTGCGACGGCGTGCCTTTCTGCAGAAACGCCTTCACGAACTGCCAGAACTTCCCCTGCTTGCCGCACCACTCCGCCAGCACCGCCGCCTGAAACGACAGCGCCTGACTGTTCGCCTTGACATAGTGCCGATACACCAGACGCACCTTGTCCTTCAGATCGCCCTCTACCTGCTGCATCACCGAGAGCATCGACTTGCGACGGCAGGCAGGGCACTCCAGGTCGGCGAACACCACCATGGTGACCGGCGCGTCAGGTGAGCCGAGAACATGGTTGACCTCGCGCTCCAGCACCGCACCGGGGGTCAGGTGATACTCCTGTGCACGGATGGCTGCCTCCGCCTGTCGCGTCAGCGAAACTCCATAGCCAGCCCCTGCCCCCAGCGCCACAATGAGAGGGATAGCCATCAGCCACGCCGGTGCACTGCGAGCAGGTTGTTGCGTTTCCTGCAACGCGATACTTTGAACGAACAGCGGGAGCGCCATCAGCAAGCCACTAGCAGTACACCAGAGGCAAACGGCGTTCAGAGCAATCCATGCGTATGCCAGCAGTCCCGCGCTGATGAGCGTACCCGCAGCCAGCAATCCGAACAGGGCAAGCCCGAGAGTATCGGCAAACGCGCCAACCAAGCGTTCCCTCAGCAAGGAGCCAACTGCCACCACCAGATAGAGCGCCAGACCGAAGAAGGCAATGGGTATCCCGAAGAGACTGCTGACCGGCGACTGCGCAACGACATCGCACCCGCTGGGAATGCCCTGCTCCACACCGCAGGGCAGTTTCGCCCCGGCGAGATGCGCCATGCCCAGTACGAGAGCCACAAACGAGCCGGCACATGCCAGAAGATACACGATGCGGTTGGCGACCCGTGCCTTCACTGCAGTCTGTCACCTCGCCTGCCTACTTTAGCACAAGTTTCAACCCGGATGTCAAAAACCTCATTCCGCACCCAGTAGCCTCTGCCAGACGCGCTCCGCCGCCTCTCTGCCCTGCTTCACACAATCGGGCACGCCCACCCCACGGTATGCAGAGCCTGCCAGCACCACCGCGGGGAACGCATCGAGAGATCGCTCCACCCGTTGCAGGCGAGCAAGGTGCCCCACCTCGTACTGCGGCATTGCCTTCAGCCAGCGATTCACATGCGTCATCAGCGGTTCCTCCTGTATCCCCAGCAGAGGCTGAAGGGCGTCGTGTGCCATGCGCGCCAGCAAATCATCCCACTGCTGTTCCACGATGCTGTCGGCACCCGCATAACCGATGAACACCCTCAGCAGGACGGTTCCGTCGGGCGCGCGCCCTTCCCACTTGCTGGAGGACCAGGTACAGCCTGTGATAGGCATCGGCTCGGTACGCGGTACGAGAAAGCCGCTGCCCTCCAGCTGGTCCTGGACCGCATCGCGTCGGTAAGCCAGCGACACCACCGCGGTGGAGGCGTACGGTATTCCATTCAGCAAGCGCGCTGCCTCAGGCGCGTGTGGTTTCAACCATTCGGCTGTGGTGTAGGCAGGCGTGGTGAGGATGACCGCATCCGCCAGCACAGGCTCGCCCTGCTCCAGCTGGATGCACGCCTTGCCGCCGGTCTGTGGCGAGACGCCGATGACCTTCGTCGACAGCCAGACATCCACCTCCGTCAGGCTTTGTTCCAGCCTCTGCACCATGCTTCCCATCCCGTAACGCAGAGCCACAAAGGGCGACGATTCGCGCGATGACTTACCAGGCTGGCGCTGGCGGCGCAGTTGCAGCAAGCCGCGGGTGATACTTCCGTACTTGCGCTCCATCTCCCAGTACATCGGGTAGACGGCTGCCATGCTCAACCGGTCGGGGTGCCCGGCATGAACGCCAGCCATCAACGGCTCGGCAAACTTCATGGCGAATTCTCTCCCGAACCGGCGGCGCATGAACGCGCCCAGCGACTCGTCTTCCACTCCTCTTCGCGCGGGCACCAGTCCCTCCATGCTGGCGCGCAGCTTTCCCCATACCGAGATGAACGTGGCGCCCCATAACGCCTGCGGTCTGGACGGAACCAGCGCCACCAGCTCGTGAGGCACCGCGTGCAGTTTACCCCGGATGAGCATGTAGAACCTGCGAACGGACGGCGCGATGATCTCGCCCTCCATGTCCAGCTCACGGCACAATTGAACCGCCCACGGCTTTTGTGCCAGGAAAGAGTCCGGACCGGTGTCGATCAGGAAACCCTCTTGATTTACTGTACCAACCTTACCGCCGGGGCGGTCTTCTGCTTCGATGAGAGTGATGCGCAGAGGGGTTCCGGCGCCCTGCTGCAGCCGTTGCAGGTAGTACGCCGCCGACAGTCCTGTGATACCTGCTCCTACAATCACCACATGTGGTGTACTCATCCCTCGGAGCCTGACCCTTCATGCACCGTGTCGATAAGAACCTGCACGTTTTCAACGGGGGTATCGGGCAGAATACCATGTCCCAGGTTGAAGATATGCCCGGCACGTCCCCCGGCACGTTTCAAAATGTCCTCCGCCTCCGAACGCACCGTATCCGGCGAAGCAAGCATCACCGCCGGGTCGAGGTTGCCCTGTATGGCGCGCTCGGTGCCAATCCTCTGCCACGCCTCATCCAGCGACACACGCCAGTCCACACCGATTACGTCCGCGCCGGTCTCAGCCATCGCCTCCAGCAGGCTGGCGGTGCCTGTACCGAAATAGATGATCGGCGTCCCCAGAGGCTTCAGTGCGGCGATAATTCGGCGCATAGCAGGCAGCAAAGTCTTGCGGTAGGCTACCGGATTGAGCGCTCCTACCCAGCTGTCGAAAAGCTGCACTGCCTGCGCCCCTGCGTTTATCTGTGAACGCAGGTAACGAGTGACGTTCTCGGCGAGGATGTCCAGCAGCCTCTGCCACAGGTCGGGACGGCTGTACATCAGTGCGCGCACCCGACTGTAGTCTCGCGACGGTCCGCCTTCTACCAGATAAGCCGCCAGCGTAAAGGGTGCGCCCGCGAACCCAATCAGTGGCACATGCAGCTCCCGGCGCAAAATGCGAATGCTCGCCGAAACGAACGGCAGGTCTTCCTCCGGATCCATCAGACGCAGAGCGTTCGCGTCGTTATCGGACCGCACGGGACGCGCGATTACCGGTCCAACGTTCTCCTTCAGCGTGAACGGCACATCCATTGCCAGGAACGGCACGGTCAGGTCGGAGAAAAGTATAGCCGCATCCAGTTCAAAGCGGCGCAGCGGTAGAAGGGTGACCTCCGCCGCCAGCTCTGGCGTTGTGCACAGCTCCAGCATGGGGTGCCTCTCGCGCAGTTTTCGATACTCTGGCTGGTAGCGCCCCGCCTGTCGCATCAACCAGACAGGCGTCACATCCACCGACTGGCACCGGCAGGCGCGCAGGAAACGGTCGTTCATCGGTTGTGTCATGAGGCAAGAGCCTCTTTCAGTGCCGCGTGGAAGGCTCTGGCAGTCCGCTCGAGTTGCGCTTCCGTATGAGCCGTGCTGACGAACCAAGCCTCCAGTGCGGAAGGTGGGAGAAAGACTCCGCGTCGCAGCATCGCGTGAAACACACGTCCGTACAGCTGACGATCGGTGGTCAGCGCGGCGGCGGTGTCGTTCACCGGGCATTCAGTGAAGAAGACGCTGAGCATGGAACCGACCCGATGCACCTCCGCGGGCACACCCAGCTTCTGCGTGCTTTCCACCAGCGCCGATTG
>OGCI01002941.1_pt1 | contig 10234 bp, 6 predicted proteins | sample 1570021 | NCBI WGS metagenome assembly OGCI01 (sample SAMN06264664, study PRJEB24512) | hot springs metagenome | isolation source: Hot spring water | place: South Africa: Tshipise | collected 2015-06-21
GGCGAGCGTCACCATCATCGGTGCGAAATCGCGCGCGGCATCCGGAAAGAGCGCGAGGTTGAAACGAAGCAGACCATAAGTCCCCATCTTCAACAGGATGCCGGCCAGAATCACGGAGCCGGCAGTGGGCGCTTCTGTGTGCGCGTCCGGCAACCACGTGTGCAACGGGAAGACGGGGACTTTGATGGCGAACGCCAGCGCAAAGGCGAGGAAGAGCCAGAATTCAGCCCGCGCCGAAAGCGTCACGGTTCCGGCCCGCATCGCATCGAGGATCGACGGATAGTCGAACGTTCCGAAGAAGTAGTAGAGCGCGATGATGCCGACGAGCATCAAGAGGCTCCCAACCGCCGTGTAGAGAAAGAACTTGACCGCCGCATAGACCCTGCGCTCGCCGCTGCCCCAAATGCCGATCAGGAAGAACATCGGCACGAGCGACGCTTCGAAGAAGAGATAGAAGACGAGCAGGTCGAGCGAGACGAAGACGCCGATCATCGCGCTTTCAAGGAGCAGCATGAACATGAAGAAGGCGAGCGGGCGCTTCTCGATGTTCCAACTGGCAAGGATCGAGATGGGTACGAGCAGCGTCGTCAAGATGACGAGCCACAGGCTCATGCCATCGACGCCGACGTGGTAGCGTGCGCCGATCGATTCGATCCACGCGCGGTTCTCCTCAAAGAAGAAGCCGCTCAACATGCTCGGTTCGCCGCCGCGAATGAGAAACAGCGAGAGGGCGAAAGTGGCCAGTGAAAAACCGAGTGCGATCCAACGGTAGTGCGTCGGCTTTCTGTACGGCGCAAAACCGTGCGCGGCCGTGGCCAGCGCGCCAATGAATGGCAGCAGGATGAGGGCGGAGATCAGGTTCTGTTGAAGCATCTTCGATCAACCTTGAGCGTCTTTGGAATTCGCTGCAGTTGAAAGCTGCGCCTTTCACGAAGTTCAGCTAACAGCCGAAGAGCATGCCTGCGCTCGGTTTATTGACGAATGAGCAGCAGCACGCCGTAGTAAGCGAAATATCCGATCAAGATGAGCGCGCCGACGAGGATGATCGCCGCATAGGTGCGCACGAACCCCGGTTGCAGCCGCCGGGCGAGCGAGCCGAGCTGGGCGACGCCATCGGCAATGGCATGGAGCGTGCCATCGATCACGCCGACATCGAACATCTTCCACAACCCTTCGCGCGAGCCGACGACGATCGGTTTGACGATCACTGCGTCGTAGATCTCATCGACGTAATACTTGTTCTCGAGCAAGCGCGGCATCTGAAGCAACGGGCGTTTGCTGAAGACGCTCCAGCCGATGCCGATGCCGACGAGCGCGATGGCGACGGAGATCGCGCTGAAGATGCGCTCGGAGCGCACCTCTTCGGGCGAATGGGCTGCATGCTCCGCCGTCTCGTGTTTGGTTTCGTGCGCCGCCGGTTGTGCCGCAGGCGCTTCGGCTCCTCTGCGCGCCACCGTTTGCGCGATGCGCTTTTCGATGTTGGCCGCTTCTTCGTGCGTCGGCGCGTGTGCGACGATGGGTTCGAGCGTCTTTTCGAAGTAGTTCGGGATCGCGCCGCCGCTCAGCGCATAGGGCACGCCGACCAGCCCGCCGAAAGTGGAAAGCACGGCGAGGACGACGAGCGGAATGGTCATCACCGGAGGCGATTCGTGCGGCGTCACCGGGCCGTGGTGGTGATGCGCGCCCGCGTGTTCGCCATGCGCGTGGCTGCCGGCGGAAGCGTGAACGGCGGCGTGCGGCTTAGCCTCTGCGTCGTGCGCGTGCGCTTCGCGGAAGCGCTCTTCGCCCCAGAAGGTCATGACCATTAGGCGCGTCATATAGACAGCGGTCAACAGGGCCGTGATTGCGCCGATGGTCCAGAGCGCGCGGCTTGCGCCGTGCGGGATGGCGAAAGCTTCCGTGCTCCACGTCTTCCACAGGATTTCGTCTTTCGAGAAGAAGCCGGCGAAGATCGGGATGCCGCAGATCGCCAACCAGCCCGTGATCATGGTGGCGAAGGTGATCGGCATGTACTTGCGCAACCCGCCCATCCGGCGCATGTCCTGTTCGTGATGCATGGCATGGATGACGCTTCCCGATCCCAGAAAGAGCAGCGCTTTGAAGAAAGCGTGCGTCATCACGTGGAAGATGGCGGCGACGAACGCGCCGACGCCGCAAGCGAGCATCATGTAACCGATCTGCGAGATGGTCGAATAAGCCAAAACCTTCTTGATGTCGTTTTGCGCTAGACCGATGGTCGCCGCAAACAGGGCCGTCACGGCGCCGATCACGGCGACGATGAACATCGCCGTCGGCGCGTGCGCGTAGATCGGCGAGCAACGGACGATCATGTAGACGCCGGCGGTGACCATGGTCGCCGCATGGATCAGGGCGGAGACGGGCGTTGGACCGGCCATCGCGTCGGGCAACCAGACGTAGAGCGGAATCTGCGCCGATTTGCCGGTCGCGCCGATGAAGAGCAGGATGGCGGCGGAAGTGATGCCGCCGGCAAAGAGCGCGCTCCACGCGAACGGTTCGATCGGCATCTCGCCGATGATGCGCAGCGCGCTCGGCAGATCCGGCTTGTCGAAGAAACTGATCGAACCGGTCAAGAAGAAGATGAGCATCACGCCGAGGATCACGCCCCAGTCGCCGACGCGGTTGACGACGAAGGCTTTTTTGGCCGCCACGCGCGCTTCGTCGCGGTCGAGGTAGTAGCCGATCAGCAGGTACGAGCAGAGACCGACGCCTTCCCATCCGACGAACATGAGCAACAGATTGTCGCCGAGCACGAGCACGAGCATCATGAACATGAAGAGGTTCATGTAGGAGAAGAAGCGGTAGAAACCGCCGTCGCCGTGCATGTAGCCCGTGGCGAAGATGTGGATGAGAAGGCCGACGCCCGTGATGAAGAGCGCGTAGATGCCGCTCAGCCGGTCCATCGCCAACGCGAAATCGGCGCGGAAAGTTCCGACCTCGATCCACGTCCAAAGATGTTCGAGGATGGGGGCTTCCGCTCGCAGCGCGCCCGTTTCAGGCCGAAAGGCCGCGATGAAGGCGAAGACGGTCGAAATCCCGACCGCTGTGCAGGCAACCGTGCCGATGAAGGCTTCGCTGCGCAGGCGGCGTCCGATGAGCCAGTTGATGGCCGCACCGACGAGCGGCGCGAAGATGATGATGCTCAAAACGTGCTGGTGGATGAATTCAGTCATGGCGCAATCCGAAGAACCCAACGGAAAGAACTCGATCAAGAGAGAGTTGGTCGCGCTCAATCCCTGAGCACGCTTGCGTCATCGACATCGAGCGACAGGCGATTGCGGAAGATGGCGATGATGATGCCGAGTCCGACGGCTGCCTCCGCTGCTGCGACCGTCATCACGATGAAGACGAAGAGTTGGCCCGTCACGTCGCGGAAGAAGCTCGAAAAGGCGACGAACGTGATGTTGGTCGCGTTGAGCATCAGTTCGATGCACATGAACATCGCAATCGCATTGCGCTTGATGATGACGCCCGCCGCGCCGATGGTAAAGAGCACGGCGGAGAGAGCCAAATACCAAGATAAAGGAACCATCTTCCGTGCGTCCTCTCGATGATTGTCTTTGGCGAATCGGTCGGCGCTCGATCAAAGCGTTCGATGCGCTCGGGTTGATCACACTCAATCGGCGCTCGTCTGGCTGCGCGTCTCTTCCGTCGCACGCAGTCTGGTTCTGCCGCCTTCCAGCGTCGACACGCGGCGCGCCAGCGTGATCGCGCCGACGATCGCCATCAGGATCAAAAGCGATGTGATCTCGAACGGCAAAAGATATTTCGTAAAGAGTCCGGTGCCGACCGAAGCCGTCAGCCCGACGTTCGATTGCGTCGCCGGCGGCGGGTTGTAGGCCGAAGTCTCGACGAAGTAGATGATGAACGCCGCCTCGGCGAAGAAGATCGCCGCCAAGAGCACGCCGAGCGGGACTAGACGACGCAGGCGGATCGGGCGGCGCACTTCCTCTTCGACGTTCAGAAGCATGATGACGAAGACGACGAGCACCATGATCGCGCCCGCATAGACGATCACTTGAATCGCCGCGATGAACGGCGCGGCCAGCGTCACGTAGATTCCAGCCATGCCGAGAAAGACGCCGATCAGGGCGATGGCGCTGTAGAGCGGATTACGTTGCGCCACCATCGCCACGGCACAGCCGATGGTCAGCGCAGCCAGCAGCAGAAAGATCAGAATCGTCATCGTTTAATCGAAGTTCGAGCTTTCCTTCATTCGAGCTGAAGATCGAACCGCTCAGCTTTCATCACAACACGCCCAGCCAGACGAGCGTCGCCGTCAGCACGACGTTGAGCAGCGCGACCGGCAGCAGGAACTTCCACCCGAAAGCCATCAGTTGATCGAACCGGAAGCGCGGCAGCGTCCCGCGCAGCCAGATGTAAAGGAAGAGGAAAAAGAAGACCTTGACGAAGAAGCCGATGACGCTGAAAACGGCGAAAGGAATCGACCCCGGAGCGAACAGCAGCGCAAGTCCGGGCACGTTCCAGCCGCCCAGAAAGAGCGTCGTCGCCAAGACCGAGACGGTGAACATGTTGATGTACTCGGCCATGAAGAAGAGCGCAAATTTGAGCGCGCTATACTCCGTATGGAATCCGGCGACCAGTTCGGTCTCGGCTTCCGGTAGATCGAATGGCACGCGGTTGGTCTCGGCAATCGCCGACGTCAAATAGACGACGAAGCCGATGAATTGCGGAAAGATGTTCCACTTGAATCCATACCAGCCGGATTGCTGCTCGACGATCTCGTATAGATCGAGCGTCCCGCTCATCAAGATGACGCCGACGAGCGATAGCCCTAACGAAAGCTCATAAGAGATCATCTGCGCCGAAGAGCGCAGACCGCCCATCAAGCTGTACTTGCTGTTCGAAGCCCAACCGGCAAGCGCGATGCCGTAAACGCCGATCGAGGTGACGGCTAGAACATAAAGGAGCGCGATGTCGAACCGCGCGATCACCAATTCGACCTGTCCGAAGTAGGGAAGCGTGACGCGCGGGCCGAACGGATAGACGATCAGCGTCATCATCGCCGACGTGACGGCGATGATGGGCGCGAGGAAATAGACGAAGCGCGTCGATTTATCGGGCACGATCTCCTCTTTGAAGATGAACTTCAGGAGATCGGCGAACGGTTGCAATACGCCGCCCGGCCCGACGCGATTCGGCCCCAAACGTCCTTGGATGAAGCCGAGAATGCGCCGCTCAGCCAGAACCGTATAGGCGACGATCATCAAGACGACGTTGAAAGTGATGAAGATGGCTAGGAACTGCAGCGCGGCTTGGATGTAAGGGTTGCTCAAGTCCATGGCGAACCTACCGGATCGGTGACAGAAAAACGAGTTATGGTACTAATCGGGACTTGCGCGTGCAAGCGAGCGAAAGCCAAACAACGCCGTAAGATCGGCATCGCCGTCGCTCGGAACTCCTTTAAACCGAGCCATGCGCCGCTTCCGCGCTGAGAGGCCGATCTCCTCGCGCGATCCTCATGTGTTCATCTTTCGCGGCGCGGGGCCGTCTGCCTCGCGCAAACAAAACCTTCTCAGAGGCGCGAAACCGCACGCTTTTTCAACGCCTCGCTCACACCGCCCCGGGGCATCGCCCGCAAGCTTCAATCGAGGATGCGCCCGATCTTCAATCGCCAGCCAGGGCCATTTCTTGCCTTTGTCTGCGCAGCGCCGCGTCGATCGTCAACTGCACGAGCGGCGACGAAGCGAGCGTGTTCTCCGGCTTCGGATTGCCCGCCGCCAGATAATGGAACTGCGGCAGCTTCTCGGTTAACGTGCCGAGCTTGAACAGTTCGTGCCCGACGGGCGGCGTCTCCGTGATCTTCGCCGCCGTTTCATCTGCCTGCGCGATCGCCGCGCGCAGCGTTTCGATCGCGCTGCCGATGTCGCGCCGTTGGGCGATCTCGTGTTTGACCTGAACGGGGCGCGATTCATCCTTGAGCAACGGATACCGCAAGCCCTGATAGGCCGGAACATTGGCCGCGATGTCGCGGAAGATGGCGCTCGCTGATAGTTCGATGCCGAATCGAGCGCCCATCGCTTCGGCCACCGAAGCGACGATCAGCCAATCGGGTTTCGATAGATGAACGGGCGGAATCGCTTGGCGCACGCGCTGGACCTGTCCGGCGTTGTTCGTGAACGTGCCATCGACTTCGGCGAACGAAGCCGCCGGCAGCACGACGTCGGCATACTCGGTCGTCGCGGTCTCGAAGAGTTCTTGGACGACGAGAAGGTCGAGCTTGCTGAGCGCCTCTTCGCGCCCCTTCAAGTGTTGCGGCAGGAAGCTCCCGGCGACGTACAGAGCGCGGACCCCTTTGCCTGCGGCGTCGAGCATCTCGGTGGCCGTCATCGCGCCGCTCATCAACCCCATGTCGTGGACGCCGACGCTGTTGTTGAAAAGGGGCAGCGGATGGAACAAGAAGCGGCGTCCGTCGCCAGCGTAAAGGTGTGGCAGTTGGGCGAGCGCTTTCTGCGCAGCGGGGCTCAACTCGCCGAACGCGATCACGACGGTGCCTTGCGCTTCGCTGAGCGCGCGGCGGACCTGTTCGATCTCGCTCGTTTCGACGCCCATCTTGCGCGCGGCGAATTCGACGCTGTCGGCGTCGGCAAGCGCTAGGAGCGCCGCCTCTTCGGTTCCGGGACGAACGTGGACGAACTGCGCGGCGTTCTTCTTCAAGCGGATCGGCACGCTGTTGATCAGAATGAAGCGCGCGCCGCCATTGCGCACGGCTTGGCGGATCTGTTTGCCGGTCAGCGGTTGCAGTTCTTCGGGTTCGCCGCCGATCAGCAGGATGGTCTGCGCGTAACGTATGTCGCGGTGCGTGGCGAGCGGCGCGCCCATGTTCTCGAAGAAGGGGACGAGCGAGAAAGCATCAGTCGCCGCGTAATTTTCCGTCCCGATGACATCGCGCGCGAAGCGCAACAGCGTGTAGTTCGCTTCGTTGGTCAAGCGCGGGCTGCCGACGACGCCGATCGCTTGTGGCCCGTGCTCTTCCTTGATGGCGGAGAGGCGTTGCGCGACGAACTCGATGGCTTGATCCCACGTGGCCGGGACGAGTTTGCCGCCCTTGCGGTAGCGGATCATCGGCGTGCGCAGGCGCGCTTCGTGATTGACGAACGGGTGCGAAGCGAAACGCCCTTTGACGCACAGGAACTCGCCGTTGATGCCATTGACGTAGCGGTCGCGCGCCACCGTGCGCAGCACCTCTTCGCCGCGCGCGCCGAGCGCCAATTGACATCCGTCGGAGCAGAAGGTGCAGGTTGAAACCGTGCGCACAAGCTCCCACGGGCGCGCTTGATGGCGATAGGTCGCATCGAGCAGCGTGCCGGTCGGGCAGACCTCGATGCAGTTGCCGCACTGCGAGCAGTTGAGCCAGTCACCATAGGCGCTGATGATGGTCGCCACGCCGCGCCCGCCCGCTTCGATCGCCTCTTCGCCCATCCACTCATCGCAAACGCGCGTGCAGCGTTTGCAGAGGATGCAGCGTTGCGGATCGTTGGCGACCATCGGCGACAGATAGCGTTCGGGCTGATAGTTCTTCGGTTCGATGAAGCGTTCCTCGAGATTGCCCCAATCGAACGTCAGTTCTTGCAACTCGCACTCGCCGCCGCGATCGCAAACCGGACAATCGAGCGGGTGGTTGGCGAGCAAGAATTCGAGCATGCCGCGTCGCGCCTTTTCGATCTCCTCAGACTCGGTGGTGACGACCATGCCGTCGGTGACGGTGACGGTGCAGGAAGTTTGCAGCTTCGGCATCTTCTCGATGCGCACCAGACACATGCGACACGAAGCTTGCAGCGCAAGGTCTGCGTAGTAGCAGAACGACGGCACGGCATGCCCCTTCTCGCGGCACACGTCGATCAACAACCGGCCTTTTTCGACCTCGTAAACTTCGCCGTTGATGGTGACTTTGACTAGTTCCGCCATGATCTCTCTATTTGATTGACTGTGGTTCGCTGCACGGTGGCATTCTCACTGAAAAACTCTCGCTTTTGGCTCCTCGCACGTCGCTCTATTTCAGGCGACGGCTGGAACGCGCTCTTGTTCAGCCAGCGGGAGCAGGTGACGCTTGAAATCTTCGGGAAATCGCTTGATCGCCGACTGAATCGGCCACGCCGCCGCGTCGCCCAACGGACAGAAGGATTTACCTTCGATGTTGTCGCAAAGGTCAAGCAGCAGTTGAGCGTCTTCGGGGCGCCCTTCGCCGCGCGCGATGCGTTTGAAGGCTTTGACCAGCCAGTCGGTCCCCTCGCGGCATGGCGTACACCAGCCGCACGATTCGTGCTTGTAGAACTCGATCAGATTCTTAGTCGATTCGAAGATGTCAACCGTATCGTCCATGACGATAAAGCCGCCCGAGCCGACCATCGAGCCAGCGGCAACCAGCCCTTCGTAGTCCATACGCACGTCTTTGCCGATGATGTCTTCGGCGCGCATGATGTAGACGCTCGAGCCGCCAGGGATGACGGCCTTGAGCTTGCGCCCGTTCGGGATGCCGCCGCAATCCTCCATGATGAACTTCTCCATGTCGTCGTATCCCATCGGCAGTTCGTAAACGCCCGGATACTTGACATGGCCCGAGACGGACCAGAGCTTGGTTCCGCCGCTCTTCTCGGTACCCAAGCTGCGGTAAGCGTCGCCGCCGTGCATGATGATCCACGGGACGGCGCAGAGCGTCTCGACGTTGTTGACCACGGTCGGACACCCGTAAAGCCCCGCGACCGCTGGAAAAGGCGGCTTCATGCGCGGATGTCCGCGCAGACCTTCGAGCGAATTCAAAAGCGCCGTCTCTTCGCCGCAGATGTAAGCGCCGGCGCCCGTATGCGTGTAGACTTCGCAGGAGAAGTCCGTGCCGAAGATGCGCTCGCCGACCAATCCGGCGGCGCGCGCCTCTTCGATCGCCTGGTCCATGATGTCGATCAAGTACTTGTACTCGCCGCGCGTGTAGCAGTAGGCGGTGCGCGCGCCGAGCGCGTAAGCGGCGATCAACATGCCTTCGATCAGCATGTGCGGATCGCGCTCCATCAAGTAGCGATCTTTGAACGTGCCCGGTTCGGATTCGTCCGCGTTGCAGACGACGTACTTCGGTTTGGGCGAATCTTTCGGAACGAAGCTCCACTTCGTGCCCGTCGGGAAGCCTGCGCCGCCGCGCCCACGAAGGGCCGACTTCTTGACTTCGTTGATCACGTCGGCGGGCGACATCGTGGTCAGAGCTTTGCGCAGCGCTTCGTAGCCGCCGTGTCGCCGGTAGGTTTCGAGCGAACGCGAGTTTTCGAGATTGAACCGCGCCAGCAGAAGCGGTTCGCAACCAATCGCTTCGATACGCATAAGCCTTTCAGGGTGATGGCCGAACGGTGACGGCGGTCAAGACATGAGTCTTGGGTGCTCTCGTTCGAGCGCGCAGCCGTGCAGCGTCGCCGCAACGGCCCCACCGTCGTCACTGCTCATCCATCTCGCTCCTTCAACGAATCGAGAATTTCATCCACCTTCTCCGGCGTCAGGTTTTCGTAGTAGTCGAACCCGATCTGCATCGCCGGAGCCGTGCCGCATGAACCCAAGCACTCGACCCACGAGAGCGTGAAGCGCCCATCGGGCGTCGTCTCGCCCGGCTTGATGCCGAGCTTCTTTGAGATGTGCTCGACGATCTTTTCAGCGCCGAGAAGTTGGCACGAGAGCGTGCGACAGACTTGAATGTGGTACTTGCCGACCGGCTTCAGGTTGATCATCGTGTAGAAAGTGGCGACTTCCCACACGTCCGTGATCGTCAATCCTAGACGGCGCGCGATGTAGGCGATGCCGGCGGCGTCGATGCCGAAGTGGCGGTAGAGGTCGGCGATCGTGCCGGTCTGGCCGAAATGCTCGACGCCAAGCGCGCGGGTGCGATGGCCATGCACCGAGCCGAGCCAGGCGAGCGGTGGCGCAAGCGCCGCAAGGTCGGCCGCGGCCATGTTGCTGATGCGCGCGCTCATGCGGGCGGCGCCGTTCGACCTGTCGATCACCACACCCAGCGTCGCCTGGGCTGCGACCGCGCCGTCGAGAAGGGTCAGGCTCATCTCTCCCGCGAGGTCGGTGGCGCTGGCATCGACGACCAGCCGGCCATCCTTCCATTCGAATTCCGAAGCGGTAATCCCGCTGACCTTCATCACCCCGACAGCGCGTTCATCGTCATAGTCGATCTCGACCGAACGCACGGCGACCGAGCCCTGTTGCGAGG
>OGCI01002944.1_pt1 | contig 10223 bp, 2 predicted proteins | sample 1570021 | NCBI WGS metagenome assembly OGCI01 (sample SAMN06264664, study PRJEB24512) | hot springs metagenome | isolation source: Hot spring water | place: South Africa: Tshipise | collected 2015-06-21
TATATTTCTCGAAATTTTCTTTCTCAAATTGTTCCGGTATGAAACCTTTGCTTTCTAATGCGGCGATTGCTTCATCATATAATTTTTTAGTAATCTCGCCCTTTTTCAAAAAATTATCTAATTTTTCTTTATCAATTTGTTTTTCCGCTTTATAGTTTTCCCACAATTTTTCATCTAAAGAAAAATCTTTTATACTAGAAGAAGGATGGATAGTAACTTTTATTGGAATATTAAATTTATTCCCCAAATCTTTAAAAAATTCAGTGTAAGCTTTATATCTAATATAAGAGTTATAATCAGTGAAAAAATATGGCTTTTCCCCAGGAGCTGTTTTATCGGGATTTTCTCTAATATGAATTGGATTATTAAACAAATATAATCTTAAATCTACATTATTTTTTAACAAGAATTTTAAGTTTTCTATTTCAAGATTTATTAGTTTTTTAGTTCTTTCTAGTTCTGATATTTTTAAACGTTCAAATTTATCAACATCAATATTGTTTATATCCATAATAGAATCAGTCGGTATTATTGGAACCGGAAGTGGTTCTTCTTTAATATGAGAGTCTCTATATAATTGTTTATGACGACGTTCTCTTATCTTTCTACTTGTCATTACAGCTTTTAGAGTAGGATCAGTTTTTTTCATTAAAGCAAGTTGAGTTTGTATTGGTTTTAACAACCTTCCTTTCAAAGGTCTTCTTTCGCTGCTAACAGCAATTGGAACGCTTAATCCTACTATCTCATGATCTTCTATTCCATATTTTTCTCCTAATCCCTCAGCAAATAATTTATAAGCTTTATATCTTATAAATGATTCTTCATCTTTAATGAGATAATTCTCTTTTCTATTAATGTCTGTATTGAGAGTAACAACAATTGGGTGGTTAAGAATATAATCCCAAAAATTACTATAATGCTGTCTAACATACTCAAAGTTTTTTATTTCCAATTCTATTTTGCTTCTTAAAGCATTTAGTTTAGATTCAGCTTCTATAACATCCCAAAGTTTTTGTCCACCATAAGCAATAATTAATCCTTTAAGTGTCATTTTTTTAACTTTCGGTTTTATGATGGAATCTAGTATTTCATGAGCTTGCCCGGCAAATATCTGATCTCTAAGTTCTTTTTCATTCATTATTAATTTTCCTTCTCTATTTGTTAACAAATCTTTTCTAAGCTCATGATCTTTTCTTGCGGCTTCAATCTTAGAATCCGGATCTAGTTCGAATACAAGTGTTTCAGCTTTTTTAATATCTTCTATAAGCTCTTTTTCTTTTTTTTCTATTTCTTTTATTTCTTCTTTTTCTTTCTTTAATTTGCTTAAAGTATTTTTTAATAAATCTATAATCTGCCCCTTCATGGTTAAAATTCTTTTTCTTTCTTCAGTTATTGGGGTTATTTCTTCAATAAAAGATTTTAATTTTTTTCTTATCTCATTATAATCATTAAAAATTTTGAAATATTCTGTCTTTTTTGTTTCATATTCAGACAGATCTAATTTAACGTCTTCAAGATAATCATTAAAAGTTTTTTTATATTCGGGAACAAGTTCTGAAAATTTGTCTAAATGATTTATAAAAGTCTCAATAGTTTCTACAATATCATGATTAAGAATATAATCAGAACTTGTAGTTATTATTGCTTCATCATGTTCTTCAAAAGAGTCTGGTCTGTTTAATAAAACATTATCAAGTTTTTTTATTTCGTTTGATAAATTAAGTACATCCGATTTTAAAAATTTAGTTTCATATTCAAATTTATCCAAATATCTTTTTATTTCATCGGCTTTTTCTTTCTCTCCAATTTTTTCTAATTCATTTATTTTATTTTTTAAGATTGTTTTAATTTTTTCAACATACGATGGAAGTTTAGAAAAATTATCAGATCTATGATAAAATTCTTCCCTTCTTATGAAAGGATCGGTTGATATTTTTTTCAAATCACTCTTTAATTTTTTATATGTTTCGTCTATTTTGTCACTAATTTTTGAAGTTCTTTTATCTTCCGCGATAAGTTTTTCTTTAGTTTCTTTTATTTTTTTAATTATTTCATTTAATTTTTTAATTTTATCGGTTTTTATTTTTTTCTTTTTTGATATTATTTTTTGTTTTTTAACAATTTTATCAATAGGTTTTCCAAACCTTGTTCTCAAATATTTAAACAAATCAGTTATTTCTTTATAATACATTTCCCGCCCGCCATAACTCTTTATAGCTCTTTCATATTCTTCTTCTAATTTTTTATAATAATCGTACTCTCCCCCAATTTCAGTGTTTTTAGCAATAAAATCGACATCTCTAAACCCAGCTCTTTTTTGAAACACTTCATCAGGCGTTAATTGAATTTCATCTAGTTGTAAATCTATATCTTTTATTTTTACTATAAACACGCTTGGATAATCAAAAACTGCGGAATCATCAAACCACACTAACGCATTTTCGTTATCGACAAAATCTATAAGAACTCCGCGAGTTCCCTTAGGAATGTCTATTGTTTCAACAAAATTTTTATCTTTATGTGGAACAACACCTTCTACATTATCATTGGCTATTATCGCATAAATTTCAAATTTAAATTTCGCCCTTCTCAGTTGTAAATTATCTCCTATTAATTTTCCCAATTCTTTTTTTATTTCTTCTTCTTCCCCAACAATTGTTTCGGGTAAATTTTCGTTTCTCATAATTCTTCTTGGAGATATATACCATACTGTTTTTTCTACTGTTTTTTCTATTATTCCATACTCGTCTTCAATATCTTCTTCTACAGTAGTACTTTCAATATAATTTTTACTTAAATTAAAAAACTTTCTAAAAGCGGTTATTATTGCTCTTATTTCTGCCATCTTTTTATCAATGCCGGCTTTTTGATATAAATTATAAAAATGTTCAACTAACCCTTTTGATGGGGTTCTTTCTGTTACAGATATCACATTTACATTTCTTAAAGTTTCTTCAGAAACATCTTCACCTTCGTCTTCAACATCCTCTCTCGCTCTTTCGGATTCTTCTTCTAATTCTGCTAATTTCTCTTCATATTCTTCTTCTGTTATTTCTCCTTCTTCTAGTTGTTCATCTAAACTTTCTTTTCTTGTATCAATTTGACTTGCTTTTTCTCGTATTTTTTCCGCTTCTGCCTCTTCAATTTCTTCAACTGGAGTTTTTTCTTCTAATACGGTTTTTATTTCTGCTTGTTCTTTGTAAAATTCTTCTGCTTCTTCACGCTTAAGTGCCTCTTTTTCTTTTTCAAGTCTTTGTCTATCCCATTTGTTTAGCCTATCTGCAAAATAAAGTCTATTGGTTTTTTTATCATATATAAGTGAACCTCTTTCTACTAACGCCTTTATGTGTTTAGTTTCTACTAATTTATCGGCAGTTATTTTTCTCCTTCCTATTTTTACATATGGAATATATTTAAACCAATGCCTTTCAGCAGCATACGCTTTCATTTTTGAGTAATATCTTTTTAGCTCATAATCAAAATCTTTTGCTTCTCTTTCTTCGTCAGTTTCATATTGTATTCTTTTTTTAATAATTGGTAAACTTACATAACCGTCTTCATCGACCATCACTAATCCAAGAGATTGAAGTTCTTTAAATTCTTTTGTCTGTAAATAATACGGTTTTGCTAGAAATTGTCCCCCGCCGCCAATAACTCTATGTTTTATGTATTCATATTCTAATTTTGTTTCTTGACTTATTCTTTTTTCTTCCACTGCTGCATAAAATTCATTTTCTCTATTTTTTATTGCCTCTTCACTAATTTCATATAATTCTTTTTGTTCTATTTTTTCTTTTACTTCCTTAGCTTTGTTTAAAACATCGATCAATTTAACAAAATCTTTCTTTTCTTCTGCTTGTTTAAGTTCTGATGTTAATTGTTCTTTTTCTTCTTTTTCTGGAATATTATTGATAATCAATTTTACTGTTTTATTAACCTCTTCATAATTTATATTAAGTTGTTTGTAAAAATGTTTTTTCTCTTCTTCTGTGATTTCTCCTTTTTTATAAGCAGTTTCAACACCCTTAACAATTGCTCTATCGGAGTGTAATTTTTCTTTATTTATTCTTATGCCAGCTTCCGCGATTCTATTTGATATTGCGCCGGTTCCTTTCATTAATCCAATAGAAAGCGTTTCTACTAATACTCTCTCTGCGCCCTCGGCAGTCCAAATCGGAGCATATTTTCGTCCTTCTATTGCGGTTCGAACGCCATACTGTAATTCTTCTTCAAACACTTCACCAACAAGACCGTTCCATGCAAACCCTGTTTTCAAAAAGAAATTCTTAGCGTCCCAAGAATTTTTTATTCCGACTTTTGTTAAATATTTTCTTAAAGTGGCCTGTTTAAGAAACCTTAAAGGTTCATCTACTAAAAAACCAACTCTTTCCAACATAACTTCTGAAGCATGATTGCCCAAAGCTTTAACAAACGCCTTTCCAAAAGAATCTCCTTGTCTATCTAGTGTTAATATTAATTCTTCTTCATTGGCGTCTGGATGAAAACTGTATTCGGGCAATAAATAAGTAGCCAAATCTGGTCCCATTCTAGGAAACATCGCACCCATTTGTCCTGCGCTTGCGATTGTAGATGCAACAATTGATGAAGCTATTTGTTTTCTTGAAATAGTTCCTTTTAAAAAAGGAATTACACCATGAACCCACGTTTTGGGAGCTTTAAAACCAGCCTCTAACATTTCTGGAGCCAATTTTTTTAAAACTCCTCTTTTTATAGCGGTGTATACGCCGCCAGTTAAAATAAATTCTGTAACAAACCCTGCCATCCCTGGAAGGCCCCCAATAATATGTTCAGGAGCTCTTTCCCAAAAATCTTTAGGAAGAGCTTCGCTTTGTTTTCTTAACACTATAGCTTCCTCTTCTGGTGTTAAAAATTCTCCTTTAGCTTTTTTCTCCATTGCTTTTGCTTCTTTAGCAACATCAACAGTTCCTATAATAGAATTTAGAAAAGGAATCCAATCGCCTCTATATATTGACTCTGTCATAGCATCCATAGCATTAGCCATTATTTCCGCTGCCGTTCTTTCATCGTCCAAATAAACACTCAAATTTCTTTTAGCAGTCCTCAAGTTTTTAAGTTCCTCTTGTTCAAAAAAAGGAAAAAGTTTTTGAAACCAATTTCTTTCACCTTCTAATACTTTAATTCTATCAGTTATTTCATCGTATTTTTCTTGTAATTTGGTTTTATCATACAAACTTAAAATATCTTCCGCAACTGGAGATAAAGGACGAACTTCCCCTGGTTTTAATGGTTTTGGCTCTTCTACGATAGGTTCTGTTTTTATCGGAGTAATTTCTGGCGCACTTAATTGTTCTTGGCCCATGAATTTTTTATATTGCTCTATTTCATCAAGTATTCTCTGCTCTTGAGGTAGTGGCGTTGGTTTAAGAACAGCGTCTGGAGAAATTAATTCGGCCGGCTGTATACCTCCCGGTTTCATCGGTTCTAATTTTCCTCCTTCGAGGAATTTTTTAAACGCTTCTATTTCTTGTAAATTTTTTTGATGTGAATTTAATGGTTCCATGGATTAAAATATACCCGAATACTTTTCTCAAGAAATTTAGTTTTATTTCTTTTTCTTAGAAGATTCGGCTTTATTAGCCCCCTCTGATATATTATAAATTATTCCATATTGGTTAGGTGTAGTAAGATAATTTTTAATTAATGACGATCTTGTTGCACTACCCTCAGCTAAACGAATTACTATTCCATTTACAGCTTTTACCCATTCGTCGCTTCCTCTAACAATTTCTCCCTTTAAAGCTTTCCTGCCTAATTCTTCACCAGCTGCCCTAGCTTCTTCATTTATACGATCCAGTTCTCTTTGTTGATCATATTCGAGAGGCGCGGCTCCGCTGTGTCCTATCATTGAATCAACCTGCCATTTGTTTATGTTAGCAGCTTCAGCATAAGAAGTATAAGTAATGACACCATATTTATCTATAAAAGCCTTCGCGCTCTCTGGGTTAAGCAAATTATAAGTTACTCCATCAAGTGTAATTGTTGTTTTAGGAGTTTTTTCTTCTAAATTCTTCTTATAAGTTTCTATTTGAAGCGCGGTTAACGCAAATGCCTGATCAGCTTTCTTTCTTGCGGTTCCGGAACTAATCGATTTCTTTCTCGCCTCTTCCAAAGTATCAGTAAGAGGATTAATTCCTGCGTATGGATCATCTATAGCCAGCTTAAATTTCTCAGCTTCTTCTTTAGCTTTTCTATCCCTCTCGCTTTTCAACTCATCATATATTTTTTCTATAGCATTCCAGTATTCGGGCTTTATTTCTTTTTTCATAGATTCGTTAAGAGTTATGAAACTCTGAAGGTTGTTTATTTTGGTGGTATAATTAAATGTGGCATCCGCGACATAATCGTTAATCATTTTTTCCGCCTTATTCGCGTATCCTTCTAAAGCGTTTATCATAGCGTTATAGAATGTTACTTCCGAATTTAATCCAGCCCGCTGGATGGCATAGTGTTCTTTGATTCTAGCGGAAACGGCGGCAAATCTAGTTTTTGTTCCCCATTTGTTTGCCTTTAAATCTGCTAATTCTTGAGAATCCAACGCCGCATATTTCTCTTTAACAGAGGCCAGTTTAATTCCATAGTTTTTTATTTCTTCTATAGTTTGTTTGTAATTTGTTTCTTCATATAATCTCTGTCTTTCCAATAACTTATCGAAGGAAGGCATTTTTAATTCTGTCATTAATGTGTTAAGCGTTTCTTTATATTCCGGGCTTTCCCATTTCTTCATCTCTTCTTTAGCCTTCTCCGCCCTTCTTGTCTGCTCGATAATGTATTTTTCCATAAAAGTTTTAGCATCTGCCAGAACGGATTCACTTTCCGCTTTCTTATCAATTTCTTTGTTATAAGTCATATTAACAGCATCCATATCAACATTTGGGTATAATACTGTCAACGTTTTCGCTTCATTCGCGGATAAAGTATATCCTGATTTTGGAGGTTCTATAATTGTTTTTTCTTTTTCTGGAAATCTTATTGGAGACTCTTCTTTTTTTTCGACAGGTTCTATCTTAGGTTCTATAATTGTTTTTTCTTTTTTTTCAACCGGTTCTATCTTAGGTTCTATTGGTTGTTCGAGTGGGGCTTTAGATGTTTTTGTTGGTTGCTCTGTTGGAGGTTGAACTGGTGGTTTAACAGGCGGTTTTTCAGCAACTTCCATAATTGGAGTGGGAATCGAAAATCCACCAATGTTTTTCCATTCATATTTTGTCGGTTCTGGGGTTGGGGGTTTTATTCCATGTGCGACATTTTTTGCAAATCCAACCGCACCATCTTTAGCGATGCCGGTTGTTCCTTTCAATATAGCATCCCAATCGATAGGTTGTGAAGTTGGAGTTGCAGCACCGGTTACCTTTTTTTCCGCTGCGGCGAAGTCTCCGTATTTTATTGGTTCTAATGTAGGCATATAATTTTATTCCGTTTTAATTTTAAATTTAATCTCCCACAACTAACCAATGGATTGTAAAACTTTGAGTCGTGCTCGAAGCATTTTTAGCAGTCCATTGCCAACCAGTCGTTTGTAAGTTAAAAACTTTCACAAAAATATCCGGTGCTCCTGTCGTTTCAACTTGAGCAAATACCGCTCGTGTAGCTGTTGGCATATTAGCGATTCCGGCCGTCGAATAATTGAAAGTATATACAGATGATTCAGTTCCGGCCGCTAAATTGGGAACAGATGAAGTAAATCTTATTATTCTTCTTCCAGGATTTATAGCATTGCCACTGCTATCAAAATGTGAACCAATTAAAAATCCTCCTTTGTGGTGATATGCTCCATTAGCAGAACTAAGAGTAAATTCATTAACAGTTCCGGCCGCGTTCTTGATATAAAAAGTATTTGTTGAAGGCATTTGAGCCACTAATTGATTTGAAGCATTAACCGATAAACTTCCATAATTTCCAGGCGTGGTTTCCTCCATAAATAATCCTTTTGTATTTCGGACAATCACCCCATTGACGTTTAACCGAACTCTATTGATTGAATTTTCGTCTATATCAAAATGTCCTCCATTCGGCAAACTTATTTTTCCCGCTGTCACTGTTCCAAGATTAGCGCTTATAGCCGATAAAGTTGAAACCGAAATTTTGTCAGACGTTATCGTTGAAGAAGCGATTTTATCTCCAGTGATAGAAGACGCACCTATTCTATTGGCGGACAAAGTTCCAGTAGTTATATTTGAAGCGTTTAAATTGGTTACATTAACAACAGAAGCATTTAAAGTTCCAGTTTGGATGTTGTCCGCTGTTAATAAGCTCGTAACGATTTTCCCTCCTGAAATAACCGTGGTTCCCAACTTTGTTGATTCAATGCTTCCAGGCGCTATCCTATCGGCTGGTAAGGTGCCAACAGTTATTGTTCCAGCATTTATATTGCTAATATAAGTCCCACTTATATTTGAACCGGCGCCAGTTGTTAAAGCTCCCGTAATCGTAGCATTCGTCGCCACCAAATTACCCGACATATCCACCCTAAATGGGGCAGAACCGAAAATTGCGCTTCCAAGATAGATTCCATTGGAGTCAGCTTTGAAGATGGCATTTCCAGAACCGATAGCTATTGAACCACCGGTGATTACTGGAGAAGAAATTGAAATACCAGAAGCTAATTGTCCAGCGAAGTAAGCGGTTCCATCATTTTTTATGGCAACTTTTGTTACTCCATTTAAAGCCCCAAGTATTCCTCTGTCATTTATCACAAATCCTGTTCCTCCCGTGACTTCTCCAGTTGAGGTGCTCCAAGTTATTGTTCCAGCTTTTAAAGCTCCGGCATAATTAGTTCCTTCTAAAGAAAAATCTTTTAAGATTTTTCGAGTAGAAGTGTTTAATTTTTCGTTTATAACTTCTTTAATCAAATTACCATCAACATTTATGGCATCGGCCAACGTCTTCCCACTTCTTCCTGAGATAGTTATAGAGTTGGCTATTACATTGCCTTGCATATCCACTTTAAATGGAGCAGAAGTAAATTTAGAACTTCCAAGATAAATGCCATTGGAATCTACTTTAAAAATCTTATCTTCGCTTCCGATTTCTATCGAGCCGCCTTTAATTTTAGCTCCCCGAATTGCGCCCCCATCAGAATTTACCTTTCTAGCCGGATCGTAATCTGGTTCAAATAAAGTATTGTGATCTATTTTTAATTTACTCGCGTCAATTCTAATATCTTCCTTTGAGTTGTTAATAAAGGAAATGATGTTTCTTACAAGTTCATCAACTGTTAAATCTTTTTTTTCAATTAATTCTTCTATATTCATGTTGTTGGTTGATAATGACCTTTTATTGTTATTGATCTATATTTTAATGGAGAAGTAGTGCTTCCACCGGTCCAATGGGTTTCTATTCTAAAATTTTCCACGTTTCTATTTATCGGAATTACTTTCTTGGTTACAGCCCCGTCAGAAGCATAACTTAAAGTTTTTGACAACAGTTCTTTTCCTCTATCGCAATCAAATTTTATTACGCCTGCTTGTCCAGTTGATAGTCTATCGAATCTGACTATTAATTCTTTAATATAAAACTCTTTTTCTTCTGCCGATGAAAACAAAATACTTTTCCAATATCCGTTGTTTTTATATGTTGGTGTCTGCCCAGCGCTTTCGGGGATATAAGATATTTTAATATTACCCGAATTATTTTTTGAAGAAAAAGTTAAAGCGCCCACTATATTAAATATTCCGCCATAAGTATTAGAGTAATCTATATTCGTAAAGGGAAAGAATATAGGGTTTCCGCCGACATCAGCATGACCAAAGTAATAAATTTCATTATCTATTCTGATAGCTATTCCATTAGCAAATGAAGTAACATCTTTATGGCCGGGGAGACTGCCGGAAAAAGTAACTAAATCAACAATTCTTCCTTGATTTATATATGCTATTTTACAAAGGTCTTTGGCTTCATAATAGCCCACTCTATATATTGCATAAACAATATTATCTTTTGAAAATAATGCTCCAAGATAACCATTAACTGTTATAGGAGAATCTTCTACTAATTCGCTTATACCGTCCCAACAAATTATTGTACTTTTAGCTATCTCTCCAGCAATATTCCCACCAATCCAAACCAAATTTTGGGCAAAAGTTAAAGTTCTGGCTGTAAAATTTTTTGATAAATAGCAAGCTGTTGGATTAAAACTATTAGAAAATACTGTTTTTCCAAAATCATCTAATTCATAACCATCATAG
>OGCI01002945.1_pt1 | contig 10214 bp, 11 predicted proteins | sample 1570021 | NCBI WGS metagenome assembly OGCI01 (sample SAMN06264664, study PRJEB24512) | hot springs metagenome | isolation source: Hot spring water | place: South Africa: Tshipise | collected 2015-06-21
AGCGCCGCCACGTTGTTGGCATCCAGTGTCACCGACTCGTTGGTCACGGCCACATCCCCGGCAGCGCTGGTGATGAGGTCTGCCGCCTCGAGGCCCAGCGCCAGTGAGAGATTGTCCACGGTCATCTCGTGCATCACGAGCTGAATCTGAGCGGATTGCTGGTCAATGGCCTGCTTGACCAGCAAGCGCGGCTGGCCGTCGAATTTTTGACGGGTGGTCTGCGAGATGTTGAGCGTCGCATCCGCGCCGATCAGGCCCAGCGGATTGAGCAGGTTTTCCGGGGTTCCTACCGGGCCCCAGAATGCGCGAGCCCCAGCGGAGAAACCCACTTTAGTTGAATCTACTACCGAACGTGCCATTTATGCCTCCTAGACTCTACAGGTACATTACACTCAGATTGACGATGGCTGCGATGAATTGTTGCTCCTCCGTCACCTCCACCTGCTGTGCCGATTCCCACAGCACGCGCCGTATACCCGAGTTCGTCCACCGCGTATCGGCAGCCCAGGTCTCGAGCGCATCCAGCATGGCCGCCACCTCGAACACGTCGCGGCCATAGACCGTAAGCGTCACTGCCCAGATTTTCTCCGGCTGTGAGGGCCCGCCACGGCCAGCCGTTTTGAGACCCAGCCCCAGCACGATGCCGGGCACCGGATGAGGTCGCAGCCGCACAGCATCGCCGATGATGCGAGCTCCCGATTGCAGCGTGGTAGCGCCGATTTGATGCCCGGTCAGCGCGACCAGGGGGGCATACGCCTCGAGCGAGGCGTGCAGTTGCAGCAGGATATCCCTAGCGGCCACGGCGATACCCCCGCAAAAATGCCTCGGTGCTGATGGCCCGCAGGCGCGTACCTACAGTGTGGCGGATAACAGAAAAACCCACAGTGCCAGGGCGCAAATACACGCTACGCTGGCCCTGGGTGCGCCAGGTACCGGACACCGGACGACGGCCTACCATGCGCGTGCCGGATGCACCGGAGCCGCCGTAATCCAGCGTGGAGCCGGGCCCGCCGACGTAGAGGCCCGCTGCTGCGAACACACGGCGCTGGCTGCGTCGGCGAGTGCGAATGCTCTGCACGGTAACGCGGCGAAACCCGATTTTGTGCCGCCGCATCCACACCTCGATGTAGCGCAGCGGCACCCAGTGCGGGCGAAATCCCAGCTCCAGGCTGACGTTTTTGGCGTTGGCCGGGAGGCCGAACAGCACGGTATTGCCGCGCTCGGTGTAGGTGATGGAATTGCGCAGCTCGCCGGTGTCCACGTGCCGTGTGGCGCGTTGTTTGGCCTGGTTGGTCAACTCCGCTGCCACCGAGCGCAGGCCCGCCATCAGGCGTCGGCGCAGTGCAGCCCGCTCCACGCGCCTCATGTGATCTCCCGGCTGCTCACCTCGAGCCGCCATTCAAACCCCGACTGCGCCGAGCCGAGCACCCGCCAGCGCGTGGCATGGCCGTATTCGTTTTCGACCTCGACCCAATCGGCGCGGGTCAGATCCTCGCTCGAGTGCAGCAGCACACTCCCGCCGTAGATGCCCTCCAGCGCGGCTGCACGCTGCCATGCTCGAGTCGGGCTGGTCAGGTAGCCAGGCCCGTCGTAGAGCAGCGTGGAGCGCTCACGGGTGGGCCAGCCGCCCTCCAGCTTCTGCTCTGCCGAATACACGCGAATGCGGGTCACACCAGGCCTCCCCGTACCACCGGCGCATACGGTTGCAACAATGCCTGGGCCTCCGGCACGGGCACCTGGGCATGGCGCATGGTGCCACTGAAATCGCCGCGTGCGTAGTTCTCAAATTGACTCCGGTCAGCATCGCTCAGGCGCAGGAAATGATTGACTAACAACGAGGCCGCTTTGAGCACATCCTGCGGGATGGCCACGGAGCCGCACTGTCCGGCGATGATGTACGTGCCGGGTTCCCAGGCCTCGAACACATTTTGCACGAGGCGCTCGAGGCCCAGCCCAGACACAATCCACTGCGTGCCGGTGGGCTTTGAATACCCGTTGATGGTGCTGACCGTAGTGGTGCCTGCAGGCAATGGCAGCGCGTAGGTGCGATGGGGCACGCGCACGGTGGCTGTAAACGCCTCCGTGCGACCCCACGGTTGCTGCGTGTACCGCTCGATGATTTGCTCGGCGTAGGCCAGCGCCTCATCTGCCAGCGGCATATCCAGGCGGAAGCCCGCCTGTTGCAGCAGTTGCTCGCTATGCGCCGCCAGCCAGCCCATTACTCGTCCACCACCTCGAGGCCATACTCATCTGGGACGCACACCGCTGCGGCGCACGATGGCATCGGGCCACTGGTAGCCCAGGCCGACAAACTCCTGCAGTTGCAGTACGTCCTGGAAGTTCTCGCGGCGATAGGGCTCGATGCGGATTTGCAGCGCATCGCCAATCACCGGGATGTCGCGGTGCACCAGGTAGATGGTGGTACAGTCGGTGCTGGTGCCCTGGGTCTCGTTGGTTGGCAGGTGGGGCACTGCATAGACGGGGATGCCGCGATGGGTGGCGATGGGCATGGGGCCGGGTTGGCCGCTGAAGCGCTCGAGCCAAGCATCCCCCCCAGGGCTCTGACGGCCCGCCAGGATGTCGCCGTAGTCGTCGCCTAGAGCCACGGCAATGTAGAAGGCCAGCCGATTCACGTCGTTGCGGTAACGCACCGGCATGGCCCGCAGCAGACTGGTGAGGATGTCCTGGGTGAAGGGGTCACCGTTCGCCCCAGCCGCCACCACGGTCACACCGGTCTGGTGCCTCAGACCGCGAAACTTGGTGGGGTCGGGTGCCACCCCGTCACTGAGGAAGAAGGCCCGATCTTCCTCGTACTGCGCGGCCCCGCGCATGGCGGGCAGCAAAATCTCCTGGATGAACGAGGGCCCCTGCGCGTTAAACAGCGAGAACGAGTCGGGCACAATGATTTTGCTGTTCAGCTCGGTGACCTCGATCTCGAACGTATCGAGGGTGGGGTCGCTATCGGCGATGTTGGCGGTGGAGTTGCGGCCCCAGGTGTGGGTGATGCCGCCCCGGTCGAAGCGGGGGAAAGTGCGCTTGTTGGTGCCGCCCATTGGAACGCTCGACCAGTGGTTACGGGCGATGATGTCGGGCTGGGGACGCACCACAAACTGCCTGGCCAGCTCGTTGTACACCACGGTGCCGTTGGCCTCCACGCTGATGGCGCGGGTGTCAATCCCGTTGCGCCGCAGGATGTTATCAATCTCCTGCCGCTCGGTGGGGGTGGGTTGGCGGCGCTGGAGCTGCGGGATGACCGAGCGCGACAGCACCTCGGCCAGCACCTCATCGCTGCTCTGGCGACGTGAGCGCACCGATACGCCGCCGTCGGTCACGATGGCCAGCGGAGTTTCCGGCAGGCGGGCCAGAACCTCGGTCACGGCCTGGGCGGCGGCGCGGGCAGCCCGCTCCTCGACGGTGGGCTCGCGCCCGGCATTCTCCAACCGCTCGCGCAGCTCGGCGTTGCCTTCCAGCTCCTGCCGGGCCTGGGCCTGCGCCTGGGCCTGCGGGGTGCCCTCGGCCTCGAGTTGGGCGGAGCGGGCCTGAAGCCAGCGCTCGGTGGGGCTGGGGGGGGTGGGCTGCTGGCGCTCGCGCTGTTCACGGGCAGCCCGCTCGGCAGGGGTCTCGGCCACGCCGGCGGCGCGCTCGGCGGGGGTGCGCAGGTCGATCTCGAGGCGCAGCGGCTCGCCGGGCTGCGGGGTGGCCGCAGCCTGCGCCTGGGGCTGGGCGCGCAGCCGCTCCTCGATGGCCGTGCGCTGCTGGGGGGCGAGGCTGTCCCACTCCCGCTTGGCTTTCGCCTCCGCCTCCGCCTCGCTCATGCCCTCGAGCACCAGCTGGCGGGCTCGCATCCTAATCCACTCGTTCATCTCTACCTCCTCAGGGCGCTCGCTCGAGCGCCGTCCGATGCCTAGTGCCGTATGCCGACGCAGATGCTCCAGTGCCCGACGGGCCACCTCCTCGCGGCTGAGCGTGGCGGTGGGGGGCACCTCGAAGCGCCCCGCCTCCAGGTCGGCCAGGGCGCGATTGAGCAGGCCCTCGTCCACCGCGTGGGTGAGGGGGTCGTGGTGGGGGAACCACATCAGGCCGGTCATCTCGGCCAGGCTGCGGGCCTGGAACACCGCCGGGTCCACCACGGCGAACTGCCAGGGGGCGGGCAGGTCGCTGCGCACCTCGAGGATGTCCGCCCCCGGCACCGCCGGCAGGTCGGTGAGCGTGAGCCCGGCGTGCTCCGGCTCGGGGGAGAGCCGGTAGTAGACCTCGCTCTCCTGACCGCCCACCTGCTGTATGCGCGACTCCAGGGGTACGAACTCCAGGCTGAACCCGGTGAGCCGCCCCTCGGCCAGCAACCGCAGGGTCTCGGGATCGAGCACCTCGACCTCCACCTCGAGCTGGGGCGCGAAGTCCACCCGCAGGGCCCGCCCCACGAAGGACTTGCCCCGGATGCCCCGCAGCTCGGGCAGGTTGTGCTGCAGGCTGATGGTGCGGTGTTGCCAGAAGCCCGGCAGCCAGTCACGCATCAGGGCCTCGACGGTGATGGTGGTGCCGTACTCGTCTACCACCGTATCGTTAGAGGCCCGCACCAGCACGACGCCCTGGCGTAGCTGGCGCAGTTGCAGCGGGATGCGGTGAGTGGCGGAGTGAATACGCAAAGAAAAAATCCCCCTAGAAGGTGCCCGGTGGGCTTTCCCCTAGGGGGATGTCTGAGCCCAATATAGCACAGGTCAGGGTTTTGTTGTGTTATCGAAAGTTTTTGCCTGAGCCTCGAGTTCATCCAGGCGGCCCGAGAGCAAAGCCTCCACCACCCGGCGGGGGATGAGTAGTCTTTTAGTGACGACTCCCCGTTCTGAAGAACGGGGCTTCGCGGTTCTCACGGGACGGCCCACGCCGTACCCACTCCGGCGGACGTGGGGGAGTCCATGTATCCCACGGACTTTCAGTCCGTGGGATTATAGCTCCCCCACGCCCCCTCTTTTCTCTAAAACCCTGCCGCTCGTGAACGCCCAGAATATTCGCGCTGATTGAAACATCATCGGCGCACCACGCCGATGATGGTGCAGCGGCAGTTGACCACCTCGCCCGGCATGGCCCCCAGACTGCGGTCGCCTGGGTACATCAGGCGTGAGCCTGCGGGCGTCACAAACGGCTCCTCGATGGGTACCTCCACGCCGTCCATGCGCCGGTGGTCGTATCTGGAGGAGCCACGGGCCACGCGCACCCGGTTATCCCGCGCGGTGAGCCAGCGCTTGTGGGTGTAGCCCTGGGCCAGCAGCGCCTCGTACTGAGCCCGGTTGGCTCCCGAATTGTAGAGCGTCCTGACCAAACGCTCGGCGCTAAAATAGCCGGCGCCATACTCCTGTTGCACAGCCCGGATGATCTGGGCGGTGGTACGGTTTTGCTCCCGCAGCTCGGCCAGCCGTCGCGCCAGCGTCGCGGGGTCGGTGAGGCTGCGCCAGTAGCTCAACAGGTCGCCCTTGAGCAGCTCGCGGAACTCCCGCTCGAGCGTCGCAGCCCGTGGGTCATTCGGCAAAAAACCGTATTGCAGCGCAATCTTCCCCCCCAGTTCGGCCAGGTCGTCGGCGAGGGCGGCGAGGTCGGGAGTGAACTCGAGGCCGGCCTGCCGGATGAGCTGCTCGAGCAAGACCTCCTCCGGCCTGAAGGCGCGCACCACGATGAGCCGATCCAGGGTGGGCCGAATCCGGCGCAACACCAGGCGCAGCCAGCGCAAGCGCTGGGGCGCGGCGCGCTGCCACAACCTATCGGCATACTCGGCCACTGCCGCCTCGACCAGCGCCATGTGATAACGGCTGGTGCGGGAGGGGCGGCTGCGCCAATCAATCAGAGGAACCGTCATCAGGGCCCGCCGGCATTAGCCCGCCCGCCGGCACCAGCCCGGCAGGCACCAGCACCTCGTCATCCCCTCGCGGTTCGTAGCCGATCAACTCGCGGCCTTCGTCGCCGGTCAAGATGGGGCGGCCCGTGGCCTTGATGACGGCTTCGATGCGTTGCTGGATGATATCCACGTCCCGAAACTCGGCTACCAGACGATAGTCAGTGACCCCCAAGCCCGACGGCGGCGGCGTGCGCAACACGCGATTGAGCATCGCCAGCAGAGGGGCGGCAAAGGGCTGGAGCACCTGCCGCTCAAAATTGTTCGACTGCGTCTCCGCCGTCGCCCGGTAGCCACCCTCGGGCAAACCTAGGTTGATGAGGCTCACGTGCTGCACCGCCAGTATCTCGTCGCGGGCGTTGCGGGCGGTGTTGCCAAAAGTCGGATCCTCAATTTTTTGGTCCATCGAGCTGATTTTTACGAGGATGCCGCCGGGATAGGAGAGCACCAGGTTGCGTCCGGCCATCTCCCCGGCGTTGGCGCTCAGGTAGTTGGTAATGAGCGCCCGCACCGCATCCACCTGCTCCTGCGCGGGCTGCGGGCCCGTCCACGCTGCATCCTGGGTAATCTCAATCATCCAGCGCGGTGCGGCGTGGCTGCGGAAAAACTGGCGCAAATACGCACGATGCGCATTGTCCACCTCCACGCTGGTGCGCGCCTCAATCCAGGGCGGCAGGCCGTACACGTTGCTCGCGCTGTTGGGCAGGCGTTGATGCAGGTACTCGCGCTCGTTGGCCACACCGGCACGACGGCTGCCAAACGGCACAAACCAGGCCTCGCCCGCATAGGGGTCGCGCTGGTAGAGCATGGGCCGGGCGATGCCGCCGATATTGCGGATCGCATAGCTTACGTACTGCGGCAGCAGGATGGCGAGTCGCATCGGCGCACGCGCGGTGCGGTTGCGCACCACCTCAACAAACGCATTGCCGGTCTGGTTGAGCAGGAGCGCCAGGGCCCGCGCCAGCTCGGGCAGGCTGTACAGGCTCAGGCCATCCTGCCCCACGTCCTCGCGCTCGAGCCAGGCCATGCCCTGCGCATACTGCCGCTCATCGTGCGGGGTTTGCCCCGCCTCACGGCCCAATCGCGTGCCGTCGGGCCTGCGGCTGACGGGCTCTAGCTCATACTCCGCCGAGGCCAGCGCATCGCCCAGGAGTCGCCCAATCGCCCCGAGCCAGGGACTCGAGTACCACACATCCAGCAGCCGTGCGGGCTCAATGGGCCACGGGATTGGCGTGGCCTCGTAGGCGCTCAGGCTGGCCGTGCCCTGCTCGATGCCGCTATTGGTGCCTCCATCCGGTGAGATGCGCAGCTCCAATGTGCTGCCGGTGTCCACATTGCCGATGGCCGCTCCCCGCACCTCAAAACGCTCAATCACGCTCATACTCGCTCCCCGCGCACATCCCATGCGCTGCTGCCGCTGATGCCATCCCACAGCGCGGCCAGGGCATCCACCTGGTCGTCGTGCGGGTCGTCGAGGCCAGTAAACTCCAGCACCTCGCGCAAAAACGCCTCCACCCACGGCGCGGATTGTGGAATCCGAATACGGCCCTCATTCCACGCGGCGATGGCCCGCTGAGCTCGCGTGAACTTGTCCCCCGCCCGGCTCGCATCCCTCATCACGATAGGCAGGCCGTACTCGCGCCGGAATAAATCCACCGCGCCGCGCTCTACCCCGTGCGCGTAGATGTACATCGGGCTATTGTCGGCGCTGGCCTGCCGCGCAAACACCGTGGCCTCCACCTGGGCACGCCAGCAGTCCTCGAGGTAGAGCACGCCATCTGCATACCGGCCCGACAGAAGCACCGAGTAGTCCGCGCTGCTCCTGGCGCTGTAGGCCAGGTCGAATCCTCGAGCTCGGCGATAGCCATCCGTCGGCAGGGCATCGTAGTACGTCGGCTCGCGGAATAGCGTGCCGCCCCGCTGCCGCGGCTGGCCCATGTACAGCGCGTGCCAGTCGTACTCACCGATTTGCCGTCGCTGGGCCGCGAGCCACTCCAGTGGCCTGCGCTCGGGCCACAGGGCCTCGCCCTCGGCGTTGATGGCGGGTAGGTTGATGTGCGTCCAGCCCTCGCGGATGAGCCGCCCGGCCAGGTCATCGGGATGCCAGCGGGTGGCCACCACCACCACCGACGCGCCGGGGTGGACGCGGGTCAGGGCAGTGGAGGTGAACCAAGCCCAGGTGCGCTCGCGGTGAGTGGGAGACTCGGCCTCAGCCCGATTTTTCACATAGTCGTCAACGATTAGCACCCCGTCCACCGCGTAGCCGGTGAGCGGGCCACCGATGCCGGTGGCCACGACCCCGCCGCCCTGCCTGGTGCGCCAGCGGTCAAGGGATTCTGAGACGAGTTCGAGGCCTGCGCTTTGGGCGAGTAGGGTTGCGGTGTACATCTGGTCACGGGCAAACTGTGCGGCATAGGTCACATAGGCATGGCGGCGGGTTGCATCTTGTAGCAGTCGCCAGACGAGCGCGTGCAGCACCACGGTGGATTTACCGTGCTGGGGGGGGGTGCTGACCACGACCCGCACCGGCTCGTGAAGGGCGCGCTCGAGGGCCTCCACCACCGGGGCCAGGTGGTGCGGGGGCTCGAGATGCGGGCTCACCCGAGGGATGAAGTTCAGGAGCCTCTCGCCCCCTTCAGGCCTGGGCGGGGGAGCCATACGCGGAAGCCACCGCTCCAGCTTCCGCACGCTGCGCTCTATCCGTTCCAGCGAGTCGAGCACCTATCACCTCCCTGGTCATGAAAACTTCGCTCAGTATTTTGAGCGCGCCAGCTACGGCATAAATCGCGTTGGGGTCGCCCGGGTCAGCCTCGCGGGCGGCGCGCTGGAGGAAGCGGATGGCCTCGCGGATGGCGGGGGCCAACGAGCTGGCCCATTCGCGCTCGAGGGCGGCCTTTTTGGCAGCGACAAATGCCGCCAATTTCTCATCTGTCCGCAAACGGCTTCGATAGCGCTCCAACGTCCTGAGCGAGACTCCGTGACGCTGGGATGCTGTCAGGTCATCCGTGAACGCCGCTTCAGCCAGCGCCGTGGCGGCGCGCTCGTAGTTAAATTTAGGCATCGCCATCCCCCACGTAGTACCTCACCCGCACCCCGCCCCTGCGCCAGGCCTCGCCGTACTCGGCCTCGAGCGCTTCCGAGGGTCTGACGATCCGCTTTACCATGATGGCCTTCACCTGGCCGCGCCGGAGGAACAGCAGCCCGGCCAATACGATCAACACCGGCTCGGCGGCTGCGGTGATGCGCGGGATGCGGTGCTCGGCCAGGTCGGCTGCCGTCGGTCGGTCCATCTCCAGGGGGTAGTACAGATCGAGCTGCAGCTCGAGGAAACCCTCGGGGATCAGCGGCGGGCGCTCGATCTGGTCCAGCACGGCCCGGCTGGCGTAGGCGCGCCAGCGCTCGAACTCGGGGGTGCCGAGTTTGGATTGGACCCTGCCGGGGATGAGAATAGAGCCTTCGAGGATGATCGGACCTCGCGTCGTTTCCCCTCGAGCGGGGTGTATGGATTCAGTATAGCGCAATCCTCGCCTCCCTCGCAGGCTATAGCCGCCGTTTCTCCCTCAGCCGCCGTTCCAACCGCATTGCCCTGGCCTCCTCGCGCAGCTCGCGCAGGCGGGAGGGATCGTTTCCCTCCCGCTCCCGCCGCATCTGCCGCGCCTCCCGGACCAGCTCGGGCAGCAGGCGCTTGGGGTCGCTCTCGGCGTGGACGCCGGTGGGCAGGGTGGGCAGGCGGCAACGAACCAAGAATCCCACGCGCTTTAGCCGTGGGAGTGTCAATCCTCCTCCCATAATGGCTGCTCGAGGGGCTTGAGACAATGCGGGCTGAACCAGATGGCCTCGAGGGTTCGATTCTCGCGCCCCTTGCCCTTCCCCTGATTGCCATAGCCGCCATTGGCCTTCCAGCGATATACCTCCCAGCCGTGCTCAAGCAGCACCTCGTGGCCCTCACCTATATAGCCACATAGAGCGATGCGCAGCAAGGGATTATCCCCATTGGCCAGGCACCACTCCCGCACTTGATGGGCCACCGTGCTTGAATCATGCCGGTAGATTCCATGCTTGCGCCCAGGATAGCCATAGGGGGGATCCAGAAATATTCCAGTCAGGCCCTGCTGCCAGGTTACGGCGGGAGTCACTACTCGCTTCCAATCGCCGCAGGCCACTCGCACCCGGCGCAGCCGGGCCGCCAGACGCTGGAATTCCTCCGCCAGATTGGATCGAGTTCGAGCATGAATTCTGCTCTCGCGCCCCAGCAAGGGAAGGCGCGACAAGGCATTTATCCCCTTCCCGTGTCCTTTCAGGTGGGGACGCCGGCGCAACTCCGGATTCT
>OGCI01002946.1_pt1 | contig 10214 bp, 8 predicted proteins | sample 1570021 | NCBI WGS metagenome assembly OGCI01 (sample SAMN06264664, study PRJEB24512) | hot springs metagenome | isolation source: Hot spring water | place: South Africa: Tshipise | collected 2015-06-21
CCGGTTGTTCAGCCACTGTTCCAGCCAGCGATACGTCGCCTCGCGGCGCGGCTTAGACCAGCCATGCCCGTCGTCGTATTCGAAGAAATCAATGCGATCTGCGGCCCCCAGGATCTCGTAAATCCGCTGGGCTTCGGCGAAGGTGGCGCGCGCGCCTTCGATCGGGAAATAGTCGCGGATGGCGGTCATCATTTTCACCGGCTTGGGCGCGAAAGCGATGAGGAAGTCGGCAAAATCCAGGCCGTCTTTCAGAAAACCGGCTAAGTTTTGCTCGGCATCCTGCGGCCCGGGATCCAACCAGAGCTTTTCCCAGGAGGTCAAATAGCAGGAGGGCGCGGCTGCCGCCAGGCGCGGTTCCAGCACCAGCAAGTAAGCGGTCTGCGTGCCGCCCCCCGAATTGCCGGTCACACCGATGCGTTTGGGATCCACATCCGGCCGCGTCAACAGGTAATCGAAGCCGCGCACGCCGTCCCAGATTTCATAGCGCGCGAAATTCGTACCCGTCAGCAGGCACTGGATCCCGGCCATCGTGTGCTCGGCAGTGGGACCGAAACGCGGACGCCCGAGCTCGCGATCGAAGTATTCCGAACGCTCGCCCTGGCCCGGGGGGTCGTAAGCCAGCACGAGGATGCCGCGTTTGGCCAGCGAGATCCAGACGCGCTGGTAAAGGGGGGCAGCCTTCCCGGAAGCTGTATGTCCGGCCGTGCCGAGAACGGCTGGGAACGGAGGCTTACCGCGGGTCGGAACATAGACGTTGGCCGTGACGTAGTAACGCGGCAGGCTTTCGTAGATAAGCTTCTCCACGCGGTAGCCGTCGCGCTCCAGCGTACCGGTGATGCGGGCGTTCAGAGGTGTCTTTTCCGGAAAGCCGCCCAAGGCCGCCAGCACCTTCTGGCAGATGTAGGCTTGCCGTGCGGCGACATCCTGCGGGGTGCGGATGCGAGCGATCTCCGCAGCGCGAGCTTCCCAGCATTGGCGAGCGAAGGCGGTCAAATAGCGGTCCACCATGCCTTGCAGGCCGGTGGTCACTTGAAGCGACTCCTGAGCACCGCCGCAGGCCGCCAGGAGCAAGCAGCAGGATAAGAGGACTCGAATACCCATCACGCCATTGCGAGTGTAGCACTTAAGCCCCTCAGGGCGCGCGGAAGAACTCGCGATAAAGTGTGGCGGGCGTATCCTGCGGGCTGCGCCGCAGCAGCCGTACGGCGCCCGTCTGAAGCGCCGTGGCGAATTGCGCAGCCGCCTGCTGCGGGGGCAGCGGCTGCCCCAGTGGGTCAGTGGCATCCACCACCAAAACCCGACGAGGAGCCAGCGTCGCCGCCAGATCGGGCAGATCGTAGGACTTCAGCACGCCGAAAATCACGCTCTCGAAGACGCGGCGGTGAATCCGATGCTCGACCACCGATTCGTAGGATGCCAGTGTTCGATCCAACGCAATTCTTCCAATGCGCGCGTCAAGGACCGCTGCGTGCAGCAGCGGGACGCCGCCCGCCTCAATCCCCAGACCGGCAATCTTTCCGGCATCCACATCCGTTCGTGCGGCCAGCAGATCCACGGCGCGGATGATATCCAGCGCACGCTGTCCCACTAAGGGGCGATCCAGCAGAATGGCGGCCATGGCGTTGTCGTAATCCCCGAAGTGCCGAGGCCAGTCTCCGCCCTTACCCGTCGTGGGTGCGGTTTCTCCCCAACCGCGTGCGTCGATGGCCAGCACGATCCAGCCCGCGCGCACGAGCTCCTCGAGCTCAGGCAGGGCGGCAGATTTGCCCTGACTGTGGACGATTACCACCGCTGGTTTAGGCCCTGCGGGATTCTCTGGCACTGCCAGTGCGGCCGGAATCTGGATTCCGGGCTCAGACTCGTAAACCAGTTTCTCGGTGCGATAGCCCGGACGCTCCACTACGCCAAGGGGATGAAGCCGAACCGGACCGTTGGGTTTCCGAAAGCCGGTCAGATGTGTGACGGTCTGGGGCGAGACCGGAGGACCGGCGCGGCGCAACCCCGCCGCACGCTTGCGGTTCAGCGTGAAGACCGTTTCCCCACCCAGCGAAGTGGCGACCTGACCGGTTTCGGTCGCCCACAGTTCATCCTCCCGGGCGATGGGAACCTCAGCTTCTTCGCGGGAGTCTTCGGCGCCTTTCAGCCAGCGCCCCAGCCAGCGATAGGCTGCCAGACGCCGGGGCTTCGAGTAGCCGTGACCGTCGTCCGCCTCCACGATGGCGATGCGCTCGGAGGCTCCCAGTTTTGCATAGACCCGGTGTGCCTCTTCGAAGGTGGCGCGAGCGCCTGCGATTGAGAAAAAGTCGCGAATGGCAACCAGCATCAAATAGGGCTTGGGGGCGAAAGCGTGGATGAAGTCCGCATGATCCAGGCCTGCCGCCAGCCACCCGGGGAAGCACTGTTCGGCATCCTGCGGGCCGATGGTCTCCAGGAGCCGCTGCCAGGAAGTCAAATAGCAGGAGGGCGCAGCCACTTGTAGTCGATCGTCCAAGGCCGCCAGGTAGGCGGTGTGCGTGCCGCCGCCCGAGTTGCCGGTCACACCGACACGCTGAGGGTCCACCTCCGGGCGCGACAGCAGGTAATCCAGCGCCCGCAGCCCGTCCCAGATGGTGTAACGCGCCAGACTGTCACCCACCAACAAGCACTGGATTCCTTGCATGGTGTGTTCGGTGGTGGAACCGCCCACCTTCGAGGCCTGGAGGTCTTCATCCCACAGTTGGATCCGCTCGCCCTGGCCGAGCGTGTCCCAAGCCAGGGCCACGTAACCTCGGCGAGCCAGTGTCACCAGAATTTGCTGCCAGATGGGATAGGCTTTTGCGCCCGGCTCGTGGCCCAATGGAAACAGCACCGCGGGGTAAGGCGGACGCCCGGTCTTCGGCAGATACAGGTTGGCCGTGACATAGAAGCCGGGCTGGCTCTCGAAGATGATTTTCTCGATCCGGTGATCCTCACGTTCCAGCACGCCCGAGATGCGCGCATTGAGCGGGGTACGATCGGGCCGGCCGCCGATGCCCCGTAGGATCGCCTCACGCACGTAGCGGCGACGCTCAGCCAGATTGTCGGCGCCCAGGCGCTCGATGTGACGCTGGCGCTCCGCCAGCCGCTCGGCGGCCAGCCGCCTCAAATGCGCGGGCAGCATGTTGCGGATGTCGCGGTAGTCGGTGTGGTTCGCAAGAAAATCCAGCTCTCCGGGGCGCTGCCCGTAAAGGCTGGTGAGGGCAAGAATGAGAACCAAATGTCGGCGTTCCACGATGCCGAGTGTAACAAAGCCGGCCGGTGGACGGGGCGGCGCACCAGCCTCGAATCGGCCTCAAGCCGATTTCCCGCAACCACGGCGGCACCATCTGAATCTACAGCAGTGAGAACCTGACAATTCCACAGAGTTGAGGTTAAAGACCTTGCAAACGCGAAGAGATCTGTTGCGGGCCATGGTTGCGCCTGCGGCCGGTGTCGTCGTGGCGCCTGCCATGCAGGTCGCCGCAAGTGAGCCATTCACGCTCCCTGCCCTGCCTTACCCTTATGACGCCTTAGAGCCGCACATTGACGCCAAGACGATGCAGATCCATCACACGGGCCATCACGCCGCTTACGTGCGCAACCTCAATGCCGCCGTGGCGGGACGCCCTGAGCTGGCCGGTAAGACGGTCGAGCAACTGGTGTCGAACCTGGAGGCGCTGCCGGCGGAGGTCCGCACCGCGATCCGCAATAACGGCGGCGGGCACGTTAACCACACGCTGTTCTGGCAGATCATGTCCGGCAAAGGTGGGGGCCAACCGCGCGCCGAACTGGCTCGGGCCATCGAAAAGACATTCGGCAGCTACTCGCGCTTCCAGGAGGAATTCAGCCGCGCCGCGCTGGGCGTGTTCGGCAGCGGCTGGGCGTGGTTGACGGTGGATGCTCAACGATCACTTCGCGTCGAGGCCACACCCAACCAAGACACGCCGATTTCGGCCGGGCGCACGCCGATACTGGGCATTGACGTTTGGGAACATGCTTATTATCTGCGCTACCAGAACCGCCGCGCCGACTACGTGAAGGCCTTTTATAACGTCATTCACTGGGATCACGTGACCGAGCTTTACCTGCAAGCCGTTCGGAAGTAAAGGCAACGCCGGGGGGGTGCCGCCGCCGGTCCGGCTGAGGGTGTCCCACGAGCCGTTGAAGCCGGGCACGCTGGTGCCGGGGCGACGATGCGGCGCCCGAGAAGCCTACTTTTTACCGAGCCGATGAATTCTTTCCGGTAAGTTCCTCCCGGTTCCAATCCGGTGGAAGCGGGCCGGCAAAGGCTGTCTGTCCCTGGTGTGCGGCCTGGCAATTGCACTACGTGCGGAGCCCGCGTCCCGGAGGACCGATGCCCATGAGGTCGACAGCGCTTCTGCTGCCCGTTTGCTTGGGCGTCTTATTGGTTCCGGCCGTTGGCGACGAGCCCGGTCGTGCGGCGAAAATCTTCGAGGCCGCCCTGCTGCGTGTCGCCGGGATGAACGCCGAGCGGCTGGGTGTCTTCTTCACGCCCACCGCCACGGACCCCCTGGATTGGGGAATCGTCGAAGTCCGGCGCAAGCGCGAAGTTGAGGTTCAGCTCAAGGGTGCCCCGCCATCGGCGACGTACGCCGGCTATTTCTGTCGCCTGGGTGCCATGCCCAGCGATTGCCAACTCATCGGTCTCCTCGAGACTGACCATCGGGGCGACGGAGAGGCCCGCCGGGCTTTTCTGCTCAGCGGCGTAGCCTGGTCGGGCGTCTTCGTCTTAACTCGCAATCAGGCCAATCAGCTTGTCAGCGGCTTCCGCTTCTCAAGCGAAGCTGAGGAGACCGCTACGGTTACTCTTGAGATCCATGGCCGCATCGCGCTGCTGACCGCCAACGGTTTTCGATTGCTCGGATTCCCGCTGGAGATCCTCGTCACGCCACAGACGCGCTTCGAGAAGGTGTCGGGGTTGGCCGGCCTGAAGCTGGGTGAGGAGGTGGATGTCTGGGCCTACACCCGATCGGAGGGAGTCGTGGTGGCGACGCGAGTGCGCGTGGATGAGGGGCCGGATCCGCCGGGCCGCGCCATAGGTAACGGGCGATAAACCGAGTTTGGGGTTTGCGTCCGTCGGCTCCCATGCGGACGCGGCGACAGCGGCCGGGGGAGGGGCGCGCGGTGTCCGGCTCCCGAAACCTCCGACGCGCTTACCCTCCGGCCGCGCCGCACATTCCCGCTCGCCATGGCCATGAAGCGGCGGACTTGCTAGTGTGGAGGGATATGCGTCGCTGTGTCGGTGCCATCGGTTTTGTACTGGTTTGCGGCGCGATCGCGGGCTTCAGTGAGGCAGCCCGCCCGGACCGCACCGCTTGGTTCCGAGAAGCCAAGTTCGGCATGTTCATCCACTGGGGACCCTATTCGCTGGCCAGCGTGGAAGCTTCCTGGCCGATTATGGTTCCGGGCAGAAAGAAGGATGCCCCCATTTCCGAGGAGGAATACCGGGCGCTGCCTCAGCGCTTCAATCCCGTGAAGTTTGATCCCCGCGCCTGGATTCGACTGGCCAAAGCGGCCGGCCAGCGTTACATGGTGTTCACCACGAAACATCACGACGGCTTCGTGATGTTTGATTCGGCCTTCACGACCTATAAGATCACCAATACGCCTTACAAAAAAGATATCCTGGCGGAACTGGCGGCCGCCAGCAAGGCTGAAAATGTGCCGCTCGGCTTCTATTACTCGCCCCCCGACATGAATCATCCCGGTTACCGAGACACCAGCCGTCCGGCCAGAGAGAACTGGGAGGGTCAGCCGACGCGGCCCGAGTGGGCGCTGTACCTCGATTACATGCAGCTTCAACTTACTGAACTATTGACGCGCTACGGAGAGGTGGCGATCATCTGGTTTGACGGATTGCGCGACCAGCTCAAATACGACCCGCATCGCTTCCACAAGCTCATACGTGAATTACAACCCAACTGCCTGATCAACAACCGCATCGGCTTGCCGGGGGATTACGAAACGCCCGAACAATTTATCCCTAAGGTGGTTCCGCGGGTCGGCATGCGCATCGCCGGCACCTCTTATACCGGCCCAACGCCAGTTGATCCGTTGCCCAAGCCAGAGGAATTTCGGCTCTGGGAGACCTGTATGACCATCAACCGAACCTGGGCTTACAACAAGTACGACACGAATTACAAGTCAGTCACCGAGCTGATCCGGGCTTTGGTCGAGGTCGCCAGCAAGGGCGGCAACTTCCTGCTGAACGTAGGACCCACACCCGAGGGCGAAATTCAGCCGGAATTCACAGAACGGTTGCTGGCAATCGGGAAATGGCTGGAGATCAACGGAGAGGCTATTTACGGTACCACATACGGGCCGCTGCAAAACCTTAGCTTCGGCAGAACCACGGCCAAAGGCGACACGGTTTATCTCCACGTGTTCGACTGGCCGTCCGACGGGCTGGAGCTTGCCGGACTCCAGGGAAAGGTGCGTGAGGCCGTGTTGCTGGCCGGCCGACGAAAGCTCCTTTTCCGGCAAACCGGAGATCGCATCCGGATTGAAACGCCGCCCGAGGCACCGGATGCGCACGTCAGCGTCATTGCGCTAAGGACGAAGAAATAGCGCCCGCAGGCGAAAGAGCCTCACGCTGGGTGCCGGAGGAACCGCCGGCGGAGCGCCCTTCCTGCTATCCTACCCTTGGCTCGGGAGGGAATCCGCAGTGAAGATGTACCGGCTGCTGCTCATGTTGCCGTGCCTGGCTGTGGCCACGGCCCAATCGTCGGGTCCTCTGTTCAATGTCCGCGACTACGGCGTGCGCGCGGACGGCAAGACCAATGACGCCGCCGCCATTCAGAAAGCCATCGAGGCGGCGGCGCGCGGCGGTGGGGGCGTGGTCTACTTTCCGCCCGGTAATTACCTCAGCGGCACCCTGGTCCTCAAGAGCAATGTGACATTGCACCTGGCACCGGGGGCGACTTTGTGGGGCAGCGCAACATGGCGGACTACGATCCGCCGCACCTGATCTACGCGCGGGAGGCCGAAAATGTGGCCGTGGAGGGCGGTGGCACCATCAACGGCAATGGCGACGCATTTTGGCAGGCGGACTTTAAACCGCACGAGCGGCGTCCCGGGACTTTGTTGGAGTTTGTCCGCTGCCGCAACGTGCGGATCCAGGATGTCGCCATTCGCAACGCTCCCGCCTGGACGATTCACCCCCTGGAGTGCGATCAGGTGAGAATTCGCGGCATTTCCATCATCAACCACCTGCGGGGGCCGAATACCGACGGCATCGATCCGGATTCCAGCCGAAACGTTTTCATCTCGGATTGTTACATCGAGGCGGGCGACGACTGTATCGTTTTGAAAACCACCGGGCGCGGCGGCGGGCGCGTGCCGCCATGCGAGAACGTCACGATCTCCAACTGCACGCTGATCAGCGACGACGCGGCGCTGAAACTGGGCACCGAGAGTCTCGGAGACTTTCGCCACGTCGTCGTTTCCAACTGCGTGATTCGCGGCACCCGTGTCGGAGTGGCCATTTACGCCAAAGACGGCGGAGTTTTTGAAGCCATCAGGTTTTCCAATCTCACCATCGAAACCTCACCGGAGTACTACCGCCAGAAAACCGGCGTGGCGAGTACCTGGATCGAGTATCCGATCTATATTGACCTGGAAAACCGGTTCGAGGAGTCCCGACAAAGCCGGGTGCGGGACATCGTTTTCAACGACATCACGATTCACACGCGGGGCAGGATTCTGGCGGGCGGTATGCCGGACCAGCTCCTGGAAAGCCTGACCTTTCGCAACATCCTGATGCGGGTGACGGGTTTTGAAGCCATCGAGGGGGCTGGCAAACCCAGGGGATCGAGTCGCGTGCGTCCCGTAGGCCGCGAACTGGATTACGCTCCGGCGCCCGCCGCTCTCATCTTTGCCAACGTGCGCGACCTCGCCTTGCACGATCTGCGGATCGTCTGGGACAGCCGCGAGGAGCCTCAGGAGCGGCACGCCATTTACGCAGCGCGGGTGGACGGCTTGCAGATCGTGAACTTCACAGGCCGGCAAGCGGCGCCGGAAGGCAAGCTGGCTGCCATCGGGCTGGACGGGACACGGCGCGTTTTCATCCGCCGCAGTCGGGCGGAAGGGGGCACGCGGGTATTTGTGGGACTGCGAGGCGTCGGCCCCGATGAGGTGGTCTTGACCGGTAATGATTTGAGTCAGGCGCGCGAGCCGACGGCAACGGGCCGCGTGTACGTGCACATCCCCTGAGCCTGCTGAAAGGGCGGTCGCGAGCGGCAGGGCGCAGCTCGCCCGAGATGCGCTCCCGTGCGGGACACCCGGCGCCGCAATCCCAGAGGCAATCCGACGCACGGCACGCTCCAGCCGTTGCCGCAGTCGGGATGCCGACTTCCGCCCTGCGGCGGCCGAGGCGTGCGGGCCGGTCCCCCCAAATCAAGAGCACCGCGGCGCGGAAGCCGGTCGAGCGGCGTCTGTCAGACCGCGGATCCTACAATGGTGAGTTGCCCGGCGTGAAATTTGAGATTGTCGCGGAATGCCCCAGCACCGGAGCGCGGGCGGGACTCTTGCATACGCGCCACGGTGTGGTGGAGACGCCGGTGTTCATGCCGGTGGGCACGCAAGGCAGTGTGAAGGGGGTAACCCCGCGGGACCTGATCGAAGAACTGGACGTCCGCCTCGTGCTCGCCAACACCTACCATCTATATTTGCGGCCCGGACACGAGGTCGTGCGGCGGCTCGGCGGCCTGCATCGTTTCATGGGATGGCCGCGCGCCATCCTGACCGATTCCGGCGGCTACCAGGTCTTTAGCCTCGCGGATCTGCGCAAGGTCACCGAAGAAGGCGTGGTGTTTCGGTCGCATCTGGATGGTTAAGCCCACCTGTTCACGCCCGAATCCACCGTAGACGTACAGCTTGCTCTGGGTAGCGACATCCTGATGGTGCTGGACGAGTGCCTTCCTTACCCAGCCGGCCACGAAGCGGCGCGAGAGGCGGCGGCACGAACCGTGCGCTGGGCGCGAGCGGCCTTTGCGCATTACCGAAAGCGCTTGGGAGAGCAGCCGCAAGCGGGAGCTTTGTTTCCCATCGTACAAGGTTCGATGTACTCCGACTTGCGACGGCACTGCGCTCTGGAATTGCTCGAGCTGGACGCGGAAGGCTACGCCATCGGCGGACTGAGCGTTGGCGAACCGCGCGCTCTGAGCCTGGAGATGGTGGAGGTGACGGCGCCGCTGTTGCCGCGTGACCGGCCCCGGTACGTGATGGGTGTGGGTCTGCCCGAGGAACTGCCCGAATATGTGGCGCGGGGAGTGGACATGATGGATTGCGTTCTCCCCACCCGCAACGCGCGCAACGGTTGCCTGTTCACCAGGACGGGACGGCTGGTGATCAAGCAGGCGCGCTATCAGGACGATCCGGCACCGATCGACGAGAGCTGCACCTGTTACGCCTGCCGAAACTTTTCCCGCGCCTACCTGCGGCACCTGTTCCAGGCCGGAGAAATTCTGTTCGCGGTGCTGGCCACGCTGCACAATCTGCGCCGCTACCTGGGTCTGATGCGGAAGATCCGATCGGCGATCCTGGAGGGGCGCTTCGCCGAACTGCTGACTTCCCTGCGCTCGGCGGCCCCGCCTGCGGCTGCTGTAGAATAGGCTGCTCACAGGAGACAGACATGCCCACACTGAGGCCTACCGCTGCATTCTCGCTGCTTGCCGTCACATTGCTCAGAGCGGATGTTGGCCTGCCTCGCCTGATCGGCGACCACATGCTGATTCAACGCGATGCGCCGGTTCGCATTTACGGCTGGGCAGATCCGGGTGAAGCGATCAGCGTACGCCTGGCGGGGCAGTCGGTATCTACGACGGCCGATGTGCTAGGCCGCTGGGAGGCGTGGTTGCGTCCGATGACGGCCGGCGGTCCCTACGAGCTCAGCATTTTGGGCCGCAACACGATTGTGGTGCGCGATGTCTTGGTGGGTGAGCTGTGGGTCGCTTCCGGACAATCGAACATGTTCTGGCCGGTGGAGCGGTCGCGGGACCCGGAGAAAGAAGCTGCCGCCGCCAATTATCCGCAGATCCGCCTCTTCAAAGTCGCGCTGAAGGCGGCTGATCAGCCGCTGGAGGACGTCGAGGGCGCCTGGCAGGTCTGCACCCCGGAGACCGTCCGAAGCTTCTCCGCTGTCGGTTACTTCTTCGCGCGCCATCTGCACGAAAGGCTGGGTGTGCCTGTGGGCGTGA
>OGCI01002948.1_pt1 | contig 10213 bp, 10 predicted proteins | sample 1570021 | NCBI WGS metagenome assembly OGCI01 (sample SAMN06264664, study PRJEB24512) | hot springs metagenome | isolation source: Hot spring water | place: South Africa: Tshipise | collected 2015-06-21
TGGATCGTCACTTCTTCGCCGTCGGGCAACTCAACCGGCAGATCGTCCAGGTAGCGTTCGGCATCGATGGCGGCCATGCAGCCGGTGCCCGCCGCAGTGATCGCTTGACGATAGAACGGATCCTGCACGTCGCCGCAGGCGAAAACGCCGGGCACGCTGGTCGCCATCGAGCGCCCGTTGGTGATGATGTAACCCATCTCGTCCATCTCCAACTGCCCGCGAAACAGTTCCGTGTTGGGCTTGTGGCCGATGGCGACGAAGACACCTTCGCACGCGAAGATGCGTTCTTCGTTGGTCTTCGTGTGGCGGATGCGCACGCCTGTGACGCCCTGTTCATCGTTGCCGACGATCTCGGTCACCACCGTATCCCACAGGAAATCGATCTTGGGATTCTTGAAGGCTTTGTCCTGCATGATTTTGGACGCGCGCAACGAAGCACGTCGATGGATCACCGTCACGCGCGAGGCATAGCGCGTCAAAAAGATCGCTTCCTCCATCGCCGTGTCGCCGCCGCCGATGACGACGACGTGCTTGCCTTTGTAGAAGAAGCCGTCGCACGTCGCGCACGCGCTCACGCCGCGCCCGCCGAAACCTTCCGGCGCCGGCGCTTCACCGGGGACGCCGAGCCATTTGGCCGAGGCTCCGGAAGCGATGATCAACGCGCGTGCCGTAACCACGCCTTCCGTGGTGTAGATGGCAAAGGGCCGCCGACCGAGATCGACGCGTTCGATCCACGCACTCAAAAATTCGGCGCCGAACCGCTCGGCTTGCGCGCGAAACTCTTCCATTAACTCTGGGCCTTGAATACCGCGACTAAAGCCCGGGTAGTTTTCCACATCGGTTGTGATCATCAACTGTCCGCCCGGTTGTGGCCCTTCGATCACGAGCGGTTTTAGATCGGCGCGCGCCGCGTAGATGGCGGCGGTCAATCCGGCCGGCCCTGATCCGATGATGACCACATCGCGCTTCGTCGGGCGCCTTGCGTCTCTTTCTTCGGTCATGCCTTGCTCCTTCTGGTTGCCTGCAGCGTTGATTTTCCGTCACGTCTCGCTCTCACCAACACGCATGGCGAGACGCCATGCGTGCCATTCCCGTCGATTCGAGTCTAGCCTTTTCACTCCGCCGTGTAGTATAACTTTTGCGCACGTCGAAGTCGAAACGCGAACGCCGCGGCAACCGTCGCCGCGCGTCCAACAAAGCTTATGTCGGTGAGCGGAGAGCAGCTACCCAGCGAGATCGAAACCATCGCCGTCCTCGGCGCTGGGACGATGGGTCACGGCATCGCACAGGTGGCGGCCATGGCTGGCTACGGCGTTGTTCTCTACGATACGAGCCGCGAAGCGTTGGAGCATGGCGTGGAACGCATCGAGCGCAACCTGCACCGGGCCATTCAACTCGGCAAGTTCACCGACGACGAGCGCGATGCGGCGTTGCAGCGAATTCGCGGTACGCTTCGGCTCGAACGGACTCTGCAGGCCGATCTTTTCATCGAAGCGGCGCCCGAAAAACTGGAACTCAAGCAAGAGCTTCTCCGCCAGATCGAGCAATCGGCGACGCGCCCTTTTATCTTTGCGACCAACACCTCGTCGCTCTCGATCAGCGAAATCGCCAGCGCCGCGCAGATCCCGGCGCGCGTCGTCGGCATGCACTTCTTCAACCCGGTCCACATCATGAAACTGGTCGAGATCGTCGTCGGCAAGCAGACCGCTCCGGCAGTGGTGGAGATGGTGCAACGGGTCGGGCGACGCATGAAGAAGGAACCGATCACGGTGCGCGACGTGCCCGGTTTCGCTTCGAGTCGGCTCGGCGTAGCGCTCGGACTCGAAGCGATGCGCATGTTGGAAGAAGGCGTGGCGAGCGCGCGCGACATCGACATGGCGATGGAACTTGGCTACAACCATCCCATGGGACCGCTTCGCTTGAGCGACCTCATCGGACTCGACGTACGGCTCGCCATCGCCGAATACTTGCACCGCAAACTCGGGTCGGAGACCTTCCGCCCACCGGAGATACTTCGCCGCTTGGTGGCCGAAGGCAAGCTCGGCAAGAAGACCGGAGAGGGCTTCTACCGCTGGGACGTCGAAGAGCGATAGAGGGATGAAAGACCGCGACGCGAGGGATCAATGACCAGACACGGCAACGAAGAAAGACGCTTCGCGCTGCGCATGGCGCTGCGATTGCCCATCGTCGTTTCGGGTCGAACGGATGAGGGAGAGGCGTGGAGCGAACCGACCGAGACGGACGACATCTCAACCATGGGCGCGCTCTTTCATCTCAACCAGAAGGTGAACGTCGGCGATCGGTTGTACATCCGCGCCCACCGTCCCGATGGCTCGCCCGTCGAAGTCACGGCGCGCGTCGCGCGCACGGTGCCAGCCATCTACGGTACGGCGCGCGTCGGCGTGCAAATACTTGAGCCAAACGAGAATTGGATACGCCTCTTCGTCTCGTGGGTCGCCGATGAACACGCCGCGGAGGCGGACAAGTCGAAAAGCAACGCGGACGGATCGGATCGGACCAAAACTTGAGCGCGCTTTCGAGCACGCACGAGCGCATTGGTGAGCCAACGGAACGAGGATCAGTGCGCTTGCTGTGACGCTCCGAGGTGCGGACCGTCCGCCTGCTGACCGTTTCTGCTGTAGCGCCAACGAGCGTTTCGCGTCGGAGTTCTTTTTTTGCGAGGCGCAGCATGTCTCCCGATGAATGAAGACACGCTTTGCATCGGGGCGAGCGCCAGCCAATTCTTGCGTCCGATGACGCAAACTTCCAAGGATCCAAGGAGAAGACTCGATCGCCATGACGCAATCTTATGAAACCATCCTCGTTGAAAAACGCGACCGCGTCGCCATTTTGACCATCAACCGACCGGAAAAGAGAAACGCGCTCAACATCAAAACGCGCGAAGAGGGGGCCGCCGCGCTGGAAGAACTGCGCGCCGACGATCAGATTCGCGTGGTGGTCATCACCGGTGCGGGAGACCGATCCTTCATCGCTGGAGCTGACATCTCGGAGTTTGCCGGGCGCACGGCGATCACACAACGCGACGTCATGTTGGGCCGCTCGCTCTTTACAGCCATCGATCTGTTCCCCAAACCGGTAATCGCTATGATCAATGGTTATTGTCTGGGCGGGGGATGCGAGCTCGCGCTGGCGTGCGACCTGCGCATCGCGAGCGAAACGGCATCCTTCGGCCAACCGGAGATCAATCTCGGGATCATTCCGGGCGGCGGCGGCACACAGCGCCTGACCCGTCTCGTCGGCGAAGGCAAGGCCATGGAACTCATCCTGACGGGTGACATCATCGACGCGCGCACGGCCTACCAGATCGGCCTCGTCAACATGGTCGTGCCGGCAGCGGAACTGGAGGCGAAGACGATGGACGTAGCCAATCGCATCGCTGAGAAAAGCCCGATCGCTCTTCGCTTGGCCAAAGAGGCGATCAAAACGGCGTCGCGTTCGCTGCTCGACGAAGGACTGCGACGCGAAATAGACCTCTTCGCCCTCTGCTTCTCCACCGAAGACAAGGAAGAAGGCGTGCGCGCCTTTCTGGAGAAGAGGAAACCGGATTTCAAGGGCAGGTAAATAACCCGCCACTGAAGTCGCAGGTCTCCTTGCGGAGGTTTTCATGAAACGGCGCGCTACCGAAGCGGCAACCAAGCTCACCCTCTTCGTTCGGTGGGCGGGAGCACGAAAAGCGGCGCAGGGCACTTATCCCAACGAACGGTGCGTCGGAAGAGCAAATCCCTAGAGTTCGGGCATCTGCGTCTTTCGGTGTCGACATGAAGCGGCAGCTGCTGGATCTAAGTCGTGCGCCGCTTCTTCAGCGAGGGGATGAGAGGTGCGTGTTCTGCTCGTCATCACCGGCATTCTGCTGGGGGCCATCGGTGGGGTGATCGCCTATCGCGCGGCGTTCGTCGAGCCAAGCGTCGGAGTGCTGATCACTGGGACAGAAGTTCGCCAAGTGCCCAACACGATGCGCATCGCCAGCGGCATCGTGCTGCTGATCGTCGGGGCGGTGATGGCCTTTTTGGCAGCAAGAAATATCCGACATTGATCGCGAACCGAAGCTGCAAGAATGTCGTGATGGCTTCTCCGTCGCCATCAAATGAGGTTCTCTTGACGAAGAAGTTCGTGATGAAGTAATTTTTCCGCTCTTCTGGATAGAGGACCGATCATGAACACGAGCCAGAAAGGGAACATCGCCACTGCGCACATACTTGCGGCCTTGGTAGCAAACGGCAAAGATGTCGCCATACCTTTTGGAGATCACCAAAGATATGATCTGATCATCGACGACAACGGCACGTTCCTTCGAGTCCAATGCAAAGTAGGTTGTCTGAAAGACGGTCAGATCAGTTTCATGACCAGCCGCCATCGGCGCAGAGTCAAAGACAGACCAGCGGGGTGGATCTCTTACAGAGGAGAGGTCGACCTTTTCGGAGTATATTGCCCGCAAAATCGCACCTGCTATTTGGTGCCGGCAAACGAGGTCAAGGAGAAGCGAGCCTTTTTACGCCTCGCGCCGACTCGCAATAATCAGAAAAAAGGTGTAAGGCGGGCGTCGGCATACGAGATTGGGGCCGTAGCTCAGCTGGGAGAGCGCTGCAATGGCATTGCAGAGGTCAGGGGTTCGATCCCCCTCGGCTCCACCAAGAGATCATAAGTCCGATCATCGTGTTTGCATATCGCTGCGGCCACCCTTCCGAAAGGTGGCCGCAAGATTTTTCTTCGACCAATCAGGATGAGTGAATCGGGCAAGCATCCCTCGACCGGCGCATGTGTCGCGTTCGCGCCGCCGCCGCCCTTCCGCGTGGCGACTTACAATGTGCACAAGTGTCGCGGGCTGGACCGGCGCGTGCGTCCAGCACGGATCATCGAGGTGCTGCGCGAGATCAACGCCGACATCGTCGCGCTGCAAGAGGTCTTCGGTGCCGACGGTTCAGCGCACACGCTCGACCAAGCCCGCGAAATCGCTCATGCGCTCGGATACGAGCTATGCTTCGGCGAAAATCGGCGCCTCAACGGATCGGGCTATGGCAATGCTATTTTGTCGCGCTTCCCGCTGCTCCGAGCACAGAACTACGATCTTTCGTGGCGGTGGTGCGAACGACGCGGGTGCCTTCGCGCCGACATCGCGCTCGGCGGCGGCTTCCTGCTTCATGTCTTCAACGTCCATCTCGGCACATCCTACGTCGAGCGTCGCCACCAAGCGCGCCGCTTGGTGAGCGCCGAGATCTTGAGCAACGCCGAGTTGAACGGCGCGCGCATCGTGCTCGGCGACTTCAACGAGTGGACGCGCGGATCAGCTTCGAAACTCCTTGCCATTCATCTGCAGAGCGCTGACATTCGTTCCCACCTGCGCCGCCCGCGCACCTATCCGGGCATCTTGCCGGTCATCCATCTGGACCACATTTACTACGACTCTTGCTTGCGGCTCGAAAAGCTGGAACTCCATCGCAGCCACACGGCGCTGATCGCTTCTGACCATCTGCCGCTTGTCGCGAACTTCGGCTGGGAATCGGCTTGACTCGAAGCGGCTGAAATGCTTTCTCTGCCCAGCGCCCCGAACGAACCGCGAGTCTCCGCCTTCCCTCTGCGACATGTTTGAAGACTTGCTCGTCCACCAGCGAGACGTTGAAGGTTCATCCTCACTCCGGAGAATCGCTGGCGCATCCGGAAAACACTGCGCGCCACGCGACCTTTCACGTACATGGCCGGCGACAACCGGAGGAAGATCACCGGCGCATCCCGCGTCGCGACGAAGTTCGCTCGCCGAAATACACACTCTCTCACCTAGGACGTGTCCCGAACGCACGGCGCGAAGCGACGAAGTTGTCCGTCACTGCGCCGGTTGCTGGTCCGCCCTGCGCCGGATTCGGGCAGCCGCCTCTTTGGTGACGATGCACAGGCCGTAGACCTTTTCCGCGAGCAGACGGGACTCAACTTCCACAGCTTGATCGTAGGTGAGATCGCTCGCCTCGCAGCCTCGCTCGCTAACCACAGCCCACGCTCTCTCGTCCAGTTCGCTCTCCATGGCCAGTCTCGATGCGCGTGAAGCGGAACGGCTCTCACGACGCGCTCTAAACGTCTGCGGCGCAACGCAAGCCAGCGAACGCGACGCGGAAATGGCGCCGGAAGAAATTCCTGAAGGAGGTGCGCAACACCGAAGCGCTGGTCGCCCACGAACCGCCCTTCAATACGCAGTGGTCGCCATCGAACCACTCGGCGGAATATTCCCGATAAGGGAAAGGTTGAAAACCTTCATACGGGCCGAAAGCGCTCGCCGTCCATTCCCAAACGTTGCCCGTCATGTCCAAACAACCGCACGCGCTGTGCCCTTGCGCAAACGCGTCCACGGGCGTCGTCCCCCAACGCTCCATACCGAAGTTGCACCGCTCCGCCGACGGCTGCTCATCGCCCCACGCGTAGCGACGCTTCCTTGCGCCATCCCACGAAGCAGCGCGCTCCCACTCGATTTCGGTCGGCAATCTCTTGCCGATGAAGTGCGCGTATGCTTCGGCTTCGTACCAACTGATGCCCCACACAGGATGGTCCAGCGGCAAAGGTCTACGGTCGAACATCGTCCGCAGCGTCCACTCGCCGCCGTCGCGCTGCCAGTAGAGCGGCGCGGTCCAACCTTCGCGTTCGCGCCACTCCCAACCCTGATCGCTCCAGAGTTCGCGTCGGCGATAGCCATCTTCTTCGACGAAACGCAAGTAGTCAGCGTTGGTCACCGGCGCGCGCATGATTTCGAACGTCGGTAGCTGGACCACATGGACCGGAAGCTCGTTGTCGTAAGCGAAACCCGGCCAGACCGCACCGACGACGCACTCGCCCGCGGGCACGCGGACCCACCCACTGCGCGCATCGCACAGCGTCGACGCTGCGCTGCGTGCGCCGCCTGTTCCCGCATTGTGCGTTTCGTTTATCAATTGCGGAGCTTTCTTTTCCTCCGGTGGAAGGAGATGGAAGAGGTAGAGCAGGGTTTCTTGATGTTGCCGCTCGTGCTCCAACACGAGATGAAAGACGTAAGCATCGCGGAGCAAAGGCTCATCCACAACGAAAGAGGCTCGCTCGAGAAAGCTCAACGTCCGTTCGCGCACTCGTCCCAAATATTCTTCCATTTCGCGCCGCGACGGGAGATCGCGCGACTCTTCGCGCGGCGTCTTGATCGGATCGAACAAGCGCATGTAGCTTTGATCGAGCGGCGCATCGCCTTTGGCTCGTTGCAAGATCCAGTGTTCTTCGAACGCTCCGATGTGCGCCAGATGCCAGATGATCGGGCGGTAACCGAATCCTGGACTTCGGTGCAGATGCTCTTCCCGCGCAAGATCGAACAGACCGAGCGTGCGCTGGCGCGTTTGCTCCATCTCATCCGCGATGAGCGCCTTGTCCGCAGGCAACGCGCGTGGCCGACCGGCTGTCTTGTCGTTCATCTTCAACTCCCTCCCGATGCGAGAAAAATTTTTGATTTTCGCACATCTTTTGACCCGCTCCCGCTTCGCGTTCTAGAGTATCATAGCGAAGCCGAAAGCGAAGATGTGCGTGGCCGCGCCCTCCGCGCCGGTCGAGACGAGCCAGCGTCTTTTCGCGCGCCCGCTGCGTTCGCTTCGACCCATGCGTTCAAGGGGACCGAAATGACTCCAACTACACAATTACGCATTCACCGGAGCGCGACGAGCGAATCGACACAGGCCTTTGCCGACGACGTGCGACGTGGGTTATCGGCTCACCCGAAGAACCTACCGCCGAAATACTTCTACGATCCGCTCGGTTCGCAGCTCTTCGAAGCCATCTGCCTGCTCCCCGAATACTACCTGACGCGCGCCGAAGACGAGATCCTCGCGGTGCACTCGGAAGAGATCATCGGCAGTCTCGACATCTTGCCGGAGACGTTGCTTGAACTCGGCAGCGGCAGCGCTGCCAAGACCCGACGGCTGATCGATGCGCTCTTCCGCCAAGGACGCTCCACGCTTCGTTACGTGCCGGTGGACATCTCGGCGACGGCGCTCGAAAGAAGCGCGCGTGAATTGCTCGGCAAATACCCGACGCTGCGCATCGAAGCCTACGCGAGCGACTATGACACGGCGCTTGTGCGTTGGCGAACCGAGCGCGATGGATCAACGCTGGCGCTCTTTCTCGGCTCCAACATCGGCAACTTCGACCGCGACGAAGCTGATCGTTTCTTGCGTTCGGTCCGCCACGCGCTCCGGCGCGGCGACGCGCTGCTCATTGGCATCGACCTGAAGAAGAGCCGCACGCTCCTCGAAGCGGCCTACGACGACGCGCTCGGCGTGACGGCGGCCTTCAATCTCAACTTGCTCGTGCGCATCAACCGCGAACTCAACGCTGACTTTGATCCGCGAGCTTTTCGGCACGTCGCCATTTACAACCAAGATCGCGGGCGCGTGGAACTTTATCTCGAAAGCGCGCGTGCGCAACGCGTGCGCATCGCCGCGCTCGGTCTCGAGGTCGCCTTTGCGTGTGGCGAGCGCATCCACACCGAAAACTCGTACAAGTACGACCTCGATGAGATCTCGGAACTCGCGCGACGAAACGGCTTCGAGCGGCGCGCGACATGGTTCGACCGCCAGCGGTTCTTCAGCAGCAATCTTCTTTTGGTGACTTGAACGCTCAGAATGAGAATTATGAACAACGAGGATGCACCACCGGAAGAAGCTGGTTCGCCACCCAACGTGAGCTTCGATCCGTCCCGACCACTCAGCGCGGGCGATGCGCCGCTGCTGGCAGAGCACGTGCGCTCCAACGCCAAACCAGCCAGCGCGCGCCGTTGCGGCCTCGAACTGGAACTCTTCGGCTACGTCGCGCGCACGCTGGATCGTCTTTCCGCGGCGCAGGTGCGAAACGTCCTAACCGACCTAGCTCGCTCCGAGGACGAACTGGTGCGGGAAGGCGAAACCATCGTCGAAGCGCGGCTCGAGGACGGCGCGCGTGCCACGGTCGAGCCGGGCGGGCAGATCGAGTTCTCCAGCGCGCCGCGCCCGACGCTCACCGAACTCGAACGCGACGTGGGGAGCTTTCTTTCGCGCCTGCATGACATCGCGCAACGACGCGGCCTTCTCTTCATCGCAGCCGGCTTCGATCCCATCCGCTCCCTCGACGAACAGCGCTGGTACCCGAAAAAACGCTACCAAGTGCTGCGCCCATATCTCGAGCGCCACGGACGCCGTGCGCTCGATATGATGGCGCGCACCTGCGCCGTGCAGGTCAATCTCGACTACACCTCGACCGAAGAGCTGGGCCAGCAATTCGCCTTCGCCAACGTCGCAGCCCCTATCATCGCGGCGCTTGCCGCCAACGCGCCGTTCGAGCGCGGCGCGCCTTCCGGTTACCGTTCGCTGCGCGCGCTCGCGTGGACCGAGACCGATCCCGACCGTTGTGGTCCGGCCCCGGCGGCGTTCGCCGATGAAGTGACGCCCGAGACGCTCGTCGCTCACGCGCAACAGGTGCCGATGATCTTCGTTCGCCGTGATGGGCATTACTTGCGCAGCCCGCAAGGGCGTAGTTTCGCCGAATTTCTCGTTAATCCGCCGCGCGACATCAAGCCGCGATTTCAAGATTGGACCGATCACTTATCGACCATCTTCACGAACGCACGCTGGCGCGGGCATCTCGAGCTGCGCGCCATGGATGGCAACCGCGTGGAGATGGCGCTCGCGCTGGCGGCGTTGTGGCGCGGTCTGCTCTACGATCGGACCACTCTGGAAGAGGCGCGCCGACGGTTGCCACGCGTACATCGCCGCGATCTACTGGCGCTCGAACGCCTCGTCGCGCGCCAAGCATTGGCCGCTGCCGCAGACGGGCTGCGCGTCTTCGAACTGGCGCGCGACCTCGTCGCGTTGGCGGCTGAAGGACTACGGCGCACGGCATCCGACGAGGAGCGTTACCTTGACCCGCTCAAAGAAGCGCTGGCCGAACGAGCTAGTCCGGCAGATGCACTCTTGAAGAACTGGGAAGGCTCTTGGCACAAGAAGATGACGCATGTCATCGCCTATCTGCGAGCGGCATGACGACGAACTCCGGTTTGAAGGTCCAGTTTCGCGTGCCAGTAGACCGGCACGCCGCACTCTTTCGATGACGACGAACTCTGGTCCAGCGGTCGAATTTCACGACGTTGCCTTCTTTCCTGAGGGCGCTTCGCGGCCCATCGTCGATGGTCTCGATTTCACCATCGCGCGCGGTGAGACGTTGG
>OGCI01002950.1_pt1 | contig 10200 bp, 9 predicted proteins | sample 1570021 | NCBI WGS metagenome assembly OGCI01 (sample SAMN06264664, study PRJEB24512) | hot springs metagenome | isolation source: Hot spring water | place: South Africa: Tshipise | collected 2015-06-21
GGCTCGGAATGACAGGGGGGGCGCGATGGTTCGCAAGCGAACACACTGAAACAGGGCACGCTGGGCACGATTTTGTACCTGACGCCTGTACCCTTGTCAGGACTGCCCCGCCCCTTTAGACCCAAACCCAGCAAAAGTACCAGAATTTGCCCCTACCCCTCGCAAATCTCCAAAAATGGTGTATAATAAGATTGCCTGATGCCCTACAGCACAGGCGATTCGGAGGTGCTTTGGGTAGCACCGACGCCCGAAAGGAGGTATGAATGTCGTTTTACAGTTTGAATGATGCTTGGCATAAGGGCGACCCTGCGAACGCAGGGAACCGCTCTACTGTCGTACCTCCCACTTCGGCGCAGATCTCGGAAGGAGCAGGCGATTGCACGCGTGCATCCATCCGAGCGACCAGAGGCGAGGGTGTGAACACCCCGCCTAAAAACAACAACACACAAGAGGAGGTAATACGATGAAACACTTGAACCTTTGGCTTAGTAGCCTCACAGCAGTTGCGCTTATGGCAACCGCAGGTGCGCAAATTTGGGATGAGACCGCAAACGGCGGTGGAGACGCTGGCGATTTGCCCAGCTCCGCTCAGGTTGTCTCTGGAGTCCACACTATGCCTCTCACGCGTATTACGGGGCGTATGGCGACAGGCGGAGAGGTCGATATGTTTGCTATTCTTATCTGCAACCCCGACCAGTTCTTCGCCCATACGGGTAATACCTCAGAGACCACCTATGATACCAAGTTAACGCTGTTCGATAGTCAGGGTCGTCCTTTGTGGATGAACGATGACCGTCCTAACGAGACTGCCATTACAGGTCATCCCCCGAACGGTATTGGTGGCTTACGCTCCTACATTGGGGGTGGCGCTTCGGCTGGGCTCTATCGCAGTAGCGACACGCCATCAGTCGCTGGGTCTGCCACTTGGGGTCTGCCGGGTCCTGGACTGTACTACCTCGCCATCTCACACTGGCAAAGGAACCCGCGAGTGGGTTCTGCGGACATCTTCCACGAGAGTTCACCGTATGACCCCATCTACGCACCTAAGGCAGCGGCTGCGGGCAGTCCCATCGACAACTGGGGTGGCAGTACGACCACAACAGGTTCCTACACCATCCACCTGGGGGGCGCTTGTTTCGTGCCCGAGCCTGCGAGCATGGTGGCGTTGGGTGCGGGTCTGGCGGGTCTGCTAGGTCTGCGCCGTCGCAAGAAGTAAGGGGTGAACCTCTCCCCCCTGTGTCCCCCCTCTCCTGCGAAGAGAGGGGGGATGTTGGTTTTTGTTGACCTCTCCCCCCTGTGTCCCCCCTCTCCTGCGAAGAGAGGGGGGATTTTGGTTTTGACCGCTTCCCCCTCTCCTGCGAAGAGAGGGGGGATTTTGGTTTTGACCGCTTCCCCCCTGTCACTCCGAGCGAAGCGAGGAGTCGGGTTGCCCTCACCCCCAACCCCTCTCCCGGCGCTGCGGGAGAAGGGAGCAGTTGGCTCCCTCCCTCGCCCAAAGCCTTGAGTGGGTGAGGGCTAACAAAGAAGTCCGAACCTACTCGCCTGCCACAATCTTCACTGCTTGGGCGACATCGTGCGCCATCTGCGCCTTGAGCGCGTCCAGGCTCTCAAACTGTTGTTGGGCACGCAAGCGCATCAGGAACTGGAGCGCCATCGCCCGCCCATAGAACTCCTCGCCCTCGTACCCAATCAGGTACGCCTCCACCATCCCCGGTGCGTTCGGGAACATCGGCGGTGTGCCGACACTGACCGCACAGGGATAGGTCTGACCCTCCAACAGGGCACGGCAGGCATAGACCCCCGGCGGGGGTAGTAATAACGGCTCCAGAGCGCGCAGGTTGGCAGTCGGGTAGCCCAGCTCACGCCCGCGCTGTTCCCCCAGCACGACCACCCCGTGCCAAGTGAACGGTTCGCCGAGCAACGCTTGTGCCTGCTCTAACTGTCCCTCTAAGACCCACTGGCGCAGGCGTGTGGACGAGATGCGCTCGCCACGCTCATCCAGCACGGGGGGCACAATGATGACCTCAAAATCGGGGGCTTGGCGCAGGGTTTCTATCGTGCCAGTGCGCTGGCGCCCGAAGCGAAAGTCCTCGCCCACCACCACCGCCTTGGCGTTGAGTGTCTCAATCAGCACTCGCTGAACGAACTGCTCGGCACTCAGTTGGGCAAAGTCCAAACTGAACGGCTGGAGCACCACCACATCAGCACCGAACTGGAGCAAGCGGTTCACCCGATGGGCGAGCACGCAGAGCATTCGGGGAGCCTGTTCGGGGCGCAGAACTGCCGTCGGATGAGGCACGAAGGTCAGCACTACTGCGGGCACACGATGGGCGCGCGCCCACTCTACCGTCGCTTGCAACAACGCCTGATGACCCCGATGCACCCCATCGTACACCCCTATGGTGAGCGCACACCCATCAGGCAGGCGCCCTTCTACAGAGGCAATATCCAGCACCCAGCTCATGCGCGTATCACCCGCACTGGGCGCAATAGCGGGGGAAGCCAGCGCGCGATCAGGGCAATCGTATTTTCGTCCTCCATCACCAGCACATGGTTGCCAGGCGTCCAGAGGGGATGCTCCGCCTGCACATAGTTGCCGTTCAAGAGCCGTTCCAACACCGCTTGGGTCGGCTTCCAACGAGGCAAGAAGTAGAGCGCATCGGCAGGCTTGATGAGGAGCGAGCGGAGGTGCTCCGCATCGGTCAACTCGTCCAGCGAATGGGCGTCCTCAAGGCGGAACTGCCCGATAGCGGTGCGGGTCAGCTGACTCAGATGCGCGCCCACCCCCAGCCGATCGCCGATATCGGAAGCGAGCGTGCGGATATAGGTGCCGCTGCCACACTCCACACGGAACTCTACACGGGGATGCTCCCCCTCGTGAAACGCTAAAATCTCCAGCGCATACACGGTGACAGGGCGGGGCTTTCGCTCCACCTCAACCCCTTGACGCGCCAGTTCGTGGAGCTTCTGCCCCCCGATTTTGACCGCCGAGTACATCGGGGGCACCTGCAGAATCGTGCCGATGAACTGCTGGGCGACCGCTTCAACCTGCTCCCTCGTGATAGGGCTGGCGTCGGTGGCGTGGAAGATTTCGCCCTCAGCATCCTGCGTGGTGGTGCGGATACCGAGCGTCATCGTGCCCCGATAGGACTTGCGAAGCGCGTGAAGGTAGGGAGTAAGGCGCGTGGCACGCCCCAGCAAGCAGAGCATCACGCCGTCAGCCATAGGGTCAAGGGTGCCCGCGTGCCCGACCTCTTTCTGGCGGGCAATCGCACGCAGGCGGTCTACCAAATCGTGAGAGGTCATCCCCGAAGGCTTGAACAGGTTAATCACGCCATCCATGCCTGAACCTCTTTCAGCAGGAGCCGTTCCGCTTCGTGCAGGGTAGTCTCCAAGGTACAGCCTGCGGCGTTCTCGTGCCCTCCGCCCCCGAAGCGATTGGCGATTTGCGCCACATTCACCTTGCCTCGACTGCGCAGGCTCACGCGTACCTTATGATTGGCGGTCTCACGCAAGAACATCGCCACCTCAACCCCGCGCACTGAGCGGGCGAAGTTGACGATGCCTTCGGTCTCGTCTTCGCTGGCACCTGCTTCCTCAAAAGTTTTGCGTGAGACCGAAACCCATGCGATGCGACCGTCGGGGGTGCGCTGGATCGTGGAAAGCGCCAAGCCCAGCAGTTTGACCGCCGAGAACGAGCGCGTTTCAAATACTTCCTCGTTGATGGTGCTCAGGTCTGCGCCGTGCGCTTGCAAAACGCTGGCGATGCGCAAGGTGCGGGGCGTCGTGTTGGGAAACTTGAACGAGAAGGTATCGGTGACTATCCCCGTCAGGAGGCAGGTAGCGATTTCGGGCGTGATAGGCACCTTGAGCGCACGGATGACCGCATAAGCTAACTCGGCGGTCGCTGCAGCGCGGGTGTCCACCACGCGTAGGTCGGTGAAGCGCTCAAGGGGCACATGGTGGTCCACCTGCAGGATACGGCGCGCCGAGCGGATGAGCGGTTCAAACTTGCCCGCACGACTGAGTTGACTCATGTCGCACACAATCGCCATATCATAGGTCGTACGCGGTTGGGCTTCGGAGCGGATGCGGGTACTGCCCGGCAAAAAGCGATAGATTTCGGGTACAGGGTCATGGCAGAACACATGCACGGTGTGCTTCTGGAGGGCGTTCAGGGCATGGTAGAGCGCCAGCGCACTGCCCAGCGCATCACCGTCAGGATGGAGGTGGGCAACAATCGCAAAGGTGTCGGCGTGGCAGAGCGCCTCGGCGGTTTGCTTGAGTGTTATTGGTCTGCCCATACGCCCCGATTTTACCCAAAATCGGGAACTTTTTGGGCGCAAAACCCGTCTTTAACAATAGCAAGCAACTAAACACCTCTCTTGGGGCGGCAGGTTTTGCTCTCCTTTGCCTGTCGTCCCCTTTTTTATTATACGCCCCCCCTGCCAGCGATTCCTGCCAGTGGAGAAAACAATTTGCCCTATTCTGTCATTCCGCCCCCCTTTATCATTCCGAACACCCTCTTTTGTCATTCTGAACGCCCTCTTTTGTCATTCTGAGCGAAGCGAAGAAGCTCAGTGCCACCCCAAGCGTAGACCCTTCGCTGGCGCTCAGGGTGACAGGGTGGGGGGTGTCATTCTGAGCGCCCCCCTTTTGTCATTCTGAGCGAAGCGAAGAATCTCAAGAAACCCCAAAGCCCAGACCCTTCGCTGGCGCTCAGGGTGACAGGGTGGGGGGTGTCATTCTGGCGCCCCCCTTTTGTCATTCTGAACGCCCCCCTTTTGTCATTCTGAGCGAAGCGAAGAATCTCAAGAAACCCCAAAGCCCAGACCCTTCGCTGGCGCTCAGGGTGACAGGGTGGGGGGTGTCATTCCGAGCGAAGCGAAGAATCTCAGTGCCACCCCAAGCGTAGACCCTTCGCTTCGCTCAGGGTGACAGGGTGGGGGGTGTCATTCTGAGCGCAGAGAAGAATCTCAAGAAACCTTCAGCCCTATCCCCCTCTTTTAGGTACACTTGGGGGCGATGTCGCCCACTCAGGAGCAAGCCGAACTTCTTGCCGAACAGATTCGCACGACTCTGGAACAAGACGATGGGACCTTGAGCGCCCTGCTGGAGGATACGCCCCCGCAGGATGTCGCCGATGCGCTCGCCATGTTGCAAGACCCCAAGATGGAGGCGCTTGCCCTGCTCCAGATGGATGAGGCACGCGCCGCCGAAGTGCTGGACTACTTAGAACCCTCTCTGGTCGAGGAGATTTTTGAGCATATCCCGATTGATAAGGCAGCACGGCTTCTCCAAGCGATTCCCGCCGACGACGCAGCGCAGATTATTGAAGAGTTAGAGGAGGAACAGGCACAAGCAGTCCTCCAGCAGATGACCCCGCTGGAAGCGCGTGAGGTGCGTGAACTGCTGGAATATGCCCCCAACACGGCAGGGCGCTTGATGGTGCGCCAGTATGTGCGGGTGCGCCCTGACTGGAGCGTGGAACAAGCCTTAGACTATATCCGCCAAATCGGCGACGAGATTGAAACCATCTACTATGTCTATGTGGTGGACAACCGCCAACGATTGGTAGGTATCGCTTCCATGCGCGACCTGGTCGTCGCCAACCCCAACCGAAGGATGGAGCAGGTGATGCGAACCGAGCTCGTGGTCGTCCAGCCCGAAACCGACCAGGAAGAGGTCGCCAACCTAATGTCCAAGTACGACCTGCTGGCAGTGCCTGTGGTGGATGAGTTGGGGCGGATGCTGGGCATCGTAACGATTGACGATGTGGTCGATATTTTGGTGAGCGAGAGCACGGAAGATGTGCTGAAGTTGGGTGGCGTGGAGGCGACCGAAGAGCCTTACATGCGCCAGACGCCTTGGGACCTCGTGCGCAAACGAATACGCTGGCTTCTGGTGTTGTTCGTGGCACAGCTGTTCAGCAGTAGCGTTCTGCGCCAATACGACGAGCAGATTGCGATGGTGAGCGCGCTGGCGTGGTTTATCCCGCTCCTGATAGGCACGGGGGGCAACGCAGGCGCTCAGACCACCACGACGGTCATTCGGGCGTTGGCGCTGGGCGAAATCCGCTTGCGTCAGGCGTTTGTGGTGGTGCGGCGCGAACTACTTACCGGATTGCTATTAGGCGCGTTGATCGGCGTCATCGGCGTGTTGAACACTTTCTTTTGGGTTTCAGTTATCCCCAGTCCCGATACAGCAGGAGGGTCGCTGATTGCCTCCGCGGAGGGCTACATTCGGTTGGCAATCACGGTCGGCTTGACCCAGATGGGCATTATCGTGTTGGCGACAGGGGTGGGTGCGAGTTTGCCCTTGATTGCCCGAAGGCTGAATATTGACCCAGCGGTGATGTCTGCGCCCTTCATCACCACGATAGTGGATGCGTCGGGGCTGTTGCTCTATTTCACGCTGGCGCGATGGATTATTTTCTCGGCGCTTGGGTAAGCACGCGCCAAGCGAAGCGCGGGAGATTGCGCACCTTACGGATTTTGCGAGGGTCTTGGATTAGGCGCCAAAGCCATTCCAGCCCACTGTTTTGGAGCCACTTGGGAGCGCGCTTGACGACCCCCGCGTAGACATCAAAGCTCCCACCGACACCGATCATCACGGGCACGCCCAGCGCCTCACGATGGCGGTGTGCCCACTTCTCTTGGCGGGGCATCCCCATCGCCACCAGCAACACATCGGGCTGTGCCTCGCGTATCTGCTGGATCAGTGCTGACTCTTCGTCTGGGCAGAAGTAGCCATGTTGTGCGCCCACAATCTGGGCGTTGGGGAACTGCTGAAGTAGGTTTTGGCGTGCGCGCTCTGCCACGCTGGGCGCCGCGCCGAGGAAGAAGAGCCGATAGCCCCGCTCATGGCTCAAGCGCACCAGATGCCACACGAGGTCCACTCCTGAAACGCGTTCGGGGAACGGCTGTCGGCAATAGCGTCCCGCCCACAGCAGTCCTGCACCGTCGGGCGTAATCAGGTCTGCATTCTGGATGAGCATGTGGAATTCGGGGTCATTCAGGGCAATCAGCACGGCGTTCGCATCGGCGGTAATCACAAGGTGGGGCGTGCGCTCGGCAATAAAACGCTCCATCGCGGCTAAAGCCTCCTGCATCCGCACCCGATGGATGGGAACCCCCAAAATCGTGGCGGTCTCCAACGGTATCCGCTCCTGCACCGCGCTCTCCATAGCTACCTACAGGATACCCGATAGAGGAGGTATGGGATACCCCTTGCGTCCTTCAGTTTCTTATGCTGGACAACCCTGTCGCATATGCCATAATTACCAGTAGAACCATGCGAACAACGACTGTGTTTCGAATTTTTTCCGCAGGCATCTGCTTGGGAGTTATGGTGTTGGCAAGTGCCCAGCAACGCCAGCCCCATTTGCATCCTCAACCACCGAAGCCCTCTCCCGCTTACGAGGAGCCGATGACTGGGTACGAGGTGGCGGTGATTACTGCTGAGTTCATCCTTAACTTGGAGCGCGGGCTGAGCGACGCCTTTGATCGCCCCCTCAGTACAGCGGGTGCGAGCGCCGTCTCGCTGGCGGGGAAGCACCCTGCGTGGGCACAGGAAGCCCTCAAGGTTCTCAAGGCACGCGGTGCCATCCCGCCCGGCTTCAACGGCAACAAGCCAATGCCCCGCTATCAAGTCGGACAGATGTTGGCGCAGTACATTCAGCGATTGGATGCGCGAATGCGTCAACAGATGGGTGCCCCTATCGGGCGAACTGAGTTCCAGACCTTGCCTGTGATACGGCTGGAGCGCACGCACTCAGCCTATTCAGCGCTCCTGTTCCTAGCGCGCGGGGGGTGGGTGATGGCGGAGGCGCCTCTCTACCGTGAACCGAATGCGCCTCTCCTTGGCAAGGAACTGCCCAGCATGCTCCGCGATGTGGCAAACCGCATTTTGGAGCGCTACCGCGACGAGCCGCACCTGAAAGAATAATCCCTTTCGGGAACTTTGGGCGTGTTTGTAGAGTATAATACTATTGCACGGGGGCGTCAGGGTTCGACAGAACACGCTTGACGCTTAGTGGCGAGCCGAGGTGCGGAGGGCCTCGTTAAAAATCCGCAAAAAAGAAGTGCGAACACCAACTATGCTCTCGCTGCCTAATTGAGCAGCGCGCCACCTTTCCTGCAGTCGGCTCGGGAAGGGTCGAGCGTGGGCTAAGCCGACTAACTCTCAGGGCTTTGCTTGGGGCTGAGAGAGGACATCACACCGAGCTGGCATCGGGGCGCCCTGTCCGTCGGGACACCTGATGCGAGAACCAAAGGCGGACTACGCTCGTAGAAGCTAGGTGAGCAACGGTTCTGGAAGGGGGTTCAATTCCCCCCGCCTCCACCAAAAGATTTCCCACCTCCGCCCAGTTCGCGTGGCACGGGCATCCTACCCCTGAACCGACCGGTTCCCCTCGTTGCTGTTCTTGCGATTGGGTACAATAATGGAGTCTGGAGGAATCGTCCTATGAAGCGAACTTATCAACCGAATAATCGCCACCGACATAAGGTTCACGGGTTTCGCCGTCGCATGCGCACGAAGGATGGTCGGAATGTGTTGAAGCGTCGCCGTCAGAGAGGGCGCTGGCGCTTGACCGTTGCCTGATGCTCCCTCGTTCGGCGCGCCTGCGCAAACGCCAAGAGTTCGATCGGGTCTATCGACACGGGAAACGAGTCACGATGAGCGCCTTTACTCTGTATGTCTATCCTCGGCGAGATGAAGCCCCCACACGGTTCGGTTTTGTGGTAGGGCGTCGGTTCGGAACGCATGTGGCTCGGAACCGCCTGAAACGGCGACTGCGTGCAGGAGTACGCCCGCTCCTTGCCCAGGTTCCCAACGGTTACGACTGTGTGATGGTCGCGCGTCAAGCCCTACCCGAAACCGCGTTTCCTGACTTGATTGCCCAGGTTGGCACGGCGTTTCAAAAAGCCTTCAGCGGGGAGGTGTCCTGTTGAGCTCACCCTCTTTGTTGGCACGCCTGCTCATCGGAGCGATACGGCTCTATCAGCGTGTGTCGCGCTTGACCCCACCCACCTGTCGGTTCTATCCGACCTGCTCGCACTATACGCTGGAAGCCATTCAGCGTTTTGGGGCGCTCAGGGGGCTTTGGCTGGGGCTGAAACGCATCCTCAAGTGTCATCCGTTCCACCCAGGCGGGTACGACCCCGTGCCTGAATGTATGCATAAAAATAAGTAAGGAGTTATTATGGCACAGCAACCCGAAATTGATCAGAAGAAGTTGTTCACGCAGACCCTGATTATCTCGATGGTCATCTGGCTGGTGTTCATCATGGGCTGGAGCTATTTTGCACGCCCGCCCGTGAGCGACAAGCCCGCCGAAGAGATCGTTCAAGAGGTCGAGAAACTGCGTACCGAAAAAGATTATGCAGAAGCGCTTCGCCGCGCCCAGGAACTCACCACCCGCTTCGGAGGCACGGAAACGGGCGCGCTGGGGCTTCTGATAGAAGCCGAGATTTTCTACAAAGACAAACAAGACGCTCGGGAAGCCTACAACCGCCTGCGCAAGTTAGAAGAGTTCTACCCCCAAACGAAGGTCTACCAAGAGCGGGGCAAGCCCCTGATGGAAACGGTCTGTGCCCAAATCGATAAGGAGAACCACAACCTCCCCACTTACCGCTTTATTGACACGCTGATTGGATTATTGGGGCGAAGCAACGCCAGCTATATCTTAGCAATCTTCTTGATTGCCCTTGGGGTACGGTTCATCCTGTTCCCGCTCACCAATAAGCAGTTCGCAAGCATGCGCAAGATGATGCAGGTCGCCCCCAAACTCCAAGAACTCCAGCAGAAGTACACGGGGCAGGAGTTGATGCAGAGGCAGATGGCGCTGTACAAAAAGTACGGCATCAATCCGATGTCGGGGTGTCTGTTTGCGCTCATTCCAATCCCGTTCCTGATTTTGATGTACAATATGTTTTTGGTGTACCAAGTACAGTTCCGCAACGCGGAGTTCCTTTGGATGAACGACACATTCGGCACGCGCTTTCCGGGGTTCATCGCCAGCAACTTAGCCCAGTTTGATGTGGTGCTGACTGCGATGTATGCGCTCAGCATGTACCTCACGAGCCGACTGACCATCACCGACCCCTCGCAAGCACAGATGCAGAAGACGATGGCGCTGTTTACCACAGCGATGCTGGCGATTTTCTCCTGGCAGTTCCGATTTCCCTCGGCGTTCAT
>OGCI01002951.1_pt1 | contig 10194 bp, 7 predicted proteins | sample 1570021 | NCBI WGS metagenome assembly OGCI01 (sample SAMN06264664, study PRJEB24512) | hot springs metagenome | isolation source: Hot spring water | place: South Africa: Tshipise | collected 2015-06-21
CGGCTTTCTTCCGCGTGGGCTGGGCAGGGCGTATGGCGACGCGGCGCTGAACAGCGACGGTGCGCTCGTGCTCATGGAGCGATTAGACCGGATGCTCGCCTTTGACGGCGAAACCGGCGTGCTTCGGTGTGAGGGGGGCGTGTCGCTGGCGGACCTCATCCACACCTTTCTGCCGCGCGGCTGGTTCCTGTCGGTGACGCCGGGCACGAAGTTCTGCACGGTGGGCGCCTGTGTGGCGTGCGATGTGCATGGGAAAAACCACCACCACGAGGGGTCCTTCGCCAGCTTCGTGCGATCGCTGAACCTGCTGTTGCCTTCGGGCGAGGTAGTGCGCTGCTCGCGCGAGGAACGGCCGGAGCTGTTTTACGCCACCGTCGGCGGGATGGGGTTGACCGGTATCGTGCTGGAGGTGGAACTGCAACTGCGTCGCGTCGATTCCGCGTACATCGTGGTGGACTATGTGCGCACGCGCGATCTGGAGGAAACCCTGCAGACCTTTCACGAGCGGGACGCACACTATCTTTACTCGGTGGCATGGCTGGACTGCGTCGCCAGTGGAAAGGGCTTTGGCAGAGGGGTGCTGATGTTCGGCAGGCACGCCAAACCAGAGGAGGTTCCAGCATCGCGCCGAGCCGACCCGCTGTCGATCCGTCCCAGACGTCAGGAAGGTATGCCCGTGGACCTGCCCGAGTTCTTGCTGAATGCGGTGTCTCTGCGGACGTTTAACGCTGCATACTACACGACCCATCTCACCCGTGCCGGCGTGGTGACTGACTACGACACCTACTTCTACCCTCTGGACAGCATTTTGCAGTGGAACCGCGCATACGGGAAGCGCGGCTTCGTGCAGTGGCAATGCGTGTTGCCCTATGAGCAAGGTATCGAGAACCTAACGCGCATTCTGGAGGCGGCTCAGCGACGGCGGACGTATCCGTTCCTGTCGGTGCTGAAGCGAATGGGTGAGCCGAGCGGAGGATTGCTCTCCTTCCCGATGCCGGGATATACGCTTGCGGTGGACTTCCCAGTGCGGAACGGTTTGTTTGAGGTGCTGGAGGAACTGGACAGGATTGTGGTGGAGGCAGGCGGGCGATTGTATCTGGCGAAGGATGCGCGAATGTCCGCCGAGACGTTTCTGATGACCTACCCACGTCTGAAAGAGTGGCGGGAGGTGAAGGCGCAGGTCGACCCGCAAGGAGTGTGGCAGTCCGATCTGGCGCGGCGTCTGCGGATGGTGGAGGTGAGCCGATGAGGCGCGTGTTGATCGTCGGGGCGACCTCCCCGCTGGCAAGGTACATGGCGCATGAGTTCGCCCGCGCGGGCGATAGACTCTTTCTGGCAGCACGGGATGAGCAGGAACTCGAGCGCATCGCCGGCGACGTACGGGTGCGTTTCGGCGCGACGGTGCATGCGGGGCGCTTCGATGCCGAAGCCATCGACGAACATGAGGCGTTTCTGCAAACGGTTCTCGACGCGCTTGGCGGGCTGGACGGTGTGGTGTGGGTGGCGGGCACCATGGACGGTCTGGAAGAAGCCTTCCGTCAGCCTTCCGCTGTCAGGAGGCTCATCGACGTGAACTTTAGTGGAGCAGCCTCCCTGCTCACGCTGTGCGCCTGTTACCTGGAGCAACAGGGTGCTGGGTTCATCGCGGGGGTGAGCTCGGTGGCGGGCGACCGGGGACGCGCGCAAAACTACCCGTACGGCGCCGCGAAAGGCGGCTTCTCCCTCTTTCTGCAGGGCTTGCGCAACCGGCTGAGCAAGCGGGGCGTGCAGGTGATTACCATCAAGCCCGGTTTTGTGGACACGCGCATGACGTGGGGCAGGGACAAACTGCCTTTCCTTGCCTCGCCGCAGAGGGTAGCTCGGGAAAGCGTGCAGGCGATCCTCAAGGGCAGGGATATCGCCTATGTGCCGGGTGTGTGGTGGCTGGTGATGCTGGTTCTGCGCGCGATACCGGAGCGCATCTTCAAGCGGATGAATATCTGAGAAAACCGCAGACTGGGAACTCATCAAAGCGTATCTACAGTATTATTGCGTGGACACGATTAATTAGCGTGTCTAACAATTCAATCCTTTCAGGGAGGAGAAACAAATGGGTTTCCTTCGTCGTTGGCACCTTGCAGGTGCGTTGCTGATCGCTTTGGGTTGGTTTGCGACCTCTTCTGCGCGAGCCGCGGAGAGAGACATTGTGGACACCGCTATCGCGGCTGGCAGCTTCAAGACTCTGGTGAAGCTGGTACAGGAAGCGGGTCTGGTGGATGCCCTGCGGGGTGAGGGTCCGTTCACCGTCTTCGCTCCCACCGATGAGGCGTTCGCCAAGCTGCCGAAGGCAACCGTGGAAGCGCTCCTGAAGGACAAGGAGGCTCTGCGCCAGGTGTTGCTGTACCATGTGGTGAGCGGAAAGGTGATGTCCAATCAGGCGGCTGGCCTGAAGAGCGCCAAGACCCTGCAGGGTTCCAACATCAACATTTCCACCCGCGCGGGCAAGGTGCGCATCAATCGCGCCACGGTAGTCAAGGCGGACATTCAGGCGACGAATGGCGTCATCCACGTGATCGATACCGTCATTCTGCCGCCGAAGCAGACGAAGCAGAAGAGCTACTAGGCACCTCTACAATGTGCAGGAGGCAGCTGCCTCCTGCACGAACGCTGTACCACTATGCACACTCCACCTGTTCTCCTTGATCAGCACAACCTGCTGAAACAGCTCAGCCTATGGTCGGTCGCAGGTCTCCTGTTTGGAGGCTTGCTAATTCTGTTTGCACCCCGCGGTTCCTTCTGGCAGGCGTTTGGAGGGATGAACGCGGCATGGGCACTCGTGAATCTGGTCATCGCGTCGCTGGGGTTGTACGGCGTGCTCAAAAAGATGCAGACAGGCATTGCGGACGAGCAGACGGAAAAGGTGCGTCTGCTTAAGCTTTTGAAGGTGAACACGTTTCTGGACGTCGGTTATGTGCTGGTTGCGTTGGGCATGATTGTGTGGGGGCGGTCGTCACTTGTGCAGGGCTTTGGCTGGGGCGTCCTGGTGCAAGGTGGGTTCCTGCTGGTTTTTGACCTCTTCCACTACGTTCGGGTTAGCAGGGTATAGGCGTTTACGATTTCACTCGCGCTTTTGCACAGGTCGTCGCTCTGCTTCCCGTTGCCTCCCGGCGCTCGGATGTGCTAGAATGAGTACCGTGAACGCCTCGGGTAACGAAGGTTCGCTATGCCTCAGGATAAGATTGTCGTTCGTGGCGCGCGTCAGCACAATCTGAAGAACATCACCGTTGAAATCCCGCGTGACAGGCTGGTGGTTATTACCGGCATCTCGGGGTCGGGCAAGTCCAGTCTGGCGTTTGACACCATCTACGCGGAGGGGCAACGCCGCTACGTCGAGTCGCTGTCTGCGTATGCGAGGCAGTTTCTGGGACAGATGGACAAGCCCGACGTGGACGACATCATCGGGTTGTCGCCCGCCGTCTCCATTGACCAGAAGTCCACCAGCCGGAACCCGCGCTCCACCGTCGCCACCGTCACCGAAATCTACGACCACCTGCGTCTTCTGTACGCGCGTATCGGCATCCCGCACTGCCCGCAGTGCGGGCGCGAAATCACCCAGCAGACAGTAGAGCAGGTGGTGGATACCCTGTTCGCCCTGCCAGAGGGCACACGTATGCAGATTTTGGCGCCCATCGTGCGGGGGCGCAAGGGCGAATACCGCAAGGAGATGGAAGACGCCCGCAAAGCTGGCTACACCCGCCTCCGCGTGGATGGCGAGTCGGTAGACCTGAGCGAGCAACGCATCCCGACTCTGGACAGATACAAAATCCACCACATCGAGGTGGTGGTCGACCGCATCGTTTTGCGCGAGGGCATCGAAAAGCGCCTCGCCGATTCGGTGGAGACTGCCATGCGCATGGGGCAGGGGATGGTGATCGCGCAGGTGCTAGACGTCGAGGAGATGGTCTTCTCCGAGAACTTCGCCTGTGCCGGGTGCGGTATCAGCCTGCCGGAGATCGAACCGCGCAGTTTCTCTTTTAACAGCCCATACGGCGCCTGCCCCGAGTGCCATGGACTGGGATTCAAGACCGAGTTTGACCCTGTGCTGATTGTCCCCGATCCCTCCAAAAGCATCGCGGAGGGCGGGATAGAGCCGTTCGCGGGCAAAGACGGTCTCCTGCCCTACTACGAAGGATTGCTGCGTGGCGTGGCGCAAAAGCTGGGATTCACCGTGCACACGCCTATCGCCGAGCTGAACGAACGGCAGAAGCACGCGCTGTTCTACGGCGTAGACGGCAACGTCACCGTCACTTTCCGCAACCGTTGGGGACGTACCCGCTACTTCGACAGCGAGTTTGAGGGCATCGTCACCATGCTCCAGCGGCGCTACAACGAGACCGAGTCCGAAAACGTGCGCGAGTGGCTGCAGCGCTACATGTCCGACAAACCCTGCCCGAAGTGCAAAGGTCAGCGTCTGAAAGACGAAAGCCTCGCTGTGACGGTGGGAGGGTTGAACATCGCCCAGCTCACCGCGCTCTCGGTGGAGGAGGCACAGCGCTTCTTCGACGATCTGCCCGACAGGCTCTCCGAGCGTCAGCGCCATATCGCGCACCAGCTGCTTCGCGAAATCCAGACGCGCCTCGGCTTCCTTTTGGACGTGGGGCTGGGCTACCTGACGCTGGATCGCCCTGCGGCAACTCTGGCTGGCGGCGAGGCACAGCGTATCCGACTGGCTACACAGATTGGAAGCGGGCTGATGGGCGTGCTGTACATTCTGGACGAGCCAAGTATCGGCTTGCACCAGCGCGATAACCACAAACTGATTAACACCCTGCTGCACCTGCGCGACCTTGGCAACACCATCATTGTGGTCGAGCACGATGAGGACACCATCCGCACCGCCGACCACATTATCGACATCGGTCCGGGCGCGGGCGAACACGGCGGCTACGTGGTGGCGCAGGGAACCGTGCAGGACATCATCGCCTGTGAGGGGTCCATCACCGGACAGTATCTCGGCGGCGAACGCAGGATCCCCATACCGCTTGTCCGCCGACAGCCGGGAGACCGCTGGCTGACCATCCGCAACGCGCGCCAGCACAATCTGAAGAACCTCACGGTGCGCGTCCCGCTTGGGCTGTTTGTCTGCATCACGGGTGTGTCGGGTTCGGGCAAGTCCACGCTGATCCAGGAGACGCTGTATCCGCGCCTCATGTATCACGTGTATGGGTCGCATCCGCTGTGGGGTGCACACGACGGGGTAGACGGCATTGAGCACGTGGATAAGGTGGTGGACATCGATCAGTCGCCCATCGGGCGCACACCGCGCTCCAATCCCGCTACCTACACCGGCGTGTTCGACATGATACGCGAGCTGTTCGCCAGCACGCAGGACGCCAGAGTGCGCGGATACAAGCCCGGGCGTTTCAGCTTCAACGTGAAGGGAGGGCGCTGCGAAGCCTGCAAAGGCGACGGCATCATCAAGATCGAGATGCACTTCCTGCCCGACGTGTACGTGCCCTGCGAGGTCTGCAAGGGCAAGCGCTACAATCGCGAGACGCTGGAGGTGCGCTTTAAAGGCAAGTCCATCGCCGATGTGCTGGACATGACCGTGGAGGAAGCGCTGGAGTTCTTCAAAGCCATTCCGCCCATCGCGCGCAAACTGCAGACCCTGCACGACGTGGGGCTGGACTACATCAAGCTGGGACAGCCCGCTACCACCCTGTCGGGGGGAGAGGCTCAGCGCGTGAAGCTGGCGACGGAGCTCTCCAAACGGGCGACCGGCAGGACGATCTACATTCTGGACGAGCCTACCACCGGCTTGCACTTCGCGGACATCGAAAAACTGCTGGATGTGTTGCACCGCCTGGTGGATAACGGCAACTCTGTCATCGTGATCGAGCACAATCTGGATGTCATCAAGACCGCCGACTGGATTATCGACCTCGGTCCGGAGGGAGGCGCGGAGGGCGGTTACGTGGTGGCAGAGGGACCTCCTGAGGCGGTGGCGCAGGTGGATGCCAGTTACACCGGGCAGTTCCTGCGCAAGGTTCTGTCCGCCAATGTGCACCTCACTGGTGTTGCCGTACGGTGAACGCTCATGCAGGAGCAAGCGGGTGAGAAAACGCTGACGGGGGAAGCCACAGCCGCTCTGCGTCGGGCTGTGCACCACTTCCGCACCAGAATAGCCACTCACGGCAGCTACCTCTGGAGATACTCCGCCGACCTGACCAAACGGTACGGAGAGAGCGAAGCCACTGCCACCGAGGGATGGGTTCAGCCTCCGGGAACCCCGTCGGTTGGCATGGCTTACCTGCGCGCCCATGAAGCGACCCGGGAACCGGTCTTCCTCGATGCGGCGGTGGAGACCGCTCACGCTCTGACGATGACGCAGCTGGCTTCGGGCGGATGGGACTATCGCATCGAGTTCGACCCGGAACGCCGAAGACGCTGGTACTACCGGCGCGATGTGGAAGCAGGGGAGCGCGAAGCGAAGGGACGCCTGAACTTCACCACCTACGACGACGACACTACCCAGAGCGCCCTGCGATTCCTCATTCGTGTGGATGTCGCGCTGAACGGCAGAGACAGGGAGATCCGCCGCGCGGTGGAGTACGGATTGAGCAAGCTGCTGCAGGCTCAGTATCCCAACGGCGCCTGGTCCCAGCGTTACGATGGCACGCGACGCAACCCGGCGGACTTTCCCGTTCGTCCCGCACGCTTTCCGGAAAAGTGGGAGCGCACCCACCCGGGCAGCGGTTACACCTTCTGGCATTTCTACACCCTCAACGACAATGTGATCGCAACGCTGGTTGGCACTTTGGCTGAGGCATTCCGCGCATACCGTCAGCCGAAATACCTTACCGGCATCCGCAAAGCCGGTGATTTCCTTATCCTTGCTCGCCTGCCGGAGCCGCAACCGGTGTGGGCACAGCAATACAACTTTCAGATGGAGCCTGCGTGGGCGCGGTGGTTTGAACCGCCAGCCGTCGCCAGCGCAGAGTCCGCCTCCGCGGTGCAGACGCTTATCGACATCCACCTCCTGACAGGGGATGAACGTTACCTGCAGCCGGTTCCCACCGCACTGCAGTGGTTCGATCGCTCACGCCTGCCCAGCAGACTCTGGGCGCGCTTCTATGAGCTGGTCACCAATCGTCCCTTATACGTCAACAAGAAGGGGGAGCTGGTGTACGATCAGGTAGACCTGCGTGAAGGGTATTCGTTCGAGGGGTCGTACGGCATCCCCCAGCTGTTTGACCTCTACAGACGACTGAAGCAGGGGGGGAGAGAGAAGGTGACCGCGGAGCGTCAGAGGCTGGCACGCCCCGACGAACTGGCTCCGCGCGTGCGTCAGATCATCGAGGCGATGGATGCTCAGGGGCGCTGGGTGGAGAACGGGTTCATCGAGACGCGTACGTTCATCCGTCACGTGGAGACGCTGGCGGACTACATAACAGCGGTGCGCCGGCAGCGGGCGTGGCAATTGCCTCGCCGTCTCGCTATCTGATATAATCTGAGCGTACCGATTGCCGAGGAGGGTATTGTCGTATGCTTCGGCGGACAGGTGTTTTCCTTTTGCTGTTCCTTTTGACGGTCAGTGCGCTCGCCGACGAGGTAGACGACCGCCTGGCTTCAGCGGTCAAGCAGTATCAGGCGGGTAACGTCACGCAGGCGATAGAGACACTGGAAGCTGCACGACAGAAATCCCCCAACCACAAAGGCGTTTTGCAGTGGCTGGGGTTCCTCTACCTGCGGGCGGGCAGGGCAGCCGACGCCGTTCCGGTGCTGGAGCAGCTGGTGCAGATTGCGCCCAACGACGCGCAGGCACACAACAACTTGGGCAACGCTTACCTGCACACCGGTCAACCCGATAAGGCGCTTGCGGAATATCGCACCGTGATTCGCCTGAAGCCAGACTTCGCCGACGCCCATTACAATCTCGCCAATATCCTGATGAAGCAGGGCAGGCTGAATGAGGCAATCACCGCTTTCCAGACTGCTGCGCGCCTGAACCCCAGCGACCCCTACACCTTCAACAATCTCGGTGTGGCGCTGATGCAGGCGAATCGTCCGAAGGAAGCGGTGGACGCCTACCGTAAGGCGACCGCGCTCGACCCGAAGAACGCGCAGACATGGACGAACCTCGGGCTGGCTCTGCACGCGGTGGGCAACCTGCGCGACGCGGAATCGGCTTTCATGAAAGCGCTTGCCCTGGATGCCCGCTACCCTTCTGCCGTGCTTGGACTGGCTCAAACGTATGCCTCACAGGGGCAGGATGCCAAAGCCATCCAGCTCTTCCAGCGTGCAGCATCGACACAACCGGATTCGTTCGTGGCGCATTACAATCTCGGCGTGCTGTACGCGCGAGCGAACAACTCCGCCGAGGCAGAAAAGGCGCTCCGACGGGCGCTGGAGATCCAACCGAACCACCACGACACGATGCAGGCGCTGGCCGCGCTATATCATAAGGACAAACGCCTGTCCGAAGCGGAGGCAGTGTACCGTGCGCTGGTGGAGGCGCATCCCCGCAACACCGAAGGTTGGTGGCAGCTGGGCGCTGTGCTGGTACAGCAGAACCGAAGTGAGGAGGCGGTGCAGGCGTGGGAGAAGCTGCTGGCGCTATCGCCTCAGCATCTGAAGGGACGCGTCGCACTCGCGAACCTGCTGTACCGGTTGAACCGCGACACGGAAGCGGAGGAGCACTACAAACTTGCCCTCAAACAGGACTCGCGCAACGTGGAAGCGTTGAACGGGCTTGGGCTGGTGTGCGACCGTCAGGGACGGCTGCAGGAGGCGGAGGGCTACTTCAAGCAGGCGATCGCTGCTAACCCGAACTACGCCTTCGCCCATAACAATCTGGGAGTGGTCTACGAGAAGATGGGCAAGAAGAACGAAGCCATCGAGTGTTACCGGCGGGCGCTGCGCATCGACCCGAACTACGCCGACGCGCGAAACAACCTTCAGCGGTTCACCCGCACCACCACCCCCTGAGGGCACAATGATACAGCACGTGGGTCTGATAGTCCACACCGACAAACCCGACGCCCTGCGCTTCACCCGTGAGGCAATCGAGTGGCTGGAAGGACATGGCTTGCAAGTGCATCTCGAGCCAGAGATTGCCCATGTGCTGAACATGCCTCAGTACGCCTGCGATGAGGGCACCCTGTGCGCCAGCGACATGCTGGTTGCCGTCGGGGGCGACGGCACGATCCTGCGGGCGAGTCATCTCGCTGCTCCGCGACAGATACCGATTCTGGGCGTGCATCTGGGGCGGTTCGGTTTCATCGCGCAGATTAAGCCGCACGAGCTTGCCAGTGCCGTTGCCAGAGTGCAGGCAGGCGACTACCGCGTGGAACAGCGGCTGATGGTACGCGCTATCGTCTATCGGGAAGGAGAAGCCATTTGCAGTGCCCTTGCGCTCAACGACGTGGTAGTGACCAAAGGGGCGGTGGCGCGAATGATCACCCTGCAGACTTTTGTCAACGATACCTTCCTGGCGACCTACTCCGCCGATGGGGTGGTGGTGGCGACCCCAACAGGTTCCACTGCCTACTCGCTGTCGGCAGGCGGCGCGATCGTGGACCCGGCGTGTGACGTTTTACTGCTCACTCCCATCTGCGCCCACACCCTCAGTGCGCGCCCGCTTGTCCTGCCTGCCAGCAAGCAGGTGAGGGTGGTGGTCAGCGCGGACGACGGCGACTTCCACCTGCAGGCGGATGGTGGAGAAACGGTGCGGCTGCGCTCTGGCGATGCCGTGCGTGTCTCCCGCGCGGAGGAGTGCACCCATCTGATCGTATTCGACCCCGATGAGTTCTACACCAAGCTGCGCGACCGCCTGCTATGGGGCGAAAGGGTGAACGTATAGCCATGCTGGTGGAACTGGCTGTTGAACAGATAGCCATCATCGACCGCCTGAATCTGCGCTTTGAACCCGGCTTGAACGTGCTCACCGGCGAGACGGGCGCAGGCAAATCGATCCTGATCGATGCGTTGAGCCTGGCACTGGGCGAGCGGGCAGAAGCGGAGATGCTTCGCGCCGGGGCAGAGCGCGCGCAGGTGACCGCTGTGTTCGACCTGTCCACCTCGCCACGCCTGATGGCGCGCCTGCAAGAGCTTGGGGTGACTCCCGAGGATGGCTTGCTGTATCTCTCGCGCGAGCTGTTCGCTGGGGGACGGTCTCAGGCGCGCATCAATGGGCGTCCGGTGCCTGTAGCGACA
>OGCI01002952.1_pt1 | contig 10189 bp, 8 predicted proteins | sample 1570021 | NCBI WGS metagenome assembly OGCI01 (sample SAMN06264664, study PRJEB24512) | hot springs metagenome | isolation source: Hot spring water | place: South Africa: Tshipise | collected 2015-06-21
TCATTGAGGCGGAACATTGCCGGGTGCATCCGCGAGTGGTGCATCTGTAAGGGCGCAGAGTCGCAGGGCGGAGGAGCAGGGGAGCGGAGGAGCAGGGGAGCGGAGGAGCAGGGGAGCGGAGGAGCGGGGGAGCGGAGGAGCGGGGGAGCGGAGGAGCAGGGGAGCGGAGGAGCAGGGGAGCGGAGGAGCAGGGGAGCGGAGGAGCAGGGGAGCGGAGGGGTAAGAGGAATCTCTTAGAAAATTCATAGAGATCTCTGATGACAAAAGAAGTATGTTGTGGTAAAATAAAGGCTATAAACCGTTGATCCGAAAGGCGCCTCCGATCCTGCCGAGGGAAGGGCCGGGATCGGCACTTCCAGCGCAGGTAAGCGGGGCACAGGTTGCCCGGGCGGAACGTTGTTGACGGGTCGGAAAATGACCCCCTATATGGTCCACTTCACAGGGAAAACCTCCTCTGGGAACCCCCGGTTTCCCGGATTTTGCGCAGAATCTCTGGTTGCGAGAACCGCGTCGTTCTTCCATTTGTGGTATACTGAAGTCAAAAACTGGAGGAATGGCGATGAATCAGCCTCCCGGTCAGGGACGAGATAACACGATCCGCCGTACAGCCCGGGTGCTGGAGATCATCCAGTTAATTGCAACGCAGCCGCACCGCTGGTGCCGGTGGGCCTCACGATACGCACTACCCAACGCTTCTGCTACGTCACCGACGAGTACCCGACCGAATTCCTGGTCTATGCCCACGCCGCGCCGGGTGTGAGTGAGGCTATGCGCCAGATCACGAACCTGTCGAACCGCATTGCCGGAGGCCCCACCGACATCAGGGTCGCCTACGGCGCGGATGGCTCGACGTTGTGGCTCTGGCAGTTGCGCAATTTCCCCAACGCCATCTTCTATGGCACGCAGCCTTCGCGCGAGCAGATGGAGTCACCTGTCATCATCGCCGGGCGAGAGGAGTGGGGCGCTGTGGCTCCCTACGTCGGCGATAACTATCTCTCCACCGAATACACCTACCTCTGGTGGCCGATGCAGGACTATTTCAACCTCGAAAAAGAGGACGGCTTTCTCGATGTAGACTGGGCCAAACTGTCCAGTGCGCTGCGCAATCCCCAGATGCGCGCGGCGCTGTGGGAGATTTGGTACGACCGCGATTATCGTCTCTACGACCAGGTGACCGGCAGGAAACACACGCTCGATCAGTGGCCGCTGCGCGCTGATTTCCGGCTCTACATTCGCCGTGACGTGGCAGCGCGGATATGGGAACTGAGCACGCTCGAACCCGGCGCAGAATTGGCGCTGGAAGAGGGCCCGGAGGTCGGTGCGCGCGATCTCTATGCCGCAGGTTGGCAGGACTTGGGCGCGCGGCTGGTGTTCGGTAGCCCGGGCCAGGAACCGGGCCAATTACAGTTCCCGCGCGGCATCGAGGTTGGCCCTGACGGCTACGTGTACGTGGCCGATACCGGCAACCACCGTGTCCAAAAGTTCACCGCCGACGGACAGTTCGTCGCTTCCTTTGGCTCGCTCTCCACCCTGGAAATGGAGGCTCGGGGGATACCGCGTGGCTTTCTGGAGCCGTGGGACGTGGCGGTCGCAGCCGACGGCACGATCTATGTTGCGGACACCTGGAATCACCGCATCCAACGGTTGGACGCCGAAGGTAACTTGCTGACCTCTGGGGATGGTACGGCCAATCCGGCATCGCCGATTCGGGGGGGCGCGGAGCCTTCTATGGCCCGCGCGGTATCGCCGTCGCCGACAATGGAGATGTCTATGTGGCCGATACGGGCAACAAGCGTATCCAGGTTTTCACGCCGGATGGACAGTTCCTCCGCCAATGGGGTGGGGGAGGCGCATTGGAAGGCTACCTGGATGAGCCGGTCGGCATCGCCATAGGCCCCAGCGGCGCGATCTATGTCGCCGACACGTGGAATCGCCGCGTGCAGGTCTTTGACGCCAACGGCGGCTTCCTGCGGCAATGGCCTATCGCCGGATGGGATACGGGGCACCCCGAGGAGAAGCCGTACCTGGCGGTGGACGCCAACGAAAACGTCTATGTCACCGATGCAGGCCATTTCCGCATCCTGGTCTTTGACCGCATGGGCAACTATCTGCTCTCGTTCGGCAAACAAGGCATGGACGAGCGTTCCTTCGGCTGGCCTGCCGGTATCGCCGTAGGGCCAGATGGCTCGGCGTATGTGACCGACGCGCACACCGGGCGGGTGCTGGTCTTTGGGCCGTTGACCCTAGCGTCCGGTAGTGCTCCCGTTGCGGCCCCGGTGTTGCTCGCGCCGAGCGCAGATGAAGGGGTGAACGCTGGCAAGGTGACGCTCTCCGGCGTCAGCGAACCATCATCCCTCGTACAGCTCCTGGTTGATGGCGAGAGCGTTGGGCTTGCCCTGGCAGATGGCCACGGCGACTGGTCTCATATCGTTGACCTCGACGAACCCGGCGAGTACGTCGTTGTTCTCCAGATAGTGGATACCCGCGGCAACGTGCTATCCGCCTCCGAGCCGGTCACGCTGACCGTGGTCGGTGGTGCGGAGTAGGGATTCCGGCGCTGCCCGGTGCATCCGGGACATAACACAGAGTCATTGATCGGTTGCCAAGCCGCCTGGAATCCCCGGAAGGGGCTTTTTATTATTGAGGGCGTTGCTGTACTCGCAACACCCCCCTGCTAGGATGGAAGTAAATCATCCACAGGGAGGTGTTGCTATGGGGCGCAGACCCAATCCAGAGCGCTTGGAGCAGTACGAGGAATTGATTCCCGAGTATCCCGGCAAGTTGCGGCCTGCACAACTGGCGCGGTTGCTGGGGGTGCCACGCTCGACCGTGTTGCGCGACCTGCCAGCGTTGGAGGAGCAGGGAACGCTGCTAATGGAAGACGAGCGCGGGTTGTTGAGCCTGTTTCGGAAGCGGCGGTAGGACGGGTTGTCAACCTATCCATTTCTGTTGCAGAATCCAGACGGCGGGTGTGGTATAATACGATTGAGACGCAACACAGATGAAAGGGCGTGCGAGTATGGAACGAGCAGCCAACAAGGCCGAGCGGCTGCTGCAGATCGAAGCGCTGCTGCTGGCTCACCCAGAAGGACTGACCCAGGCCGAGATCGCCCGCAGGCTCGGCGTAAACCGCTCCACCATCAACCGCTATCTACCGGACTTGAACCGGTTCTGTATTTACGAAACCGACGACGGGCGGCTGGCGATTGACCGCGACCACTACCTGATGAACGTGCGGCTGACGCTGCACGAGAGTATGGCGTTGCATCTGGCGGCTCGCCTGATGGCGACGCACGCTGACAAGCAGAACCCCCATGCCGCTGCTGCGCTGCGCAAGTTGGGCCTGGCGCTGGAAAGGCTGGCCCCGCGCGTGGCGGAACACCTCAAGGCCTCGGCGGGCGTGATGGAGGATGAGGCCCAACGCTATGACCCGGTCTACCTGAGCGTGCTGGAGACGTTGACGCGCGCCTGGTCGGACGGCAAGGTCGCTCACGTCTGGCATCGCATGGAAGACGGGCGGGTGTTCGAGTACGACTTTGCCCCATACTTTATCGAGCCTTACGCGGTGGGCAAGACGACCCACGCCATCGGCTGGCGCGAGCCGCCGGGGGCGTTGCGCACGTTCAAACTGGAACGCATTCAGCGCGTCGAACTGACCACTCGATCCTACACCATTCCCGCCGATTTCGACCCGCGCGAAAAATTGGCCGACGCCTGGGGTATCTGGTACACCGACGAGAAGCCGGTAGAGGTCGTGCTCAAGTTTCACCCCCGCGTGGCGCAGCGTGTGCGCGAGACGCGCTGGCATCGCAACGAACGCATTGAGGAGCATCCGGATGGGTCCCTGATATGGCAGGCGTCGGTAGCCGAGCCACAAGAGATGCTACCGTGGATCAGGGGGTGGGGGGCGGATGTGGAGGTGATCGAGCCGAAGGAACTGCGGGAGTGGATGATGGGTGAGACACGGCGATTGGCGAGGGTGTATGGCTGGGAAGTTCATCGGAGCAGCCCGGGCGATCGAGGCACAAACGAGCATCAGTTCTTTGATGATTTCTTCGGAGAACTATAGCAATGGGATTGTACCCTTTCCAAGAACAGGTTTACAAGTTGGTATCGGATGGACGATCCGTCATCTTGCAGGCCCCCACGGGCGCGGGCAAAACGCGGGCTGCCCTTTATCCATTTTTGCGAGCCTGGGAATACCAAGACGACTTCCCGCGCAAGTGCGTCTACTCTGTGCCCCTGCGCGTGCTGGCCAACCAGTTTTGGAGCGAATACGAAGAGCGAGCGCGCAACTTTGGTTTCTGTCGGCCCCTGGATGTGACCATTCAGACCGGTGATAGACCGGAGGATCCCAAATTGGAGGGGAATCTTGTCTTTACCACGGTTGACCAGACACTGAGCAGTTTCCTCAACATTCCCTATGCCCTCGGTTTGGGCCAAGGCAACCTGAATGCCGGGGCTGTGCTGGCTTCTTACCTGGTGTTCGACGAATTGCACCTTTTCGATCCAGATACTACACTCCCAACCACTTTGCATCTACTATGGCTAGTGCGGGGCATCGTTCCATTTGTGGTCATGACCGCTACACTCTCGAAGGAGATGGTGCAAATATTGGCAGAAGAGTTGGGCGCCGAGCCTCTCGTACTCACCGCAGAGGAGTTGGCCGACATCCCATCCCAGCGCAAGATCCGCCGCATGCACACGGTCGAGTCCGAACTGACCGCCGAGGCAGTATTGGATCACCACAAGAAGCGCTCCATCGCCATATGCAACACAGTGGATCGCGCGCAGGTTTTGTTTGAAGAATTGCGCCAGCAAGCCGGGCCTGACGTGCAGGTCCGCCTGCTGCACAGCCGCTTCCTGCCTGCAGATCGGCAGGCTCACGAGGATTGGCTGCAACGCGAGTTCGGCAAGGACAAGACAGCCTACACCGTCGAGAGTGCGATCCTGGTCGCTACGCAGGTGGTGGAGGTGGGGCTGGATATCACCAGCCAGGACCTGCACTCCGAACTCGCCCCGGCGGCCAGCTTGATCCAACGCGCCGGCCGGTGCGCCCGGTATGAGGGGGAGGAAGGAGATGTATGGGTCTATCGCCTGCCGGTGGATGAGGAGGGCCGCCCGCGCTACGCTCCCTATCTTGGAGGGCAAAGGACGATCTGCGAAAAGACGTGGCCGGCCCTGGCCGAACGCTCCGGTGACGTGTTCGATTTTGAAGTGGAACTGGCTGTGGTTAACCAGGCGCACGGGGCGGCCGACCAGGAGATGCTGGACAAGTTGCGGGCCAATCGTTTCTACATCGCCGACCGCATCGCCGCCACCATCGAGGCCCAGGAACGGGGCGCAGCCCGCGAGCTGATCCGTGCCGTGGATAGCCGCACGGTCATCGTCCACCCCGATCCGGTGAGTATTGAGCATCCCTGGGCCTATGAAGGATTTGGCATCTTTCGTGGCAGCCTCTTTGGGGCTTACGAGTCGCTGGAGGCTTTGGCCGACGAGTTAGATGCCGAATGGGTGCTGATGACCGCCGATCCGCTGCCGGAAGAAGAGTCGTCCCGAGAGCGCACGGTTTGGCGCTGGAGGCATATCACCGGCAAGGAGGACTTGGGAGGCGCGTTGATCGTGGCCGTCCATCCACTCCTGGCTTCCTATAGCCCAGAGACCGGGTTCCGCCTGGGTGTGCCCGGTGATGGCCAGTGGCAGTCGCCACCCCGTGAGCACAAGCGGCAACGGCACGAATTCGCTCCCTACCGGCGCGAAACCTTTCAGGAACACGTGGAGCGTATGTTGCGCGTCTACGAGAGTCCTTTCTACGACCGGACGGCGCAGAAGGAACGGTTGCCGCTGAAAGAGGAACTGGCCTACGCGGCTCGGAGGTTGGAGGGGAAATACGATTGGCAGGCCGGGACGATGGATCGCCTGGCGCGGTGGGTCATTGCGCTACACGATCTGGGCAAGTTGGACGTGCGTTGGCAAAAGTGGGCGCACCGTTGGCAGGGGGAACTGAGCACGTTGCGTGGCCAGGATATGAGTATCCCCGACGAATATCTGGCGGCGCACACCGACTATGACGAACATAAGGAGGAAGAAAAAGAACTGAATCGCAAACTACAACGGATGAAGCCCAATCATGCCGCTGAGAGCGCGGCGGCAGCAATGGAATGGCTGCTAGAGCAAAGCGGCAGTCAGTCCCTGGCGCGGGCGGCGCTGACAGCCATCGTGCGCCACCACAGTGCAGGCGCGAGCGGCCGACACGGCGAGTTTCAGGCCTGTGAGGGCGCAGAAAGAGCGGTGCAGGATGTGCTTGCTCTAGCTGGCCGAAACGAGGTGAAGTCGAAAAGTATTCAATTGAAGCTATCAGAAGGCGAACTGAGCCGCCGGCTGATCCGCCCCAGGCGGGATGAAGAATTGCTCCCCTACCTTCTGTTGGCGCGGGTGGTGCGATTGGCGGATCAGAGGAGTCAAGAAGCCATCAAGTGAAAGGAGTTGCCTATGTACCAATCCACCTATTACGTGGACAAAACGACCGGCACCTTTGCCGATGTGCTGTTGGCCTATGGCGTTGCTTCTCTGCTGGAGCGACTTGCACAGGCCAACATCGGCGCGACAACCGTGCGGGTGCAGGATGCGGGCAGCGTCTATGCCATCGTTCTGGAAAAACCCATCGAAGAGGGTTTCGAGGAGGTAGCCTGGTTCTGCGATTTGCCCTTCATTCAGACTGGCAAGAAATCGCCCCCGAAAGGCTGGCCAGGGCCGGTAGTGGATTATGACGCCGAACGGGAACGGCGCAGCGAGTACTTTCGGGCCCGCGAACAGTTGCCCAAAGAGGCCAGGCGGCCCGGCGCAACGGTGGACGAGTTTCCAGAACTGGCTGCCGTCCAAGCCCTGACGCCACGTCCCGACTGGGAGATTCTGGCCCAGATCAACCAGATGGGCGCGCTCAGCGCCTATAGCCAGGTGCTCGGAGGCTGGTTCGAGAGCCGCGCCTGCTTTCCCGACTTGCTGAGGTTGCTGCTGGCTCTTTTTGCCGCCACGCCCAATGACGTGGAGGCGGCAGAGCAGAAGTGGAAGTCGCTGGGGAAAAAGCGCAACATCTCCTTGATGACCGTCACTCCTGTTCAGGTGCTCAACCCGGCAATGGGCAAGGGCATCAACCGGCCCAAGGCCGACGGCGCACACCGACTGGGCAACCTAGACTCTTTTTGGCCGTTAGAGTTCCTTAAATTCTGGGGGATGCGGCGGGCTGGAGTGCCACGCGTTGTCCAGACCGCGCAGTCCGGCGGTGGACGGGGACCCCGTGATCGCAAGACCTACGTTCTGCGCCCGGTCAACGTCACCCTGGACACTCACGACAAAGTGTACCGGCATTTCAACCGGATGATGTGGACCAGCACGGCGATCAAGATAGACGTCCTGGCTGCGCTGCGTTACACCGATGCCTTTCTTGAGCAATGGCTGGCCGGCCAATTGGCCGATGTGCACTGGGGGGAGGAGCCTGGTGACTATGTGGCCGGGATGGAGACTGCGTTCTACCAAGATATGGGCAATGCAGTGGCGGTGCTCAACCTGTCCACCATCGGTCTGCCTCGCTGGATGAAGGTCGAAGACGAGGCGCAGGGACGGGCTTATCGGGAAATGCTGGCGGAACATCGGCGCGTGGCAGATAGCCTGCAAGAACGCAGCGCCGACGAGTACCGCTTGCTGCAACTCTACCGTGATTTTCTTTCCGGCCGCGACCTGAGCGCGTTCTTTTCCTTTGCCGCCGGTTATGCCCAATTGACGATGTCGAGAATGGAAAGGGGGCAATGGTCGCCCCGCTTTACCACAACCAATTTGGAGGTGCTGATTATGGGACACGATCAAAAACTCAAGGCAATTCTGGATAACCCCGGTTTCCAGAACATTGCAGCGGCCGTCCGCCGCAGCACGGTCATTCCGCAGTACTTTAAGGCCAAAGGGCAGAAGGGCCCTTACGACATTCGGTATGGCTTGGGCGCCGAACTATTGCGCCAAGCGGCCTACCCGAACCGTTTCGTCCAGGCCCTGAGCGACTTTCTCCACGATTACAATCGAGAGACGATGCAGATCTACGAGCGGTACAAAGGCAATCCGCCGGTACGTCGCGCCCAGGTCACCACTGAAGACATCCAGCAGGTGGTGAAATTGATTGACGAGCACGGTTCGCAGACCGTTGCCAGCCTGCTGGTAGCCTTTGGCTACGCCCGCGAACCCCGCGAGGTGGAAGAACAACCGGAAACAACAGAACAACTAGAATCAGAGGAGGAATAGCGATGAACAAGCAAGTGTATTCTCTTTCGGTTTGCGCTCGTGCGACGCTGGATTTGCACAGCCTGAACAACGAAGGGAGCGAGGGCACGCAGATTCAGACACGGATGGTGGACATTGTGGCCGCCGATGGCCAACTGTACAACGTCAACGCGATCAGCGGCGACATGTTCAAACACATTCAGGCCGAGCACCTGTACCACATTGCCCGAAACGGCAACAATCTGCCATTGTGCGCAGCCTGCCAGGTCTTTGATGCCAACCGCATCAGTGCGGATGCCGACTACATCACTCAAATCAGGGGACAGAGCGACGCCACGGCCATTGACCTGATGTTGCAGCGGTGCGTGTTGGACGACATCGAGGGCAACCTGATCACCGCCGACCGCTCCACGCCGCGCAAGAGCGTGGTCGAGTTTGGCTGGGTGGTGGGCGTGCCTGAAGTGACCAAGACCGATTCTTACTTCCACGTCAAGTACGCCACGGAGCGAGGCGAGGCAGCGCGGGCGGCAGCCGCCGCAGAAAAAGCCCGCCAGGCCAACCTAGGGCAAACACCGTTCCACCGCCCGGCCTCGTCAGGTATCTATGCAGTGGTGAGCCATTACGAGATCAGCCGCATCGGGTTCAACGACATCAGCCGCCGCTATGTGCTAGATGGAACGGCACGCCTGGCCCGCTATCGGGCGTTGCTGGAGAGCGTGCTCTACACCTTCGTTCGCCCTGCCGGGGCAATGCGCGCTGCCCAGTTGCCGCACATCGTGGCCTTTGAGGGCGCAGTGACGTACACCACGCAAGTGCTGCCTGCGCCCACCATCAGCCCGTTGAACCCAACGTACCTCAAAGACATCGAACACGTGACCGAGGTGCTCAACAGGCTTCATCCAGGTGCAGTAGAGGTGACCCGATTTGCTACCCTGGGCGAGTTTGCCGAGATAATGCAGGGGCTGATCGAGGCGAGTGTGCCGTTCGCCGTGGCCGTATAGTGCCCGGAAAGGAGAGGCTATGTGGACAATAGCCGAATACCAACCCACGTCTTTCTTTAGCCTGCGGCCATACACCGCCACATCATCCGGTGGTAAATCGCTCCTCGTGCCCACGCCATTTTCGGTGAAAATGGCCCTGCTGGACGTGGCGATCCGCACGCAAGGACTGGGACGGGGCCAGGCGCTGTTCCCGGCCCTCCGTGACCTGCGGGTGGCTGTGCGGCTGCCACGCTACATCCTGGTCAACAATACCTTTGTGCGCGTTCTGCGCTTGAAAGAGGTCAAGACCAAGGCCAGCGAAAAGCAAGAAGGCATCGCGCGGGCGGTGGCCGATCGGCAGTGGCCCTTTCAGCGGACGATTGGGTTCCGCGAGTATGTCCAGTTCAGCGGGCCATTGACGCTAGCTTTTCATGGAATGGAAAGCAGCGATCTTGTTCCTCTTCTGGAACAGATCAACTACCTGGGCAAGCGCGGGGGGTTCATGCAGTTGCTCAGTCCGCCGGAGACAATAGAAGACCTGCCGGATGGATTCACCATGCTGACAGAGAGTGCCAATGGCGCATTTCCGCTAGGCACGCTGCAGATGGTGGATGACTGCGGCCCCAACTTAACGTTCGAGCATGTGAATGTATACACAGAGAAAGGGATGAAACCAGGGAAAGATCGTGTGTTTCATCACATTGTGCTGCCTCACCGACCGGTGCGGTTCAGCCGGGGGTTTACACTGTATGAATCGTAGGCCAGTGACGGGATAGAAATTCCGATTGCGCCTGGAAGATCCCATGCACCACTTCACCGCCCACTGCCTGCGCTTCGTCGCCGAGGCGCGGGACACAATCGAACTGAACGAGCACCAGGGCTCGGCCATCCGCGGCGCCTTCTTCCACGCCCTGCGGGACCGCTTCTGCGGCAACAAGGAG
>OGCI01002953.1_pt1 | contig 10183 bp, 6 predicted proteins | sample 1570021 | NCBI WGS metagenome assembly OGCI01 (sample SAMN06264664, study PRJEB24512) | hot springs metagenome | isolation source: Hot spring water | place: South Africa: Tshipise | collected 2015-06-21
CTAGATTTATCAGTTGCCCAAGCCCAGGCTGTAGGGCAGGATGCCCAGGGTCTCGGTCTCGTTGTCAATTACGCTGGGGGCGTTTTGGCGCTCGACCAGCAAGACATAGAGCTCGTTATTCTGCAAGCCAGAGAGTGAAATCTCGGCACCGGGCAGTTGGGGGTTGGTGCTGGGGGTGCTCTGGCGGATGACCTGCCCGGTCTTGGAAAGCAAGCTGAACTTGAGCCCTTCACCGATCAGGATGCCTTTGTTGGCCTTGCCTACCTCGCGGAAGGCAAACAGATCGTGCAAACCAATCAAATGACCAGGGATCGCAGGGTCGCTGGGCTCGAGCCAGAACAAGGGCCGGTCGGGGAACAGGTTGAAATCGGGGAATAGAAGGTTGCGATTGACTGACAGTAGGGCCTGGAAGGTGTAGCGGCCCCTGCCACTGGTGCTGGTCAGCGGCTCTACCTTGACCTTATGCACACCGCTAGGAATGTTCAAGGCGCAAGCAGCGCTGCTGTTGCAATTGAGGTTAGAAATCTCGGTGTCGCTGCTGTTGAATAGACGTAGGGTGAGAGGCATGTCGCGGGTGATAATGGTGAAGAAGAAGTTACTCAAGCCAGTCAGTACACTCGGATTGAACCAATAGTAGTCCACATCGGACAGATTATGCAGGTTGGCATGGAAGGAACCAGAACTGAGGTTCCTGGCGGTGGCGAGGGTGTCGTTGGGCTCGAAGCTGTCGGGGGACATAGGGCGGTCAGTTCTGCTTACTCTAAGGTTATAGGCATTGGTAGTGGTGTTCGGGCTTATCACCAGGCGATAGGTACCCGGAGGCGTCAACCCGACCCGGTAAATACGGCCCCGACCATCGCTGCGCAGCTCGTTGGTTACCCGCTCGAGTGCGCCCACGGCCCCGCTTTCCTTAATCAAGATGGGGATCAGATCGCCCAGTGCAGGTATGAACTCTATGTCAATGGTCAGACTGGCGTATTCGCTCAGAGTGAAGCGGAAGTGATCGCGATCAGAAAGGCTGTGTAGGTTGAGGTCATTACGCTGGGTAGGGCTCGAAGCGCTTCCCGGTGTACCTAGGGTAGTAGCGGTGGCGGAAGTGTCGTTGGCTTCCAGGGCATCCGGGCTAAAGCTGTGCAATTCGCGCAAGGCCCGGTAGGCGTTGACATAGTGCGATACCGTAGAATCGGGGGAATCTGTCCAGGCGGTACGGCGCAAGATATCTGTTACCTGGGCTGAGGTCAGGCTTGAGTTATAGGCCTTCAGTACCGCAGCAATTCCTGCGATAAAGGGGGTAGAGGCGCTGGTTCCGCCAAAGGTAGTGAGCGTAAGCGCGCCTGCAGGGTTATTTCCGTAGATGGCTTTGAGGTTGGTGGGAGCCCAGATGTCCACTGCTGAACCAAAGCTCGAGGCCCACCAGCCCGGAACGTTGAAGCGGGTATTGCTGTCGTCATTGAGTGCGCCTACGCAAATCACGTCCTCAGATGCTTTGCAGGGCAGCCTACCATTGGCCGAGTCGCCGGAGTTTCCAGCTGCCGCTACCATCACCACGCCGTTGTCCCTGGCATTGCGCAGGGCAGGATAGAGGTTAAACTCGAAGAAAACATCGCAGAACAGGTAGTCACAGCCTGCGCCAAAGCTCATCGAGATTACGTCGGCCCGCCAGGCCACTGCGGTGCGAATGGCCCTGCTGGTCTGGCCCCAGTCCAAGCTGGTTTTGAACAGCATGGGGTCGGCCACTTGTCCTCCCGTGCCTGCCGCGCCGAAGCGGTTGTTGACTACCCCTACGGCCACATGGGCCGCACCCGTGCCGTGCCAGGGGCAGCTCGAGCCGCCGCTACAACTGGCAATCTCTATCCCGTCAGCCACGTAATCGTCGCCGTTGAAGTCGTACTGAACCGGGAGGGTGGGTAGGTCGGCGCTTAGTGAGCGGCCTGTGCTGTCGAGCCAAAAACCTCCATCTATAATGGCAATCCTGGCACGCCGTGTAGGCGGCTGCGCGGCGATGAGCTGCATCATCTGGGCCACGCTCGAGCGGCTGCCGGTGCTGGCAAAGCGCGAGTAGCCCAGGGCATCCTCATAGCCACCTCCAGACAAAGGTTGTTCCTCGGTTCGATGCAAAATCGCATCTCCCTCGGCGACGAAGTTGGGGGATACGCTCAGTCCAGCGGCTTTTTCTTTGACAATGCCTGCCAGCAAACGCGCTGCCGCATCGCTCGAGAACACCGTAGCCCCGCTCAGGCCCGACTTTTCGGCATCGGCCTTGAAGCTGCCCAGGTCGAAGCGGGTGGGGTCAACCCTAACCAGGTACTGGGTGGGGTTTTTGTACTCGGGCCTGATCTGGATGCCGGAGCCGGGAGGGGGGTCGGGCACGGCGTCGTTGCCAATTACGGTGCCGCCCGTGCGTGACAGGAAAGCATCCAGCTCGGCCTGGCTCTTGGGGTTGATCAGGATCTCATCCAGCACAAACAGGTGTACTGTTCCGCCCTCGCTCCTGGCAGCGGCCAGCGTCTTGCCACCCCGCACTTCTGGATTGGGTTTAAGGGCGATATCTACACTATAGCTGAAGGGCTTTCCGCTGGGAGGCTGCCCACCCGAGCTTCCACAGGCGGCCAAAACCAGCAGGGTCGCGGCTAAAAAAACTTTCCGGTACTTTTTCATCTCCGTCCTCCGTGCAGCTTCTGTCAAAGCTGCCCCAAGGATAAGAAAAGGGGGTTGAACGAGCCATGAACGCGACCCGCCAAAGCAAAAGCTCCAGCCTTCGTAGGGGAAGGTGGAGCCTTTGAGCCACCGAGAGCGACGTTACTATTAACTCGGCCATGAAATATCGAACGAATCAAGCAGCATATTTGATCGGCCCCGCTTTGAAATAGGAACGGATGCGTGCTGGCTGTTTCTGGATCCAGTCTCCGTACATCGATGCGTTCCGTTTCCATCCCGGAATTGTATCGTGAATGTGCGATATTATGTTGCCTTGTTACTAAGCTTTCAGGAGGGTGACGTTACTGAGCTTTGAGGGCAATGCGAAAATGGGGTAGGGCCGGTTTACCCCCCGAGGGCCGGAAGAGAACCAGCAGCTTGGCCGGCGGGCCGGGCGTCAGACGGGGGTCCTGCGCGCCAAAGCGCAGGGTCACTTCGGCACCACCACCGGGGGGGATTCTGTCGTACCGCTGGGTCCAGTCGGCGGCCACGAGGGTGTTGTTCTGATTGTCTATGAGCTGAATTCTATCGAGCCCGGTGCCGCTCAGGCTTTCTGGGGTGCGGGCCAGATTGCGAAACTCCAGCCGCAGGCTGTAGCCGGGCCGGGAGGCAAAGAAGGGGTTGGGGATCGGGGCGAGGTTCGAGACCCGCACCCGCCAGGTGCCGTTGCTGATCCAGTCGTCCTGTAAACCCTCGACTGCCTCAACCTGCATCCGCCCCCCCACCGGCACGAACTGCACCGACCAGCCGTCGGGCCGGCGGCTGACCTCGGCCCCGGCCTGCTTGAGGGCCTCGAGGGAGATGTACACCTTGCCCTGGGAGACTACCACATCGCCGGTACGCACCCCGTTGATGAAGACAGCGGGGGTACTGGCCGCCAGGGCCAAGGCCAGGATCGGCAAAAGGGCTAGCAAAGGGTTTCTCATCCACACCTCCTAAGGCAGGCGGTGGAACAGCGGGAGCCCTGCTGGGGCCGGATAAAGGGCCAGGCCACCCGCACTGCCAATGCTGCTGCTGGTGATGATTCGCTCGGGGGTGGTGGGGCTGCCCGAGGTGCTGCTGGTGCCGAGCTGTGACGAGGAAAGGCGGGCAAACTTGCCGGCGGAGTAGGTAATCCACAGGCCCCCGCCCTCGTCGAAGGCCATGCCCTCCAGCAACGCCGCGACCGGAACACTGACCTGGATGGCCGGGGTGAGGGTCTTGGTGCCGCTGTCGCTCTGGTCGCTCGCGGTGAGCCGGTAGATGACATTGCCTCCAAAAGCTGCCACCCACAGGTTCCCTGCAGCATCGAAGGCCAACAAATCGGCATCCAGGGTGTTGATAACGGGCGCAGGTGTTCTGGACTCGATGGTCAGGTCGGGGCCGCTGGTGCTGGCGTTCAGACGACCGGCATTGAATTTGACCACACGCTTAGCGCCGGCGTTGGCAATCCAGAGGTTGCCCGCGCTGTCGAAGGCGAAGCCCTGTGGCCCGTTCAACGCGGTGATTTCTACCGCAGGTGTGGCCGAACCCGAGGCGCCAAGCTGGGCAGCGCTAACGCGCACGACCTTGTTGGCACAGGGAACGCTGACCCACAGGTTGCCGCTGGCGTCGAAGGCCAACCGGGCTGCTCCCGGGAGGCAGCTAATGCCTGAGACATTGATGCTGCGGTCGCGGGTTTTGCTGCCCGAGGTGCCCAGACCGCTGGCGGGGTAGCGGGCCAGGGTGGGGTCTGCGGTGGTGCCCCCGATGCCCCAGAGGTTGCCGTCTTTGTCGAAGGTAATGTCGCGCATGCCGATGGTGCCCGCGCTGACCGTGGGGCTCTGGGTGGCGGTGCTGCCCAGCAGCGAGGCCGCAAAACCCAGCAGGGGTGAGGCTCCGCTGGGGGGGTTGCTGTTGTCCATCCAGAGCTTGTTGCTGGTGGGTATCGGGCTGTAGGTAACGTTGACCGTGGTGGCCTGGCCATCCCGCACGCAGGCCGGGCTGGCGCTAGCGCTGCCGCTGTAGGCCGTGCGGATGAGGGGGTCGGTATCGGCCACTTTTTTGACCACCACCTCGTAGGTACCGGCGGGCTGCGCCGTGAGGGTTTGGGTGGCCGTCAGGGTTTGCGTCCCGCCCGGGCCGGTGACGTCTACGGCTGCACTAACCCCGCCCGGCAGGCCCGTAATATTGACCACCAGGCTTCCACTGCCGGTGGTGGGGCAGGTGGCTCCACCCCCTGGCCCACAGGCACCGATCAGTGCGGCCAGCGTTCCTATAACCGAAAACCATCCCTTTTTCATAGTGACCCCCCTTTTTGGTTTCATCCATCCTATCGTGCTTTGCGCCAAGCACGTGCAGAGATTAAGCCGAGGGGGTTGAACGCTCCATGAACGGGGACTTAACGCCTCAAGTGACGCGGGTTCGTCTAAACTGAACCTATGCTGTTCACCCTGGGCGGCCTGCGGCTAGAGGGCAGCAGCTTCAGCCGGGAGAAGCCCCTGCTGCTGCTGGCCTACCTGGCCCTGGAAGGCCCCAAGCCGAGGCGCTTTCTGGCCGAGCTGTTCTGGCCCGAGGCCGCCGACCCCATGAACTCGCTGGCGGTGGCCCTGAGCAAGCTGCGCAAGCTGGGGGCCGTTTACGGCGACGAGAGCCGGGCCTGGGTGGACCTCGAGTGCGATGCGCTAACCTTGCAGGATGCCCTGCGGGCGGGTCGCTGGGCCGAGGGGGTGGCGCAGTACCGGGGGCCTTTTGCCGAGGGGCTTGCAGAAGCCTTGGGTGCCGAGCTCGAGGAATGGGTCTACGAGGTGCGCGAACGCCTGGCCTTGGAGGTGCGCCAGGCCCACCTGGTGCTGGCCGAGCAGGCCGCCGCCCAGGGTCGCTTTGCCGATGCGGCGGCCCAGGCCGAGCAAGCCTACCGGGTGGCAGGTGCCCCGCCCCTCGAGCCCGAAGACCTGCCCAAGCTTCACCGGCTGCTGCTGGCGGCGGATCACCCCCTGGCCGAGACCCTCGAGCGCGAGGCCCGCGAGCTGGGCCTGGTGCTCTCCCGCAGCAACCCCCAGCCGCGCAGTGGGCAGCCCCGGCTGGTGGGGCGCGAACGCGAGATTGAGCGGCTGCTGGCCACCCTCGAGGGGGAGTGGGTCTGGCTCGAAGGCGGAGCGGGGCTGGGCAAGACCGCCCTGCTGCGCGAGGTGGAGGCCCGCACCGGCTGGGTCTACCTACCGGCCCGTTCGGGCCTGCCCTACGCCACCCTCGAGCCTCTGCTGGACTCCTTGCAGGGCGGCCCGGAGGCTATTTTGCGCAGGTTGGCCGCCTCGCGCGAGCACCTGCTCCTGGACGGCTGGGAGCAGCTCGATCCCGAAAGCCGCGCTCTGCTCGAGCAGCTCCGGCCCCTGCGCCCACCGGTGCGGGTGGTGCTGGCCGGGCAGGGCGAGCCCCCATTTGCGGTCGAACGGGTGGTGGAGCTGGGGCCCCTCGCCCCCGAGGAGCTGGCCGCCCACCCTGGGGCCTTCGAGGCCACCGGCGGGGTTCCGGTGTTGGTGGGGGCCTGGTTGCGCGGGGAGCCTTTGGAGGAGGCCCTCGAGGCCCGCCTGCTGGTCCTCAGCGAGCCCGCCCAGGAGGTCTACATGGCCCTGGCATTGCTGGAAAGCCCGGACCTGCTGCTGGTTCGGCAGGCGGTGGGCCTGGACGCGACCGAGATGGCCCAGGCCGTGGATGCGCTGCTCTCAGCAGGTCTGATTGACCTGAATGGTATGGTCTTTGGGCGTGAGGCCGCCCTGCGCTACACCGCCGAGCGCCCATCCCAGGAAGCCCGGCTCAGCCTGGGGCTGGCTCGAGGGCTCAAGCCCCAACAAGCCCTCCCACTCTATCGCCGGGCCAGGGCCCTTATTGAGGAGGGCGACCTGCCCCAACTGCAACGGGCGTATCTGGCCTGGGGCCAGGAGCTTATTCGGCGTGGCTTTCCCAGGCGGGCCGCCGATGAGCTGGCCGAGGCCCCCAGGCATCCCGAGATTGACCTTATGCGGGCCCGGGCCTTCGAGCGGGCGGGTCTGTACAAGGAGGCCCTGGAAGTGATGCGCTTCCTGCCTGACAACCCCGGGCACCTGGCCCTGAAGGCGAGCCTCTACCACCGCCTGGGCCTGGCCGAGGAGGCCCAGCAGGCAGCCCAGGGAGCCCTGGCCGGCGGCATCGAGGCCCGCGCCGAGGCCCAGAACACCCTGGGCCTGATCAACCTGGCCCAGGGCAGCTTCGCCGAGGCGGCGGCGGCCTTCCGGCGGGCTGCTGCGCTCTGGATGGCCTCTGGTGACGAGGCCCGCCGTCTGGGGGCCTTGAGCAACGTGGCCATCGCCCGGGCCCGCACGGGCGAGGCCGTCGAGCAGGCCTTCAAGGAGGTGCTGGATGCTGCCCAGGACCACAAGAGCCTTTGTGCGCAGGTGCTCATCAACCTGGGGAAGGAGCTCGAGCGGCAAAACAGGCTAGAGGAAGCCCTGCAAAGCTATCAACAGGCCGAGCGGCTGGCTCGCGAGGTCGGCCACCTCAAAAAAGCGGCCCTTGCCCAGAACAACACCGGGGCCCTGCTGCACCTGCTGGGCCGGCTCGAGGAGGCCCGCCGCTGCTACCACCAGGCCATTGCCTCGGCGCGGGAGGCAGGCGAGGTGTATGTGCTCTCACTGGCCTTGTCCAACCTGGCCGAGCTGAGCGGTGATATCGAGGTCTGGCAGGAGGCCATCGCGGTCTCGCAGAACGCCGGCTACTTTGATCTGGCCGAACAGCAGCGACAACTGCTCAAAACGTTCATGGAGCGTTCAGGGTAGTGGGTTCATGCTGGGGTCATGCCGAGGAGCGCGTATCTATTGGAGGGAATCCTATGGCTGGAGGTGGGCGATGCGATGGGGAATACTGCTGCTGACAGTGCTGCTGCTGGGCTGCGACCCTACCCGGACTGGAGGGCCGCCGATCTCGACTACGGTCTATCCGATCCCCCGACGGGCAAGTTGGGGGGAAGAAGTGCAGCTAAGCCTGCCCTGGCGGGCCGGCGACAGGCTGCAAATTCGGCTGGCCGGCCTGGTGGTGGGGCCCGAGCGCAGCCTTCCCGAAGGCGACGGTAGCCGGGTGGTTTTTAAGGTGCCGACCAACCTGTGGGGCGGGCCACAGGCTCTGGAAATCGTGGATGGGGCCAACCGGGCCAGCGGCAGCCTGGTGGTGCTGGGGCAGGGGGTGGCCCAGGCCGAGCTCGAGGCCCTGGCCGTTATCCGGCCCGGGGTTGCCGAGAGCACGTTTGAGCAAGTCTTGAGCGGCAAAGGCCTGCGCCTGCTGCCCAACCCCAAGGGAGAAAAATCGGTGCCGCTGGGGGCCAGCCAGGGGCCCTGCGCAGGTCGGCTGGCCAGGGTGGGCCGGAATCCTTCCGACCCCTCTCCCTTGCCCATCGGCGCACTGCTCGAGCGCCTCGAGGAGGTTGCCGGGGGTCAGGTGGTGGACCTGGACGGGGTGCTGGGCATCGACCCCCTGACCGGCTACGACGCCGACCCCGCCCCTAGCCCCAATAGCAGCCCCATCAATGCCCGGAGTGCCGTCAAGGTCAGGCAGGGTAGCAACTTCACCGGGGCCGGCACCACCATCGCCATCGTGGATACGGGGGTCAAGAACCTGACGGGGCTTACCCTGCGGCCGGGTGGGGCCGATTTTGTCAACCCGGACGCGCCCAACCCGCTGCTGGACGACTACACCCAGGGCGGCGAGGCGGTGGGGCACGGTACGGCAGTAGCGGTGCTGGCGGCGCACCCCAGCTACGGCATCGCCCCGGCTACGGGCATCCTGCCCATCAAGAGCTGCGACAAGGACGGGCGATGCCCGCTGGCGGCGGTGATTCAAGGCATCTGCCATGCGGTGGCCTACGCCGAGAAAAACCCCAGCCAGAAGGTGGTCATCAACCTGAGCCTGGGCAGCGACACGCCCAGCGAGATTTTATACATCGTCCTTAAGGACGCCCTGATGAAGCGCGGGGTAAACGGGGTTCCGGTAGTAGCGGCAGCGGGTAACCAGTGGGCCATCCGCTCGAGCAGGGCCGGCGTCTTACACCACTTCCCGGCCTCGTTTGGTGGCAACAGGGGGCTTTCGGTGCGGCGGGAGCCAGGCCGCAGCATGACCCTCCTCAAGGGGCTGGTCTCGGTAGGGTCGGTGGGGTTGTACGGGGGCGCTTTCCGGGTCAGCGGTTTCAGCGGCCAGGGCGACTTCCTGGATCTGGTGGCCGCGGGCGAGCGGGTGCTGAGCCTGCGGCCCGATGGGGCCGAAGCCCAGTTCACCGGTACCTCCTTTGCCGCCCCTATCGTGGCTGCTGCTGCCGCCATTCTGCGCCAGGCCAGCCCCTTTGCCCCCCTCTCGCCGGAAGCCCTCGAGGTTGTGCTCCGAGGCCTCACCGACGAGGCAGCGGTGGGTGAAGTGGGTGAGGAAGCCAGGGGCCAGGGGATGCTGGATTTGAGTGGGGGCCCTTAAATCAGCACGCTCACCGACTGATTGGTATGCACACGCCGGATGGCCTGGGCCAGGAGGGGTGCGGTGGGCAGAATGGTATAGCCCAGGGCTGGATTGAGTGCGATGGTATCGGTGAAAACCACCTCGCGGATAGCGGGGTGGGCCAGGTTTTCGCGGGCGCTGCCCACCAGCACCGCGTGCGAGGCCATCACCACCACTTCGGGCGCTGCGCCGGCGGCGACCAGGGCCTCTACCCCGCGGCGGATGGTGCCGCCGGTGGAGATGATGTCATCGATGATTAGGGGCCGTTTTCCGTCCACATCGCCAATCACGTAGCTGACCTGGGTCTCGCGGGGACCAAAGCGCCTTTTGGCCAGTATGGCCAGCGGCAGGTTGAGGCGCTCCGAGAGACGACGGGCCTGCTCGGCGCGGCCCGAGTCGGGCGAGACCACCACCGCATTTTCGGTCAGGCGCTGGTTTTCCAGATACTCGGCAAAAAGCCGCACTGCTGAGAGCTCATCCACCGGCTGATAAAAAAAGCCCTGGATCTGTGGGGCATGCAGGTCCACGGTGATGACCCGATGGATGCCCACGTGCTCGAGCAGACCGGCAACCAGTCGGGCCGTGATGGGCTCGCGCCCCTGGGTTTGCTTGTCTTGGCGGGCATAGCCGAAGTAGGGAATCACCGCGTTGATACGGGCTGCACTGCTGCGTCGTACCGCATCGGCCAGCACCAGCAGTTCCATCAGGTTGTCGTTGACGGGTGGAGCGGTGGGCTGGAGCAGGTAGACGTCATCACCGCGAATGCTCTCCAGCAGTCGCACCCGAACCTCACCATCGGGAAAGCGCTCCACGGTGGCCTCGCCGAGTTTGACACCCAGCGCGCGGGCTACAGCCTCGGCAAGGGGACGGTTGGCGTTGCCGCAAAAGAGTTTGACATGACCCCCGCTGTTGTGCTGCTGGCCTGCGGTTAGCTCTGACTCCAGCCGTTCCCCCGTTGCAGGTGCTCCGCCCATACTTCGCCTCCTCGAGTACCAGCCCTTCAAGCGCACTTTGA
>OGCI01002955.1_pt1 | contig 10181 bp, 10 predicted proteins | sample 1570021 | NCBI WGS metagenome assembly OGCI01 (sample SAMN06264664, study PRJEB24512) | hot springs metagenome | isolation source: Hot spring water | place: South Africa: Tshipise | collected 2015-06-21
CTATCGGGAGATCGAATTGCTTACCAATCTAAAGGTTGTGGTGTCACTGGGGAGGATAGCTTTTGAACAAATGGTGGACTATTATCATCTTTCGCCGAAACCCCCTTTCCACCATGGGAAGGGATATCAGGTATCAGATGGTTCTAAACTGCTTATTGCATCCTATCATCCAAGCCGTCAAAACACTCAGACCGGACGTTTGACGGAGCAAATGTTTGATCTCATTTGGAATAGAGCAAAATCGTGGTTGGAAGGAGAAAAGTTTGAGAGCGGTTGATATCATTATCAAAAAACGGGACAAGCAAGAGCTGACTGCACACGAAATCGAGTGGTTTATTCAGGGGTACACCAGCGGTGAGATCCCTGACTACCAAGCTGCGGCATGGGCGATGACAGTGCTATTGAACGGCATGAGCGATGACGAGACTACCGCCCTAACGCTTGCTATGGCTCGCTCTGGAGAGATGTTAGACCTAAGTGGGGCGGTAGAAATTGCAGTTGATAAGCACTCAACCGGCGGAGTGGGAGATAAGACGACCCTCGTTGTTGCCCCCTTAGTGGCTGCTTGTGGATTGCCGGTGGGAAAAATGTCTGGCAGAGGCTTGGGCTTTAGTGGGGGGACTTTGGATAAGCTGGAGTCCATCTGTGGATTTCGAGCTGATTTAACCACCGAGCAATTTCTACGCCAAATGGCTGATATAGGTGTAGTTGTTTGCGGACAGACAGCGGATTTAGCACCCGCCGACGGAAAGTTGTATGCCTTACGGGATGTGACCGGGACAGTGCAATCAATCCCTTTAATTGCCTCGTCTATTATGTCCAAGAAGATCGCCGCCGGCGCTCAGGCAATTGTCTTGGATGTCAAGGTTGGTTGTGGGGCATTCATGAAGACTTTGCCAGAAGCGGAACAATTAGCCCGCCTGATGGTCGAAATCGCTCGCAAAACAGGGCGTAAGGCGGTCGCTTACCTCTCTGATATGAATCAACCGTTGGGCAAAGCTGTGGGGAATGCTCTCGAGCTTCGGGAGGCAATTGACACCTTGCAATGTCGGGGACCAAAAGATTTTGAGGAACATTGCCTAGAAATCGCCAGCCGCATGATGGTCGTAGGCAAACAAAGTCCTTCGATGGATAAGGCTTGTCTAACCGTTGAGCAGACATTGCGAAATGGTCAGGCATGGGAAAAATTCCTTGCTTGGATAGCTGCGCAAGGTGGTGATGTACAGATGGTCATTGATCCCCAAAAGTTGCCTACCAGCGCCATCCAGCGGCAAATTCTTGCCCCACAAACGGGTTACCTTCATCAAGTTCATGCGGAAAAGGTCGGATTAGCTGCAGTGTTGCTCGGAGCTGGACGGGCAAAGAAGGGCGATCCGATAGATTATGGAGTAGGGATTGAGGTGCTTGGAAAAGTTGGGCAAATGGTTCAAAAGGGCGAGCCGCTCTTTATCGTTCATGCAAACGACGAGCAAACTCTACACCAAGCGCAAGAGATGCTTCTCGAAGCGATCGTAATTAAGGAAAACCCCGTAGAGCCTTTACCACATTTCTACGGGGTGATTGAGTGATGATTTTCTAGTATTATCTGGTTTATTCAGGGGCAGTCATCGGGATTAACCAAAAGGATTTGCCATCGCTTTCAGGTGTCCATCCGATAAGCCCGTAGTCGGTTTCAACCATCCACATTAGCCATCCCCACGAGCAGACCGGGCCGCTGATGACTTTCAGGTGTTCACCGGGCAAAGCATAGCCGATAATGTTATGGGCACTGCTGATGTCGGGACTGCTCCGGATAGCATTCTTCCCGCCATCCATGCTGACGTAGACATGAAAGCTCACGCGAACAATAGAAGGTCCACACCCCTCTAAGGGGTAGTAGACATAATACCCTTGCTTTTTAAGCGTCTGGACTTGTCCTGGGTTGGGTGTGGGAGGCAAGGGAAGGGAGGTAGGGGTATAGGTAGGATAAATGACCGCTATGGGTGTTTCTGTTGGCGTAGGGGATGGTTCAGGTGTCACAACCTGAGTGATGACTTGGGTAACTACCACGGTTTGAGGGACTTCACGAGTTACTTCGATCACCTGAGGCGTCGCAGCAGAACAGGAGCTAAGTAAAATGGCAGACGCCACGGTGATGAGGATAATCAGATTGGTCGCTATTCTCATTTGATTCTCCTAGGATAACATACGGTCAATCATACCCGCATGTAATGTTTTGTGCAACACTTCGATGAGAGATTTTTCATCTACTGCTACTGCAGAAGGCAGTTTTGCAGCAAGTTATGGGGGGAGTGTTCGTATGTAGAGCGAGGTATCTTGCCTTGAATGAGGTCGAGGAGGGTTTGGGTGAGAAAGCGGTTTACAGGAGTCGAAAGAGATGCTTGTTCGCCAAAGCGAACAACAGCTCCGTTCAGTGCATCAACTTCACTCTGTTGCCTGCCAGCTACAAAATCTAAATACAATGATGGCATTTTTTTGCCACGCCCTTTTCCGATGAAATAGATAAATAGAGGTTGGCTTATCCAGAAAGGGAGAACTCGAATAGCCCAAACCAAAAAGCGTACTGGCGTTGCCGGTAGATCAACAACTTTAATCCCATAAGCCTCCATAACCCTCAGAGTTTCACGAATCTGGAGCATCTCCAAACGGAAACTGGCTGGATGAGAGAGAACAGCAACCGGAGGCATATCTAAAATGGCACACGAAGCATTGACCAGTTGATTGGTAATCAGCTTTGACCATTTCATATCCTCAGGGCGAGTATAGTTCTTGACATTGAAACCAGCTTGCTGTAAGGCATTGCTAAGATGTCGAGCCAATTCACATTCGATAGCAATTCCTATCCCTCGCTCCTTTTCGATTGTGATTTCGCCGATTTGCTTCCATGCAATCGCGCTGGTAACTGTGCCAGCGATGACATGGTTATCGCCAAAAGCGGAACGGAAGAGCGCTTCGTTCTCAACGCCGTTTTGTAGGCTTAAGATGGGGGGTAATTGGTCTTTATAAGGTAATAAAGTCTTGATTAGCGTCGGTGTATCATAAGCTTTTATTGCAACGAGAATCAGGTCATACGTTTTGGTAGCCAAGGCCTGGTGAAGAGAGGAGGTCACTTCGATGGACTCTATTCGCACCATTTGGTTCTCTCTGTGGATGGTTAAACCCTTTTGCGCAAGGACTGGAGCGACCTCCGCTTTCTCTAAAAAAGTGACCTCATTGCCCGAGGCTAGCAATCGGCCGCTTACATAAGACCCAATTGCTCCTGCTCCGATCGTAAGAATGGATAACTTTGACATTGATTGGGTCATTCGTCGACGGTCTCCATTAGAGTAGGATGGGTAAGTTCAGCCAAAAGCCAGTTGTGTGTTTGAGGGTAAAAATTAAGAACCGCGAAACCGGTATTTGTGAATAAAAATTGCGCCCCGTAGAAGTTTGGCTGGGGGAAAATCCCTAATGCGACGTACAAAATCATATTCAATAGGCCGCCGTGTGATACTACCAAATATCGCCCTGGCAGCCGAGTGACGATAGATTCAATGGCTTTACCGGCGCGCAAGAACAATTCCCATTGGCTTTCGCCCGTCTTGCCAACTTTGTCAAAAACGCTCATAAACTCGGGACGAGGATATAGTTTCTGAGCCTGTTCGGGGTGTAGACCTGAGATCAAACCAGCATCCCGCTCCATCCAAAGAGGATCGAACTCTAGGGGGATAAGCAACGTTTGGGCGATAATCTCTGCGGTTTGTTTGGCGCGGGCGAGAGGGCTGCTGATAATGAGATCAAATCCAACCCCCTTTGCTTTCCAAAGATAGGCGAGTTGTTTGGCTTGTTGGATCCCTTTTTCGGATAATGGAAAATCGTATTGCCCCTGATGATAACCATTGGCATTACCCGTTGACTCGCCATGTCTGAGCAGATAAATTTGGTAATAATCGATCGTGTCCATTGCGATTGATTTTTTGTTCTAAAGGTGAACTTCTTAGCTTCTATATTACAGGGACAATTAAGGGCCTATCCTCATAACAAATTACCTTTGGTTGCCCCAATGGGGCAAAATTACCTGTCCCCATTCGCGATAGCCGTTCATTAGATCAATTCCTGAGATTGGTTTCTTGCCGCTCGGCTGTACCTTGATCAGCTCGAGCAGTCCTCTTGCGGTAGCGATCGCTGCTCTTTTTTGCAGGACGATGGTTTGTCCGAGCGGATATGAGTGCTCGGTCATGAGCGGGTAGGCTTCATGGATAATCAAGCGTTTGCCATCCAGAAAGGTAAAGGCGGAGGGCCAAGGGTTAAAGGCACGCACTTTACGCCATAGGTAATCTACGTCTTGGTGAAAATCCAACTCTCCTTCTTCCTTTTTTAGCATCGGGGCATAAGTTGCCTGCGAATGGTCTTGTTCTTGGGGGTGTATCTTTCCCGCCAAGTATTCGGGCAAGGTCTCAGTCAATAGCTCAGCCCCTATTTCGGATAGACGCATAGAAAGCGTCAAGCTATTATCGGAACTTAAGATCGGACAGGCTTTCTGGCGTAAGATTGGACCTGTATCTACTCCTTCGTCCATCTTCATGATGGTTATGCCGGTCTCGAAATCGCCATGCAAAATCGCAGCAGGGATCGGTGCTGCGCCGCGCCATCGAGGAAGTAACGATGCGTGCACGTTTATACATCCAAAAGCGGGCAGGTTGAGAACACTCGGCTTGAGAATTTGCCCGAATGCGGCAACAACAATCAGATCAGGCTGCCAAACTTCAAGCTGTTGCATTGCGGCAGGCTCACTTAGGCGGGTTGGTTGAATGATGGGAATCCCTAACTTTAGGGCGAGCTCTTTAATGGGAGGAGGGGTTAGGGATTTGCCTCTACCGGCGGGGCGATCGGGTTGGGTGACAACCCCAATGACGCAGTAATTGTGGCTAAGGCACTCGAGGATAGGAACCGCGAACGCGGGAGATCCCATGAACACAAGCCGAGGATAGCTCTGAGTTTCGCTCATTGAAGAAGAATAATACCATGAATTAAGGCAGGATTCGGGTCAGGGAAAAGAGAGGTGAAAGGTGAGAAGGTTTAGTGGGGCGGGTGGGAGTCGAACCCACAAGGAGTGTCACCTCCGGAGGATTTTAAGTCCCCTGCGTCTGCCAGTTCCGCCACCGCCCCACTGAAATTAATTCTACTCAAAATATTGGAATGGTCAAGCGTTTCTTGATGAATTTTTCCATTTTGCATAGCGCGATAAAAGATGAACCCAACTTGGCGACAAACGAGTGTAAGTTTTTGACTGTCGAATGGCGTTGTGAAACCCTTGCACATCCTGAAATTCTTCCATAATGTGATATGCTTGGCCCACTTCTAAGGCTGAGTGGGCATCTGACCCCACAGTAGGAATCAGCGTGTGTTTGCTAGCGAAAGTTTGAGCTTGAAAATTGTGGTGATTCATGATGCAGCGGGCATTGAATACCTCGATCCCATCTACCAAATCAGCAATTTGCATCAAGTCTGTTTCTTGCCAGTGCCCTTTACGGAAATGATCATAGGGATGAGAGATACTGATAAAGGCGCCTTGTTGGCGCAGTTCTTTAATCGTCTCCAAAGCGTCCATCCCGGCGGGAATTTCTTCTTTGACAAAAAAGGCAAGCAATTCTCCTTGGCAGGTGAGAATCTCTTCGCCAACGATGATCTTCTCAGGGGCAATTTTTTGTGCAAGCAGGGCATTTTGGATGGTGTTGTGATCGGTTATGGCAACTTTATCTATCTTCTTACGCTGACAAGTTTTCAGTAAATTGGGCAGGCTCAGCAGACTATCTGATGAAGCATCGGTGTGACAGTGAAGTTCTACTCGGATGAGCATCGAAAAACGCACTCCTGTTTTATCTGGAACTGATAGGGAAATCCGCTACAACGAGCAGATGGGTGCTATTATAATTTAGGCAAGATGATGAAACAAAACAATTTCGAGTTGAAGTCGGATTGTCCGGTGTTGGTTGTTGGAGCAGCAGGGGTGGATATCGTCGGCAAACTGCAAAGCAATTTACACGAAGGGTCATCAAACCCCGCCCGAATTCGCACCACGTTTGGCGGGGTGGCGCGCAATGTAGCCGAAAACCTCGCTCGCTTGGGTCAACCAGTTACCTTATTGACCGCTGTAGGGGATGATGAGGACGGGGAGCGATTGGTTAAAGCTGCTCAATTTGCGGGAGTTAATACGGAATATGTTATCCGCTGTGGTGATTGCCCTACGGCGATGTACATCGGCGTTTTGGATAGCAAAGCGGAGATGCTTTTTGCCTTAGATAGCATGGAGATCGTCCGTCACATTACCCCGACGTATTTGCGCAAACATGCAAAGTTGGTGAAGGACGCCTCAGTTATCTTTGTAGATATGAACCTCTCCCCTGAGACCCTTAAGGTAATCTTCTCGCTTGCCAAAAAATACCGTGTGCCCGTCTGCGCTGATCCGACTTCGATGCATTTAGCTCCCCGCCTGTTGCCTTTTCTTGAGCACACATTTCTGATCACCCCCAATTTTGCGGAGGCTAGTTTTCTCGCCGATCAGCAAAAAAGGGCTGCTTCTAGAAGACAAGCCTTGGTGGTTGCCAAGACTCTCGTCAGCCGTGGAGTTGATGTTGTAATTATCACCTTAGCTGAGCAGGGATTATGTTATGCCTCGTCAGAGACGAATGGTCACATCCCTGCTATTCAAACTGAAATCTCTGATCCCACTGGTGCAGGGGATGCCTTGACTGCCGCGGTGTTGTTTGGCCTTCTGAACGATATGCCTTTAGATGATGCTTTACGGTTGGGTGTTTCAGCGGCAACGCTCACCTTACAGTATCCCGGCGCCGTTGTTCCAGACCTCTCCTTAGAGAAACTTTACGATCAATTGGTGATTTAGTGAAACCCGTAATTCCACCTTTTTTTAGATTATCGCCCCAAATAGCACAAGCACTGAAAGGCGATCAGCCCTTGGTTGCATTGGAAACGACTGTGATCACCCACGGCTTGCCATACCCTCAAAATCTCTCTCTGGCGGTCGAAATCGAAGCACAGGTTACCAAATGGAAGTGCGTGCCGGCAACTATTGGCATCCTAGAGGGTCAAGTCGTGTGCGGTTTATCGGGAGAAGAAATCTCTGCCTTAGCCAGGCGAGAGGGGGTTTCAAAAGCTAGTTTACGCGATATCGCTCGATTAGTGGTTCAAAAAGGATGGGGTGGGACAACCGTGGCGGCGACGATGTGGGCAGCTCATCGAGTGGGTATCCGAGTATTTTCAACAGGGGGAATAGGAGGTGTGCATCGATATACGGAATTGTTGCGCCATAGCGACATCTCGGCCGATTTGCAAGCCTTGGCGGAGATTCCAGTGATCGTCGTCTGCTCTGGTGCAAAAGCGATCCTTGATCTGCCGGCGACGCTGGAAGCTTTGGAAACTCGGTCGGTGCCTGTCGTTGGCTATCAAACAGAATATTTTCCAGCCTTTTATAGTGATGGGAGCGAAAAATTGAAAGTAAGTGTCAGGGCAAATTGCCCTGCGGAGGTCGCAGAGTTTGCACGGACGCATTGGCAATTGGGTTTCCAAAGCGCCGTCCTAGTGGTTGTGCCTCCCCCTGCGGCTGATGCATTGCCAGCCGAGACCATGGAAGCTTTGATCCAGCAAGCAACCAACGAGGCAGAAGCGCAAGGGATTCAAGGTCAGGCGGTAACACCCTTTTTGCTTCAACGGCTAAACGAATTATCTGCCGGAAAGAGCGTCAAGACCAATATCAGCTTGTTGATCAATAATGCTCAAGTTGCTGCCCAGATCGCCGTTGCACTCCAACACTAAGGAGTGATCGAGGGGGTCGGCGTTCGGGTCAGAGTCGGATAGGGAGTAATACTGGGGGTCACGGGGGTACGGGTAAGCGTTGGATGAGGCGTTCGGGTTAGCGTAACTGTGGGGCTAAGATAGGGAGTTCGGGTCAGGGTAACAGTTGGGGTAAGAGTGATCGTTCGAGTGGGGCGCTTCGTTAATGTCACAGTAGGGGTAAAAGTAGGAATTCGTGTGCGGGTGGGTGAGGGGGTGCGCGTTGGGGCGAGTGTTCTTGTCGGTGTTATGGGTGTAAAGGTAGATGTTGGATAAGGGGTGCGGCTTGGGGTTATCGTTGGGGTAACTAGGGCAGTCAAAGTCAATCTAAGTTGAGGAGGGAAGGTCGCAGTTCGGGTTGGTGTAGGGGTGCGGGTTGGGGTTGGCGTACGGGTGGGGGTTGACGTTCGTGTCGGAGGTTTGGTTGCGGTAAAGGTAGAAGTCGGAGCAGGGGGTGGTGGCTCTCCGACGACGCGAAATCGGCCCGATCGCTTCCAAAGTGTCCCATTAAATAATTGTACTTCGTACTCACCGGGTAGCCATTGGGATGGATCGGGGTTCCAGTCTGTATAACCGTAACCGCCACTACCTCCATCCCAGACTTTTGTTTCAAAATATACCAGTTTACCCTCGTGGTACCATAGGGCAGTCCATTGAGAACCATCAACCATTTGATCGTAGCTGAAAACGCCGTATAGATGTCCAACGGGATTGCGGAACTCTTCACCTGGTGCAATGGGTTGGTAAAGAGCGTCGATCCCTTGGGTGAATGTGATGGCGCTGAATTTTGCTTCTGGATTGGGCGTAACAGTTGCTTCAAATCGAGCTTCAATAGCAAGAGGGACAAAGGGTGTAGGGGTGATTGTAGGGGTGTCGGTTACTTCTGGAGTCAGGGTGATGGTAGGTGTTAGGGTTATGGTTGGTGACAGGGTAATGGTCGGGGATAGCGTGATGGTTGGGGTGAGAGTAAGCGTCGGCGAAGGAGGAAAGACGCTGTAAATCATGGGTTCCAGACGCGTGTTCAACAATAAAGTAATAAAAAACAATAGGATGGCGCCGCCGATCAAGCGCCAGCCCCGCAGATTACGATTGCGCCGCAGTCGAAAGTAGGGTAGCTTGCGGGAAGTTCGAATTGATTGAATGCCTTGCCAAATCATCAAGGCAACCAGCAATAATAAGATGAGCAGGGTAACCTGTACGGCGGTATGGATATCTAATGTCATAGAGCAATTAGCGGGTGGCTTCGGCTTTTACCGGGTTTTCAAGCATGCCAATCCCCTCGATGGTAATGCGCACCACATCTCCTTCGGCAAGAGGGCTGACACCTGCAGGTGTCCCGGTTAGAATCAGGTCACCAGGCTCCAAGGTCATCACCGAGGAGGCAAAGGCAATGAGCTGGAAAATATTGAAAACCATATCATGGGTTGAAGCCATTTGACGGACGTCGTCATTCACCTTACAGGTTATCAGAGCATCGGTTGGATTAAATTCTGTCTCAATCCATGGCCCAATGGGGCAAAAGGTGTCAAAACCTTTCGCTCGAGTCCATTGGTGATCTTTTCGTTGTAAATCCCTTGCGGTCACATCGTTGGCAATCGTGTATCCAAGGATGTAATCCTCTGCCTGATCCGGAAGGATCCAACGTCCTCGTTTGCCGATCACAATCGCTAATTCAGCCTCGTGTTCTACTTGTTGGCTCTGCGGTGGCAAAATGATCGTATCTAAGTGCCCGATAATTGACGAGGGAGGTTTGAGAAACAGAAGAGGAACTTCCGGAATCTCCGCACCATGTTCTGATGCATGGGCGGCATAGTTTCTTCCGACACAAATGATCTTGCTCGGAAGCACAGGTGGCAAGAGCTTGATTTGCGAGATTTCATCTTCGGCTTCTAGGCGGCGATACTCGGTAAAGATTGATCCCTCGATGGGCCCGACTTCGTTACCTGAGAGCCACCCTTGACGGGGCGGTTGATTGGATTTTTGATAACGTATAAAGCGCATGAAATGCTCCAGCGACAGTTAGTCCAAAGGTTGTTGCAGGCGGCTCGAAATTTCCGAGATGGCTTGTTCCGTACCGGCGAAGCGTTCCGCAAAGCGCCAGCGGAGCAGTTTTGCTAAGGTATAAATGATTGCTTCAAAGGAGACGGTACCCACGCCAATCGATGGGTTGGCTGCTGAGGCGATTACGATATCTGCACAGCGCGTTGAAGCCAGCGAAGCTGCCCCAACGATTGCCGCAGTTGGAATTCCTCTCGATCTTGCTTCACATAAAGCAGTAGCAATATATGGGGTTTGTCCAGTGATCTCCATGGCTAAAATCAAGTCCTGATTGGTCGTATTGTTCAGCGCAC
>OGCI01002956.1_pt1 | contig 10180 bp, 15 predicted proteins | sample 1570021 | NCBI WGS metagenome assembly OGCI01 (sample SAMN06264664, study PRJEB24512) | hot springs metagenome | isolation source: Hot spring water | place: South Africa: Tshipise | collected 2015-06-21
AACAACACAAGATTCTGGACTTAGATTTCTTTTGAATTACATTACCATAATAAAAATTATGACCGGTATTTTATAACTGGGTCTTTAGCATCTCTCGTATACTCGCAATTAGAATAAAATATTAATTTTTTTATTGAATAGTGATTTCGAAGTGATATTGTTCGTTAAGGCATTTCGCAAGGATTACATTGAAAGAAGTGCTACAAGGTTCTTGATATAATATAATTTAGTTTTATAAAGATTATTTTAATTGAATTCACTATTTTAATTATAGTAATTTTATAAACAACGTAATGAAACTTGATAAAGAAATTGAGATAGTTAACTTCCTTAAAGATTTAGTCAACATTGACTTTGCTATTGTTTTCGGATCGATTGTCAGTAACAAAATGAGGTATGATAGTGATGTTGATTTTGCTATTCATTTTACAGATTCTCCAACAATTTTAGAAATAGGAGAGATTGTACTGGGACTAGAAAACATTATCAAGACTAAAGTTGATATTGTTTCATTGAATAATTTGTATCTCTCAAATCCAGAATTAGCATACAATGTAATAAGCGAGGGTAAAACAATAATCGTTAAAGATGAATTTAAATTTATAGAATTCAAAAAATCTGTATTACTGTTTTATTTGGATTTTAAACCGTACATAGAAAAATTTAATACGGATTTTAATCAGAGATTATCCTCCAACAAATTTGCGATTTTTTAAGAAATGATTTTTGATAAATTAAAACGACTCGAAGAAAACCTGCGGATACTCCAAAGCATCAGAAATAATTATTCAATTAGTGACCTATTAGCTGATAAAGTTGATGAATGGGGATTGAGATATGGATTGTTAGAATCTATTCAGATAATAATTGATATATCGTGCAGCTATGTTTCAGAAAAAAACTTAGGAATACCTAAAAATTATTCAGACTGTATTAACATGCTTATTTCAAATAAATATCTTGATAAACCATTGGGAGAAAGAATTGCTAAGATGGTTGGACTAAGGAATTTACTTGTACACGAATACGGAATTATTGATGTTAAAAAGTTATATGAATTTCTTAATCATTTAGATGATATAAGAGCTTTCGTAAATCAGATTAAAAAGTTTTAGCTAATTAGTTATCAAACTAATCACAAAATTAATGCAAACCTTTAGTATCTAATTGAAAGATTGATTTATTTTGTTCGAATGTCGAATATTGTCATCAATCGAAAAGCTAAGACGGACAATTCTAATTAAATTATGATTCGAAATTAAAGGACGGATTTTGATAGATAATTTAATTGACATGATTTAAAGGATTCATTGCGCTCTCAAGTATCTTGGCGAGAGACAATTAACAATGAATAGTTAAAAATGAATAATTAAAAATTAAAAATGAAGAATTTTAATGACCAATGACTAATGTCCAATGACTAACACCGCCACGAATTGCACGGATTTTTACTACTCTATTCTGAAAAATGACGGGTCGAGAGGATGCTATCAAGAAGTATTTAAAGCCACTTAGAGACGTAGATTGTTAGAATAATCAGACTAAATTGCTAAAGAGTTTTTTCTGCCATAAAAAATATCTTCAGCTATCGTGTGAATGTCATCTTTAAATTCGTCAATGTTTGGTTGTTTAATCCATTTGATAAAGTTTAATTTATTTAAAGGAAAAGAGCTGATAATTTCATATATCGCTATTGGTTCAACTCCTGCTTCTTTAATTTTTGCTTCGTTGATTATTTCTTCATAACTAAAAGCAAAGTTCTTACATATTATCCAAAGATCTACAATGGCTTTAACTTCATATCGAAAAATGGCGGATAGTTTATTTGATAAGATGTTTTTTAAGTTATCCACTTTACCTAATTTATCGTGATAAATAAAGTTACCAAAATGAGGAGCAACGTCATTTATTAAATCTATTTTTAATTCTGCTTCATCTTTAGTTACGAAAAATTGAGTGTGAAATTCTGTTCTAAGTATTTTTTTGTGATTCAATTCGATTTGTCCAGATTGGTGATGAGTAATCAAGTGTTTATAAAATGATTCCACATATTTATTAAAGTTGATATCATTATTAACAAATAAATCCAAATCATCAGAATATCTGTACGAAAAATATACACGGCTAAGTGCAGTACCACCTGTTAGATAAAAGGGTAGTTTTAATTCTTTCACGATATTCAGTATCCCATCCTGTAAAGGGTAGAGGTTCCTGATGTAGTAATCTTCTAATTCGTTCATATCTTTCTCTTAAATATTCATTTCTTAAGTTTTTAATGATTTCTTTTGTGAGATACTTTTTTATAAGCTCTATTCCTAAAATGTGTAATAATTCGTACCAAGTTAAACGTTCAAATAATCTGATGAGAATAATTCTTAGTTCGTAATTGTCGATAGAATCTAAGTCTTTTGAAATAATTTTCGATAGTGAGAGTGCGTCTGAATTGTAATCCCAAAAAATAGTTTTTAATAGTTTGAGTTTTTGTTCGTCAGTCATTATTGATGTAAATATTTCCTTGCAAAAATACAAATTATGAAATTTTAAGTGAGATTGAAAAACAATAACACATATTTAGCACTCTTCGCAACTTGGCGAGAGATAGTTAAAAATGACCAACTAACAACCGCCAATTTCCAATTTCCCATCTTTGCAAAAACTAAATTATTTTTAACCACAGATACCACAGATTAACACAAATCAAATTCGAACAACTGAAGTTTAAATCCTCAGGGGTGTGTATTTATGATTATTTATCTATTCGCAAAACTAACAATCATATTTCAATGAATTTGATTAAGAAATTTATCAGCGAAAATAAATTTTTGAGATATATTCTAATGAAAAATCAACCAAAATTTATCTTTTAATTCCTTCCATTGTAATATCCTTTCTTTATTATTCTAATTTCTGCTGAATTTAAATGAAATAAATTAGCTGATTTGCATTGCCTTAAATAATTTTTAGTGAAAACTTGGATGTTCTTTCTAAAGTTCAGCAAAATGAACATTAAAATTTTTAAAGTTAAATTTGACAGGGAAAAAAATGTTTGTTAATTTTTGTTTTAATAAGGTAGTATTTAAAAAAACATTATTGTTAATTTTAATTGAGAGGAATTATGAATAAATTATTAACAATTATAATGCCAGCATATAATGAGGAAGAGTCGCTAAGAATAGTTTTGCCTAAAATAATCGAATACATAAAGCAAAATAATTATGAATTAATTATAATAAATGATGGTTCTACTGATAATACTTTGAGTGTACTTCATCAATATAATATTAACGAAAACAGATTTTTGATTATCAATAACAAAGTTAATCTTGGTTATGGTGGAGCAATTAAAAAAGGATTAGAAAAGGCAAGTGGTGAATATATTGTAACAATTGACGCTGATGGACAACATGCACTCGATGATATTCAAGAATTGTTAAATTATGCCATAAAGAATGATGCCGATCTCATAATAGGAGCAAGAAAATTACGTAAGGGCACAATGGGTGTAACTAATTATTATCGTGAATTTGGGAAATTTTTAATAAAAATTTTCGCAAAAATCTTAATTCCAAATAAAATTACTGACCTAAATTCCGGGTTTAAATTGTATAAAGGTTCACTAGTGAAAACATACTTCAAAATATGTCCAGATAATATGGCATTTAGCGATATAATTACATTGATTTTTCTAAATCAAAAGCACTTAATTCTAGAAAAAGAAATAAGTGTTCTCAATAGAATAAGCGGGAAAAGTAAAATAAGCACATTGACAGCTTTTGAAACAATTATAGAAATTTTTAATATAATAACTCTCTTCAACCCATTAAAGATTTTTTTACCTCTAACATTATTATTAACCAGTATGGGTATTTTATGGGGGTTACCTATATTGTTAATGGGGAGAGGTTTAAGTATCGGTTCATTACTTTTAATATTAATGGGGATATTAAATTTTATGTTAGGTTTAATTTGTGAACAAATTTCAAAACTGAAAAAAATGTACTTAGGTTTAAATTGAAAATATTAACAGAATGTTGTGTATTTGTGAATAAATCCAAGTTTCTACGATTTATTGTTGAAAGGACCAACATACTTTTATCTAAATATGACTTGAGTATTATTTATCCAATGCTTTCTATTAGTAAAATTACATTAGCTACAATTAAAGGTTATTTTTTGTTTGTATTATTTAGTATTGATAAAAGAATAGAACCCGAACAGCTTCTTTTATATTATCAATATTTGTATGTATAATTTCAGTGTACAAAAGGATAAATATATTATTTGATAATTTTTACATAACTTGTTCCAATAAACACACGATAAGGAATTTACTTACTTGAATATAATCAAGAATTATTTGATAACTTTAGTGTAAGGCAAAAACTATGAAAAAAATATGAATACAACAATAGAGAGAATAATTCCAGATTTTGTTGAATCTAATGATATAACTGGTAAGGAATCTTTAATTCTTCATATAGAGAGATATGAATTTGCATCGAAATATGTTAAACCTGGAAGACTTCTAGATATTGCCTGCGGTGTAGGTTATGGTACATCATTACTTCTTCAAAAAAGAAATGATATAACTGAAGCAGTTGGTGTTGACATTTCTGTAGAAGCAATTGAATATGCTAAAAGAAATTATCAAGATAAACGAATCTTTTTTCAAGTTAAAGATGCTTTGACATTCGAAGATAAAAAGGGGTTCGACTCAATCGTCTGTATTGAGACTTTGGAGCATATTTATAATCCAGATGGTTTAATTGAACGCCTGCTTCAAATGTTGCTACCAAACGGAGTTTTTATTGCTTCTGTTCCAATCACTCCATCAGTTGATGTCAATCCATACCATGTTAATGATTTTACTGAAAAATCTTTTAAAGAAATGATGAAAAAATATGATTTATCTGAGATTAATTGTCTAAAGCAGATTCAAAAATACAAATTAATTAAAACTATTCTTAGAAAAGAATCAAGAATGACGGATCTAAGAAGGAATTTGTTTTATTACTACTTAAAAAACCCGACCGCAATATTTAAACGAATTTACTCAACTTTAATGTATGGTTTTACTAACCAATATATTACAATTGTATGGGAAAAAAAGTATTAATAGAGATACAATAAAACTATTCTCACTCAATTTGAGAAACTATAATTTGTAGAGAATTTGGTCTAATTTAATATGATAATAATGAGAAAATTTAAAATTATATGCTAATTGTCTTGTTAATGAATGTTTTCAAGGATTTTATATAAGTACCTTATAATAAAATCATATCATTTGTTGCCTCATAATAAAAGGTAACCGAAGGTTATCTCAGAAAGAAATGTTAATAAATAAATTCATATTAAACTAAAAATAAGAAAATAATTATAATAATAGTTTCTTTCTTTTTTTGTTACTTTTTTTCTTTCTTTGTTAATATGTTGATAACTATTGACCTTCAACAAAAACCTCTTCCGGTGTTCTGTATCCAAGACTTGTATGTGGTCTTTTTTCATTATAGGTTTTTATCGCTTCCCATACAGCTTGTTTTGCTGTTGATATATCAGGGAATGTTTTATCAAGCATAAACTCTTGTTTAAGTATTCCATTTACTCTTTCTGCTACTGCAATCTCATAAGGGTTTGCCTGTTCTGACATACTGATTCTCATCCCTAAGCTTTTCAGTTTATCCGTATAGATGTTGCTGCAGTATTGTAGCCTGCGGTCTGAGTGATATATTGAACCAGTCAGATCCTTTGCTTTTCTTGCAGCCATATCTAATGCTTTTATGCTGCCTTCTATTGCAAGGCTTTCACTTAGCTCTTGTCCGATTATTCTTCTTGAGTATAAATCTGTTATCAAGAATAGGTAACAGAATCTGTCTGCTGCTCTTAAATATGTTATGTCAGATACGTGTACCTGGTTTATTCGAGTTATCTTCATTGGCTTTATCAGATTATCATACTTTCTGAACCTGTGTTTAGAGTCTGTTGTTTTTACTCTGTATTTCTTTGGTCTTATCAATAAACCATTTGTCCTTAATAGATCGAAAAACTTATCTCTGCCTATCGGTTCTGTTAATAATGCTATTTCTTCTTTCAGAAGATAGTATAGCTTCCTTCCGCCAAGGATGGGCATTTGCTTTCATATCGCTATTACTTTCTCAATTAACTTTTGTCCGTTGTCTTCTATCCGATGACTATCTTTACGCGCTTTATAGTAGCCTTGCGGACTAATTGAGTATTCGTTGCATATTTCTGATACTGTGTATTTCATCATTTCGGTTTTTCTTTTTTCAGCAGCTCTGTTGATTGCTTTTTTTCTGTACTTTTTTTAAATCTATTCCTAGGTCTTCCTCTGCACTTTCTATCAATGATTCTAATGTTAGTATCTTCAAGTGTGCTTTGGCAAGAGCACTTTCAAGTTCTGCTTTTTCTTTTTTAAGCTTCTCTAATCGTTTTACTTCATCTGCCATTTCTATCCTCACTATTTTCCCAAGTAAGTGATTTTTTCCAAACTTCTTTATCCACCTATTTATTGTTGCACCGCCTCCAATATGATAAATTCTTCTAGCTTGGTCAATTGTTAGTTGTCCGGTTTCTATCTCTTTGATAACTTTTTGTTTGAATGCCATACTATATCTGTATATTAGTTTTTCTCTGTTTTCCATAAGTCTCCTTATTCTTTTTGTCAACCTATTTCAGGACGGGACAACAATAACCAATGTCCAATGACCAATTACTAATGACCAATTAAACCACAGATAACACAGATTATCACAAAAGATTATAATGACAGATTAACAATGAAGAATTTAAAATGAATAATTTCAAATGACTAATGACAAATGACCAATCACAAACTTCCAAATTCCAATTTTGTGTCTTGGCGAATGACAATTAATTATTAAATAACCGATAACACAAAGCATCATGTTGATTTCTTAAATTGTTTAGAAAACCCCCAGAAAAATCCGGGGGTTAATTAGATTATGACTCCATAGAATCTTATTTATTGATTTGATTGAAAATTGTTCTTGAGTAATTGTGTATTTTGTTTTCATTGTTCATCGTAAGCAGAGTATATGCAACAGTTTTTGTATTATAATTATTAAATTCAAAAATAAGATTTTCCGGGAAATCTATTCTGAAAGTAATCGAATCATTCAGATTTAATGGTTGAGGATCTGAACTTAAAGAATAGATTATGTAACTATCGGAATTAGAGTTATTTGGAGATGATAGACTTAGTATTGCAACAATTTTAACATGTGACTCAATATTCGGATTGATAATAGTATTATTTCCAATTCTGTTTAAAACAATTATTAAATAGTCTCTGCTTAAGTTGAAATCATTTTGCTGAATGTTAAAAGTGTGAAATGGAGTAATTGAAATTTGACTTGTAAAGTTATCGAATGTAGTAAATGGATAGATGGTTCTAACAATATAATTGAAAGTTGTTGAACCTGATGGTTTCTTAATATTGAAGATGTATTTTAATTCACTTTTTCTATTCATAACAGAAGCAAGTTTAGCATTAAAAGTGAATACTTGCCTTCTTATTATTGAATCAGGGTCAGATGGAACTGAATAACTTGTTGGAAGCATAGATAAGTAATTTGTAGAATATCTGTTCCTGAAAACAAGATCACCTAATTTACCAGATACTTTACCGAGAATCTGTTTCTTAAGTTTAGCCATAGTGTTAATCCTTTCTTTTTGTTCATAAAATTTAAGTTTAATGATATTTTTAATTTTCTTGAATTTTTGTTAAAAAAATTATTACTAAATGAATTTAAGGAGGAATACCAGATGTAAAGAAACGATTTTTCAGCCTTATTCTATTAGCGAGAATTAAGGCGGTTTGATACGGCTTTGATACGAGAGATATACGAAAAATAAAATTCAAGATTGTCCTTTCTTTTTTCTATACATATAGGTATGCCAGATTGGAAGTTTTGCCAAAGAAAAAATTTTTTTTGATGTGGCAAAATCAGGAGTTTGAATTACTATATATAGTAGGAGAACGAAAAGGTTTAAAAACGAGCTTAGAAGGAGATTAAAATTAAGATTAGTGAAAAGATGTAAATTAAATCAAAGCGAATTGATAATTAAAAATTGATTCAATTAAAAAAAAATAAATAAGATTGGCAGAAAAAAATAATTATATTTAGAGGAATATTTAATGTTTTTGAATGATGAGGATAATTCAAGCTATCGAAAAATTACAATCAAAGTAGTGAGCTTTATTAAGAATTTTTATTTTTATAAACAATCAAAGGATAATTATGATAAAAACAAGAATGGATAAACCACCTAATTTATCTGGAAATAGAAAGGTTGAATCAACAAATGTAAACCGTGAAATATACCTTGAGCTGACAAGGTTAATAAATGATAAAAAAGTTTTGAATAATCTTAAACAAAGGATTCATATTAAATCTAAAGGATTGCAAGGAGAGAGCCCATTTGAAGCATCAGACATAATTCAAAATACTGTTTTATATATACTTAGTTCAAATGTGCAATGGGATAAGTCGAAGCACAATTCATTCAAAAAGTTTTTTCTTAGTTACTTAGATAATGAAATTAATAAGTTTAAGAATAAAATACTTACAACCAATAAATATAAAAAAGAAAATGACGGAAAGAGATTAATTCGTAATGCTGGAATTAATGTAAATGCTGAAGAGGATGATACTTATGATGAGCAATTTACGTTAATGAAGAATAAGGGCAAATTTTATCAAATCAAGAATCATGAAGAGAATAAAATACTCGAGAATATAGATTTGGAAAAGAAAGAGAAAAAAATTTATGAAAATATGGATGAGTGTGAAAGGAAAATATATGAACTGCGTAAAGAGGGATACAAGAACCACGAAATAGTTAAAAAACTTAATTTATGTGACAAATCAAAATTAGAAAATTCAATGAAAAAAATTAAAAGAAAAATTAAAAACTACTTTTAAGAGGAAAAGATATGCAAAACGAAAAAAAAATTATCAATTTCGAAAAAGAGGGGGAAAAGAATTTTATTAAAAAAATAGAGAGGATGATTGTAAACAAGTTAACAACCCGAGGATTTGAATTAAGACAGGCGTATAAAAATAAATTGAATAATGAATTCACTAGGTATAGCGAAAAAGAATTTCCAAACTATAAAGTAGCAGCCCGAGATAGAAATGGAAATGGAATGATTGAAAAATTTATTTCAGAAGAAGATAAGGTTAAACTAGCAATTTTAAATGAGTTGACAGAAAATGATGAATTAGTAATTAACAATAAGAAAGATTTTTTACTTCAATATGGTATATTGATTGAGAGAAATGTTGATTTGGAGGAATTAGCTGCTGCTGAGAATTTAATAATTGAAGAAAAACCTATGGATAGAAGTTATAATGGATATATAATTTTTAATAACAGATGTGGAATTATTTTTATTAACAAAGAAATTAATGATACTAGAGTAAAAAGATTTACAATAGCTCACGAAATAGCGCATTTCATTCTACATAGAAATGATCGTTCAGAGATGCAGGTCTTTGAAGTATTAGAAGGACAACAGTTTGAAAGAGAAGCAGATAGATTTGCAGCTGATATTTTGATGCCGAAAGAGATAATAGAACAAAAACTGAATAAAGAATTAAATTTAGAATTGATAAAAGAAATTGCAGATAAATTTAATGTAACTTATTCAGCTATGGCATTTAGAGTTGCTGATGTTATGAGAAATTATTTGTCGATGATAGTGATAGTAAGGCAAAGTAATAATGAGATTAAAAAATTCTACAATCGTTATAGTAAATACTTTGATAATAACAAGGTAGTGATTTCTGAAGATTCATTGACTGCTAAATTGTATGATGGTTCAATAGATAATATTAAGAATCGATTTTTGAATACTTGTTCTACAAAGTGGATCAGGTTCAGACATAAACCTTTCAGCATGATTGAGGAAGTCTATTATGATGAGCTAATGGATTATAGCTTGAGTATAGTTTATGAAAAAAAGTAAGTGTGGAGTAGGTGATGGAGGATTGAGAAATTTGGTAGTTGGGGGTTGGTGGTTGGGGGTTGGGGGTTGGAGATTGGTCATTGGTCATTTGAAATTCTTAATTGTTAATTTTGAATTCTAAGCTGAACATTCAAATGAAGGATTACGAAACGAGTTCGGAATGACTGT
>OGCI01002960.1_pt1 | contig 10168 bp, 5 predicted proteins | sample 1570021 | NCBI WGS metagenome assembly OGCI01 (sample SAMN06264664, study PRJEB24512) | hot springs metagenome | isolation source: Hot spring water | place: South Africa: Tshipise | collected 2015-06-21
GCCGCGCGGGTCTATACCTGCGGGCTTCCGCCGGCGAAGTACCAGGGTTTCAGTACGGACTGACCGGGTACCAGGACTACCGGTATCTGGCCCCGCAGCGGATGACGGCGTGCAATGGAGGCATGAAGAACCGCGGAGATCGGCGAGAAGAAAGCCGGCTGGCCGTGGACGCCCCGGCGGTCATTTTTTGGGAAGAAGGCGACGGCGGATATCACCTGAAGGGCAAAGCGGTGAACCTGAGCGGATCGGGGCTGGCCGTGCAGGCGCGCGGACCACTGAAGCCGGAGACGATCGTGTGGTGCGCGGTGCCTTCCTACGGGATTTATTCGCGGGCGCAGGTGATGCACGCGCGCGGTCTGTTTACCAGAACGGCCGGGCTGCGCCTGCTGGCCAATCCGATTCTGCCGGCCGACGACTAGCCCTCAGACTTTGGGCAGCTCGTAGCCCTTGCGGCGCGGGCGCGCAAGCATGGCGTTGGCCTGGGCGTCGTTCTTCACACGCTCGGCCTTCGGGTCCCATTCGAGCTTCTTTCCCCGCTCGCGGCAGATCGTGATCAGGTGGCAAATCGTGGTGGACCGGTGGGCCGCTTCCAGGTGCGCATTCGGCTGCCTGCGCGTGCGCACGCACTCGAGGAAGTTCTCGATGTGCCAGCGGTTCTCGCCGGGGCCTTCCGGCGTGTCCTCGGGTTTGTTCTGGATCAGATCGGGCGGATCCCAGACGAGCGTGCCTCGCTTGATTTCGAGCGTCCCTTTCTCGCCGACAAAGATGGCTCCGAGATCGGAGTGATCCGGCCGCTTCTGTCCTGTGCACTTGAGCAGCGTGCCATTGGCATAGCGCATGACGACGGGCGCCTGCTCGCCCTCGCCTTCCGGGGAGAACTCGACCGGACCGGTGTCGTCCTTGCCGAGCGCGCACTGGACCTGATCCAGCGCATGCGTGCCCCAGCCGGAGACGCCCCAGCTCTGGCCGCCATTGTCGTAGTCCCAATACCAGGCCCAGCGGCGCTGGAGTTCCTCGTGATAGGGGCGCAGCTCGGTCTGGTTGCACCACTGGTCCCAGTCCATGCCGTCGGGCATCGGCTGCTCGGGCTTTGGTTCCCACCGCCGCGGAGGCAGGAAGTTGCAGGCGATCACTTCGCGAACCTTGCCGATGGCGCCGTCCCGCACGAGCTTGCTGGCATAGATGTTGATCGGAATCGAGCGCTGCTGCGTGCCTGTTTGAAGGACGCGTTTGTAGCGACGTGCCGCACGCACCAGCACGCGGCCCTCCTCCACGGTCAGCGTCAATGGCTTTTCCGCATAGACGTCCAGGCCGGCTTGCATGGCGTGGATCGAGATCAACGCGCGGGCGTGCGTGGTCGTCTCCACGAAAACCGCGTCCAGCTTTTCCTTTTCGAGCATGCGGCGGTAGTCCTGATACACACGCCAACGCTCGCCCTCTGGATGCAGTTTGGCCGCCTCGAAGCAGCGCGGCAGGAAGCAGTCGGCCAGAGCGATGATCTGGGCGCCGGGGAATTTTTCGTTCCGGATCATCCAGCGGGCCCTTCCGCCGAGCCCGATAAAAGCGATGCGGATGGTGTCGTTGGCGCCCGGCCGGCCGCCGATCCCCAGCACGCGAGCGGGAACCAAGAGGGGGGCGCAAGCCACCTGTCGCAACAATTGCCGTCGGTCCACAAGAGCCTCTCCGGAGCGCTATTATACGACCTCTTGGCGTCGGTCTTACAATGAGGGGTCCGGGGCGCCATGCGGCTGCGTCTGATCAGTTGCGAGATTTTTTATCGGGAGATCTGCTGGGCCGTGGCGCGCTCGCCGAATCAGATTGACGTAGAGTTCCTTCCCAAGGGCCTGCACGATGTGGGTGCCGCCGCCATGCGCACCCGGTTGCAGGCCGCTGTGGATGCGGTGGACGGAGCGTGCTATGAAGCTGTGCTGCTCGGATACGGGCTTTGCGGTAACGGGCTGGCGGGCCTGACGGCGCGCTCGCTCCCGCTGATTGTGCCCCGGGCGCACGACTGCATCACGCTGTTTCTCGGCAGCCGGCAGCGCTATCTGGAATATTTCCACTCCCATCCCGGCGTCTACTTCCAGACCACCGGTTGGATCGAGCGCGGTCAGCAGATTCCCCAGCTCTCGATCCATGACAAGCTCGGCGGGCGACGCAGCTTTGAGGAGCTGGCGGCGCGCTACGGCGAGGACAACGCCCGGTACCTGAAGGAGGCGCTGGGTGACTATACCCGCCATTACCGCCAACTCACTTACATCGCGATGGGGCTGGAACCGGACCCCTGCTTCGAGGAGCGGGCGCGCCGGGAGGCGGAAGCCCGCGGCTGGCGCTTCGAGAAGCTGGCCGGTGATCTCTCGCTCATCCGCCGCCTGACGGACGGCCCCTGGGAGGAGGAAGATTTCCTGCGCGTGGCGCCGGGCCAGCGTATCGTAGCGACTTATGAAGAAGGAGTCATAGGAGTCGAACCTGTATGAACGGACGCGAGCGGATCCTGGCTCATCTGGAAGGCAAGCCGGTGGACCGTCTCCCCCTGATGCCCATCACCATGATGTTCGCCGCCGAACAGGCAGGGATCAGGTATCGCGATTACGTTTCGGACCACCGCAAACTGGCCGAAGCGCAAATTCGCGTCGCTGAAACATTCCAGTTTGATTATGTTTCAGTCATTTCGGACCCTGCCCGCGAGGCGGCCGACCTCGGCGCCGCCTTGGAATGGTTCGACGACCAGCCGCCCGCCATCATCGAAAGGCGCGCCCTGCTGGCCGACAAGCGCAAGCTGGCGGGCCTGAAGCCCCCGGATCCCTACGGGGGCGGGCGCATGACCGACCGGGTGGAAGGCGTCGCCCTGCTGAAACAGCGTATCGGCGCCGAGAAGCTGGTCGAGGGCTGGATCGAGGGACCCTGCGCCATGGCCGCGGACCTGCGAGGCATCAACACGCTGATGCTCGATTTCCTGGATGATCCGGACTTCGTGCGAGACCTGTTCGAATTCTGCGTGGCCATGGAACTGGAATTCGCGCGCGCCCAGTTTCAGGCCGGGGCGGACCTGATGGGAGTGGGGGACGCGGCGGCCTCCCTGGTGGGACCGAAGATCTATTCCGAGTTCGTCTGGCCTTATGAGAAGAAGCTCGTGGACGGCCTGCACGCCATGGGCGGGCGCCTCCGGCTGCACATCTGCGGAAGAACCAGACAGTTGTTTGCAGGAATGGGCCGCCTGGGTGTTGAGATCGTAGACCTGGATTTTCTGGCGCCCATGCAGGAAGCCCGTCGGATCATGGGACCGCAGCAAATCCTGCTGGGCAATATCGAGCCGGTGGGCCTGCTGCAGAACGGAACACCGCCGTCCGTATACGCAGCGGTGGCCGAATGTCACCGCCAGGCCGGCGCCCGCTTCATCGTGGGTGCAGGCTGTGAAGTGGTGCGGGACACCCCGCACGAGAATCTGCGCGCGATGGTCCGGTACGCGCAACAACACCGTCCGGAGCAGTACCCGAGCGCCTGAGTCCGCGACGGACAGCCGCCCGACGATGGGCCTGAACAGCCAAAGCGCGCGGTGCCTCCGGATGCAGCCGGCATCAGAGAGCCGGGCTGCCGTCCACCGCGCGGGCGGTTGAACCAAAAGTCTGAGGCGCTGCCGCGGCCCACAGCTCACCTCGGACCGGGCGGTCAGCGCCCGAACCCCTAAAAGACGAACTTCGCCGTCAACTGAACAATGCGCGGATAATTCTGCTGGCTGGTGATGGTCCCGAACGCCGAACTGGTCGGAGTGGTGTTGGGAGCCGCGAAGTTCGGGTGGTTCATGGCGTTCAGGAACTCGCCGCGGATCTGAAGGTTCTTCCCTTCCGCAATCCGCGTGTTCTTGATCACCGAAAGATCCCAATTGTTCAGGGGATCCGGGCGAATCGTCCCGAAGCGGAGAGGGAAGTACCGCACGTTACTGACGAGCGCCGCGGCTGAGCTACGTTCGAAAACGCTGGTGTTGAACCAGCGGTCCGGCGACTGCTGACTCCTGGGCAGCCGGATCAGGCTGGCGTCCCCATAGAAGGGGATATTTCCCCAACCGATGGGCCGTCCGCTCTGATACACGTAAATGCCCTGGAATTGCCAGCCGCCGAACATGTGAGCGACGAAGGCGTTCGCGTTCGCCAGGAAGCGACGCCCCCGGCCGAAGGGTAGCTCGTAAATCCCGCTGACCGAAATGCGGTGCGGGGTGTCCATGTCGGAGATCACTTCGACCGGCATGGGATCGGCGGCGTTCAAATATTCGGTGGCCTGCATGAACTTGGAGAAGGTGTAACTGCCATGCAGGGTGTAGCCTTTTGAAAAGCGCTTTTGCACAACCAGCAACAAGGAGTGGTACCAGGAGTAACCTTGGTTCACCGTGGTCGTCACCGAGCCGAACTGCGGATAGGGCACCAGCAGAAGCTGCTTTTGCACGGTGGTGCCGTTCATGGTCGTCCCAGGCAGCAGTCCGGCGAAAGGATTGCGCACGTTGGCGGTCAGATTGTTGTTGGTGGCGTTGTCGCGGAACAGGCTACGGCTCAGATATTGCAGGGGTAAGGCGTTAAGGTTTCGATTGATCTCGATGCGGGTGCCGCGGTTGCCCAAGTAGCTGACCTCCGCCACAAAGCCGCCACGAAGTTCCTGCTGGAATCCGAACTGCCAGCGCTGCATGTAAGGGGTGGCAGGCTTGGGGTTGAAGAAGGTGATGTTGCGGGTCAGGAACGTGGTGCCTCCGTCGGCTGCGCCGCGAGGCTCCTTGATCCCTGCGGGAAACGGGTTCGACAGGGTGGTGGCCCAGGTCAGTCCGCCATCGTTGGTGACCACCATATCGGTCACGGCATCGAAGCCATGCTGAACCACATCACCGCGGCGCTGCCCCAGGAATCCGAAGAAAATGCCGTATCCGCCGCGGATCACGGTCGTGGGCCGCAGTTGATAGGCCAGTCCGACGCGCGGCATGAAGTTTCGCTTGCCGGTTTCATAGAGCGTGCGAGGCAGGCCGTCCAGGCCGGGGAAGGTGAGACCGCCGCGCACCTGAAAGCGGTCCGGGGGCAGTTCAGGGACGGGATTCTGAGCATAGGCCGCTTTAGCGCCCGTTTCGATGGGTTGGACGAAGTGATAGTCGAACCCGCGAACGCTGCGGTTGAAGCGCTCCGTCAGCGGCCCTTCGTACTCCCAGCGCAAACCGAGATTGAGGGTGAGTTTGGGCGAGACCTTCCAGTCGTCGTGCAGATAAACACCCCAGTTCGTTGACTGCTCGGCGTAACTGGCCAGCCGTGCGACCGAACCGGAGGTGGGCAGTCCCAGCAGGAAGGCAGCCATGGAAAGTCCCAACGGCGGGTTCGGTGCCGGCGAGTTGTCCAGCGGTCCTCGCGTCCAGGTCGCGTCGAAGGAGAAGCGGCCGACGGCGTCGTTGCCGAAGAAGCGCGAGTTTTCGCGATAGGCGCGGAACTCCAGGCCGGTTTTGAGAGAGTGCGTACCGGCCACCTTGTTCAAAGTGCCAATGAAGGCATGCGTGTCAATCGGCCGCCAGAAGTCGGTGTGGTTGGTCCCCGTGTAGCCGCTAATCGAGATGCCGGGAAAACGGCGAATCTCTTTCGGAATGGCGTCGTTATACTCCTTGGAGAAGCCCAAGGTGGTCAGATCCATGCCGAAGCTGCCGGGATTGGCGGTGCTGGTGCGCACAAAGCGGTTATAGCCGTAGCGGACGTTCAAGACCGTGGTCGGAGTCAAGGTGTAGACGTCGTCCAACATGGCGGCCCGGGAGAGGAACTGAAACCACTCGCCGGTGGCGATGCTGTGTAAGTAGTTGTTGTAGTTGCTGTCGCGCTTGTAAAAGCTGACGCGAGCGAACAACCGTTGTTTCTCACTGATAACGTGGTCGGCGCGAATCGTGTGGGTGTAGTAGGTGATCACCTCAGGCAGGTTCGGCTCGACCATGTTGTTCTGCCCGGTGATATCGCCGGGAGCGATGGGATCCGCGTAGTACTTGAGGATATTCTTCGCCACGGCGGAGTGCAGAGAAGGCGGGATGATGTTCCCTGGGAAGGGATCCTGACGGAACCGTGTGCCCTCGGCGCGACGCGTGAAGGGATTATAGATTTGATAAATAGGGTTGACGCGAAGCAGTTGTGAGAAATCTCCGTTCTTCTGTTCCGGCGTCGGTACGGTGGGCGAACCGTTGTTGTTGCGGCCGCGAGTCTCATGGATGCCTTCGTAACCCCAGAGGAAGAAGGTCTTGTTCTTGCCGTTATACAGGTTCGGGAACCACACCGGACCGCCGGCCGAGCCGCCCCAGCGGTTGTAGGTGAAATCCGCCTTGGGTTCCCCGGTCTTGTTGTTAGCCCAGTAATTCGCCATCAGGGCCGGATGCCACTTGCCGTAATAAGCGGTTCCGTGCAGATCGTTGGTGCCGGATTTGATGGCGATGTTGATGACCCCACCCTCGGTCTGTCCGAAAGAGGCGTCGAAGGTGGCGGTCTGCACGCGGAACTCCTGGACGATGTCCGCGGGCGGAACGTAGGAGGAAATCACCTCACCGGCATTCGCGGTGGCCGTGGTGGGCACGCCGTCAATGGTGAGGTCGCTGCGGTTCGAGCGAACGCCGCTCATGGCGTAGCCCGCGATGTGCGTAGGTTCGAAGGGCCGATTCAGAGTCGCCGCGTTGGCGTTGAAGGAGACCCCGGCGGCCAGGCCTATCAGCGCGAAGGGCTGGCCGTGAGCGATGGGCAGCTCTGCCACCCGGCGAGAGTCCACCACGGTGCCGGCGGAAGCTGAGGCGGTGTCCAACAACGGCGTCTCCGCGGTCACAGTTATGCTTTCGGCTCGGGTACCCACCTCGAGAGCGATGTTCAGCTCCAATCGGTCATTGATGCGAACTTCAACAGCGTCACGAACATATTTTTTGAAGCCCTCGGCTTCGACGATGACTTCATAGATGCCGGGGATAAGATAGGGTGCTTGGTAAAGCCCCGCCTCGTTGGTGGTCAACGAGATACCGGTACCCATAGCCTTGTTGGTGATCCGGACCGCCGCCCCTGGAATGGCCGCGCCCGTGGGGTCCACCACCCTTCCGAGCAGAGTCCCGCGCGCCTCCTGGGCGAGCACATGAAACGGCTGAGCAAGGAATGCGATGGCGCCCACTGTCAAGATAAGGCTAGCCAAGCGCTTGCACTTTGATTGCACGGCGACACCTCCTGTTGGAATTGGACTACGAGCTGACGCTCACGCCACCCCTGTTTTCAGCATTCCGCACTTGCAGCCCGAACCCGCCGCCTGCGGAATCCTGAGCTAAACTAGCCTGAAAGCCCAAGATGCACGAGGGATGCACGGATCGCAATGAGAGGGTGCTAAAAACTTCCTAAAGAGATTCTAAAGCCGGGGTTCCGGTGAAGACACGGCGCGTTTACAGGTTCGGCCCGTTCCAGTTGGATGCTACAGCCAAGGTGCTCCTCAAGGACGGCGAGCCTGTCCGGCTGGCGCGCAAGGCGGTAGAAACCCTGCTGGCTTTGGTCGAAAACGCGGGCCAGGTCCTAACCAAAGAAGAGCTGATGGCCGCCATATGGCCGGACCGTGTGGTGGACGAGGCGAACCTGGCGCAGAACGTGGCCGTCATCCGTCGGAGTTTGGGCGCTGAGAAGGGAGCGCCCGGCTACATCGAGACCTTTCCGGGAAGGGGTTACCGGATTCTTGGTCCAATCAGCGTCGCCGAGGAGCCGACCGGAGTGCAGCCGGCCCAGACGCTGGAGGTCCCGCACCCGGAGCGCCGCATCCCTTACGCACTTCTGGCGCTGGCGCTTGGCGCCCTGCTGGCCGGTGTCGCCGTCCTCTACTTGTGGCGGCGCGCCACCGTCTCAGGTGTGGCTGACGAGCTGCACCGAGTGCCGGTGGTTCGACTGGCGGGCAAAGAGTACCAACCCGCCATCTCGCCCGACGGGGCCCGGGTGGCATTCATCTGGGAAAGCCGGGAGCGACCGGGAGCAGCAATCTGGATCAAAGAAGGGGAGGCGCCACCGCGACGACTGACACGGGAGCAGGGCGTGTATTGCAGTCCAGCGTGGTCGCCTGACGGACGCCGGCTGGCTTGCCTGCGCTTTCACGAATCCTCGGGGGCCGTCGTGATCGTGTCGCTGGACGGCGGGCCTGAGCAAGTGGTGGCCACGCTCTTCCCTTCCCGCTACGGGTTGGCCAACCGGCATCTGGACTGGTCACCCGACGGGCAGTGGCTCGCGGTGGACGACACAGCCTCTCCACATGAGGCTTTGAGCATTTACCTGGTGTCGCTGGCCACCGGAGAGAAAAAGCGCCTCACCGACCCGGAAGACGTCTTCATCGGCGACGTGGACCCGCGCTTTTCACCCGACGGGCGAAGCCTCTGCTTCGTTCGCGTGTTCCATCGTGGCTGGCAGGAACTGTTTCTGCTCCGGTTGGGGGAAGGCGCCCCGCGTCAACTCACCAGCGATGGCAAGCAGGTCAGCAGTCACGACTGGATGCCGGAAAGCAAGACGCTAGTTTATAGCTCGGACCGCAGCGGCGAGTTTCGCATCTGGAGGTTGCCCGTAGGTCCTCCGGCAGGTTCTGCCCCACTGGCCACGGGAATTTACGGCGACTTTCCGATCCAGCTTTCCGTAGCCCGGCGCGCCTCCGCCTTGGTCTACTCCGTGCTTCAGCAGGATCTGAACATCTGGCGTTTGGATTTGCAAGCCGCCTCGCCTGCCGAGCGCTGGCAGCGCATCATCGCCTCCTCCGGGCAAGACGCCTCACCGCAGTACTCCCCCGACGGCAGTCGCATCTGCTTCCGCTCGGACCGCTCGGGCGAGGAACAACTTTGGATCTCGGATCACGACGGGATCAACGCCGTCCAAATCACCCGGGGGGCGCTGTGGCCGTCGGTTGGCAGGTGGTCTCCGGACGGCCAGGCCGTCGTCTTCAACAATGCGCGCAGCGGCGAGATCTACCTGGCGCGCCTCGGCCCTCACGGTGGTTGGTCGGTGCGGTCCATCGGCACCTCAGGATATCATCCCGTCTTCTCACCAGACGGACGCTGGATCTATGCCGGGACCATGAGCTCGATTGTGCGGATTCCGGCGGCCGGCGGGCCGGCAAGCGAAGTGGCTCGCACACGGGGCATTTCTTTGGGGGTTTCCGGCGACGGGCGCCACGTCTATTTCGTCCGCGAGGCCGCCGGCACCGAGCTCTGGCGTCTGGACACCGGCACCGGACAATTGGAGAAAATCCTGGAGGGGCTGCTTCCTTACTGTTCCAGTTGCTGGGCCCTCACCGAGCGGGGCGTCTACTACCTGGGCGCCAGGCAGGGTTGGAACGGCCGCCAGGCGCTCTACTTCCATGCCTTCGCCGGGGGCCGCGACAAGGTCGTGTTGGAGTACCCCGAGCCCCTCTCGCCGATTGGCAGCGGACCGTTTTCGCTTTCCCCGGATGGCCGCCACCTGCTGTGCGTCCGCGTCGATCCTTCCAATAGCGACATCTTCCGCGTGGAGCCGTTTCGCTGAAGATGGCGCATGGCCGAGACCCGGGCGGTGAGGCGGCCGGTCCTGATCAACTCCCCCCCGAGCAGTTCGCCGTGCTTCGCGATTTGGTGCTGCCGACCTCTCCGCCGGGGGGGCGGCCCCGCACCGACGCCTGCGACCTCCGACCCTCGGCGGCCGCCACCGTATAATGAGACGCGGTCCCGATTCCGCATTCCCGGGCCCGCAGCGTACACCATGACCGCAGCCGCACAGGCGATTCAACGGCTCTCAACCATCCCCGAGATAAGCTTGCAAGTTGAGGTTCCGCTCGCGGGGCGCACGCGCTTCGGAATCGGGGGACCGGCCGCCATCTACCTGGAGACGCCGCGCTTGGAATCGCTCCTGGAAGCACTGGGGGAACTGCGGCGCGAGGGGCTGCCATGGGTGGTCCTCGGCGGCGGCAGCAACGTGGTGGTGGCCGATGAGGGCTTCCCCGGCGCGGTCCTGCGCTACACAGGATCCCGCATCCTGCGAACCGAGCAGGGAGTGATGGTTGAGGCGGGCGCCGAGCTTCAAGACCTGGTGGATTTCGCCAACGCGCAGGGTCTGCAAGGCCTGGAAACACTGGCGGGCATTCCGGGCACGGTAGGCGGCGCGGTGTACGGCAATGCCGGTGCCTATGGGCATTCCATCTC
>OGCI01002961.1_pt1 | contig 10164 bp, 5 predicted proteins | sample 1570021 | NCBI WGS metagenome assembly OGCI01 (sample SAMN06264664, study PRJEB24512) | hot springs metagenome | isolation source: Hot spring water | place: South Africa: Tshipise | collected 2015-06-21
ATATGGATCAAGCCAACCTTCTCGCGCCTTTCTTTGCGGATGAAATCTTCCAGCTTATTGAGATCAATATTGCCCTTAAACGGATGTTCTGCGGTTGTATCTAATCCCTCATTAATGACAAGGTTGTGCGGAATCCCCCCTTTATGCACTACATGGGCATGGGTGGTATCGAAGAACATATTGCCCAGCGCAGAGAAGCCGGTTCGTAAGTGCAACGTCATCAGGATGTTCTCCGCTGGGCGACCCTGATGCGTTGGGATAACATACGGATAACCGGTAATCTCTTGAATGACCTCTTGCAAGTGGAACCAGTTTCGACAGCCCGCATAGGATTCATCCCCGGTCATAATCCCCGCCCATTGGTACTGGCTCATCGCCGAAGTTCCGCTATCGGTCAACAAATCCACGAACACATCCTCTGCAGGGATATTGAAGATATTGTAGTGGGCTTGGCGCAAAATCGTTTCTCGTTGACTGCGTGTGGTCAACTTAAGCGGCTCTACAACCTTTATGCGATATGGCTCGGCTTGGGAAAAAAGGTCCATGTATGTTGTCTCCTCATCCTCTAAAACAATTTCCTTTCTTCGCTTCGAGATCAGAAGCACTAGCTTGATTATAGGGCTGCTTAGCTCATAAAGCAAGTGACGAATTGCCGTTCTCACGGACGAGAGATAACCTCAGTGGCATTAAACATGGCTGGGTTGAATCCTTCTGGTAGTAGAGATTGGTGGATTCAAAAAGGCGATTTCATAATAACTAACAAGATTGCAAGGCTGATTCACTAATTTTTTACAGCATTACCCGAACTTTATGGCGATAATTAGAAGAAATTAATGTCCATATTTACCCATGACCATTGAATTGAGAGGAAAGGATGAACGCAAAAACCACTCAGCTCAAGTCTCTCAAAACCACAATTGTCTTGTGGGCGGGGTTATGCCTGCTGCTAACGGGTGGCATTTTAGCAACTTATGCTGCCTCCACCGTTCGCAGGATGGCAACCGAAAGCGCTCTAGATCAGGCTCAAACCCAAGCGCGCGAGATTGCCGCTCAGATTGACGCTGAGATCGAAATTGCCATGGATGCCGTGCGCACCATGGCCGGTGCATTGAAGACAACAAAGGATAAAAAGAGCCCAGTGGTGTTAGACCGCAAACAGGTCAGTTGGATGATACGGCAGCTGATCGTCGAAAATCCTAGCTTAACCGGGGCAAGCACGCTTTGGGAGCCCAACGCCTTCGATGGAAAAGATCGCCAGTATATCAACACCCCTCCCGACCACGATCATACTGGCCGCTTTCTGCCCTACTGGCATTGGGACGAGAAAGGTAACCCAGTGGTCGAACCTTTGACCGACTATGAGACCAGCGAATGGGTCGTATGTCCGAAAACCACCAAAAACGAGTGTATCACCGAACCATACATCTACCCAATCAACGGTGTAGATGTGCTAATGACCACCGTGGTCGCCCCCATTGTCCTCGATGTGACCTACTATGGATTGGTGACAGCGGATATCGACCTGCAATTTCTCCAGCAGTACTTTGCCAATCGCATAGAAGTATACGGCGGAGCTGGCGAGCTGGCAATTCTCTCCAACAAAGGAATGTTAGCCGGCGTAACCGGGAAACCTTATCTGGTGGGCAAGATGATCTCCGAATACAGCGGGGATCATGAGCGGGTCGTTGCTGCGATTCAAGGCAATAAACTCGATTATTTCACCAGCAACGGAAACCTAGAAGTCGTCGCTCCCTTTGTGGTCGGCAAATCCTACACCCCGTGGGGAGTGATGCTGCGCATCCCCCTGAGCGCAATCACAGCAAGCGCTAACCGCCTGACTTTGCAAATGATTCTAATTGGCTTTATCCTGATTGCAGCGGGGTTAGCTGCAATCTGGTGGGCGATGGGGTTCACAGTCTCCAAACCTCTAGGACAATTACGGGCTGCCGCAGCCAAATTAGCCAACGGAGATACCGAGGGGATTGCGGTTGGAGACTTAATTCAGCGCGAAGATGAAATTGGAGAAGTCGGTCGCGCTTTTCAAGGGCTCATCGAGTATTACGGCGAGGTCGCCGAAGTCAGCCAAAAAGTAGCCAGTGGCGATTTGACCACCAACGTCCGCCCACGCTCAGCGCGCGATATCCTTGGAAAGAGCATTGCCGGCATGATTCAGAGCTTGCGCGAAGTGATCGAGTCGCTCGCCCTCAATGCCAACGACCTGAAAGAGGCCGCCTCACAACTGGCCGAGATTGCGACCGAAAGCGGACAGGCTACCAACCAGATCGCAGCCACTGTGCAACAAGTTGCCAAAGGGGCTACGCAGCAATCCCAATCGGTTAATCGCACTGCGGCTTCGGTAGAGCAGATGACCCGAGCGATCAACGGCGTTGCACGAGGTGCTCAAGAACAGGCAATTTCAGTCGCTAAGGCGTCCACTCTCACTTCCCAAATTTCAGCCACCGTCCAACAGGTCGCCGGCAACGCCCAAGTCTTGCTGAAGAGCGCAGACCAGTCCCGTCAAGCCGCTCTAGAAGGCGCAAAGACGGTCGGAGAGACGGTGCTCGGCATGGCAGAAATCAAGAACAAAGTCAGCGTTTCTGCTCTCCGCGTTGAAGAGATGGGCAAGCGATCCCAGCAAATTGGCGCGATTGTGGAAACCATTGAAGACATCGCTAGCCAGACCAACCTGCTCGCCCTGAACGCTGCTATCGAAGCTGCTCGCGCAGGAGAACATGGCAAGGGCTTTGCAGTCGTAGCAGATGAAGTGCGCAAACTTGCCGAACGCTCCAGCCAAGCCACAAAAGAAATCGCCGCCCTCGTCAAGAACATTCAGCAGTCCGTTCAAGAGGCGGTTTCGGCGATGAATGATGGCGCTCAGGAAGTAGAGAGTGGAGTGGTAAAAGCCGAACAAGCCGGTCAATCCCTCACCGAAATCTTGAAATCAGCCGACTCGGTGCGCGAACAAGCCGAGCAAACCGCCAAAGCCGCTCAACAAATGGATACCGCAGCGAACGAATTGGTCAGCGCCATGGACTCTGTCTCAGCGGTAGTGGAGCAGAATACCGCAGCGACAGAGGAAATGTCAGCAAGCGCCAACGAAGTTACCGAAGCGATCGAAAACATCGCCAGCGTGAGTGAAGAGAATAGCGCTGCCATCGAAGAGGTGAGTGCCAGTGCCGAGCAGATGAGCGCCCAAGCCCAAGAAGTGATGGCTTCAGCTCAGACCCTAGCCCAAATGGCAGAAAACCTGCAAGCAATGGTGCAGCGCTTTCGCATGACAGTCGAAGAAGCCGAAGAGAAAGGGGCCGCCGAAGTACCAAAAGCGGAGGTACTCGCCGCTTAATCCTGAACGAACTCTCTTTGAGTAAAACAGGGCGAGATCAACCCGCCCTGTTTTGTTGTGTCTCAGGCAGAGTCATTTAGAAGCAACCTGACACTGCGAGATTTCCTTTTCCTCGCCATTATCTTTCCCTTCAAATCGGGACTTAGGAGCAGATTTGGCTTAAGGCAGTCCCCCTTCTAAATGGCTGGCTGCTACGGCTTTGTCGGAGGCGGTGACGGTCACACCATTGCGTTTGAGGTAACCCAAATAGGGGCGGGAACCATTGTAGGCAATCCACCCTTCGAGATTAAACGCCAACACCCCTTCAGCAAGAATCCACTCACCGTTGTATTTGCGGGCGATGTGAATGTGTGTGCCGGTTGACGTGCCTCCTTCACAGGATGGATGACCAAGTGGATCACCGGCTTTAACAAATGACCCTAGAGGAGCACGATCCCGGCTGGCAATATGCAAATAGAAGACTGCCCAACCTGTGCGGTCATCTCCATCACCGTCCAAATCCAGCATCAGCTCACCGACGTCAACGTGAGCGACCACCCCATCCGCAACCGCAGTGACCCATAAGTCTGTAGAAACACATCCTGAGGCAACCGAGGGCGGAGCAAAGTCAACGGCTGCAAACGGTTGACCACTTCCCCAAGCCGTATGGGGTCCACCAGTGTAAGCCCACACCTCCCCCGGCGCAAAGGGAAGGCGCAAGGGAGGCTGTTCCAAACTGCCCGGCAGATGAGGTTCATCGTTGATCCAAGGATCGCCAAAGAGTTTCTGATAGGTTTGAGAAAAGCCTTGCGGGCTAACTGCCCACCGATAAGCCTCATCTGGCAGGAGATTATTGAAATAAACATGCAGAGCAGCGGTAGCTGCATTGAGCCAGGGATCAAAGCGCTCTTCGCGCCCATCTTCGTGTTCGACACCAAGCAACTGCCCAGCTCGAAAGCTATAATACCCATCGTTCAATAGGTTAGCCGTCCAAATCAACTGCGGATATAAGCCCTTGCGGTAAGCATTCCGATAGCCGAGTGGGTAAGTGAGCTCATCTTGGCTGGGAAGGGAATTTGTCAGCGCAGCCGAATGAAATTCCAACAAAGCCAACAAAACCATCGGGCTGACACTGTAATGACGGGCAACATAATCCACAATCTCAGCGGAAGAGCGGGTTGTCCGAGCAGCAAATTCCCGATAGCCATTTAACCAACCGGGTTGTTGGGCAATAAACGCCGCTGTATCAAATCCTTTCGCCCGCGGCCCGTTGATAAACACACTATCAGGGATGATTTTATAGGGGTTACCCCACAGGGGGTTATAGTAGATAGGGATTTTCATCGGCATACCGGGCGGCATGGTAGTTGCGGATTGGGGGATAAATGAATTAGCCCCCAGGATTTCTTCCACAGTGGTATTAAAGCGCAGGGCGAGCAACGGCAACGTGTCACCACTCTGAGCTGTGTAATCAACCAACTCGCCAGGAGCGTATACCGGCCGGGTGGGAAGAGGGGTAACCTGAGGGGTAGGAGTATTAATCTCCTGCCATTCTTGAGCAAAGGCCGGCAGCGGCTCCGCTGACGGGGAAGAAGGAACTGGAAAATTACAGCCACCAAGAGCAATGGCAAAAAGAATACAAACAGATAAAATGTCCCTAATTTTCAACCGCCGAGCAATCACAGCTTCTCTATTGCACTGCCGCAGGAGAAGGTGGCAACATGCAGGCGAGCTATCAAGGCGTTGGGGTAAGAGTCGGTCTAGCAATCTTCGTAACATAAGAACCATAAGGTCGGGCGATGACTTCTTGCCCATCTTTGACTAAAGTGCCTTCGTAAGGTTTTTCACCCGCTTGGGCGATCCAGCCATCCAACACAAAAGGGATGCTACCGGCGGCGGGGATCCACTCCCCATTATACTTGCGAGCGATATGGACGTGGGTGCCGGTTGCGCGGCCGCCCTCACAGGAGGGTTGCCCAATCCGCTCTCCTGCCTTTAGCCGTTGCCCGACCGCTACACGTCCCTGCTCGGCTATGTGTAGATAAAGGACTGCCCAGCCGCTTTGCTCAAAACCATCGGCGGGGGCGCCCGCTGGGTCATCCAATTCCAAAATCACACCGCCGAACTCCGAGCGCACGACGACGCCATCCGCTACAGCGGTCACCCAAGCATCGGTGGGAACGCAGCCGTGGTCATAGGTGGCCGGCGCAAAATCCAGCGCCGCCAATGCCCCTTCCGTCTCCCACACCACATGGGGACCACTGGTAAATGCCCACATGCGGCCCATCTCAAATGGCAAAATGAAGGGGGGTTGGGTCAGGCCAGGAGGCAACAAAGGTTCTACGGCAGATGCCCTCTTTTCGAAATCGCCAAACAACCGCCGGTGGACTGCTAAGAAGTCACTTTCAGGTTGAACAGCTCGGCGGGCTATTTCGGGTTCATAAAAAGCCAAAAAGTAAACCACCGCCACACTACCGGCATTCCAAGTGCGGTCGATCGAGATTGTCGAGCCATCCTGCAACGGGATTTCCGAAAACTGCCCAGCTTTCCAGCCATAATATCCAGCCGATAATCGGCTCGCCGCCCAACTCAACTGGCGGAACAAACCCTGGCGATGATAATCCGTGTTGCCCAATAAATAATCCTTCTCCACCCCCTCGCCCAACTCCCCGCTCACACAACCGCAATTCAGCTCTAATAAGGTCAGCAACAAGCGCGGATTGATGGAGTTCTCGATTGCTACTCTTTCGATAATCGCCGCTGCGCTTGTCCAGGCGGTACTTTTCAAATATTCGCGGTGTCCTTTGAGAAATCCCGTTGTCTGATCCAGATAGTTCTGAACAGAAAAATCGATCGCTGAAGGAGAAAAAACAACCTCACTATCAGGAAAATAAAAATTGAGCAAGCTCTGCGAGGATACAGTTGGCTGTGGAAGGATAGACGTAGCGGTTAGGGAGGGTTGAAGCATGATATTGTTGGGGCTTGTCGTAGGCTTTATAACGAGAGGCGTTTGACCATGGGGGGGCAGCGAGGGCGGTAGGGCAGTCGGATTTTGCGAGGCAGCTAAAGTCGCCTGACAGGCGCTCAGAAAGATGAAGAATCCCAAGCCCGTCAAAACCATCCAAAGCCGCAGGGGAAGAGAAACACTATTGTAAATCTTCATCACTGAGCATAATAAACGATTTGCGCGAAGCATTGATATTAGCAACCACCACTTGATCGCCGCGCACCAAAAAGCCCTTATACGCTGCCTCGCCCGCCACGGCTATCCAACCGCTAAGGTTAAACGGAACCGGCCCATCAGCGGCAATCCACTCACCGTTGAACTTGCGCGCAATGTGAACATGGGTGCCGGTGGCAATCCCCCCCTCACAAGAGGGATGGCCCAAGCGGTCACCGCGTGCCACCCACGTGCCCACCGGCACACTGCTCTCCGAGGAGACATGCAAATAGATCAACACCCAGCCAGTTTGCTCACGTCCATCGCCATCCAAATCCAAAACCACCAATCCCCGTTCAGAGCGCACCACCAAACCAGCGGCCGAAGCCGTCACCCAAGCATTGGAAGGAGCACAACCCGCTTCCGACGAAGGAGGGGCAAAATCAAGCGCCGCATACGAACCATCGCGCTCCCAAGCCCCATGTGGGCCGCCGGTAAAACTCCACATTTGGTTTGGCTCGAAGGGCAAGCTAAGGGGAGGCTGTTCCAAGCCGGGTGGATAGAGAGGTTCAACCGATGCCGCCCGCTCCCAAGGGTCTCCAAACATCTGGTGATAGAAAGCAGGAAATCCGCTTTGCGGGTCTACCGCCTTGAGCCAACCTTGGCTATCATAGATCTGGGAAAAGTAATACAGGATCGCCACACTGCCGGCATTCAAGTCAGGTGCCAGACGGGCTCGATAGCGATCCTTGACAAATGTCAGCTCGGTCAAGCGCCCCTCTCGCCACCCATAATAACCAATGGATAGCTGATTGACCGCCCAAATCAATTGATGAAACAACGCTGGCTGAAAAGGATCGATATAGCCCATGGGATAGCGCAGTTTATCTGCCTCGGTTGGGTTACCCGATACCCAACCGCTTTGGTACTCCAATAGGGCAAGCAGCAAGCGCGGGTTGATCGAATTCTCGATGGCAACCCGTTGCACCACTTGAGCGCCGCTGACCGTACCGGTGCTTTTCATCCATTCCTCGTAGGTGCGCAATTTTCCCGATGTTTGTGCCACGTAAGCCGCTACGTCAAAATCTGCTGCAGAAGGGGAATAGACCACTTCGCTATCCGGCAAGATGCGCTCGGCGGTTGTAGTGTTGGCCAAACGGCGCGGGATGATCAACAACTGCCCTGGCGGCAAGAGCGCTTTTTCGGGCAAAGGATCCGGTGAAGTGATTTCAGCCGGCGAAACGCCAAAACGCACCGCAACCGTCGGAAGGGTATCTCCAGCCTGAGCGTTGTAAAGGATGGGAAGACTGGCAGGGGTTTCGGTAGGAGGATTTGTGATGGGCAAAGAAGTTGCCGAGATAGGGGGAACTGCTGCCGTCTGCGCTGGATCGGACGTCGAGCTTGGGGTAGGCAGCAAAGCGTAGGTCGGCGGCAGCGTGCCAGCAAACATCGCGAGCTCTTGGGGCAAGGTCGGCGAGGCTTGGGGAGGGATAAAGTAAGCATTGCTGAGACAAGCCAGATGGCTGAGAATCAGCGAACTAACAAGGAACGCAACCGCCTTACTGGATCTAGTCTTCATCGGCTGATTTGATTCTTTTTCGACTGACCGGCGTAAGCTTCAATTTGGACACCATCACGCTGCAAAAAGCCATCATACGCAACACCTGTCCCCACCGATACCCAGCCATCCAGGACGAAGGGAATATCCTGATCAGCGGGGATCCATTCTCCGTGGTATTTGCGTGCGATATGAACATGCGTTCCACTTGCCAAGCCCCCTTCACAGGAAGGATGGCCGATCCGTTCCCCCGCCTTTAGGTAAACTCCCGCCGCTACTCGATCGCGGCTTTCGATGTGCATGTAGAGCAGAACCCAACCCGTCTGCTCAAATCCATCCGCCGGTGAACTTTGCGGATCGTCAACATCTTGGATGACAACCCCCTCTCCAACCCGCAAGATCGGGCCATTTGCCATCGCCACCACCCACTCATCGGACGGGACACAACCCACGGCTTCTCTATCGGGGGCAAAATCCAAGGCAGCCCAGGCAGAGCCGCTATCCCATCCTCCATGGGGTCCGCCAGTGAAGACCCATTTAGCACCTACTTCAAAGGGCAGTTGTAAAGGAGGTTGATAAAGCCCTACCGGTAAGAGAGGCTCAATCGCATAGTCGAAGGGATAACCGAACAGGCGTTGATAGGTGGCAAACAGCCCTTCCTGCAATACTGCCCGCTGCCAGCCTTCTAGGGGATAAAGTTGTGCGAACAAGTGCTGCACCGCCGCTGTACCCGCATTGATGGTCGGATCAATCCGCAGGGTTGTGCCATCTACCAAGTTCCACACAGCCAAGCCGTTCACCCGCCACAAATAATAGCCTCGATTGAGTTGGTTGGCTGCCCACGCCAGTTGACGGTAGAGACTTTTTCGCTCCTCATTAACCAGCCCCACAGGATAATTGCGCTCTTCTTTCGTCGGGTTCGGATTGCTCAACCAACCGCTTTGATACTCTAAAAGGGCTAAAAGCAAACGAGGGTTGACGGAATAATCCTGCGCAACCCGTTGCACGATTTCGGCGGCTGTTTTCTTTTGGTCGTTGATCTCTTCCGTATAACGAGCAATAAAGCCGGGTTGCTGAGCGATAAAAGCAGCCAAATCAAAAGGGATGGTCATCGGTCCATAAACCAGCTCGGAATCCGGGATAATTTTGAAGGATGGAGAATTTCCCTGTGGCGTAGGCTGGGGGATAATAAGCTCTTGCCCTACTTCGAGGATGTTGGGATCGCTCAATTGGTTAACTTCAACAAGCTGAGCCAGCGGCACATCATAAGCAAATGCGATACTGCCTAGGGTGTCACCCGCCTTGACGATGTATCGTTCTGCCTCTGTGCGCAAGGGGGGCAGTTCGTGAGGGCGATCGGGAGTAGGAGTGTAGATGGGCGCCCCTGGCGGGCGCGTGGGGGGGAAAAAAGAAAACGCTGTCGGCTTCGCTCCTTGGTCGAGTGAGTCTGGAGCAACCCAGTTCGGCTTACTCCCCAGAACACTGCGTGCACAAGCCAAACCACTGATCAGGATCACGCCAACCCACAGCCACTGTGCAAACCGAAAGCGTCGCCAATGCATTCAGACCTCACTGAAAAGGATTTTACCTCATTAAACGCGCTAAATTTAGCTGACTCGGCGGAAAGGTCTGCGTTGATCTAAACAAAACAGCTTGCTGTCGGCTCGCTATCATCGGTTTGCCTAGCAGGCTAGCTGAGCAAAGTCAACACCGATTCGCTGCCTCGGGCAAGCAGATGCCTAACCTCGGAATTGCCACGAATGCTCAACGGCGGATTAGCGGAAAATACTGCCGATACGGGAAATTTGGAGTCCAGATGTCACACTCGGATTGACCGTCAGGACAAGGTAAGCAATGAGCGCGCAGGACTTTTTGCCCTGCCTGATAATTAGTTACCCACGCATAAAGATGGTAGTTAAAGACGACTAACTCCGCGTGAACACTGTTGGGATCTCCTAAGCCGGACTCGCCAATCTGCTCCCAATCGACTAGCTGGGTATCCTGTAACTCACCACGGGTGCGCCAGAGCTGTAATCCGCTGGATAAATTGCTGACCGCCACATATAATCTTTGATCGTAAACCGCCGCCCCATCTACGGGAACTCGAATGTTGTGGGGATCGTT
>OGCI01002963.1_pt1 | contig 10157 bp, 6 predicted proteins | sample 1570021 | NCBI WGS metagenome assembly OGCI01 (sample SAMN06264664, study PRJEB24512) | hot springs metagenome | isolation source: Hot spring water | place: South Africa: Tshipise | collected 2015-06-21
GCAATCTTCGAGGGCCGCTCGACGTTGCGCTACTACACCCTGTATTTGGGTGCTGCTCTGATCGGAAGGACGGCCAGAGCACCGGGCGTGACGTTTCTGCGTTCCCAGCAGGTCGTCTTCGAGTCCGATGCCCCGCAACCGATTTATGTCCAGGTGGACGGTGAGTATGCGGGAAGATTGCCGGCGCGAGTGGAAATCGTGCCCGACGCCCTGACCCTGCTGGTACCACCCGCCTTCCTGACGTCTCAGTGAGCCGATGGACCCGTTGACGCATTTGCTGAGCGGCATCGTCGCCGGCCGGGCGGGGCTGAATCGTCTCAGTCCGCAGGCCCGTTGGATCGTGCCGCTGGCAGCCATGGCGCCGGACATTGACGCCGTGGCCGGATTCTGGAATCCAGAAGCCTATCTTGCCTGGCACCGCCAGTGGACCCATGCGCTGATCGCGGCACCCGCGGTTGCGGCCTTACCGGTCTTGGTGGCGGCCCTGCGATTTGGACGGCGACTCAAGTGGCGGGGCAGCTATTTGGCATCCCTGCCGGCGGTCCTTCTGCATGATTTGCTGGATCTGACGAACGCTTACGGCGTGCGGCTCCTGCTCCCCTTCTCGGATCGCTGGCTGCGGCTGGATCTGCTGCACGTTGTGGACCTGTGGGTCTGGGCGGTCCTGCTGGTCGCCGTGTTGGGCCCGATGCTCAGCCGGCTGGTGAGTCGGGAGATCGGAGCGCGAAGCGGGAGCGGGCGGGGCGCCGCGGTGGCCGCTTTGGTTTGCTTGCAGATTTACCTGGGGGGACGCTGGGTGCTGCATGAGCGTGCCGTGGCCGTGTTAGCGTCCCGACTCTATGAGGGAGAGGCGCCCTTGCGGGTGGCCGCCCTGCCCACGGCCGCCAATCCTTTGAGCTGGCGCGGCATTGTCGAAGCGGCGCCCTTTTATGCCACCTGTCGGCTGGACCTGAGAAAGGAATTCGATCCCCCTGCGGCCCGTCTTCTACATAAGGCCGGCCTGACTCCCGAACAGTCGCAGGCCCAAGGCGCGGCCCGGTCCTCGCCTGCCTTTCGCATCTTTTTGGACTTTTCACAGTACCCGCTATGGCGCATTCTTCCCGCGGATCAACCAGAGGGCGCAATGAGGGTGGAGGTGATGGACCTGCGTTTCGGAGAGCCGCCGACGCCACGCTTCATTGCCACCGCCCTGGTGAATGCTGAGGGGAAGGTCTTGAGATCCGGATTTCAGTTTTGAGGCGCCGCCTCGAAGCATCGCGCCTCCGGCGCGCGGCCCGGAGCCGGGGAGCACAGGGGTGGCGGAGACGTCCGGCGCCAGCGCGCGGGTTCCTGAAGCCCTTCGATAACCTTGGGCGCGGTAAGATCGTCTTTTAGTTTCGGATGGTAAGCCGGAAGGCGGGCGGTCGAACCGTACCTGCCGGCGGGTATGAGCCATGAAATCCCAGGCGACCAACGGCGATTTAATCCGTGTGCGACGATCCCGGCGGTGGGTCTGGGGCCTGGTAGGCACTGCCGTAGGGATTGCGGCCGGCTCCTACTGGGCTTTCCGGACGGCGTCCCCGGCCGCTCCGGCCCGAGCGGCAGAGGCCGGGGTGCGCACCGCCAAAGCCCATCAAGGTTGGGTGGAAGAAACCATTCGGCTCACCGGCGTGACTGCGGCTGAGCGGTACGCAGCCTTGCTGGCGCCGCAGTTGCGGGGCAGCCGCGGAGGCCGGGGACTCAGTTCCAGCCTGGCTTCCCGCACCTCGCGTTCGTACGCGATCTCTACAAGCTCGACCACCTCTAGCGGAACCAGCACGTCTGCTTCTTCCTCTTCCTCCATGGGCTCGTCCGGCACAAGTGCCGGCGCTGGGGCGGCGACCGCCGCCACATCGACCGCCGGGGCTTCCTCGGGCAGCGAATCAGGCTCTGGTGGCGGAAGCAGCGGGCTGGAAAGCAGCGAAGGAAGTCGGTCCGGTTCGCTCGCCAGGTCGGTCGGTAGTATGACAATGACCCGCGTTGGTGGGGGCGGGGGCGGCGGTTCGGGCCGGGGGGGAGGCGGCGGCGCCGTGGTGGCCGTCGTCCAAGGAGGTTTCAGCCGGGGCGGCAGCGACTTTAGTCTGACGCTTCAGGATGTGGTCGCCCCAGGTACCTCCGTCAAGAAAGGCGACGTGGTCGCCGAGTTTGACCGCCAATTCATGCTGACGCGCCTGGATGATTACCGGGCCAGCATGGCGCTGGTGGACGCCGGCATGCGCATCCTCGAATCGGACCTGGAGGTCGAAAAGAAGGTTCACGAGCAGAGCATCCAATCAGCCAAGGCCGACCTAGAGAAGGCGCAAATTGACTTGAAGACCGTTCCCGTGCAATCGGCGATCATGACCGAGCGTCTGAGATTGATCGCCGAACACGCCGAAGCCCGCTACAAGCAGTTGCTGAAGGAGCTCAGCCTGAAGGAGATCACCTACCAGGTGGAGCGCCGGCTGGCGGAGCTCGACAAGCAGCAGGCCCAGAATGAGCTGCGGCGCGCGGAGGCGAACGCGGATCGTCTGCTGGTACGTGCACCGATTGACGGCGTGGTCGTGATGCAGACCATTTTCCGCAGCGGTGAGATGGCGCAGATCCGAGCGGGTGACCAACTGGCCCCGGGCATGCTGTTCATGCGGATCGTGGATCCCCGGTCCATGATCGTGCAGGCGCGCGTCAACCAAGTGGATGTCGAACGGATGCGGCTCGGTCTGAAGGCCCGGGTGCGCTTCGACGCCTATCCGGATCTGGAGCTGCCGGCTCACATTCACTCGATCGCACCCATGCCCACCAGCACCGGCTTCCGCGCCAATTACGTCAAGGAAGTGGCCGTGGTCTTGAAGCTGGATAAGATGGATCCGCGGGTCATTCCGGACCTCTCGGTGAGCGTAGATGTGATCCTTGCGCGTGAGGAGCAGACGGTGGTGGCGCCGTTGGCCGGTGTGTTTCAGGACTCGCCGAACGGCCGACCCTACGTCTTCGTGAGGGGACCCTCGGGATGGGAGCGGCGGGAAGTAGAACTGGGTTTGTCGAATCATGTGACGGCTGCGGTGCGATCAGGGCTGCGAGCCGGCGAAGTGATTGCTCTGGATCGGCCGTCCGTAGGGGGTAAGTAGCGTGGCTTCCAAAGATGTGAAACCCAAGAGCAGGCTTGGGCAGGCGCGGACGTCGCGCCGCAACAAGATCATTGCGTGGGCTGCGGGTTTGCTGATTGTCGGCGGAGGCGGCTACGCAGCCTACTACTACGGAGGCGTCACCGAGGTTGAGATCGCCACTGCACGGGTGCGCAAGGGGGACTTCGCGATCAGCGTGCGCACCCGGGGAGAAATCCGCAGCACGCGCTCGGTGATTCTGGCCGCGCCGCAGGTGCCCGAGCCTCGCATCGTGAAACTGGCCGAGTCCGGCAAGCCCATCAAGAAGGGGGAGGTGGTGGTGGAGTTCGACACCGCCTCCCAGGAGCAGTACTATCTGGAGCGCGCCACGAGCGTGCGCACGGTGGACAGCCAGATCGTACAGACCCAAGCCGCCCACCGCATCATTGACGAAATGGACGGCATGAACCTCATGCAGGCCCAGTACGATCTGGAACGAGCCAAGCTGGAGGCCAGCAAAGCCGAGATTCTCTCGGAGATCGAGGGCGCCAAGAACTGGATCAACGTGGGCATCTCCGAGGGGAATCTCACCCAGATCCAGACTGTCATCAAGTCCCACAAGGTAAGCCAGCAAGCCGATCTCGACCGCTTGCAGCAAAGCAAGGAAAAGGCGGTCCGGGACATGGAGCGCGCCAAAGGCTATCTGAGCAAGATGGTGATCACCGCGCCGATTGACGGGATCGTGAATATCCTGCCCAATTTCCGGGCGGGAGGCTCGTTCGGCTCGATGCCGCCGCCTTTCAAAGAGGGGGACCGGGCTTGGACAGGCGCCGCCATCGCCGAGATTCCGGATCTCTCCAGCATGCGCATCGAGATGAAGCTGGAGGAAGTGGATCGCGGCAAGATCAAGCTCGGCCAGGGGGTTCGGGTGCGGGTGGATGCGGTGGCCGATAAGGAATTCCTCGCCGAGCTGGATTGGATCAGCCCGATTGCAGCTCTGACCTTCCGCGGCCCGGGTATGTCGGAGAAGAACTTTCCTGCTTACGCCACCTTGAAAAACCTGGACCCGAGGCTCCGTCCCGGCATGAGCGCCACCGCCGAGATCCTTATCGAGCGCCATCCCAACGTCCTGCTGATTCCTGCACGCGCCAGCTTCCTGCATCAAGGCAAACCGGCGGTGTGGGTGCAGCGCGGGCAGCAGTTCCAGATTCGCACGATCGAAGTCGGTCTGCGCAACGACAACGACATCGTGGTCACCAAGGGATTGCGTGAGGGCGAGCTGATTACGCTGGAGAACCCGGTGGAAGCCGCCAAACGGGCCAGGAAGAAACTATGAGCTGCGTGGGAAGGCCCGCTGAAGCGGGCCTTCCCACAGTGGGATCTAAGGTCGCGCGATGAAGAAGCTTGTTTTTCGCTTGATCCTGGCGGGCATCGTGGCTGGATCAGCCTACGGAGTCTGGCGGTTGTTCCAGCAGTTGCCGGAGCGCCAGATGCAAGTCCCCACGACGCGCGTGCGGCAGGGGGATGTGGTAATTCGGACCTACGCCCGGGGCGAGCTGCGGGCCGTGCGCCAAGCCACGCTGGTGGCGCCCAATCTGTTCGGCACGGTCCAGATCACCCGACTGGCACCCTTGGGCGCTTTCGCGAAGGAAAAGGACCTCATCGTCGAGTTCGACGACTCGGAAGTTCGCTCGCGCTTAGAGGAACGGGAGCTGGATCTGCAACAAGTCGAGGAGCAGATCAACAAGGCTCAGGCCGAGCAGGCCATCCGCCAAAACCAAGACCAAGTGGACTTACTCCGTGCCCGGTACTCGCTCCGTCTGGCCGAGCTGGAAGTCAAGCGCGCGGAGCTGAAGTCCGCCATTGACGCCAAGAAAGACCTGCTCACGCTGGAGGAGGCGCGCCGCCGCCTCAAGCAACTGGAAAGCGATATCAAGTCCCGCCTGGAGCAGGCCGAGGCAGAGCTGGCCGTGCTGCGGCAGCAGCGCAACCGTAGCCAGTTGGAATTGCGTCGCGAGCAGTTGCGGCTCATGCAAGTCAAGCTGTTGGCGCCGATGAGTGGCTTGGTGGCCATCCGCCAGAGCCGGCCGATGGGAATGTACTATCCCGGCATGCAGCTTCCGGACTATCGCGAGGGTGACCAGGTTTTCCCCGGCACTCCGGTAGCCGACATCCTGGATCTCTCTGAAATGGAACTGGCCGCGAAGATTAACGAAATCGATCGGGCCAACCTGCACGAGGGCCAGGAGGCCCTGATCCAGCTGGACGCCATCCCCGACAAGCTCTTCCACGGGCGAATCAAGTCGATGAGCGGGACGGCCAGTGCCAACGTGTGGGCGGGCGATCCCACGAAACGGTTCGACGTGGTCATCGCGGTGGACATGAGAGAGCTGCTCAGCGGGCTGGGCGCCAAACCCGAGCAGATCAGGATGATCCTGGAGACCGCCGAGCGCAACCGGGCCAAGCCTGTGGTGGCGACTGCGGCACCATCCATGTTCGCCATGGGCGGCCCCCCGGGAGGCTCGGGCGCGGAAAACCCGGTTGGTGGTCCTCCGATGCTGCTCAGCGGTCCTCCGGGCATCCCCACCCAGGGCCCGGCCGAGCAAGCGGGAGAGGAGCGCCCGCGCCAGCGCGGCGGGTTCGGGATGATGGGCATGGGCGGTTCCCAGATCTCGCTCGAGGATATGCAAAAGATGCGGGCGCTCATGGAGAAAGAGCTGGGGGGACGCTCCATGCGTGATCTCAGTCCTGAGGAGCGCCAGCAGATCTTCGAGAAAGTTCGCCGAGCCATGGGCAGCGCCCTGCCCGCTCCCGGCCCCGCCATGTCCCCAGAAGATCAAAAGAAATTCCGTGCGTTAGTGGACAAGGAGCTGGGTGGGCGCAAGATGGAGGAATTGTCGCCGGAGGAGCGGCGCAAGATCATGGAGAAGGTTCGGCAGGCGATGGGACTGTCTGCCGGCCAACCGCGTCCGCAAACCGAGGGTGGGCCGGGACAAGCTCCGGGAGAAAGGTCTCGCGGTGACCAGCGGACCGTGGCGGCTGAGGTGGCGGAGGCTACCGGGTTGTCTCTCCCTGCCGGTTTCGGTCTCGGATCCGGGCGGCAGTTCACTGAAAAGGATCTGGAAAACGCCAAGCTGCCGCCTCCGCCGGAGGAGGACAGCCAGCTTGAGGTCTTGCTGCGCCCCGGTTTGTTGGCCGATGTCGAGATCATCGTGGAGAAGATCCCGAACGCCATCCACGTGCCGGTGCAGGCGGTCTTCGAGAAAGACGGCAAGCCGGTCGTGTATGTCAAACGCGAGAACGCCTTCGAACCGCGCTACATCAAGCCGCTGAAACGGAGTGAATCCATCATGGTGATTGCCGAAGGCGTTCGCCCCGGCGAAGTCATTGCGCTCTCGGATCCAACGGCACGCCCGGGCGGCAAGAAGGAGGAAGAACAGGGTCGCAAGGGGGGCGCGCTACCCGTGGGGGGCGCAGGAGGCAAATAGACCATGAGCGTTCTGGCCGGTTACCTGCCGGACCTCTACATGGGGCTCTCCAGCCTCATGGTGCACAAGCTGCGCAGCCTGCTGACCATGCTGGGCATGATTTTCGGCGTGGGAGCGGTGGTGGCCATGCTGTCCATCACGGCAGGCGCGCAGCAGGAGATGATGAGTTACATCGATCTGCTGGGGGTCAACAACATCATCATCGAAGCCAAGGAGGCCGTGGATCGTAACGAACTTCAAGCCCGCCGGGCCGTCTCGCCCGGGCTGACCTTCCGGGACTTCCGCGCCATCCTGGAGAACGTCCAGGGCATCGAGGCGGCCACTCCGCGCAAGCGGTTCAAGCCCACACGCGTGCTGCCCAAAACTAGTCAGGAGATGCCTCTGTTGATCGGCGTGCTGCCCAATTATGCGCAGATCAACAGCCTGAAAATGGTTTCCGGGCGTTTCTTCAACGAAGAAGAGAATCTTCGCTCGTCGCCTGTATGCGTGCTGGGTGAATCGGCCAAAGTCAACCTGCTCGGCTATGAGGACGCGTTGGGCAAATACGTCAAGATCAACGACGTCTGGTTGCAAGTCATCGGCGTCCTTTCGCAGCAGGCCGCCGCCGATGCGGAGGTCGAAGGGCTGGAGGTCGTCAACCGCAACAACCTGGTGATTGCGCCGCTGAACACCGTGATGCGGCGTTTCGAAGACAGCAACAGCTACCTGAAGGACGAGATTGACGGCATCTATATGAAAGTGAGCGCCGGCACGGACTCGGTGGAGACGGCCAACGTGGTGCGCGCCATCTTGACCGCGACCCACAAGGATGCGGGCGACTTCACGGTGGTGGTTCCGGCGCACCTGCTGGAGCAGCGCCGCCGCACCCAGTTCATTTTCAGCGTGGTGATGATCTGCATCGCGGGGATCTCACTGCTGGTGGGCGGCATCGGCATCATGAACATCATGCTGGCCACCGTACTGGAGCGGACGCGGGAGATCGGCATCCGCCGCGCCATCGGTGCCAAGCAAAGCGACATCATCCGTCAGTTCCTCACCGAAGCGGTGCTGATTTCGATCGTGGGCGGATTGATCGGGATCGCCTTCGGCTTCGGTTTGTCGCGCGTCATCGCCGCGGCGGCCGGTTGGTCCACAGTCGTGACCCTGGTCTCCATCGCTGTGGCCTTCGGCGTCTCGGTGGCCATCGGCCTGGTGTTCGGAATCTACCCCGCGGTGCAGGCTGCCAAATTGGATCCCATCGAGGCGATCCGCTATGAGTAATTGACCGGGCAGCCGTCCGGTTACGGAGTTGACTCATGAAATCGCAAGGAGTATTTGCAGCACTTTGGCTGGCGTCCATACTTCCGGCGCAGGATTGGATTGCTCCTGTATTCCCCACACCTTCTTATTTCCGCGGCCATTTCGCCACGCCGCGGGTTCGTGTGGAACTCCAGCCGCCCGTGCGTTTTGAAGACTTCATCGTCAACGGCACGCTGGAGCTTTCTTTGCGGCATTACCTGGAGCTGGTGATGACCAACAACACCGAGATCCAGATCCAGCGCCTGACACTGGAATCGCCGCGCAACGCGATCCTGCGGGCCCTGGGCAGCTTCGACCCCTCTTTGAGCGCCAGCTTCAACAACACCCGCAGTCGCAGCGCCACAACCAGCGCCCTTCAGGGCGCCGCACTGCTGAGCCAGCTCAGCCAGGCAGCGGACTTCCGTTACACGCAACGCCTGGAAACCGGCACCACCTTCAACGTGGGCTTCAGCGGCAGCAAGAGCGCTTCCAACGACCAGTTCGCCACCTTCAATCCCGCTCTCAACGCCACCCTGACCTTCGGCTTCACGCAGCCGCTGATTCGGGATCGCAGCCCGTCCCTGGTGCGCTTGCCCATCATGGTGGCGCGCAGCCAGTTGCGCAGGGCCGAGTACGATTTGCGGGATCAACTGATGCGCCTGGTCGAGCAAGCCGAGCTGGCTTACTGGGCGGTCATCGAGTCGCGCGAACGCCTGCGCGTCCAAGAAGAGTTCTTGAAGCTGCGCGAGGCGGCCCTGAAGCGTTCCCAGCGAGAGCTGGAGCTGGGCGCGCTGTCGCCCTTGGAAATCTACCGTCCTCAGCAGGAATACGCCAGTGCGGAGATTCAGGTCACGCAGTTCCGCTATCAGTTGCAGCAGCGCGAGGACGCCTTGCGGCGGCAGATGGGTGCAGACCTGGATCCTGAGACCCGCAAGCTCCCGATTGTCCTGACGGAAACCGTCTCTCCGGTGATGGATTCACAACCGCTGGATCGTGAGGCCCTGGTGGAGCGCGCGTTGGCGCTGCGGCCGGACTTGAAGTCCACCTTGCAGGCCCTGGATATTGACGACCTGAACATCCGTTCGGCCGCTAACCGCCTCAAGCCCGATCTGCGGCTGACCGGTGAATACAGTGCCCGCGGGCGCGGCGGGTGGTGGTACGAACGCGCCAACGTCTTCGGGCAGTCGCAAATCATCCGGACCATGCCCGGGGGCTTCGGGGATGCGCTGGATCAGCTCTTCGGCTTCGGCCTGCCCACTTACCGCTTTGGGCTGACCTTGACCCTGCCGCTGCGAGACCGCAGCGCACAGGCCGACTTGGCCGATGCCTTGGTGCGCAAGAAGACCGACGCCCTGCGTGCCCGGAGCATCGAACAGCAGATCCGCCTGGAGGTGCTGAACGCCATTAATCAGGTCGAATCCGCCAAGGCCGGCGTGCAGCAGGCCCGCGTGGCTCTCGAGTTTGCGCAGAAGGACGTAGAGGCCGAGCAAAAGCGCTATGACCTGGGCGTCAGCATTCTTTACTTCGTCTTAGAAGCCCAGACCCGACTGACCAATGCTCAGGCCACATTGGTTACGCAGACGATCGCCTACCGGCGGGCGTTGCTGAACCTGCTGCGGGTCACCGGCACTCTCCTGGACGAGCGCGGCATCGTAGTGAACGGCTTCTAGTCCGCGGGGCGCCGGCGTCGACAGGCTCCGGGGGCCGATGCCGCGAGGGCGCCGAATCGCGCGACTGTTTCCCGCGCTCTCCAGACGGTCGTCGGCGGAGGGTGATTAGAAAGCAGGTTGCACTTTGATAGCCCGGCCAGGGAGACTCCTCCGGGGCCCAGGAGACGTTCGGCGGCGAACTCATGGGAAATGGAACGGTCCACCTCACGCCGGCGGCGCCGGAAACGTTCGCCTCAGGCCTTCCAGGACTCCTACGCGCGGTGTCCAACCCAGCAGCTCGCGAGCGGCTGTGGTATCCACGGGCCAAAGGGGTCGAAGCGACCGCACCCGATAGCGCGACAATGGTAGTTGCCGCTTCAGCAGCCGCCCCAGTATCTCGACCCCGAGCGCCAGAGTCATTAAGACGAAGCGGGGCAGATAGATGACGCGGGCGGACTCCCGCGAACTGCGCCGACAGGCCAGAATGTATTGCCGTTGGGTGGCGGACTGGGAATCGACCAAGTGGATCACCGTACCTGGCTGTACGTCGGCTTCAGCCGCCAGCAGCAGCGCGTCCACCACGTCATCCACGTAGACCAGCGGCAACAACAGGTTGCCCTTGCCGGCTACGATCCAGTGTCCCG
>OGCI01002966.1_pt1 | contig 10149 bp, 9 predicted proteins | sample 1570021 | NCBI WGS metagenome assembly OGCI01 (sample SAMN06264664, study PRJEB24512) | hot springs metagenome | isolation source: Hot spring water | place: South Africa: Tshipise | collected 2015-06-21
GTAAAGGGTTCAGTTACCGGAACAAACTTGCCGCCTCTAGCTTCCAGCACCCGCAGGCCCTCGGCTCCGGTCTGCTCGCTGCGGGTGAAGTCGATCTCGATGCCTGCCTTGGTAGAGACCGCAAAGCCAGGCTTGAAGGCGTTGGGGCCGTTCATACCGATCAGGGCCTGATAAACGGTTTCGTTGTCAACACGACCATTAAAGCGCAGGGCAGCCCGCCGCATGGCCTCCACTGCGATGGCCGCCGCCAGCATCCCGGCGGTGTAGTTGGTGGAGTTGAGAATATCGGCGCTGCGGTTGTATTTGGCGGCCAGTTGCTTCTGCAGGCTGATGCCCGGGGTATTCTCGTCCAGGGTGTAGTAGCTGCTGGCCCACAAGTAGCCCTCAGCCGCATCCCCGGCCAGGCGAATCAAATCGGCACCGCCGGTGTAAACCGCCCCCATCTGCTTGATCTTTTTATCCAGCCCCAGACGCTTGGCGTCCTTGAGGATGTTGGCTACCGGCCCGGCTACGTTTTGGTGGATGATGAACTCGACCCCGGCAGCATCCAGTGCGCGCAGCAGGGCGGTGTTGTCCAGGTTGCCCCCGCCCACTTCCCGCACGTCCACAATGCTCTGTCCAAGCCGCTGGGCTGCCCGACGGGCATGATCCACCACGGCCCGCCCGAAGGGGCTGGGGTTCACCACCAGGGCAATCTTGGCATTTTTGCTGGTTCGGTTGATGTATTCCATCAGCGCAACCACCTGCTCGGAGTAGCTGCTTACCGGCAGGAACATGTACTGGTTGTTGGGGGGTTCAATCAGGCCGATATGCGCCGAGGCGGGAAGGGTGGGCATCTTCACTTCGTTGATAAGGGGCTTGAGTTGCAGCATGGCCCCGGTAGAGTAGCCCAGATACATCGCCGGCTTGGCCCGGTCCAGGGCCTCCTCGAAGATACGCTGGGTGATAGGGTTCTGGTACTGGTCGTCCCGCACGCTGCAGTTAAGGGTGATGTTGGGGATCAGTTTTTGCTCGTTGGCATAGCGGCAGTAATCCTCGATACCCGCCCCGTACGGCCCCCCCACGTCCGAGGTGGGCCCCGTCACGGCCCCCGACCACAGCAGGTTGACCGTGCGCCCCTGGGCCATGGCCAGTCCCAGGAGTGCCACTGTTGCTAAAACCATCGCTCGCTTCATGATGCCTCCTCTATCTCTGCTGATCTCTTCACTTAGATTGCAACGCGCCTAACGCGGTGTTGCCTTGATTCTGGCCAATTGGGTTTTGGGCCATCGGCCTCAATACTTGAACGGCCAGGTTCGGAAATAACTTCGCAAGAGCCGCCACCAGTTGTATAGCCCCCTCGGTTCGAAAACCAGGAACAGCACAATCACCAGGCCAAAAGAAAGGGGCAGCAAGGCCGAGGCCACATCCACACCCGCTGGGGTGATGCTCTGAATGAAGGCGTTGGACTTCATCCATTCCGAAAGCCGTTCCACGTACAAGCGCAAAAACTCGATAAAGGCCGGGCCCAGTATGCTGCCCACCACCGTTCCCAGCCCGCCCACAATGGCCATGGCCAGAAGCGCCACCGAGCGGCCCAGGGTGAACTCTTCCACCACCACCGCCCGCTGCATATAGGCCAGCAAACCCCCGGCCACCCCCCCATAGAAGGCCCCCAGGGCAAAGGCCATGAGCTTGGTGCGGCCCGGATCCATACCCATAGCGTCGGCGGCGCGGTCGTTGTCGCGCACGGCGATGAGCGCGCGGCCATACTTGCCCCGCAGCAGGTTGCGCCAGGCCATGACCATCAGCACCAGCACGAACAAAATCACGTAGTACCAGAAATAGTTGTGGTTGCGGAAGCTAATTTCCAGGCCCAAAAAGTTTCGCATCTCCACCGGAATCGCCGCCCCTTGCGCCAGGGCCGGACTGCGCCCCACCACCCACACGAAAATCTCCTGGAAGGCCAGCGTCGCCAGCGCCAGGTAGAGGTGCTTGACCCGGAGGCTCGGAATTCCCACGATGAACCCGATGATGGCCGCGGCAAAGCCTCCCAAAGGAACCGTTAACCAGAAGGGTAGGCTGGGTGCGCTCAGGGCCACCGTGTAAGCCCCCACCCCCATAAAAGCCGCCTGGCCCACACTGATCAGGCCCGCATAGCCGGTGGTGATGTTGAGCCCCAGCACCGCGATGATGTAAATCAGAATGAAGTTGAGCACCAGCACCTGCGAACGTTCTAAGAACATCGGCAGGATACACAAAGCCACCAGCAGCAGCACCACCGAGACAATCTCGCGGTAGTTGGCGAAGATGGTGGTGTCCTGCACGTAGGAGGTGCGGTAGTTGCCGGTCTGGGCCCAGGGGTTACGCATAGAAACCCCCCCAAAGAGCGTGGAAAGTGGAAAGAGAAGAGAGCAAAGGAGAGCCCAGAGGCCCCTGCTTTCCTCTTTCTACTTTTCTCTTTGCTCGCTGTTCGTTCCTCATCACACCCTCTCAATCTCCTCAGTGCCAAACAACCCGTGGGGCTTGAACCACAGCATGACCAGCAGCACCACAAAGGGCATCACATACTGCGAGCCACCCCCTACCAGTCCAATCTGGCTGAAGAACCCATCCAGGTAGGCGGTAGAAAAGGACTGCAGGATGCCTATGACGATACCCCCCACCACTGCTCCCGGGACCGAGTCCAAACCCCCCAGGATCACTGCCGGGAATACCGCCAGTCCGATGGCAATCAGGCCGTCCTGGTTCAGGCCCGACACCGTTCCGACCACAATGCCAGCAGCGGCAGCAGTAAGGCCCGCCACCGCCCAGGCCAGTGCAAAAACCTGCTGCACCGAGACTCCCACACTCATGGAGGCCATCTGATCGTCGGCCACCGCCCGCATCGAGACACCCAGCACCGAGCGCTGGAAAAACCAGCCAAAAAGCAGCAAGAACACTACGGTAAAGCCAATCGCCAAAAGCTGTGGGTACGAGATGTTGATGGCCCCCAGGTTGAGCCCTCCCGCCGGCAAAAATGCCGGGAAGGTGAAATTGCCCGAACCAAAGGGGGTCAGGTACATCAGGCCGTCCAGCACACTGGCCAGACCAATAGTGACCATAATTACCGAGATAATCGGCTGCCCCACCATCCGGCGCAAAAACACCCGCTCTACCAGAAACCCCAGTCCGGCCGTTAGCAGCATGGACACCAACGCCGCCAGCCATATGGGCAGCTTGACCCACACCGCCAGGGCATAGGCCATGAAAGCCCCAATGGCAATAAACTGGCCGTTGGCAAAGTTAATAACCCGGCTGGACTTGTAAATCAGCACAAATCCCAGTGCAGCCAGGGCGTATATGCAGCCTACGGCCACACCGGAGATGAGGTTTTGCACAAAGTCGATCACAGACTACGCCTCCTATGCACCTACCAGTTCGGTCTTGCCATTGGCCTCGAGCACCCTTACCTCTACCGAAACTTTTTGCACCGTACCGTCCTGGTACTTGAACTCAGTGTCCACCTGCACCGTGTCGGCATGGCCGTAAAGCGCATCCACAAGGGGTTGATAGCGCTGCATAATGAACTTCCGGCGCACCTTGCCGGTACGGGTCAGCTCGTCGTCGTCGGCATCGAGCAGCTTATAAAGCAGCACAAAGCGTCGGATGCGCAGGTGCTCGGGTAGCCCTGCGTTGACGCTTTGTAGCTCCTTGCGAATGAGCTCGGCCACCTGCGGCTTTTGCGAGAGGTCGATGTAGGTGGTGTAGGCAATCCGGTTGTCCTCGGCCCATTTACCCACAGTCTGGGGATCTACGTTGATGAAAGCGGTAAGGTAGGGCTTCTGGTCGCCAAATACCACCGCTTCTTTGATGTAGGGGCTGAACTTGAGCTTGTTCTCGATAAACTGCGGGCTGAACATCTGCTGGGTGCTGGTGTGCATCACGTCCGATACCCGGTCAATCACCACCAGGTGGCCCTCGGGTGTAAGGTAGCCGGCATCACCGGTGTGCAGCCAGCCATCGGCAAAGGTTTCGGCGGTGGCCTCGGGGTTCTGCCAGTAACCCGCCACCACCGCGTCGGATCTGCACAGAATTTCGCCGCGCTCGCTGATTTTGACCTCGCCCCCCGGAATCGGCACCCCCACCGTATCGGCCCGCACGTCGCCGTCGCGGTGCACAAAGGCAATCCCGATAATCTCGGTCTGGCCGTAGATTTGCTTGAGGTTGACCCCAATGGCGTGGTAAAAGCGGAAGACATCCGGGCCGAGCGCAGCCCCACCGGTGTAGGCCCGGCGCAGCCGCAAAAAGCCGAGCTGGTCGCGCAGGGGTTTGAACATGGCCTGGTCGGCCAGCCAGTAGGCCAGGCGCAGCCCTAAGGGCATGGGTTTACCGCTCATGCGGTAGTCGGCGGCGCGGTAGCCGATTTTGAGCATCTGCTGGTAGACCCAGCGGTTGAAGGCGTAGGTCTCGGAGATACGAACCCAGATCTGGCTCTGGGTGCCTTCCCAGACCCGGGGCGGGCTGAACATCACGTGCGGCCCAATCTCCTTGAGGTCGCTCATGGCGGTCTCTACCGACTCGGGCATGTTGACGGCAAACCCACCGGCCAGCGCCATGCCCACCGACATCATCTGCTCGCCAATCCAGGCGAAGGGCAGGAACGACAGATAGTCGTCGGTAGGCTTCAGGGGGTCAATCTCCTGCAAAGCCACCCCCATGTGCAGCAGGTTGCGGTGCATCAGCATGGCGGCCTTGGGCCTGCCGGTGGTACCGGAGGTGAGGGAGAGGTGGCAGACATCCTCGGGCCGGCCCTGGGCAATGCGTTCCTCCACGGCCTGGGGGTGCTTCTCCAGGTATGCTTCGCCCAGCCGCTCCACCTCTTCGAAGCCAATGATCCAGGGGTCGTCCTGGTAGGCCCGCATCCCCTTGGGGTCTTCGTAGATGACCTTGCGCACGCTGGGAATTTCGCTGCGGATTTCCAGGAGCTTGTCCACTTGCTCCTGGTTCTCGGCCACCACAAAGGCCGCCCCGGTATAGGAGAGCACATAGGCAATCTCGGGGGGCAGCGAAGACTGGTACACGCCCACCGAGATCCCGCCGAGCGACTGGGCGGCAAGTTCGGCATAGAGCCACTCGGGGATGTTGTCGGCAATCACCGCCAGCCGCTCCCCCTTCTCGAAGCCCAGCGCCAAAAGGCCCGCGGCAAAAAGGGTTACGTGCCGGTAGTAGTCGGCAAAGGTGATCTCGTTCCAGATACCAAAGTCCTTCTCGCGGATGGCCACCTGCTTGGGCATCGCCCTGGCCCGCATCTGGAGGACTTGCGGGAGGGTGTATTTTTTGAGCTCGTAGCCAGAAGGCATCATGGGCAACCTCCAGGCAATGGGTAAAGGCGAGAAAAGGGAAAAGGGGAAAGAGAAAAGTAAAGGCTTTTGAAGTCCTTTTTCTCCTTTCTCTTTCGACTTTCCACGCCTCTCGCTTTATGCCACATGATCCACCCCCACATAGGCCTCCTGCACGCGCGGGTTCTGGCTGACCTCCTCGGGCAGGCCCGAGGCAATCACCTGACCAAAATCCAGTACGTAGACCCGCTCGGAAATGTCCATCACCACGCCCAGGTCGTGTTCGATGAGGATGATGGTGGTACCGCGTTCGGCCCGGATGTCCAGGATAAAGCGCACCATATCTTCTTTTTCTTCCAGGGTCATGCCGGCCATGGGCTCGTCCAGCAGCAAGAGCTTGGGCGAGAGGGCCAGGGCCCGGGCCACCTCGACCCGCTTGCGCACCCCGTAGGGCAGGTCGCCCACCAGGGCTTTGCGGTAGGGCTCGAGCTCCATGAAATCTATGATCTCTTCGCAGAAGCGTCGGTTTTCCACACCGACCCGCATGGCCCGGCCATAAATCAGGATGTTGTCCAGCAGGTTGTAGTGACCGAAGGTGTGGCGGGCCATCAGCAGGTTTTCCAGCACCGACATGCCGGTGAATAGCTCGATGTTCTGAAAAGCCCGCGCGATGCCGTACTGGGTCACCTGGTGGGGCGAGGCGTGGGTCAGATCGTGGCCTTCAAAAGTGATTTTACCGGAACTGGGGTGGTAGAAACCCGAGATGCAGTTGAGCAGGCTGGTCTTGCCCGCACCGTTGGGCCCAATCACCGAGACCAGCTCGCCGTTGGCAACCTCGAGGGAGACCTCGCTAAGCGCCCTCACCCCGCCAAAGTTTAGTGATACACGTTCTACCTTAAGCTGCACCAGGCCTCCTGAAACTATGAAACGTCCCTTCAAAGGCTCATACCCTGCATTGCCTACTCGACTAACAAACAAGCGTTTGGTTGGGCTAGAGTATACCGATGGGCCCTATATTATGTCAACGTTTTGTGGCCTTGCATGCAAAAAAACGTTATATTGCAGGCATTGCACAAAATGAAGTTTTTTTGTTATGCGAAGCCCACCCCCTCCGTTAGTCCTGGCCCTGTGTTCCACAGCCTCGAGCCCAGCCAGAAGAGGCTTGGGGCAACCCGGTGCCCCGAGGTCTTTCCCCCGCTTCCCGCATTGGGGCCAATGTGCTACACTTTTAGGGTTGCCTGGCTCGGCCCGGCAGGATTACTTTTCTGGCTCTAACCTGGCCAGTTTTTTGGAGGAAGCGATGAAACGCACTTGGCAACCCAACAAGCGTAAACGGGCCAAAACCCACGGTTTTCGCGCCCGGATGAAGACCGCCGAAGGCCGCAAAGTACTAGCCCGCCGCCGCGCTAAAGGCCGCGTGAAGCTGAGCGTCAGCAGCGAGCCTCAGTTGCGCCGCTAGACCCAGGGCGTTTTCCTGGCTCCCCGATTCTGGGGAGTTTTTTTTCCCTGTGGGCAACGTTAGCCATAAGACCTGGCCACGCATCCATGCCATTCTCTTCCCTCAAAGGTGAAAAAGCCTTCCAGCGCCTTCGTGGGGGGCGCTTGGGGCGTGGAAAGTACCTGATGGTGCGCTGGTTCCCGCTACGACCCAACGCCTTCAATCCGGTGCGGGTGGGCATAGTGGTCTCCAATAAGGTGTCCAAAAAAGCCACCGTGCGTAACAAGATTCGCCGTCGCCTGCGGGAAATTTTGCGAAAAATGCACCTTCCGCCGTGCGAGATGGTGGTGGTGGCCCAGCCCGAGGCGGTGGGCGCGTCCTACTGGGATTTACTAAAGGATCTAACCCATGCCCTAAAAAAGAGCGGGCTGGTACAATGACACAGGTTGGTTTGCTCTATTGTGGAAACCCGGAGCGTCGGTCTGAGATGTTGAACCAGTTTCTAAAGGGCAGCGTGCGCTTTTATCGGCGCTTTATATCTCCATTGAAGCCGCCCACCTGCCGCTTCTACCCAACCTGCAGCCACTATGCGCTGGAAGCGCTGGAGCGCCACGGGCCTGTTTGGGGTCTGTACCTGAGCCTCAAGCGTATTCTTAAGTGCCACCCCCTGCACCCGGGGGGGCTGGATTATGTACCTGAGGAAAGGCCTCGAGTCCGCTGGAATCCCCTGGACTCGCTGAAGTAAAAGGAGCAACTGGATGAAACGCTGGTTCTGGATAAGTTTGGCTTTGATTGCCCTGGCCCCCGCCTTCGCCCTTACCCCCGAGTGGCGCGAGGTAGACGTCAACAAAGACGGCAAGCCCGAAAAAGTGGTCGTCACCAACCTGGCCGACATCGCCTTCAATGAACAGGGTCAGATTGCGGGTTGGTACATCAAAACTGTGCGCGCCACCGACTTCAAGGGCAACTACGACCGTGCTCCAAACCTGGTTCACTCGAGCCAGACCCTGCCCGGAACCCTCGAGGGCTTCACCCCAAGCAGCCGCGAGTTTATCCGCCGGGAACCAGGCAACCCCGATGCCGACTTCATCGCCCGCTTTAGCGACGGCAGCACCACCCTTACCTACACCATCCACCCCCGCTTCCTGACCATAGACGTGGATGTGCAAAGCCCCACCCCCCGCAAGCTGGTCTGGGCCGGCATTGGCGGAACCGATACCCCCATCACCAAGTGGCTGGGGCAGGGCAACAAAGAACCCCTTAACGCAGGGCAGGGCCCGGCGGTGTACGTGGGCTGGCAAACCCAAAAGAGCGCGGGTTTTGCTATGTTTATCCGCCCCCAAACCCCCACCCCCATGGCCCTGACCCAGCTTAACGGAACCGGGATTGCCACCATAGAAGTGCCAGCCGGCAGCTTTAACCTGAAGGTTTATGGCGGCGCCAACGAGCTGGTGCGCCTCAACGTGGAAAACTTCTACGAGCTGCCGGGGGTTTTCCAGCCCAACATCTGGGGCCAGATCTCGCTGGGCCTGCTGTGGCTACTGGAGGAGGCCCACAAACTGGCGGGGGGTAGCTGGGTGCTGGCCATCGTGCTGGTCACCCTCTTGATTCGGCTTTTGATGTGGCCCCTCATGCATCAGCAGTACAAGAGCATGGGCGAAATGCAGAAAATTCAGCCGCTCATCAAGAAAATTCAGGAAAAGTACAAAGACAACAAGGAAAAGCAGCAAGAAGAGATGATGAAGCTTTACCAGGAGCATAAGATTAACCCCCTGGGCGGCTGCTTCCCCCTGCTGCTGCAGATGCCTATTTTTTTCCTGATGTACAAAATTATGGTGAGCTACGAGTTCGGCCAGGGCTTTTTGTGGATCAGAGACCTTGCGCTACCCGACCCCCTGTACATCCTGCCCTTCTTTTACATCCTTGTGCTGCTGGCCTCCACCTGGCTCTCGGCAGCCGGCAACAAGGACGCCCTGCGGCAGGGCATTTTGATCAACCTGGTGTTTGCTTTCCTTCTGTTCAGCTTTCCCGCCGGCGTAACCCTATACTGGATCCTTCAAACCGTGATCGGTGTGGGCCAGCAGTGGCTCATCAACAAGCAACTGGGTCTGCCCCTGCACCCGGCCAAAAGCTAGCGGCCAGGCCTGGCCCTGCTCATATGAACCCCACCTGAAGCCTTTCTGTTTGGGGCAGGTCAAAACTGACCGGCGCAGCTTCAGGTGGGGCCCCAGCCAAAAGAGCAAAACAAGGACATTTCTTATCAGCTTGTCAAACCCTGGGGGTTGGGCGAGATGCGCCAGGGGCCGGGCGGGCTGGGATTTTTTCCCGCCCCCCCGGTTGGCTACGGTGCTTTTTACGTATGCCTGGTAAGCTATAATCGGACGATTAGCTATGGATGACAAAAAGCGTGGACTCGATGATCTGTTATCCGACCTGGGGATTGGGGAAAACGAAAGCGCCCCCGAGGTCGTACTGAAGGAGGAAGAGGCCGCCCCACTCGTGACCCAGCCCAACCAGGCACAAGACCCCAAAAGCGTGCTCGAGCACTTCATGGTAGGTCTCCTGTTGCGGCTCGACCCGGCCTACGCGGTGGATATTGTCCAGGAAGGCGACCTCTTTCGGGTCGAGATCCTGGGGGGCGACTCGGGGCGGGTGATTGGGCGCGAGGGCAAAACCCTGCAAAGCCTCGAGTTCATCGCCAATGTGGCTATGGCCAAGCACTTTGGCCCGGCTTACCGGGTGGTGCTGGATGCTGCCGGTTACCGTCGCCGCAACGAGGAGCGCATTCGACGGATGGCCTCCGACGCGGTGTTGCAGGTGGAGGTGAGCGGTCAGCCCATCGAACTGCCGCCCATGCGCCCCAGCGAACGGCGCCTGATTCACGTGATGCTCAAACAACACCCCAAAGTAACCACCACCTCGGTGGGTGAAGGGGAAGAACGCCATGTGGTGGTCTTACCACGGGAGGCCAGCGCACCAGAAAATGACCCCCAGACCTAAGCGCTTTTTAGAGCTTTTGCAGGCTTTGCAACAGGAGCTGCTGGCTGCCGGGAAGCCCGCCGTCGAGTCAGGCTGGCTTGTGGCCCACGCAGCCCAGCTAAGCGACCATGCGCTGGCCTTACGGCTTACAGAATCCGTGCCACCGGACGTAGAAGAAGCCGCCTGGGCCATGTTGCACCTGCGGCTTTCGGGCTATCCCTTGCAACTGCTGGTGGGCGAAGCCGAGTTTTATGGGCTCAAGCTCAGGGTAGAGCGCGGGGTTTTGATTCCCCGGCCCGAGACCGAAGGGCTGGTCGAACACGCCCTGGCCCACCTGCCGCTGGGCAAACCGGCCCGTGTGCTGGATGTTGGCACCGGCAGCGGGGCCATCGCGCTGGCCCTCAAGGCCATGCGGCCCCAGGCCACCGTCTG
>OGCI01002967.1_pt1 | contig 10133 bp, 8 predicted proteins | sample 1570021 | NCBI WGS metagenome assembly OGCI01 (sample SAMN06264664, study PRJEB24512) | hot springs metagenome | isolation source: Hot spring water | place: South Africa: Tshipise | collected 2015-06-21
GAAGGAGATTGCTTCGTCGCTGCGCTCCTCGCAATGACCGGAGGGTGTCCTCACAGGTCCTCGGACTTAAGCGGCTCCTCGCAGTCGATGCCGGCGCCTGACTCGCGCTTCATCGGCGGCTGTGACGCCCCGGGCTGCGTCCACAACCTGTTGTCGCGAGCAAAGGATAGAGCATCGGGGTAGGAATCGTTGCCACCCGTATCGCAGAACAGACCCAGACACAGCGCCCTCTCGCGCAGTGTGCCCGGCGCACCGATACTGCTTCGTCCCAGCGTGATGGAGGGAGCCACCTCGTAACGGTCATCGCCAGCCGCATCCCAGAAGATGCCAATGCCGTTCGCGTTGCCGCCCCCCAGACTGAGGTTCGGAGCGCGATAGCCATCATTCCCTGCCAGATCGATCAGCCAGCCCAGCGAGAAATCATGCCCTGCCCCCTGCGCCATATTCATTGTCGCCACGTAGCGGTCGTCGCCCCCTGCATCCTCCAGCACGCCCACCGCGAAATGCGCCGACGCCCCCTGCACATACCACACGCCTTCGTATTCATCATTGCCGCCGCCGTCCAACAACATGCCCAGCCCGTACCAGTAACCTACTCCCTGCCCGAACACACCACACGTGTAGCGGTCGTTGCCAGCACCATCCACGAGTACACCGATGCCCCCTGCCAGCGAGTGCCCGTCGGTATAGTCGGCGCGCCTGCCGTTGCCCGCTCCCTGCGCCATGCTCACATTATGCTGGTCGGTCTGCGGCGAGGGAAAGTCCAGAACGGTGTCCTCGGCAAGATAGATGTCATTCCCGCTGACGTCCACCAGCTGCCCGTAGCCTTTGGTGCCACCGTAGCCCTGCGCCAGGCTGAAACAGTGGTAGCTGTCATCGCCACCGCGGTCCACCAGCAGACCGATGCCCCAGTCCGCACTGCCCTGCCCGCTGGTGTAGCACTCATAGTGGTCGTTGCCTGCGCCATCAATCAGTGCCCCCACTCCGTATGCACCTGCCCCCTGCGTGAGGCTGAGAGCGCGATACTGGTCGCTGCCCTCGAGGTCCACCACGAAAGCGTATCCCAGCACTGCTCCACCGATGCAGGGTACTGCCTTCCTCCTCCTGCGGTCGGAAAAGTCGCGCACTGCCTGAGAGGCAAGCGATGCTTCCTGCAGGTAGCGGTCATCGCCTCTCAGGTCGATCAGCACGGTGATGCAGTGCTCTGCAGAGGTGTTACCGCCCAGCCCCAGATAGGTATCGTTGCCGCCTGTGTCCACGATGAGCAGATACCCGTTTCGCGACCAGGTGTCGGGGCGGCTGTCGTGCAGGGCGACGATTCCCCATGGAGTAGGGATGTCCACGCGGAAGCGGTTGCGCTCCGGCAATTTCGCCAGCTCTGCCGCCACACGCTCGGTGACCAGCATCAGGTCGTGTGCGCCTGCGAACAGCGCTTTCAGGTTCACTGCCCGCATCAGGCGCCAGTAGGTGGCGTTGAAGATACTCTGCATGTCGTCGCCGGTGGCAGGAGGCTGACACAGCATGTCGTATACCGCCTCGGCATTACCCGCCTCGAAAGCTTCACGGAACGCCAGATCGCGCCAGCGCCGCGCCTCCACCATGGTGAGTAGCAAGAGGGCGACGGGCTTCTGCACCTCGATCGGCACGGAGTCTATCTCCTTCAGCCACAGCGCACCGGAAGGCAAAGGCTGGTTTGCCGCACGATACACCGCCTCCACCGCCCGCCTCAGCGGCTGCGCAAGACCCTCCACTCGACGGCTGATCGGGTCGGTCGGGTCGCTGATGAGCGTGCGGCGTGTTCCTTCGGACAGGCGCAGGCTGGCAGTGGAGATCAGATTTGCCACCTTCGCCGCGTCCTGCAGGCTGCTTGTGCGCAACACACCCGCCGTGAAAGGCACGCGCCACGGGTCGAGATGCACGGAATCGAAGAAGGGTAGTCGGAATTCGCCGCCGCCGTACAGCTGCAGGTCGATGGGGTTGAAGCGCGCGGCATCTCGGGTGAGCCCCACCTGCGCCAGGGCGCGGTCGAAGGCGTTGCCCTGTGACCATGCTGGCAGGAAGAGACAAAAGATGCAGAGTAATGATGGAATGGTAAAACGCATGGCTCCCCCTGATGATAGATGTCTGTACTTCTCCTTCTGGGAGATTGAGGACATGTCCTGCCAGAAGATTGTGGTACGCAAGGCGCGCCAAGAGGATGCTCCGGTACTGGCGCACCTGTACGTGGAGGCGTTCGGCTCCAAAATCCGCTGGGCGTTCGGCAGTTCCGAGCAGGCGATGTCCACAATGGTTGCGCAGCTGCTGGAAGCCGACCAGATGCGCCTGAGTGAAACGCTCGTGGCGGAGGTCGATGGGCAGGTGGCGGGCATGGCGGTACTTCGACGCGACCAGACCCATCGCCACAGCCTGCGGGCGGTATGGCAGCTGGCACGCCGGCACGTGAGGGGCTGGAGGGTGTTGACCGTTACCTTCATCATGAGCGCACTGTGCAGTAACTTTTGCACCGCCACTCGCGCCTACCTCGAGACGCTCGCCGTCGATTCGCGTTTCCGTGGGCACGGTATCGGCACGCTGTTGCTTGAACAGTGCTTCGAAGAGGCACGGCAGGCAGGCAAGCGCGACATATCCCTGCACGTGGTGGATACCAACCCGCGGGCGAAGCAGCTCTACGAGCGAATGGGCTTTCGCACCCTGCGCGTGGAACGGTTCGGTTGGTTTGTGTCGCGCTGGATGGGCTTCAATACGCAGGAGTTCATGGTGCGTCCGCTGTAGTCAGGCGCGCGGATGGTGCTTTCGATACACCTGACGCAGGTGGTCGATGCTGACGCGCGTGTAGATTTGGGTGGTGTTGATGCTGGCATGTCCGAGCATCTCCTGCACCGCACGGAGGTCCGCTCCTCCCTGCAAGAGGTGCACTGCAAACGAGTGGCGCAGGGTGTGGGGACTGACACTGCGCCCGATGCCCGCCTGTTGCGCGTAATGCTTGAGGCGAAGCCAGAAGTGTGTTCGCGAGACAGGTGTGCCGCGCTCGCTGAGGAAAAGGTAGTCCTCACTGCGCTTGCCCCGCAGTCTGGGACGGGCAGCGTGCAAATACTCCGCCAGAGCCGTCCGGGCGCTATCACCGAAAGGCACCCATCGTTCTTTCGCCCGCTTGCCGAATACCCGCACGAAGCCGTCCTGCAGGTCCACGTCCTGCAGACGCAGCCCCACCAGCTCGGATACGCGCAACCCCGCCGCATACGCCAGCTCCAGCATGGCGCGGTCGCGCAGTCCAAGAGGCGTGCGCGGGTCGGGTTGCTTCAGCAGTTGTGCCACTTCTCCCTGCGACAGGGCGTGAGGCAGTTTGCGGGGCAGGCGGAAGGTGGACACGGCGGGCGAGGTCTCATCAGACAACACCCCCTCCGCACGCAGGAAGCGGGCAAAAGCACGCGCCGCACACAGCTTGCGCTCGATGCTGACCTCTGCCAGACCACGTTGCCGGAGATACTGGGCAAAAGCCAGCAAACCGTTTTCACCCAACGCCTCGGGGAGGGGGTAGCCGCGCTTCTGCGCGAACTCTGCCAGCTGGTGCAGGTCGCGTGAGTAGGCGTCCTGCGTGTGGGCAGACGCACCCCGCTCCACACGCAGGTGGTGAAGAAACTGGGCAATGCGCTCTTTCATTTGGGGGCGGGCGTGCCGACGCGCGGCACCGGGTTTCGGATAATGCCCAGCGCCCAGCGAATGCCTCCCAGAATGTGCTGTTTATACCACTGACTTTCGATCACGTCCCCGCGGTGACCCAGCCCGGTGTAGAACACGCGTCCCTTGCCATACGGTTTGCACCAGATAAGCAGGTAATCGCCGGGCTGACCAGCCTGCGGATGCCCGTCGTTCGGGTGTCGATCCATCGAGCCCAGTACGTGCAGTTTGGCGCGATCGTTGTTTTTGAACTCGTAAATCTCATCGAACACCCGGAATCGTGGGGCAAGGTGCGCCATCGCTGGGTGTTTGGCATCCTCGACAATGACCTCCACCTCGCACTGCGCACCATGTGTGAGGAACTGACCACCGAGCATCTCGATGAACGCAGGCTCATCGTGGTAGGTGTCTGCCGCCGCATGGATACCGATGACCGCCTTGCCCGACTTCACCCACTCCAGAAAGGCTGGCAGGTCTGGAATGCCGATGTTGCCGGTGGTATTGGAGAACACTACGCCGTCGTATCGTTGCAGCGCCTCTGGCGACATCATGTTCTTGACGTCCTCGGCGGTGCGGCAGTGCTCCACCGTGAACTGCCCCGACTGCTCCGCGAGCTCTGCAATCACCTTCTCGAAAGCGCGGATCGCCTCCTCATGCCGAAAGCCCGCCGTGTGTGACACCACCAGCAGGCGCTTCTTGGCGCGCGACGCACCGGACGTGCCCTGAGCATCTGCCGTCACGCTGAAAAGCACCGCCATGCTGAACATCATCAACACCACCCCTAATCTATTCATGTCTCTACCTCCTCTGTACAGGTATCCGCAGTTACCGCGCTTAGCTTCGGTTTTCACTTCGCGAGTCCTGCCGAATGCACGGCGTCCGCTCCGCAACTCCTGACGAACATAGAGCCGTGCACGTTTCACTCCTTTGGTCCACTCGTTGAACTCGCACGCAGGAAGCCATTCTACAGAAACCCGTACTTTTACTTGCTAGCAAGGCTAACAGCAAAATGTATACTGAAACCATTCTGATTCACCGTTTCCTGTGAAAGGAGGTTCCAAACATGAAACGCATCACGCTGATGCTGACGCTGATGGTGTTGCCGCTGGTGCTGGCTATTAACGCAAACGCACAGGTTCGCGTGTACGACACCATCTACAACGCCGCCGGCACAGACTTCCAGCTGACAGAGCTGACATTCACAGGCTCCGTTCCGCGTTATCGCATGGCAGATGGGCTTGGGGTGAGCCTCGCCATACCGCACTTCCTGACGCGGCTGGACTTCGTGCTGATCATTGCCACGGCGGGCACCTACAGCAACGTCACCGCAGATGTGGAGGTGTACAACGCCTGGGATCCGGGTGCACCAACTGGTTCCGTCTTCAGCGACCTGGCACGAGCATTCACCGTGAACCTCGGAACCTTTAGCCCGACCGGTGCCACAGCTTACATTATCACTGCACCGGTACCGTCCGGCGTCGTCCTGAGCACCAATCCACAAAAGGGCGTGGTGGTCACGCTCAAGAACAACGGCGTGCTGGACAACGTGCTCACCCTCGGCGTGGTGAACCGCCTGCCCAATCCGGGTGGCGAAGTCGTCGCCGACCTCTGGTATCGCGATGCCAACAACAACGGCATTATCGAAGCCGCGGACGGTCGTACCTTTGGCGCGCCGCGCACGGCGGACAACATTGCGTTCACGCTGTGGGCACAGCCCGTTCCCGAGCCGACAACGCTTCTGGCGCTGAGCGCAGGGGTAGCAGGGCTGGCGCTTCGTCGTCGCAAGCGCTGAGGGCAACTTCACTGTAAAGACGGGAGCTCATCACTGCTCCCGTCTTTTTCATGCCCATTGTCGTGCGCGCTCCACAGCCCTCTTCCAGCCGGCATACAGTGTCTCGCGCTGGTCGTCAGAGATCTGCGGTTCAAACGTGCTGGCAACTTTCCATTGTGAAGCAATCTCGTCGGTTCCACGCCACAACCCAACCGCCAGTCCCGCCAGGTATGCTGCCCCGAGTGCAGTGGTTTCGGTTACCGCGGGACGCTGAACCGGGATACCCAGAATGTCTGCCTGCATTTGCAGGAGGGCATCGTTGGCGGTCATACCGCCGTCCACCCGCAGGTCGGTAAGAGGCGCCTGAATATCGCTTTGCATGGCTTCGATCACATCGCGCGTCTGGTAGCAGGTGGCTTCCAGCGCTGCGCGCACCAGATGCGCCCGGGTCGCGCCGCGGGTCAGCCCCACAATAGCGCCGCGTGCACCGCTGTCCCAGTAGGGCGCCCCCAGCCCCACAAATGCCGGCACGAAGTAGACGCCGTTGCTGTCGGGCACAGAACGCACCAGCGCCTCCGTCTCCTGAGCGGAGCGAATGATGCCCAGCTCATCGCGCAACCACTGCACCGCTGCTCCTGTCACGAAGATACTGCCCTCCAGCGCGTAGCTGGTATGCCCGTCCACCTGCCAGCCAACCGTGCCGAGCAAGCCGTATCGCGACAGATGTGCCCGTCCTCCCGTGTTCATCAACAGAAACGAGCCGGTGCCATAGGTGTTCTTCACCATGCCAGCGTGGAAACAGGCTTGCCCGAAGGTTGCTGCCTGCTGGTCACCGGCAACACCTCCGACGGGCAGCGAGACACCAAACAGGTGCATTTGCGTTTCACCGAAGAGGCTGCTGCTGGGCAGTACCTGTGGAAGAACTTCGCACGGGATGGTAAAAAGGCTCAGCAGGTCAGGGTCCCAGTCCAGTGTGTGGATGTTGAACAGCAGGGTGCGCGAGGCGTTGGAGACATCCGTAGCGTGAACCGCACCTCCTGTCAGGCGCCACAGCAGGAACGTATCCACCGTCCCGAAGGCGAGTTCTCCTCTTTGGGCGCTCGCTCGCGCGCCGGGCACATGGTCCAGCAGCCAGCGCAGTTTGGTCGCTGAAAAGTACGGGTCCAGCACGAGCCCGGTCTTCTGGCGGATAAGGGGTTCCAGCCCCTCGGCGCGGAGCTGCTCGCACAGAGGCGCGGTACGCCTGTCCTGCCACACGATGGCGTTGGCAATGGGTCTTCCCGTCGTTCGCTCCCAGAGCAACACAGTCTCGCGCTGGTTTGTGATGCCCACACCCGCCAGATCCGACGCCGATACACCTGCCTGCGCCAGTACGCGATGCGCTGTGCCCAGCTGGGTGCCCCAGATAATCTCCGGGTCGTGCTCTACCCAGCCGGGCTGAGGGTAGATTTGCGGATGCTCCTCTTGCACCATGCCCAGCAGGTTGCCCTCTGCATCGAACAGGATGGCACGGGAGCTGGTTGTGCCCTGATCCAGAGCCAGTATCAGCGACGACATTGGTCGACCCCCACCAGAGTTCAGTCACGGGGCATCGTCACGGCTACCGCCACGTTTTGCAGATACCTATCGGCGACCCTCAGCACGTCCTCGCGTTTTACTGCTTCGATTCGGTCGGCAAACTGCCGGTCAAAGGTATATCCCAGCCCCATCGCCTCGTACCAGCCCAGAAAGTAGGCGCGGTCTCGCACACGCTGATGACGCAGGGCGTAGGTGCCGATAATCAGCTTCTTCGCCCGTTCGATCTCCTGCACGTCAGGCGGGCTGGTGCGAACCGATTGCATCTGCTGAACCAGCGCCTTCTGCACGTCATCCACGATCAGCACGGGTATGCCAGAGGCGTTGATGCGATAAGGGGCAATCTCCACGAATCCCAGCAGGCAACTGCCTCCCATCAACGGCGGATAGAACGAGCCGATCTCATAACCGATACCCGAAGCATCGCGCAGGCTGGTAAAGATGCGCGAGCTCTTGCCTCTGCCCAGAAGGGCATCCAGCACCACCAGCGCAGGATACTCTGCGGAGGCGATGCCGGGTACAGCATAACCCGCCATGATGTAGGCGGTGTTGCCCGGCTGTTCACGCACTCTGCTGACCGACTCCCGAAGGGGCGATATCGCGAGGTTAGGACGACGCATGGCACTGCGCGCCTCCCAGCTGCCGAACAGGGTGGTGAGCTTCTCGAGCACGCGCTCAGCCGGCACGTTACCCACCACCACAATCACCAGGTTATCGGGCGTGTAGAAACGGCGATGAAACTCCTGCAGATCCTCGGCGGTGGCGCGCTCGATGGCTCGCGGGTCTCCTGCAAACGGATAGGCGTAGGGGTGGTTCGGCGGATAGAGCATGGTGCGCAGGGTCATGAAGGTGGTGCGAAACTTCACCGCGCGCTCTGCCTGTGCCTCTGCCAGTGCCTCTCGCTTCGCCCGTTCCACCACTTCCGGCTCGAACTGTGCGTTCTTGATACCTTCCGCCAGCAGCCACGCGGCATCGTCAAACGCTTCCGCCACCGTGCTGATAGAGATTTGCGTGTAGTCGGGTTGCCAGAAGGCGCGTATCTGCCCGCCGACACGCTCGATCTCCTGCGACAGGGTCTGCATGGTCTCGTTGGCGGTGCTCCCGAACAGCGCGCGCGACACCAGCAAGCCGATTCCTCGCTTGTCTTCCGGTTCCGCCCACACACCCACCTTCAGGAACGCCTCGAGCGCCACCACCCGCGCCGACGGCTCGTACGACACCACAATCACCATGCCGTTGCTCAAAATGCGCTTCACCGGCTCGGCAGAGGCTGGCGGAAAACCGCACAGCACCATCAGCCACAGTGCCGCCGTGAGCGCCCGCTGACTCACTCTTTGCATTCTACAGAAAGCCCTCGTGTGTGTTATACGCGAGAATGAATGATTCAGCCAAAGGGTCGAGCCTCACTCTCCTACCAGCGTTACCACTGCCCGTCGTTCGGGGTTCAGGTACCTCGACACCACCCGGCGGATGTCTTCCGGCTTCACCGCCAGCAGGTTCTTCTCGTATTCCAACGCGAACTGGTAGGTATCGATCATCTCATAAAAGCCCAGCGTGCTCGCCTGCCCCTCGGTGGTCTCCAGGCTGAACAGGTAGGTGCCCAGAATCTCTCGCCTGGCACGAGCCAGCTCCGCCTCGGTGACCTGCGTTTGCGCCAGCTGCTGTAACGCGCCCACCACCATCGCCTCCACCTTTGCCGGATCGCCTTTCTCTGGCAGCTCCACCACGATGCTGAAGATGCCGGGATAGCGCTGGGTGAGGAACTCGGTGGTAACCCGCCTGGCGAAGCCCTGCCCCACCAGCAGTCGGGTCAGCAGTCCCTCGCGCTGACCCAGCACCGCCAGAAGGATGTCGCAGGCGCAGACGTCCGCCACCTCCTTCACCGAGGGCGCGATGAAGCCGATGCCCAGCACGGGAAACGCCCGGCGCACCCTGAACTCGGCACGGCGAGGCGAATCGGGAGGCGCCTCCAGCGGCGGATCGGGGTCTGTTATCTGACGCTTCTGCCATTTTCCGAACAGTCTTTCTGCCGCGGCGAACGCCTCTGCTTCGGTAACATCGCCCACAATCACCAGCGAGGCGTTGTTGGGCACATAGTATTTGCGATAGAAGTCCAAAACCTGCTCGCGCTGTACCCGCAGGATTGCCTCGCGAGTCGCAGCAACCGGCAGGCGATAGGGATGTTTCTCAAAGAGCAGTTCCGCCAGCCGCTGGTTGGCATCGCGGATAGGGTCATCGGCTGCACGTGCCAGCTCGTCCAGAATAATCAGCTGCTCGCGGTCCACGTCGTCGGGACGCAGGGCGCTGTTCTGCACCGCGTCGGCGATGACCTCCAGCGCATTCTGCCAGTATCGGCTGGCAACGGTGGTATACAGATGCATCCAGTCGCGCGAGGTGGTGGCGTTAAGCGTAGCGCCCAGTTCCTCGATATCGCGATCCACCTCACCTCTGCCTCGCTTCTGTGTGCCTCGGAACAGCAGGTGCTCCATGAAGTGCGCCACACCATTGGTTTCCGGCGTTTCGCGGGCGGAACCCGCACGTACCCACAGGTCGATGGTGACAAGCGGCGCCTCGTGTGCCTCGCGCACAAGTACGCGCAAGCCATTGGGCAAGGTTCTAAGCTTGATGGACTCGGCAGGGAGAGTGCCCGCAGATGCAACACTCCACAGGCTCGCCAGCACGGTGCACAGAAGGATGATCCGGTTGGTTAACATGAGACCTCAACACCACGACGTTTCGACCGCCACGCCCATCGAGGCAGGCAGTGCCATTATACCTGGATATTCCGCAAGGCGTTGAAGATTACCTGTTGCCAATGCGCTGCAGGTAGCGAAGGGGATTGCTTCGTCGCTTCGCTCCTCGCAAGGACACGAAAGGAAATGTGTCATTGCGAGCCTGCCCCCAAGGCAGGCGAAGCAATCTCCTGCGGTTTGCGGCAAGTGAAGGGGATTGCTTCGTCGCTGCGCTCCTCGCAATGACACGGGAGGCGACGGGCGATTGCTTCGTCGCTGCGCTCCTCGCAATGACACGGGAGGAAATGTGTCATTGCGAGCCTGCCCCCAAGGCAGGCGAAGACATCTCCTGCGGTTTGCGGCAAGTGAAGGGGATT
>OGCI01002968.1_pt1 | contig 10133 bp, 14 predicted proteins | sample 1570021 | NCBI WGS metagenome assembly OGCI01 (sample SAMN06264664, study PRJEB24512) | hot springs metagenome | isolation source: Hot spring water | place: South Africa: Tshipise | collected 2015-06-21
TGGCGCACGGCCACGCGATGATCTTCGGCTTCGTCGGTTTCTTCATCATGGGCTTTGCCTGTCAAGCCTTTCCGCGACTCAAACGCACACGCTTGTGGCGTCCACGCTTGGCGTTCTCGTGTTTGCCGCTCATGGCCGTCGGGATCAGCTTGCAAGCGTTGGCGCACGCGCTGGCCCCGCGCCCGCCGTATCTGGCGCTCGGACTTGCCGCAGCGTTGATGCAACTGTGCGCCGTGGCCGTCTTCGCCGTGGTCATCTGGCGGACCTTGGCGAGCGCCCCGCAACGCGAACCGTTCGATCGCTTCGTTCGCGCCGCGCTCGTCTGGTGGGCGCTCGCCGCGCTTGCCAACCCGCTCGTCTTCTGGTTGTTCGAAAGCGCCCCGACGCGCGCCGAGTTCGTCCGCCGCGTCGCCGCGTTCGATCTTCCCTACCGTGAGATCGAAATATACGGCCTCATCGTGATGATGATCCTCGGCGTCTCCATGCGCTTCCTGCCGCACGCCTATGGCTTGCGCATCCCGGCGGCCGGTTGGCGCCGGTTCGTCTTCTGGACCGCCAACGGGGCCATCGCCTGTGGGGCAGGCGGCTTCATCGCCGGCATGTGGCGCAACGATCTGCGACTTGCCGCGCTCGCGCAAACGGCGCTCGCCCTCGCCTTTTTCATCATCGCCGTGTTCACGCCGCGGCAGTACGGACTCTTCAGGCAAACGCCCGAACATGATCGCGGCTTGAAGTTCATCCGCGCGGCGCACGTTTGGTTCATCATCGCGACGGCGATGTTTCTCCTGCTGCCGTTCTACTGCCTGTTGATCTACCAGCCGCTGACGGGCGCCGACATCCCCTTTTCACACGCCTATCTTGGCGCCTACAGACACGCATTGACGGTAGGTTTCATCACCTCAATGATCGTCGGCGTTTCGAGCAAGGTCGTTCCAACGCTGTCGGGCGTGGATTTGAGGCGAGCCGCCGCTCTCTGGCCCACCTTTGCGCTGCTGAACTTGGGCTGCGCCATGCGCGTGGCGACGCAGATCGGCACCGACTACTCGCCAGCGTTCTATCCGGTGATGGGGATGTCCGGTTTCATTGAACTTGCGGCGCTCGCGCTGTGGAGCGCGGAATTGGTGCGCAACATGCGCGTCGGCAAGCGGCTCGAACGTGAAGCGCTTGCCAGCGGGCCGCGCAGGACGGTTGTTCCGATGCCTGCCACCAAGATCGCTGATCTTTTGCAGAACCATCCGCAAACGCTCGACGTCTTCCTGCGACACGGGTTCACGCCGCTCGCCAATCCTGTGTTGCGGCGAACCATGGCGCGTGTCACCTCGCTTGAACAGGCGTGCCGCCGCGAAGGCGTCGATCTGGCATTGCTACTCGATGATCTACGCCGCGCGATCGAGCGAGAGAAAGAGGCGGCAGAAGGGCAGTCAGAGAGAGCGTCAACGGCCCGATGAATCGAAGGATCTTGATGGGTCTTGAGGGCGTCGCGCTCTGGTGACACAAATTCGCTGATGAAAAAGGGCTTGACATGGGGGGGATCTGTTAACTTCTCGTCAGAGGTTTAAATCCTCATCCAACCACAGGAGGTGAACAATGCTTAAGCTTTTGACCTCACTGCTGCTGGGAATAGTTCTGGCTGCGGCGACTGTTTTCGCTTGTCACGACATGATCAGGGTGAGCGATGGGCAATCGCTGCAAATGGCGCGCTCCTGATTCACCTCAGCACTGGCTTGGTGAAGACAGTCTTTCCCTCACCACCTTCACGCGGCGCGGGGTATCCCCGGCCTGCGGCTGTGAGGCAGTTGACCTCGCAAACAGTTTTCAAGAGTGACTGAGCAAAAGGCGGCGTCGAATCGTTCAGCTATTTCGCGACTGCAATATGTGGAGATCGCATAGTTTGACGGATTCGGTCTGGATTTCGACGCTTTCTTCGGCGAGGCGTTGAAATATCTGATTCATCTGGCGGATCTCCCAGACGATGAGATCCGTCATCAGAAGTTCTTCGGCGCGCTTGATCTCCGCTTCGAGTTCGGCGGCGCTTTGCGGCGGCATCGGAAGACCACTTTTTTCAAGACTATGTGGATATTACCAGGCAAAAAGCACGGCCCGTCAGCACGGGCGTTTTTCCCCCGTAATTCTCCGTTTTTTTCGGGAGCAAGTTTTATGCCGGAGCCTTCGTTTGAAAAAGGGGCGCTAGCTTGTGAGGCAACCTTTAAAGCTGACTGGGTGGTTTTGCTGGATGGGGAGCGTCTCTTGGTGCCACATTTTGCGGCCGATGGCGATGGTGGCGGCGGGTTAGTTGGGCGGGGAGGCGATCACAGGCAGAGTTCCGGGCGAAGCCCGCGTTTGGTGAGAGGGCTTGATGAGTCGACGGCGATCTCTCTGACAGTTATCTATTGTATATGTGGGTTCCAGACACGCGATGGGAACCAAGTTGGGTTATCGAGGCGCGTGTGGGAGAGGTGGTGGAGAATGCACGTTCGGTTGTCTTGGAAGCGCCTTCAAGCGCGCTTTGGCGGGAAAGCGCGCGCCGCCGAGCAGATAAAGTTGCCGCTCTTTATTTTATTTCGGGCGATCACTTTGACTCGGGCGTTTGGCTTGAACGCCGCCAACCAGTCGAACCACGACTGCGGATCGTCGGTGTCGACATAAACGCAGTCGAGTTGGGCGAGCGAGAGTTGTCTTAGTACCTCTTCTTCGAGGAGGAGGCTTGTTTGTTCCGGGACGGCGGCCACGGCCCCTTTGGGAAAGAGCGCGCGGCACAGAGCGAGCGCGGCGATCCATTTGGCGAGCAAGTGGTTTGCCGCGAAACACCATCCTTGAGCGGCTGTTTAGCGCGGGCGCACCTCCTTTCTTCGATCGAGGATATGGAAGTCCATGGGCGCGATCTTCAATGCAATTTGTCGTTGATTTGAATATCGATCTCTTCTTCGTGAAGATCCTGTGAGTTCTCCCGAAGGTTTTGTTGGGCGTTGGGGATTTCCTGGTGCAGGTCGATTGAATCTTCGGTCTTGACTAGTTCGGATTGCGCGTTGCGATGCATATCGATCGTCTGGCGGTAAGTTTCGATGGCTTGGTGTTGCAACTCTTCGGGTAAGCTTCTGAACCACTCATCGAACCTCATCTTGTAGATGTTATCGTGGCCGAGCAGGGCATCATCGATCCCCTTTCCGTGGTCCCAGCCGAGGATCACAGGTTCGAGCGCGGCGAGCGCGAGCAGCGAGATCAAGCGCGCCAGTTGAGTGACGACCATTTTGTTCTCCTTGGCGTCGGCGTCGAAGGCGACGTAGACCGGAGCACCGGATTCTTTGTAGAATTCGACGGCCGCGCCGACCAGTTCTCGGTGCGAGGAATCGACGCCGCTGTTGGCGATGGCGCGCAGTCGTCCCTGACTGATGGCGGTGACGGTGTCGGCCTTGAGCGGCCATTCGGTGATTAACAGAGTGGTTTCTTTGTACACCTGTGTGTACCCGAGTTGCTCGGCGAGGAAGTCGGTGTAGTGAATGGGGGCGCGTTTGAGGCGCGTCCCTTCCGGGTAGTTGGCGCTGGAGAGGAAGAAATATTTCGGCAGGTCCGGGTGTTGTTCGCGTTCCTGTTTGTTCGTGCGGATCTGTAGCGCCCTGATCTCTCCCTGTGGGGAGCGGAACGGGATGAGCAGCCGCGCGCCGCGCCACTCCTGTGGCGGTCCGATCATCCACTTTTGCTGTTTCTGATCGAACCAGAATCCGGGCACGCCAGCGACCATGCGGGCCGGATCGCGTTGCGGGAAGTGGGCTTGCATGGCCGCACAGACCATTTCGACCAGTTCGATCCGTTTGTCCGGGTTACCGGGCAACGCGCCGTAAAACTCGCTCAACTCGCCGAGTCGCCGAGCGGCCAGCCCGTCATCGGCGGCGATCAGTTCGGGATGGTTTTTAGCCGGGGAGAGGCGCACGAGCTGCGCGTAGGCGGTGGCGATCACTTCGGGGGCCACCTCTTCGCTCGGCTCCTCGTATGCTTTAGGTTCGTTTGGTGATTTGTAGTTGCCGAGCAGTTTAATGGCGTGCAGCCACGACGCCCCCTCATGGCTGTAGACGCCAAGACCTGTCGCGGTGACGCGGAGGCGGCGCGCGCCCCCGGCAAACTCCTCCGTGCGCCGACAGCAATAGCTGATCGCCTCATCTTCGGTGTAAAAGCACCCGCTGGCGGCACCGCAGATCAGACAGCGGCGCATTTTGTTGACGCGGTAAAAGATGCGTCCGCCTTTCATGAACTTCTGTTTCCTCATCGTTCTCACTCGCTCCTTTTTTCCCGTCGGTCTGTTAATGACCGGTCGGTGCGGCTTTCGGGCGCGCGTATAATTACATATTTTGGGGACTGGTTCGTTTGGCTGATTCGCCCGTTCGACGGGGCTTCGCCGTTTTCGAACCTTCTTTAGATTACCTTTAGTTTACTTCTGTTTTTTTCGTCCGTCTCGTTTCCCTGTTCCTCATGAACTCTTTGATCTTCTCCGTCATGCGTAGGCTAGCGGTTATTTACATTTCGAGTGACCGCAATCTCTACAAATATCGCAATTTGAGGCGTGCTCCAACTGCCCGCCGCATTCCGGGCGGATGCCCGTCTGAGCGCGCTTTGAGCCATCGGTTTTGGCGATTTGACGCACGGCACCGGAATATATTCGGCACAGACTGTGGACGATGCGGTAAGTGTATTGATCGGTCTAGGGGCAGCGCGGCACCGTCCGCTGCGCGGTCCATAGGGGCGGAGTTTGAGTTGTTGGGTGGGGATGTTGAGCCGCGCGATTTGGCGCGGCGCTTGGCTTCGCGGCTGCGCGAGTTGGCTGATCGGATCGAGCGTCTTGAACCGGAGACATGGCGGGAGCAAGCCGTCATGCAATTGATCGAACGGGGTGCCTCAGCGCTAGCGGTCTTTGAGGAAACGCCTCAGTTGAGTCGTAAATCTTACGGCTTCAGCCATGGGCGGAATGCAGCATATTCGATGGATTCGAGCTACTGCCCCGCGCTCTCTAGGGCAGGGAAAAGGTGAGTTTGCATCCGGGACGAGCTTTGGGCCGCCTGGTCGCTGAGCGAATCCTTCTCCCTCGTGCTTTGCGCGCGTTGTTGACCGGTCCGGTCGCCCTGTTTCGCTCGCCTGTGGAATCGCTATCGACGGCGGGAGTCCCCATGAATGGATCGAAGAGCTTCGGAGCGACAGGCGCTGTAGATGCAGCGATTTTTTTATATATCGGAAGAGTCTTCGTTTGCTTTAATGTAGTAATCGATGAAAACGCCAGCGATCGGATAAAGGATCATCTTGGTTAATTCGATGAAAGCGGGTTCTTTGGGAAGAAGGTGCGCTAAGATTCTGAAGAGCGCGATGATGATACATGGAGATCCCAGCGGTCAACTATTTGATTTTGTGCAGCATCACTACGAGCGCCTCAGCGGCGTGATGATGATAATGGATGTTCCAGCAGTCAACTACCCCCGGTTGAAGCTAGGGGCTTGGCGCAGGTCATTTCTCGAATGGTTCGGAACGTTTTCGTTTCATCAATCGCATCGACGGAGATTCCTGCTTTCAGTTATGCTTGTAGCGCATAGTTTGCGGCATGCAGTTGCTTGCCGCAGTTTGTCGCTGTGGGCCTGCGGCGTCGGCCGCTTTGAGGCGTGTGTTGTGCGCTGGCCTTGCACGGGCGGCCTGAGTTTCACTCGAGCCGGGTGCCGCCCGCGCATCTTTTGCGCTTGTGCGTGAGGGATCAGTTGACGGACTCTTCGAAGCTAAGCGACGGCCAGTTCTGTGTGTTTTGCGAGTGTAATTTTCTTTTGAGCGGGACGGTGATGCTTTTCAAGCTACTCCAATCGATCAGGCGTAGTCGCAGGTCGTTATCGGCGACCTCCTTGAGGCGCGCTTCGCGGGCGAGGCGAATGGCTTTAGGGGCATCCGGCTCCATGTCGATTTGGCTGCGAAGGACGGCGATGATCGCTCCATCGTAAGCGATCTCTTGATCGATCGTTTCGACGCGTTCGGCGGGCGTGTAATGGAAGATCTCTTCGAGATGGGGGGCCGTATCGCCGTCAGGCCAGTAGAGGGCGAAGAACTCTCCCGTTTGGGGGTCGCATCTGAGGATATGGCGTTGATAGATGTTCTGTTCGGCGAGCAGTTGGTTGGCGGCCAGCGCGGGCGGCTGCGCGCTGTTATAGAGCAGTTCGAGCAGGGGGAGGCGCACGGCGACGATATCCGGGGCGAAAAGCTGTAAGTTTCTGCAAAAGGTCTCCATCCAGTAGGAATCGATGAACTTATCGGATTCGCCGATGAATTCGGCAACGAAGCGTTCGGTCCAGTTTTGCGCAGGCCCCTTGATGTAGAGCCAGATGAGGCGGTGCAGCTTGATCGGCGGCTCCAGCACAAATCTCTCCTCTCCCTCTATAAAATTTAGCATAAGACGCAACTTCTTAAAACGCCTTTTCTTCTAAAACCAGTCAGAACTCTTCCTACACATTGCCGTTTCGATCCTGAGTCAAGTCGCGATTTTTGTGGGTTTCTCTTCCGCGGCGAGAGAGCTGGGCCATGTCCATGTAACGCCTGAACGCCCAGTCTTCCGTGACCCTGAGTATCACCACCGTGGCCAAGTTGACCAGGCTCTCCTCGTTCACCCCCACCGCCACCAATAGGGCCAGGTCCACCACCCGCCCGCCCCAGTTCACCTTGAAGTAGCTCGCCTCCAGGTAGAGGTAGGGGTAGCCAGCTCCAGGGGCCGCCCCCTCCAAGCGGTCCCCCTCTAAACGCTAGGCGATCCGGGAAACCACGTCCTTGCCAATCCGGATCCGGGAAAGCCCATCGGTGACGCGCGGCGCGTCTTGCGGATGGAAACCCCTTGCAGATACATCTCCAGGACGGCCTCCTCCACCTCCCCGGTCATCCGCTTGTAGCGCTCGAAGACCTCGGTCAGGAAGGTCCCCTCGCGATCCCTGGGAACCTTGAGCTGTGCGATCTTGCCCACCGGCGTGATCAGGTCCCGGGTGTAGTGGCCGTTGCGTTCTCCTCGTCGGCTTGGCGTGCGGCGCGCGGTAGCGGGCGGCCAAGTGCTCGGTCATCTCCTGCTCAAGCACCTCCTCTATAACAGCCTTCACCCCCTCCCGGATACGCCGGCTGATCTCTTCTTTGGTCAATCTCTGGATCTCTTCCTGGCCCCTTCGTGCTTAACCCACAAATAAGTGACACTACCAGACTTTAAGCTTGGTGCGGCTCAGTGAGGGCGCAAACGGCCGTTGTAGCGGCGCCGCCTAGTCTGGGGTCAGGGCGTCGGACTTCTTTCGAAATGCAGGTATATCGCGCCTTTTATCTATTCATACTCTGGTTCCTGCAATTCCTTCTTCAGTCGCTTGACCTGTCATTTTCTGAACTGATGGGTGCCGTCTCGGTACTTCTTGGTCGCGTGGAACCGGTCCCTGCGGCGGTGTTTGCTTGATGGCATTCAGGTCGGTGCAGGCTCTTTGGATGAAAGATTGCTAAAGGGTTTGGAGCTCAAAGAGGAGCAGATCTTCACCTTTGAGCGACTCGAACGGGTACAGCCCCACTTCTTCACCATGCACATGCCAGCCGATCTCTTCACGTGGGGCTTTTAAGAAGACATTTAGGGTAAGAAGTTGTGGGCCTTGAGAGTTTGCAGGTTGCCTCCATAGGAGATACGTGAAGAGATTCATGATAAAGAGATCACGATGCGTACAAGGAGCATCTTTAAGGCTGTTTTAAGACTGCCCACCAACTTGAATTAACGCTAGACTTCAGCCGCCCCGCGCCGGAAGCGACAACCTTCCCAAAGGACCATATATGGTTGATGAAAAGCAAGCTGAGGGCAATCAGCTTAAGCGACTTGTTGGGCCGTGGTGAAAAGAGAAAGCGAGACATCGACATAGAATCCCGCAGTAGCACATTCGGGTGCTTTTTTATTCTGTAACTTGCATCTTCCTCTCCTTTATCCAATTAGCAGCCAGACTTGTCGCAATCAAGAAGTCGTGGTGATTGTAGCACAACAGATATGTCGCTTGTGAGTCAGTCAGATAAAACTCAAAGCCTGTACATTCCCATAAGGTTCGCACAACGCAATCACCATTCTCAAAAACCACTCCCGGTTCACCGGGTCTATCTATGAAAAGCATGATGACTTGTTCTTGCTTTACAAACTCGCCTATCCACTGCCACGCTTCCTTATTTTGGATTGATGCTCGGTCTATCAAACCTTCCCAAAAATAAGGATGATTAATCCCGTCTGTGTACTTTTCACGCAATTTTTTTACAAGCTTCTCCCGTTTTGAACGGGCCAATTCTGTAGCTTTACAACCGACATGTCTCGCTGCATCCAAAACTTCAACTGTGAGCTTGCTCATAATTTACCTCGCTATTCTCTCGTCGTCGGGCGATTGACAGGAACTTCATCCAAGGGAATGTGTCCGCGAAGAGCACCACCAGCAGACCTTTTACCAGGCGTTTGATAACCTACGTGTGGGTCTGCCGGCCCGTGCCCGTCAAGTTTGTGTCCGATATATTAACCTCTGCTCCACCTTTTGCTCTCCATTCGACAGGAAAACTTTTGCCATTTTTATCAACCGCCCATTTCGTTACCTCGAAATCCTGTTTAGGAGCACCAGTGCGTTTAAAAGCTTCATCCACGGCTTCCCTAACAGGGTTGCCAGTACCGCGCCAATCCAAATCAACCTTCGGGTCAAATTCCAATCTCCTGCGCTCTTTGGCGTATCAACACTCCCGCTACTCGTCGGGTTGGCATTTTCGCTCGTCATATTGTGCAGCGTGTTGATGCCGACTGCCGCGCCATGAGTTGTCACCGCCGCTCCCGCAATAACTGTCGCCACACCTGCGCCCGGAATGACTGCACCAGCGCCGGTCGCTGCCGCTGGCGATGTAACGAGTGCTTCTCCACCGCCGCCTAACATCATTCCAAGTCCGCCTCCAATCTCTGCCGCCGATTGCAGCAGCGATACGCCACGACCAATGCCGCGCCCAAGCGTGTTCTGATTCTCGACCATCTCGGGTAGAACATCATGCAAGACTTCCGTTGGTACGCCATTATTTTCCAACACCGTCGTTGTCATCCCATTCAACGTCCGTTCGATCTCCGTAAGCACCGACTGCACGGCTTCGCCCACTTGTTCAACGCCGCGCTGCACTTGTTCAGCCGAGGGTAATGGCAACGGCGCAACCAGCGGCATAATAGGCGTTGGCAAGCCGAGAGGCCGCGCCTGCGGTAATCTGGCTTCGATTGCGGCGCGTACGTCGTGGCGCTCTTCCAGCTTTAACACCTGGAACCACGGATGCGTGGCGCTGAATGACCGCTGTGCAGTTAGGTATCTTGGGTCTTCCGGCTGAGCATACAGATGTAACACCGGCACGGCAGGGTCCAGGCTGGACAGGGCCTGGAGGGGCTCCCGGCCTTCGCATACGCAGCGGCGATCTCGTGGTCTGCGCGGGCCCACAGCTCAAAGGGATACGAACCCATATCCTCGCGCACATAGGTGCGTATCCCGTGCGATTGAACTTCTGGCATTTGCCTTCCTCCGTTTACGCCTAACGCCCAAGCTCAGCCGCCGTCTTGCCGCAGCGAAGCGGAGGCAAGACGGTCGGCTGGAGCGCCTTGTTGGGCTTGCTTAGCCGGGTAGCTTTGCCGCAAGCACGTCCACTTTCTCGATGGACGGCGGTTCGGAGAACAACTCACCGGCCTTTGCCATCAACGCCGCTGCAACCTTGCCGGAAAGATGCGCATTCCGGCCCGCTTCATCCGGGAAGGCATCAAAAATTCCGAAGGTTGTTGGCCCAAGGCGAATGCCAAACCAAGCGGTAGTGGCTGGCTCTTCCATGACGATGGGAAGACCGCTCATGAGGAAACTCTCAACCTCTTTCTCTTTTCCAGGTTTCGCTTCAAGGCGAACGAACAACGCTACTTTGACCATGACATGCCTCCTGTTGTTGTAGTAGCAGTTAAGTCCAACTCACGCCTGTGCGACTGTAGCGCGAGTGAATTCCTCGATGACATCCAGCAGCCGGTCGCTTGCATTCGCCGCGCGCTCCTCATCCTTATCCGCAATCGCGCGCGCAATGTCGGCATGCAGCTTGGCGGTGAGCGGCATGTCGGCCGTCTGCTTGTA
>OGCI01002969.1_pt1 | contig 10131 bp, 5 predicted proteins | sample 1570021 | NCBI WGS metagenome assembly OGCI01 (sample SAMN06264664, study PRJEB24512) | hot springs metagenome | isolation source: Hot spring water | place: South Africa: Tshipise | collected 2015-06-21
CATCCGGCATTATCTCTTCAATCCCCTCGGTATCACGGTCAGCGCGGTCACGTGCTGTTGCCCGGGGCGGCTTCTCCTGATTATTCTGGGGTAAATAGGTCATCAACTTCCGAATCCGCTCCAGCAGGTCCTTATCATCAATATCCTTAAAATGTGCCACTCCGGAAACTGAATTATGCGTATCCGCACCGCCCAGCTTCTCCTTTGTTACCTCCTCCTTGGTGACCGCCTTAATTACCTCGGGACCGGTGATAAACATATAACTTGTCCGCTCGGTCATAAAAATAAAATCGGTCAGCGCCGGTGAATAAACTGCACCACCAGCACAGGGACCCATAACCGCCGAAATCTGCGGTATCACCCCCGAGGCCAGGGTATTGCGTAAAAAGATATCAGCATAGCCACCCAGACTTTCCACCCCCTCCTGAATCCTTGCCCCGCCGGAATCATTCAGACCAATCACCGGTATCCCCACCCGCATCGCCAAATCCATTACCTTACAAACCTTTTCAGCAAAAACCCGGGAAAGTGTCCCGCCGAATACGGTAAAATCCTGCGAAAACACCGCCACCGGACGACCGTGAATTTTGCCGTAACCGGTAACCACCGCATCGCCCGGAATCTTCTTCTTATCCATTCCGAAATCGGTGCAACTGTGCACCCGCAACCGATCCAGTTCCACAAAACTCCCTTTGTCTAAAAGCAACTCAATTCGCTCGCGTGCGGTTAACTTCCCCTCCTCATGCTGCTTCTGAATTCGTTCCTCACCTCCACCCTTAAGCGCCTGTTCGGTTCGCTTGCGCAGCTCCTCCAGAATACGCTCAAGTTTTGCCATAACCAATCTCCTGAAAATTAAATGCTATATATAAGTCAATAGTAAAAATCTATCTCCAGCCTGTCAAATAACACACCCCGGCAGGTTCAGATGTCTAACTGCTACCCTATCCTTTTACTGTTTGGCTAAAAACACCTGATATCATCCTTGATAAACGAAGCCCATTCTTGCCGGGTCAAAATCGCCCAGAAAACAGGGCACAAACTCCGAATAAGACACCGGCTAACAACACGGATTGGACAGGGGTTAACATACGATTTTAACCGGGACTTAACATCAGAGAAAGTAACCAGTTTAAAACAAAGGCAAAATATGGATTAAGTTATTACTTTCATTAAGGATATCAGGTCATAAACCGTCCCGGGGGTTAATTCCGGGGTAATCCCCGGGTTATCCCCCTCCTGACTATTATTCAGCGAGAGATTTTATCATAACCGCCTGCAAATAAATATGTTAGCGATATAATTACCACCAATTATATCACCGGTCTGTTAATAGTTCCGGTGCGTGAAAAAATCTTTTTCCCTGATGGACATAGTGGTATAATTATCCTTCAACTGCCCGGATGACATTCCAAGACTGGTAATCAGGAGCGGTAAATTACCTTGACACAGCAACCAGTCCGGTTATCTTTTATCGTAAGGTGTGTAATAATCAGAAAGGAGGTGCCAATGAGAAAGTTCGTTGTTGTTCTTTTTATCCTTACCACCGCGGTTTTCGCCCGTGGCACCAGTGGCGGTATTGGCACATTCGGTCCGGCTCTCGGAATAATTGACTTCTCCGAAATCAACCAGCACCTGCAGGAAAACGGCTTTGATAAACTCTCCTCTGCCCACTGGATGTTTGGCGGTGGTGGTTATGCCATTGCTAACCGAACGGTCATCGGTGGTGCTGGCTGGAGCGGAAGTCAAACGGTAACATCAGAATCGGTTGCCTGTGAAATCAATTATGGTGGTGGAGAGTTTCGTGCCGGTTATATCATCATTGACCTGCCTAACCTCATGGTCACACCGATGATTGGCATTGGTGGCGGTGGCTACACAATCCAGCTGGAACCGTATCAACACAAACCATTCAGTTTTGATGAACTGCTTAAAAATCCGGGACGCACATCCACCATCGCTTATTCCGGCTTTCGTCTCAACCCCCAGATTGCCATTACCATACCGATATCCTTTATCGGGCTGGATATCCGGGGTGGATACAACCTCGGACCATTCACCTCCCGCTGGCGCTTTTCTGACAACAGTCCATTAACCCAGGCACCAGCAATTAAAAACGGCACACCCTGGTTGAGCATCAACATCATGCTGGGTGGACTCAGCCGGGAAAAAGTCAGAGAGAAAGCAAAGGTAGAAGAAAAAAAGAAAACCGAAACCCCGCATCAGGAACCCCAGGAGGAAAACAAATAATCCCGGACAGGTTTCTGTTGCATTCTGTTCAGGATAATTTAAACTATCCTCCGTAGTTGTAATTTAAGCACAGGAGGAAAAATTGCCCAGATTTGCTTTCGGTTTATTTTTAATTGTTACCGGCATATCTGCCGGCACAATCACCAGGACAGTTAATATCCACCAGAACCAACTGAACATCTATCCGCACCTTGGCTACGATGTCATAGAACTGAAAGACGGTGTCTGGCTGCTGGAACCGGGCAAACCCGGTCTCCCCTGTAAAACAGTTACCTTTGTTATACCTGGCCGCACCCGTATCACCGGAATAACCGTCACCCCGGTAGTTACCGAAACCCTGGCAGGGAAATTCCACATCTTCCCTGTTCAGCAACCGGTGCCTTTATCGGCAAAACAGCCAAAGGTATTTGTCTCACCGGACACCACGATTTACCTTTCTAACCAGCCGTTTCCTGCCCAGCACCTTATTCACTGCGCTGATGGCAATGCTGGCGGCTTTCACCTCGCCGGGATTGTCATCTGCCCTTTCACCTATCAACCCTATTCCGGCAGACTCTTCTTCCATCGCCAGCTGCAGGTCACAATCAACTACACCGAAAATAGCACCCCACTGGTAGGTGTTACCCCGAGTCAAAAACTGGCAATCGCCCGAACTGTGCGCCCGCTTGTTGCCAATCCGGAAGACCTGGACCGGTTTGCACCACCCACCCGGGAAACAGACCAGTCCGAGATCAACTATCTGGTCATAACCACTGAAGAACTCGCCCATTTGTTCGCCCCCTATTGTGAATACAAAACCAGCCGCGGTCTAAAAACCGCGGTCAGAACCACGGAATGGATTGAACGCAACTATCCGGGACGAGACCTGCCAGAAAAAATCCGCAACCTGATTATTGACTACTATCAAACCCGGGGACTGGTCTATGTCCTGTTAGCCGGTGACAACCGGCAGGTTCCCTCCCGACGGATTGAGGTAGCGGTAGGTGGTGAAGCGGGTTCAATACCCACTGACCTCTATTTCGGTGACCTGGACTATTCCTGGGACTCCAACCACAACAACCGGTTTGGTGAAATGGGCGACTCGGTTGACCTTTACGCCGATGTTTTTGTCGGACGTGCCTCGGTGGACAACACGGCGCAGGTACTAAACTTTATCAATAAAGTTCAGACCTTTGAAAACAACCCGGACCCTGGTTACATCAAACGCTCGCTCCTGCCATCGGGCTGGCTCTGGCGCTCCATCGGCTATCATGGTAAATTTGTCAATGACTCCATCGCCCGCATTACCCCTCTGGACTGGACCGACCGCAAGATGGAAAATCCCGGCGGTGCCCGGGTTGTTGCTGACTCATTTGATAATGGCTTTCTCATCTTTGACCCTGCAGGTCATGGCAATGAAAGCGGTGTCTACGATGAAGACGGCACCCCCATCTACACCACCAGTTTTGCCGGTCGCCAGACGAACAACCGGCGCTTTACCATCATCACTTCACTTGCCTGTAACCCGGGAAATTTTGAAGCCGAGGACTGCCTTGCCGAGGTTACGCTTAACTGCCCGGATGGCGGTGCTGTCGGTGTGATGATGAACTCCCGTTATGGCTGGGGTACTCCGCCCGCAATGGGACCATCAGAAAAACTTTGTGTCCGCTTTTATGACTTTATCTTTAACCGCAGTGAATACCTGCTCGGTCCTGCTCACAACCGCTCCCGGGAAGAATACGCTCCTGATGCACAATATTCATCGCTCTGGCGCTGGTGTTTTACCGAATTCAATCTCCTCGGCGACCCGACCCTTGCCATCTGGACTGACACCCCGAACCCGCTCAACCTTACCGCTCCAGATACAATCTTCACCGGTGAACAGACGCTAACCGTTACGGTCCAGGAAGGAACTGCGCCGGCATCGGGCACACTGGTCACCGCTTATAAAAATAATGAAGTATTTGTCCGCGCGTTCAGCAACAACGCTGGTGAGGCATCTTTTAACATCCATCCCCGCACCCCGGGCACACTCACCATCACCGCCACTCGGATCAACAACCTTCCGGTAACCAAATCGCCCGCGGTCCAGTCCGGTGCACCAGAACCTTTTATTGTTTACCAGCGCTATGAAATAGACGACCGGGAAACGGGTAACGAAAACGGCATCCTGGAACCCGGCGAGTCCGCCCTGCTGAAAATTACCCTGGGCAACATTGGACAGGCATCAGCAACCAGCACCTCTTTAACGCTGCGCACCACTAATCCATCATTACTTCTTAACGACACCAGCGCGCACCTGGGCACAATTGCACCTGGCGGATCGGTCACAACCGATGGATTAAGCCTTTCTGTTCTCCCCTCAGCCCCACCAGGTGCCAGTGCCGAAATGATAGCGATAATCAACTCTGGTCAAGGGCAGTTTGAACTTAACTTCACCATTGAACTTGGCTATCCCGGTCGAATCTGGGCAGACATTGATACCGGTAACTGTGCCCTTACGATCACCGCCCGTGGTACCATCGGCTACGATACCGAAAATGGTCGTCAGGGGCGGGGATTCCGTTATCCCAAAAGTGACACCAGCACCCTGAGAAATGCCAGTTTCTGTCTGGGAAACTCAGAAAATTACCTTGTTGACCGCTTCTATAACCAGACCGCTGGTGGACTTGACCGGGACTGGCAAATTCAGGACAGTATCCGTGTCTTCCGCCCTCTCTGGAACACCGCTGAAATGCTAAGAAGCAGTTGCAATGACCGTGGTCATCCTCAATCCCGAGGAATCATTGTTGACCAGCAGACGCTGGGTCTGGACCAACCAGGTCTGGACAATGCGGTCATTCTGGTTTACGACATCTGGAACACCTCACCGGAAACAATTACCAGCCTTTATGCGGGCATCATTTCCGACTTTGATGTCCGGGCAGCTGACCGATTCCACGACATCGCCCGCACCATCCCGCAACTGAACAGCGCCTGTATGCGACACATCAACTTCCCGGGTCAGGTCGTTGGTGTCAAACTACTCTACCCTCAGACCACCGCCCATCTTACCTGTATTGACCACGGTCGCTATATCTACCCTGATTCCGGATTCACCGACAACATGAAGCTCCGGACGCTTAAAGGTCTGCTCGGTGTCCCGGCAACCGACCGCCCTTATAACTGGTCAATATCAGTTGCCACTGGTCCATTTGACATTCCAGGCAACCTCGGACGCCAGCGCCTTGCCTTTGCCTTTATTGCCGCCCCGGATTCGGAAGGATTTAACACCTCCTGCACCGCGATTCAGGAATGGTTTGATGCCAATGTCGCAATTAACGAGAAAACCGACCTAACCGGGCATGGGGGTTATATTAACCTGTCAATTCTACCCAGCCTATTTACCACTCGCACCACCATCCGCTACCATCTTCCCGGTCCTGCTCCGGTTCGCATCACCGCCTTTGATATTACCGGTAGAATCATTGCCACCATCATTGACCGCTATCAACCTGCTGGCACTTATGAAATTAAATGGCAACCGCACATACTCAACCCCGGAGTGTATTTTATAAAACTTCAGACCTATAATACTGCCATTATCAAGCGCATCATTTTTATGAGGTAGAAGCCAACTGTTACCATCAAAAAAGAAAACCGTGATACTGAAATGGCGCGGGGCTGACAGCCCGTCCGGTACTGTCAGCCCCTTTTAGGCGCGGTCTGACTCCCAGGGCACTAAGGTCCTGCCCTGAACTCCACTCCTCTCCCATCTCTCATAGAAGCACCAATAATCCTAATACACCCCAGAACTGTCCGCCTTAGAACCCAACCCTTTTCGGCATCAGGCATAACCACTATCCCCGACCTTATTATCCTTCCGGGCACCTCTGTCTCCCCCGGCTTTTATAACCGACCCTCACGCAGAATCCGCTCTGTAGCCCCGATGCGGGATTGATAATTATCCATAGACTCCTTCAGGCTAACACTGGGCGCCAGTGTACCTGCTTCAACACTGCGTAACCGCCACCCAATAAAAACCGCCGTGCCGATGATAAATATCACCAGTGCTACCAAAACATTTACTGCACTTTTTGTGTTCATTTCATCCTCCTTTTTGTTTATTTGTTTTAACCATCTATATGTTTATAGGGCATTTGGCATGCCAGAAATGGCGGATTGATATAACTAATTTTATTTACGATAGTTATATAAATTAACCACTATGTATATACCAGAAAGACTGTGTCTCTGGATGATACATACTATTGTTATTTAGAACTACCCCTGATTATAAGTTATTTAATATTAAATTGTTATATGTGTGTCTCGTGATGAAACACACCCGGTCTCTATTTTTCCGTTTTCGGATTATCTCTGAGGATTGATATTGTGCTTTTTGAGTAGGCGATAAAACTGTGCCCGACTGTATCCGGCAAGTTTTGCTGCCTGACTTACGTTACCCCCTGCCCTTTTTAAACACTCTAACAGCGCCGCCCTTTCAACCTCGGCTGCTGCCCGTATTTGCGCCTCCCGCCGTGTGCTGCGCAATCCGCCCTTGACCTCTTTTTTCAATGACTGGGCAAAAACCTGTAACTCTGCGGGCAGGTCCTTCAACTCAATCTCATCGTCCTCCGCCAGCACCACCGCCCTCTGAATTACATTCTGCAACTGACGGACATTACCCGGCCAGTCGTAAGCAAGAAAACATTCCATCACCTTCTCGCTCACACCCTTTATCTGCCGGTTTGTCTCCTGATTAAAAAGTTGAATGAAGTAACGAACAAAATCCAGGATATCCTCTTTTCTCTCCCGCAGCGGAGGCAGGACAATCTCGACCCCGTTCAGACGGTAATAAAGGTCCTGGCGAAATTTACCCTCGGCAATCAACTTCTCCAGATTTTGATTTGTCGCTGCCACCAGCCGAATATCAACCTTTATTGGTCGGTTACCGCCTATCCTTTCCAGCTCCTTTTCCTGGAGAACCCGCAAAAGTTTTGCCTGCAAACCCGGGCTCATATCTCCAATCTCGTCCAGAAATACCGTTCCACCATTAGCCAGTTCAAACTTGCCCTTTCGTGCAACAACACCAGTTGCTGCACCCTTTTCTACGCCAAAGAACTCTGCCTCCAGAAGCCCCTCTGGCACCGCCGCACAGTTAATCGCAATAAAAGGGTGATCACGTCTCGGTCCGGAGTTATGCAACGCCCGGGCAACGAGTTCCTTGCCGGTCCCGCTCTCGCCCCTGATTAAAACCGGCAGATTGGAATTGGCGCTCCGGGCAAGAATTTCCAGACTGCGGCGCATTGCCGGCGAACGTCCCACCACCCCGGTAAAACGGAGATTCGCTATTTCCTCTCCCGGAGCAATAAGTGCTACATTTACTACGCGCAAACGCTGAACATAGGGCGCAATAATGGCGATAATTGTTTCCTGCACTGAGTTGCTCAACCTGACGCACTCCTCACCAAATGTCCTGATAAACCATTGCCCTTTCTCCTTATCACTCTCCAATGACGACCTGATTTCATATCCCTGTGCAACGACTCCAGAGCGCACCGCCTGCAGGTCTATATCCCCTTCAATTAATACCGGCTCATTATCAACAACCAGCGCCAGACCACGGTACCCGAAACCGGCACGCAGCGTCTGCATAGCCTCACTCAAAAACTTCATCGGTTCCAGTCCGATTGTCGCCAGCCGGGCGATCGCCCCGAGTACCGCCATCTCCCGGTCTACATCCAGTTCCAGCGAAAACAACAGCCGGTTGACCTCCTCATCTTCTGCTACCAGTGCCAGATTGCGGAAAATCTTTGCCGATTTCTTTAACAGGTTAACCCCGGCGTCCCGTCGCCCTGATTTTACCAGAAACCGCCCGTACTGGAATTGAACCCGGGCGAACTCATAACTATTTGAAGCATCAACCAGAAGCTGTAACGCTTTCTCAAAAGCATCATCAGCCGCAGCGGTCATCCCCCTCTCTGTTTCCAGTAACGCCCTGACCAGCAAAACTTCTTCCTCAGCCTTCTTCACACCCAGTCCCTGTGCCAGTGCCAGCGCCCGGGAACACAACCCCTCGCACCGATTCAATTCACCCTGCGCCAGCGCCAGTTCTGCCATGCGTACCAGGAGAGTAACCATCCCCAGACGGTCACTCGCCTTTTCACACAGCTCCAGCGCCTCATTATATACCTGAGCGGCAGCAGCAAGATTGTGCTGCCGGAATTGCGCCTCACCCAGATTAGTCAACCCATCGCGCAAAACCTCACCCTGCGCCTCACCCCGGCGTCCCGCATCAACCACCGCTGAGAACAATTCCACAGCCCGGTCTACGCGATCGCGTTTGAGAAACAACTCGCCCATCAAATTTACCGCATTCCAGCGAATGAAATCTAACTTCTCCTCCTCGGCAATAGCTATTGTCCGATAAAAGTTTTCTGCTGCCTCCTCCCACCGTCCCACCTCCATAAGCATCCAGCCAAGGTTACAGTAATTAATTGCCCGGGAAAACCGGTCAAACTCCTCACTGGTTAAAATCCGGGTGCACTCCTGATAACATTCTATCGCCCGCTCAAAACGTCCCTCAATTCCGGCAATGTTCCCCAGTTGATTAAGGGTTGCATACACACCTTTTTCATAACCAATCTCCCGCCAAACCTCCATCGCCCGGGTGTAACATTCCTGTGCGATCTGAAAATCGCCCTTCGCCTCCTGCACCATCCCGAGAAGATAAAAACCTGAACCCTCCAGCCGACGATTACCGGTCTGCCGTGCCAGTTCCAGAACCTGTTCGGAATAATTAGTGCTACCACTAATATCCCCCAGTGTCCGGCAGACATCTGCCAGCATCCTCCCTGCTTGAGCAATTACTTCCAGATTGCGCTCTTCGCCAGCAACTCCTATCGCCTCCTCAAGAACCGCCTTTGCTTCTGCTGGCGCCACCCTCATCAATTCCTCACCCAGCTCTAACAATACCAGAAGGCGTTCCTTCCGGGTAGGAACATTAGCCAGTCGCTCTTTTAGCAGCTCTATCCTGGATGGTGAAACTCCCGGCATTTAACCTTGCCTTCAGATTACCGGGTACATTATCACCTGTCAAGTAATTAAATATATTGACAGAATAGCAAAAAAACTTATTATGTAGGAAAATGAGAGTCCGTGCCGCTTACAATACTGGCACAAAAAAAGAAAGGAGCTGAGATGACTGAAAGAGCAGTATGTCCAGAGTGTGGCTCTAATGAAACCCAGGCAAAATACCAGCATAATGGCTGTCCCGGTTCGCCAACCGGTACTACCACCTGGGAAAAAGAAGCGGAAGTGATTCCGCCTGATGGTCGCCCCATTCGTCATCCCTGTCCCGGCTGTAAAAGCGAGATAGTTCCAAGTTACTTTTACTGCCGCGACTGTCAGCATCAGTGGCAGCCACCTTCCAACCCTGCCGGATGAAAAAACTGGTGTAAAAGACTGATGACTATCAGTATTATTGCATCAACATCCCGCCATCTACCCGGATTACCTGACCGGTAATGTAGCCGGCAAGGTCGGAAACAAGAAAAAGACAGAGCTGGGCAACATCTTCGGGTGTCCCAGCTCTTTTTAATGGTATCGCGGCTAAATATGCCTCCCGCACCGCCGGGTCAAGTTTTTCGGTCATTGCGGTGGCGATAAAACCCGGAGCAATGGCATTAACCGTGATGTTCCTGCCGGCAAGTTCTTTTGCCACCGATTTGGTAAAACCGATCAACCCCGCCTTGGCAGCAGCGTAGTTCGCCTGTCCGGCATTTCCCATCTGTCCGATAACCGAACTGATATTAACTACCCTGCCCCAGCGTTCTTTCATCATGGGCGGGATGACGGCCTGCGCCATGTTGAAGGCGCCGGTGAGGTTGATCTGGATGACGCGGTCCCAGTCCTCGGGCTTCA
>OGCI01002970.1_pt1 | contig 10128 bp, 11 predicted proteins | sample 1570021 | NCBI WGS metagenome assembly OGCI01 (sample SAMN06264664, study PRJEB24512) | hot springs metagenome | isolation source: Hot spring water | place: South Africa: Tshipise | collected 2015-06-21
TCGTGCAGAGCAACACTCAGAGGAAAGACTTACAAACCATTCGGCGCATCCTGAGCGAACACAAGGCGGAACTCCGACAGCGGTTCCACATTCGTCGTATCGCCCTGTTCGGATCGTGGGCGCGCCAAGAAGCCTCCGAGCAAAGCGATATTGATATTCTGGTGGAGTTTGAACAACCCATCGGATGGGAAATCGTGGATGTGCACCGCTACTTGGAAGAGCTGTTGGGACTGCGGGTGGATTTGGTAACCCCACGGGCGTTGAAGCGCAAACCGCTGTTGTGGGCATCGGTTCAGGAGGATTTGATTGAGGTCTAAGCGCACGCCGTTGCTGTTTGTAAGCGATGTCTTAGAAGCGACGATGGATAGTGCAGTGAACCGCTTTAGAATACGCCTCCCTAACTGACACCCTGCAAGCGGAACGCCTGTTGGGGTATAGTGTAGGCGATGAGCCGTATCGAGGGAAGCCTGAACGCTTCGGAGGCACGCTTCGCGATTGTCGTCAGCCGATACAACGACCTGATTACCGACCGCCTACGTGAGGGCGCCGTGCAGACGCTCGTACGACATGGCGCCGACCCCAACCAGATTGAGATTATCCCCGTGCCCGGCAGTTGGGAGATTCCTGTTGCATCGCGCGCCTGTGCGCTCTCCAAACGCTACGATGCGATTATCTGCTTGGGTGCGGTGCTTCAAGGCGAGACGAGCCACGCTCAGCACATCAGTAGTGCGGTCTGCTCCGCCCTGATGAGCCTGATGATGGAAACAGGTATCCCGATTGCACTGGGCATATTGACCGATGCGACCTTTGAGCAGGCACTGGCACGCGCGGGCGGTAAAATGGGCAACAAAGGTGCCGAAGCGGCGCTCAGCGCCCTCGAAATGGCGAACCTCATCAAGCAGATAGGAGAGTCACTATGAGAGCCGAGTCGTTAGCGTTTCTGAAAGCGATTGTGAATGCGCCCTCCCCTTCGGGCTATGAACAGCGCGCCGCGGAGGTCTATCGCGCCTACACCCGCGAGTTTGCCGATAAGATTGAGACCGATGTGATGGGCAATGTGATTGCCTCGATCAATCCCGATGCAAGCCCGCGCGTGATGTTCGCGGGACATATGGACGAGATTGGCTTCATCGTCAAGTACATCTCGGAAGAGGGCTATCTCTACTTCGGACCGATAGGCGGACACGACCCCGTCATCCCCGTGGGTCAGCGCGTGTGGGTTCACACCCAGTCGGGCGCAATCTACGGCGTGATTGGCAAGAAGCCCATCCACCTGTTGGAAGACGACGAGCGCAGTAAAGCACCGAAACTACACGACCTGTGGGTGGACATCGGCGCTAAAGACAAGGCGGATGCCCAAGCGCGCGTACGCATCGGCGACCCCATCACGATAGCGCAGGAGTTCCAAGAGCTCCAAAACGGCTTCGCCACCGCGCGCGGGTTCGATAACAAGATGGGGTCGTTCATCGTGGCGGAGGCGCTACGATTGCTGGCGGAAAGCCGCCCCAAGTGTGGGGTATTCGCCGTCGCAACGGTGCAGGAAGAAATCGGTCTGCGCGGCGCCCGCACCAGCGCGTATGGCGTAGACCCCCAAATCGGCATCGCCGTCGATGTGACGCACGCCTCCGACTACCCCAGCGTGGATAAGAAGCGCGTGGGCGAGATTATTCCGGGCAAGGGACCCGTGATTTGTCGCGGGGCGAATATCAACCCTCGTGTGTTTGACCTGCTTGTGGAGACTGCTGAGGCGGAAGGTATCCCCTACCAGATTGAGGCAGCGGGCGGGGGCACGGGAACCGACGCCAACGCGATGCAGATTAGCCGTGCGGGAATGGCGACAGGACTGGTGTCGGTGCCTCTGCGCTATATGCACACGCCGTGCGAACTGCTGGCGCTGGAGGATGTGGAGAATGCCGCGCGCTTGCTGGCAGGTTTCACGCGACGCGTGGACGCAAACACGAACTTCATCCCTTGAGTGTTAACAACAGGGGGCAAGGTTATCCCCTGCCCCCTGTCCTCTACTGACCCTAACAGAGCTTACAGTGAGTTTGACCGGATGGTCAGTTGAGAGCCGTCTTGCACTGTGCCTGAGTAGTTGATATTCACAGCATTCAGCCCAGCCCCTGCGCTGAAAGTGAACTCAATCGTATCGGGTTCATCGTCGGCTCTGTCCACCACCTGAAGGGTGAACGCGCCGACATTAGACTGCGTACGCCCGCCTAACAGACTGCTTCCCCGACGCAGTTCGGCAGTGCCACTCATCTGAATCACAGTGTCCCCTTCAGCCGTGACGGTCATGGAGTTGATGCGCCGAATGGATGCGCTGTGGAGGGTGGATCCACTGCGCCAGCGGAACGAACCGCTCCCCAAGTACCGTGTGGAAGAGCCGCTCTGCATTCGGGCGGCCGAGAAGTTGAAATCCAGTCGTTCGTTGTTGGTGCTTATCGCATATCCACGCGCTATCACACGCGTCACAATGGTTTGAGCAAAGACCACACTCACTGCTAATAGCGCCACCACGGCGCCCAGTGCCTTGAGATTCATCACTATCTCCTCCTGCAAGTTGTTGTCGGGGAGTCTCCCCCGAAAGGGTTGTGCCATACCCCCTGCCCAAGAAGATAGAGATTCTTGACAGGTTTGGGGAGTGGGTATACTTGAATCTCAGGGAGACCAGAGCGTGTTCTTCTTTTCACGGGTACTTGGACGGTTCGGGCGCGACTTGGGGATAGACTTAGGCACAGCCACCACTTTGGTTCATGTGCGGGGCAAGGGCATTATGCTCCGTGAGCCATCGGTGATTGCGATTGACCAAGATACGCGCAAGCCGTTGGCGGTGGGCGAGGAGGCGAAGCGGATGCTGGGACGTACCCCAGCGAACATCGTCGCCGTGCGTCCCCTCAAAGATGGCGTGATTGCCGACTTTGAGCAGACCGAGAAGATGCTCCAGTACTATGCGACGAAGGTCTCCCGACACCGCTGGATCCCCCCGCGAATGGTGGTGGGCATTCCCAGCGGGGTCACCGAGGTGGAACGGCGCGCCGTGCTTCAAGCGGCGATGCGTGCTGGTGCCCGCGAAGCCTATGTGATTGAGGAACCGATGGCTGCCGCAATCGGGGTGGGTCTGCCCGTCGTAGAGCCGACCGGCTCGATGGTGGTGGACATCGGCGGCGGCACGACCGAAGTGGCGGTTATCTCGCTCGCTGGCATCGTCGCCAGCCGCTCCATCCGTGTGGCAGGCGACGAAGTAGATGAGGCGATTGCCAACTATGTGCGTCGCACTTACAATCTGTTCATCGGTGAACGCACTGCCGAGCAGGTCAAAATAGAGGTTGGCTCTGCCTACCCCCTTGAGGAAGAGCTGGAGATGGAGGTGCGAGGGCGAGACCTGATTAGCGGTCTGCCACGAAGCGTGCGTATCACCTCGGAAGAAATCCGCCAAGCGATTGCAGAACCTGTGAACGCCATCGTGGAAGCGGTCAAGCAGACCTTAGAAATTACACCCCCTGAACTTGCTGCGGACATTATGAATCAGGGGATTGTGCTGTGTGGGGGCGGTGGGCTACTGCGCGGATTGGACGCCCTGCTCCAGGTAGAGACGGGCATGCCTGTATTGGTCGCTAACGACCCAACCTCGTGTGTGGTGTTGGGCACTGGCAAAGTGTTGGAAGAGATTGACACTAACCCGCTCCTGCGCAAAGTACTCCAGTCTGCACAAGGTCGCAAGAGGTGACCTATGCGTTTGCGTCATGGTTGGTTGCTTGCGCTACTGGCGATTTCAGGGATTGCTCTGGGGGTCTATCATAATCATCGTACCCATCAAAATCAACCCAATTTGCTGACTGCGCTGGTGCGCTCGGTAGTGATCCCCGTGGAGAACGGTGTGCGCACCCTGACGGACGGCGTCGGGGGCTGGGTGAGTACCCTGACCCGCGCCCAGCAGGTCGTGAAATCCCACGACGAACTCGCCCAAGAAAACGCCCGCCTGCGGCTGGAGCTGGAACGCTTGCAAACCCTCCAAAAAGAGAACGAGCAGTTGCAACAGCTGCTTCAAGTGCGCCCTGCCCTATCGGGTAAGTGGGTCGGCGCACGGGTCATCGCGCACTACCTTCAGCCCGGTCAGCAGATGATACGAATTGACAGGGGCGTCCGAGATGGCGTGTTAGCAGGAGCTCCTGTGGTGGCGAGCAATGGTCTGGTGGGTGTGGTGGCCCAGGCAGACAGCCATCATGCTCTTGTGCGCCTGCTGATTGCGCCGCGTATGGCGGTAAGTGCTAAGGTGCTCAACGCTCAAAAAGTGAGTTCGGGGATCTGCGAGGGGCGTGGTGAGAGCGAAATCTTGCTCAACTTTGTTCCCCCAGAAGCCCCCATTTCGGTGGGCGATAAGGTCATCACCGCCGGGATTGGAAGCAAGTACCCTCCCAACTTACCGATTGGAACTGTGGAGCGGATTTGGCTTGACCGACAATATTCGGTGAAGAAGGCTGTCGTGCGCCCTGCCGTTGATATGGAAGACTTGCAGGTGGTGTTAGTGATGCGGGGTGCGGGACGATGAGCCGATATGGCTACCAGGCAGTTCGTCCGCACTGGATTGCCCGCCTTGTGATGTGGCGAGGTTGGGGGCGTACCCTCAAAATCGGGATTCTGCTGTGCCTCGCTTGCGGGGTGCAAGGCGTGTGGGCTTATCGGATGACAATCGGTTTTGCCCAACCCGACTTCGGACTGCTGATGATGGCACTGATTGCGTTCCTCTCGCCTCCCAGCACGGCGCTCTGGGTCGGGTTCACAGTCGGTCTGATTCAAGCGAGCCTGATTGACCAGACTTTGGGGAGCCTTCTGCTCAGTCGGCTTGCTGGGGCGTACGCGGTGGCCCACCTGCCCCAATTTTTCTCGCCCCGAAGTTATGGCTCTGGGATCGTGGCGGTGGCGGTGGGGGTTATTGTCAGTCAGAGCCTACTCTATCTGTTTGCGCCGAGCATCGGTGGACGCGCCTACTGGGAAACTTCGTTCGGGATTCTGGTGTATAATTGCGTAATGGCGTTGCCGATGTTCGGGCTTGTCCGAAAACTCATCCCACCCGAACAGGAGGAAGAATCAAGCCGATGGAACCTCTAAAACGCAACCTTAATCTAAGCAATAGGAGGAGTCACTGCGATGACGCAGACCATGCTCGCCGCTGAGCGTCATACGGAAGAGAAGAGTGCTTATGCGATTGCGATACGCCAACTTGAGTCGGCGGCGCACTACCTGAATTTAGACCGCTCTATGGTTGAGGTTCTCAAACACCCCCGCCGAGAGCTCACGGTCAACTTTCCTGTGAAGATGGACGATGGCTCTATACGCGTCTTCACGGGCTTCCGCGTCCATCACAACCCTGCGCGCGGTCCGGCAAAGGGCGGTATCCGCTATCACCCCGAAACCACCTTAGACGAGACCCGTGCGCTGGCGATGTGGATGACCTGGAAGTGCGCCGTGGTCAACATTCCCTACAGTGGCGCAAAGGGCGGCGTGGTATGCGACCCGAAACGGCTCTCCATCCACGAACTGGAGAACCTCACCCGACGCTACATCACCGAGATATCGATTATGATTGGTCCTGAATCGGACATCCCTGCGCCTGACATCGGCACAAATCCGCAGGTGATGGCGTGGATTATGGACACCTATTCGATGCACAAGGGCTACACGGTGCCTGCTGTGGTGACGGGCAAACCGGTCGCTATCGGCGGTTCGGAGGGGCGTTTGGAAGCCACTGGGCGCGGGATTACCGTGGTGGCACACGAAGCGCTCCAACTGGTAGGCTCTCAGCTGGAGGGGGCCCGGGTCGCCATTCAGGGCTTCGGAAATGTCGGTTCTGCTACGGCTAAGCTGATGCACAAAGCAGGCGCCAAAGTGGTGGCGATTTCCGATGTGCGCGGGGGAATCTACAACCCCAACGGTCTGGATATTCCGAGCCTTCTGCACTGTGCAGGGCGCGATGGGTGTATCCAAGCCTACCGCGATGCCGAGCTTGTTACCAACGAGCAACTGCTGGAACTGCCCTGCGATGTGCTGGTGCCTGCCGCGCTCCACGGGGTTATCACCAACGAGAACGCCGAGCGCATCCAAGCACGCGTGATTGTGGAAGGTGCCAACGGTCCTGTCACCCCTGATGCCGACGCCATCTTGGATGAGCGGGGTGTGCTCGTGGTGCCCGACATCCTCGCCAACGCGGGCGGTGTGATTGTGTCCTACTTTGAGTGGGTTCAAGACCTTCAAGCCTTCTTCTGGGAGGAGGACGAGGTCAACAACAAGCTGGAACGCGCTATGCGGAAGAGCTTCCAGCATGTGGTTCAGACCGCCGAGCAGAACCGTGTTGACCTGCGGATGGGCGCGTACATTATTGGCGTTCAACGAGTTGCTGAGGCGACGACCATTCGCGGTATCTATCCCTAAGAATACAGAGCGCGCCGCTCCCTGCCCACAGGAAACGGCGCGCATGTCCCTCCCACACCAACCTTACTTGAGTGTGAACAACGCTTGCGAGGCTTTGAGCATCTCCCCTGCCTGCTGGAAGAACAGCTCCGACTCGTCCAAACTCATTCCCAGCACATTCAGCACGCGGGTATCAAAAGGCTCCTCGGGCGCTTCAGGGTTCATCATATACCCCAAACGATTGGCACAATGGTCGGCGTACTCAATCAGGGCACAGTTCGGGTCGTTCGCTTCCAGCGATTGGTGGTGATACCGTATCATATGGGCGATTCGGGTCGGCAGCTTCCACCGCTCAATCAACAGCGCCCCGACCTCTTCGTGGGTAAAGCCGAATAACTCCTGCTCTGCTTGATGCACGGAGAGCCGTTTCCCGTGGACAAGCTCGTGCAGTTCACCCATCCAACTGCTCAGCGAAGAGCTTATCACCAGCTTACCGACGTCGTGTAGCAGTCCCGCGGTGAACGCTTCGTTGCGTACCTTACTCTCGAACCGGCGGGCACCATGTTGGGCAATCAACCCAACTGCCAGCGAGTGGGTCCAAAGCCCGCTTACATGGGGGGTATAGCCAATCAGGGCGCGTTGAAACAGGGGGTAGGTCGCTGCAATCAGCGCCAAGTTCTTGACCGTGTTCATTCCCAGCACGACCACCGCCTCATCAATGGTGGAAACTTGACGGGTCATCCCATAGTAGGCTGAGTTCGCAATCCGAAGCACGCGCGCCGTGAAACCCTGGTCCTTGCTAATGGTTTGGGCAATCTGATGGGCGTGGACATTCGGGTCATCCGCCATCTGATACACTTGCATCACGACCGCTGGCAGGCTGGGTAAATCCTGCAGGCGGGTAATCAACTCTTCTGCGCTTCCAACGTGTTGACTTAGGGTTGGCATGGTCATCTCCTCGCTTCTAAGGCTCTTTTTCCACACGGCAGGGCGATTTTTCTATCCGTTTCGGGGTACAATCGGGGGGTATGCGCTACGCGACACAGTGGTTCGCCTTTGAAGCTTCACACTACTATTGGCTGGAGTCTTGGAGCGAGGCAGAGAACCTCCAGCGGTTCGGGCGCACAACCCGCCATCACGGACATAACTATCGCGTGCGCATCACCTATCGCTCTCCTGAGGGCAGCACCCCTGTCCTCTGGCAAAAGGTGGAACAGCAGGTGCGCACCCGTATCAACCAAGAGTTTGACCACCGGTGCCTCAATCGCGAACACGACCACTTCAAAACTCACCTGCCAACCACCGAAAATATCGCGCTTTACTTATGGACGGCACTTCGCTCGGAGCTGGAGCCACCGCTTGAAAGTGTGGAGATATACGAGTCGGACACGCTCTATGCGTCCTATCACGGAGAGGCTAAGCCCGATTCGTCCCGCGTCGTGCTCCTAACGCGCCAGTATCAGTTCTCTGCCGCCCATCGGCTTTATAACCCTACTCTCAGCGAGGAGCAGAATCGTGCGCTTTACGGCAAATGTGCGAACCCGCACGGACATGGACACGATTATCGCTTGGAGGTCACCGTGCGGGGCGTGCCCGACCCCATAACGGGGATGGTCATCAACATCACCGACTTGGACGCCATTGTCCAGCGTGAAGTCTTGAATATCTTAGACCATCGCTTTCTCAACGAGGAAGTTCCCCCGTTTGACACGGTGGTGCCCACGACCGAAAATTTGGTGGACTGGATTGTGGCGCGTCTCATGCCTCATGTACCACCCCCTGCCCAGCTGTGCCGAGTCTGCGTGTGGGAGACCCCACGCAGTAGCTTTGAGTGGCGCCTTGACTGACGCAAAGCGGGTACAATCGGGCTATGCTCTCCTCATCGGACTGCCTCATCGTGGAGGGAATTGAGTTTTACGGCTATCACGGCGTGCCAGACGCGGAGCAAGCGATTGGACACCGCTATCAGGTGGATATCATCGCCGAAATCAACCTTGCCGAAGCGGGGCGCACCGACGACCTGAACCACACCGTTAGCTACGGCGACCTGGCTCGGCTGGCAATCCAAATCGGAACGCAACAACAGGTGCGCTTGCTGGAAACCTTAGCCGAACGCTTGTGTGAAGCCATTTTAGAACGCTTTCCCAAGATCGAGCGCGTGCAACTCCGGATTACCAAACGGCTCCCTCCCACGGGAACCATCACGGAGCGTGCAGGAGTCCAAATTACACGCTCTCGTGGGAGGTGAGTGGTGTTGACTCAAAGGCTTATCCTAACGGGAGACGACCAGCACGACCGCCCGTTGATTGAGCAGGCAGGTGCGATTATTCGGGCTGGAGGGCTGGTAGCGTTCCCGACCGAGACGGTCTATGGGCTGGGGGCGGACGCTTATAACCCCGTTGCGCTCCAGCGCATCTTCCAAGCGAAGGGGCGCCCCGCTTGGGACCCACTGATTGTGCATGTCGCCACACCGCAACAGATACTCGAGTTGACCTCTGGGATTCCCGACTTAGCCCTGCCCCTTATTCAGCGCTTTATGCCAGGCTCACTCACGCTGATATTGCCCAAGTCCGACCGAGTATCTACGATTATCACCGCTGGGCGCGATACGGTTGGGATACGAATGCCGAGTCATCCCGTGGCTCAAGCACTGATACGCGCCAGCGGAGTCCCTATCGCTGCGCCCAGTGCGAACCGATTTGGGCGCCCCAGTCCCACCAACGCCGACCATGTGCTCCACGACCTGGCGGGCGCGATTGAGGCGGTCTTAGATGGCGGCGAAACGCCTCGCGGGGTGGAGTCCACTATCTTAGACTTGACCACCGATCCCCCTACCCTGCTTCGCCCTGGCGCCGTGCCCTTAGAGGCGATCGAGGAGACCATCGGCACGGTGCGTCTCTTGACCGAGATGTTGCCAAGGGGGATGTCGCTTCCCGCACCGGGCACGATGGCGCGTCATTATGCCCCGCGCGTGCCCCTGCTCTTGAGCGCACCGACGCCCGAAGCCCTCTATGGCACGGTCAAAGATAGCCTGACGCAATACGAATGGGTGGGGGTACTGCGCCCCAGAGGTTGGTCACTTCCTGACAATGGTCACTTGATTGTTTTTGAGTGGGGCACTTGGGGCGAGTGGGATACGCTGGCTCAGAAACTCTTTTATGCCCTACGCTGGTTGGAAGGTCAGGGTGTACATGCGATTGTGGCTCCCCTGCCCCCTGCCGAGGGGTTGGCAAGGGCTGTGCGCGACCGCCTCACGCGCGCCAGCAATCCCGAGCAATAGGTATCGGGGTTAACCCTTGCTTCCCTGAAAATGGGGAGGCAAATGTTCTGGGAGCAGGACTTTGGCGTCGGGGGGCGCCATCACCACCGCCGATTCGAGGGTGTTCTCCAGCTCACGCACATTTCCTTTCCAACAGGCGGTTTGGAGGAGACTCATCGCTTCAGAGCTGATTTCCCTGAGGGCACGCCCATTATCCTGAGCGAACTTCTCAAGGAAGTGGGTCGCCAGGAGCGGAATATCCTCAGGGCGCTCTCGCAGGGGCGGAAGATGGATATGAACCACTTGCAGGCGGTAGTAGAGGTCCTCTCGGAAGGTGCCCTCCTTGACCGCTTGCTCCAAGTCGCAGTTGGTGGCGGTGATGAGGCGCACATCCACAGGGATGGGTTCGTTGCCTCCCAATCGCTCAATTTCGCGTTCTTGGAGGGCGCGCAACAGCT
>OGCI01002976.1_pt1 | contig 10101 bp, 7 predicted proteins | sample 1570021 | NCBI WGS metagenome assembly OGCI01 (sample SAMN06264664, study PRJEB24512) | hot springs metagenome | isolation source: Hot spring water | place: South Africa: Tshipise | collected 2015-06-21
GCGTCTACCAAGACGCGCCAGACCAACGAGCTCATTCTGACCCGCTTCACGCTGGGCGGAGGCGGAAGACTGAACCCCGTGAACCTGCCGCCCGTCCGCGGTGAAGTGCTGCAGCGCATCGGAACCTCGAACGTCTGGATGTCGCGCGACCTGTCGTGGACGAGGAACCTGCGCATCCGAATCTGGCGCGTAGGCGATCCGCATCCGCTGGCTGCCAACGATATCCAGCAATCGGGCAATCCGGTGCAGTACTGGTACGACCAGCGCTACGATTCGAACACGGGCATCCTGTACCTCACCCGTTACACCGACAGCGCGCGCACACAGATCGACTGGCAGGCGGCGATCGACCTGTCGGCGGGCACCGTGACCTTCCCGTATCGCGCGCCTTCCCGCACCGACGTCATCTTCGCCGACTACGTGCCTCGCACCATGCGGCTGACGGCGAACCAGGGCTGGAATTCGCTCATTCCTAACGACGGCATACTGGTGCCTCAGCCTATCGCCTTCTACGCGGGCGCGAACAGCGCACCGAGCGGCGGCATTGAGAAGTCGCAGAACCCGCGCTGGAAGTACATCCTGCCAGTGCTGAACAACCCGACGCAATCGCCGCCGGTAGACCGACTGTGGCTGTTCTACCGCAAGTCCACCGGCTCGCCAGCGCAGGAGGTGTTCGTGGTCAAGACCATGCGCCTGGGGGTGCAGTTGCCCACGCCGGTGTTTGCGCCTGTCATTACCGATGGGCAGGGCGAGCGTCGTCCCGATGTGTCGGGGGTGACGGTGAACGGCATCAGTGCGCCAGTGGGACCGGTAGAGGTGGACTTCGTGCGCGGACGCATCTACTTCACCGAGGCGGATGAGGGCAAGTTGGTGAGCATCACCTACACCGCCCTCGACGCGCTGGGCAATCCCGAAAGCTCGCCGCGCACGATTACCGGCGTGGTGCGCTGGATCGACGAGACCTCTGAAGCCACGGAAGGCTCACAGGCGCTGGTGCCCATGGTGGGCGCCACCAGTGAGAGCAACCTGTTCGTGCTGAAGGACGAGTTCGAGCCGAAGGTGTGGCTCTTCTGGACAAGCACCCGCACCGGAACTGCCGACCTGTTCTTCCAGACCTTCAGTCCGAGGGTGTACCCGGACGTGGTCGTTCCATAGACGGGTGCGAAAAACGGCTTATATTGGGGCAGACACATCGGTCTGCCCCAATCTGTTTGTCTGTGTCTTGTCTGCCGCCATTTGTTTGCATCGGCAGGCTATTATGCTATATTATAGTGACCGATAGGGGCACCAAGCGAAGATGCGCGAACAGATGAGCCTGCTATATGTTCCCAAACAGCAACCGAATTCGCGGGTCGAGGAAGACTGGGACTACGCGACCGCGGATACAAAGACCCACACCCATGGATTTCATACCTACCCCGCAATGATGATCCCGCAAGTCGCGCGTCGGCTTGTGCGTATGTACGGGAGACCCGGGCAGACTCTGCTGGACCCGTTCTGTGGCTCAGGGACGTCGCTGGTGGAGGCGCGTCTGGCGGGGCTAAACGGCTATGGGATAGACCTCAATCCGTTGGCAGTGTTGCTGGCACGAGTGAAGACCACCAACTTGCCGGAGGCGAAGCTAGAGGAGGCGTTGTGGGAGACGTGCGAGGCGTACCGAAGCGGGGTTCGACGCGGGGAAGTGCAGATGCCGCACTTCTTCAACGTTGACTACTGGTTTACTCCGGAGGTGCAGTGGCATCTTGCCCATCTTCGCAACGCCATCTTCGCACTGTCCGAGCCGGCGGTTCGGGAGTTTATGTTGGTGGCGTTCTCGCACACGGTGCGCGAGTGCTCGCTGACGCGCAAGGGCGAGTTCAAACTCTATCGCCTACCAGAGAGCCAGATAGACAACTTCCATGCCGACGTGCTAGGCACTTTCATCGCCAAAGTTCAGCGTAACATCGAAGGGATGGCGGAGTTCAACGCACAGGTAGACACGCGGACGTGGGTTCAAGTTTTGCAATCCGATACGCGCCATCCGCAGCCCATCGAGGACGCCAGCGTCGATTTGATTGTGACTTCCCCACCGTATGGCGACTCGCAGACGACGGTGGCTTATGGGCAGTTTTCCAGACTGTCCCTGCAATGGCTGGGACTACCCTGTGAACAGGCGAAGAGCGTCGACCGCCGGGCATTGGGGGGGTCACCAAAACAGGTGAAGCCGTGGGTGCACCTGCGATCGCCAGCGCTAGAGCAGACCTTGGCGTCAGTCGCGTCGATAGACGCTCGTCGCGCTCGTCAAGTACATGCCTTCTATGTGGACTTCGCCGGTTGTTTTATGGAGATGACGCGGGTGTGTCGCTCGGGAGCGAAGGCGTGCTTTGTGGTCGGCAACCGCACGGTGAAGGGGGTGCGCATCCCAACCGATGTTATCCTGCGCGAGATCGCGGAGGGATTCGGCTGGCGATTCGTCGAGCAGTTCGAGCGGCGCATCCCCAACAAACGGATGCCCTTACAAAACAGCCCCTCTAATGTGCCAGGTGAGCGTGGAGAGACGATGACTCGAGAACATATTGTGGTGCTGGAGAAAGCGGGTGACTGATTGGCAGAGGATAAAATCAGAGATGCAGGGCCCCTCCGGCTTCGCTGCGTGGGTTCGGAGCAGGGTTGTGCCCTCAGGTACACGCTTGGCTGAAGAGGCACGGGAAAGGGTATTCCAGAGACGGTGGGCAGGGTCAGAACCTAGGGACGAGGAATTGCAGAAGATAGCGGATGAGTTCTTCTGCGATTTGGTGGATACCGAGTATCAGGTGTATCTAGACTACGAGGACCAATGCATTGCTAAAGCTATACCGATTGCGTTAACAAAGGAGGCAGCACACCGCTATCCTGCAACGGTACATATGGTTCGCTCTGCAGTGGATGCAATCGCGCAAAGCGAGGTTCCTGTCACTGAAAGGCTAACCCGCGCTGTTCACATATTGCGTCCGTTCTTCAAGCTTTTCGAGCAATCGCTGGCGCAAGGGCGTATGACCAGAGCTGGGGGCAGCGCGCAGCAACATTTCGAGTATCTACTCGTTCGGCTAGGTTATGCCGGACAGTTCGAAACGCAAAGGGTCCTGAATGGGAAGGTCGACTTCCTCTTCCCGAGTAGTACGGCATGGACAATTGACCGGCAACGTTGCATCATCCTATCTGTCAAGCGCTCGTTGCGTGAACGCTACAAACAGGTGTTCGAGGAACTGGGCATAACTGGTGGATTGAGTGTGTATCTGCTCGTCACCCAGACCCTAGACGAGGCACGCAAAGATCTCACTACCTCCAAGATTGACCAACTTAGCAACCAGAACATCTATCTCGTCGTACGCGATGTTGTTAAGAACACGCTTTTCCCGACTGCCCATCGCGTGCTTGGCTTGACACAGTTTCTGTTTCGCGAATTACCAGTGCGACAGCAAATATGGCAATCATTGCTTGAGGAGATGTCTTGATGCCCTCCCTAAGCTCCCTCACCCTTCACCTGCCCGTCTTTGAAGGTCCGCTTGACCTTCTCCTGCATCTGGTGCGCGAGAACAAAGTGCCGATTACCGATATCCCTATCGCCCTCATCACCGACCAGTATCTGGAATACCTGCGCATGATGGAGGAGCTGGATCTGGAGGTCGCCAGCGAGTTTCTGGTGATGGCGGCTACCCTGCTCGAGATCAAGTCCCGAATGCTTTTGCCCAAACCGCCCCGCCTCTCAGAGGAGGACGAGGAGGAAGACCCGCGCACGGAACTGATTGCCCGACTGGTGGAGTACCAGAAGTACAGGGCGCTGGTGGAGACCCTGCGGACGTGGGAGGAAGAGCGCAAACGCTGGTTCTTCCGCAGCCCCGATGCGCCGGTGCCTGACTACGAGCTGCCCATTCCTGTCGGGGAGCTGACGCCCCTGCACCTTCTGCGTGCGCTGGAACGGCTGTTATCGGAAGCGGTGGAGACGCCGCTCCCGGCTATCCTCATCCCCCGCAAACGGCTCTCGCTCAGGCTCAGGTTGGTGGAGGTATGGCGTCGCGTGCAGGCGTCGGACGGGCTGCGGTTTGAGCAGCTGCTGGATGCGCCTTTCACCCGATGGGATGTGCTGTTGACCTTTCTGGCGGTGCTGGAACTGATGCGGCAGGGCAGGCTGGAGGCGCGGCAAGCCGGACTGTTCGGCGAGATCACGCTGTGGGCGCTGAAGGAGGTGTCCGATGGACATACAGCGTCTTAGCCGGGCGCTGGAGTGCTTGCTCTTCGTCGCTACCGAGCCGATAACCATGAAGACGCTGGTGGAGGTTCTGCGCGAAGAGGAGCACTGTCTTCGCTTTGCCCTGCAGGCGCTGGAAGAACGGCTGAGCGCGAGCGGACTGCAGCTGGTGGAGGTGGCGGGGGGCTATCAGCTCTGCACGCGCCCGGAGTTCGCGGAAGTGATTGCGCGTTACCTTCAACCTCAGCCCACCAAACTGTCGCGCGCTGCGCTGGAGACCGTTGCCATCATCGCCTATCGACAGCCCATCACCCTGCCGGAGGTCGAAGCCATTCGCGGGGTACAATCGGATGGTGTGGTGCGCACCCTCCTGCAGAGGGGATTGATTCAAGAGGTAGGACGCAAACAGGCGGCGGGCAGACCGGTGCTTTACGGCACTACACCGCAGTTCCTGCACTATTTCGGTCTGAACTCCCTAGAAGAGCTACCCGAGCTGGAGGAGTTGAACCCCGCAGAGGGGAATCAGCCTGAAAAGAGCGGACAGCCGACGTTGCAGATATAGGCAGGAGGAAGCAGCGACCACGTGCGCAGGTTATTCGCGTTTATCATATTCGGGTGGCTAATTGCCGGGGCGGCACACGCCATCCCACCGCCTATCCTGAAGGCGAAGTCGGCTATCCTGGTGGATGCCGAGACAGGACAGGTGCTGTACGAGCTGCGTGCGGATGAACGACGCCCCATGGCGAGCACGACCAAGATGATGACCGCCATCCTGCTGATCGGGCAGGGTAATCTGGACGACCTGGTGGTGGCTTCCGAGAACGCCATCGGGACGCGCTATGCGAACCTGAACATGACCCCGGGCGAGACCATCCCCCTGCGAGATATGCTGTACGCCATCCTTCTGCGCTCGTCCAACGATGGCAGTGTGGCGGCGGCGGAGTATCTTTGCGGCACCGAAGAGCGTTTTGTGGAACTGATGAACGAGAAGGCGCGGGAGCTGGGATTGAAAAACACCCACTTCGCCAACTCGCACGGTCTGGACGCCCCGAATCACTATTCCACCGCGCGCGACCTGGCGACGCTGGCACGCTACTGCATCCAGAATCCGATATTCAACGAGATTGCGCGCACCCCGGAGAAGCGCATCCTGCGCTCGATCAACCAGAAGGACGTGCTGGTGCAGACGCACGCGCGCTGTTTGAAGCATCTGCCGGGTGCAGATGGCATCAAGACCGGCTATACCGCGAAGGCGGGGCGGTGCTTTGTCGGGTCGGTGACGCGAGATGGCTGGCGTCTCATCTCGGTCGTGCTGGGCAGCACCGATGCCGACAAGGATACCCATGCCCTGATCGAATGGGCGTACAAACAGTACCGCAGGCTGGACCTGGCAGAGGCTGGCAGTACCGTCGGCGAGGTAAAGGTGGACGGCGCCCATCCGAAGGCGATACCGGTGGTCGCTTCTGCCCCGTTGCGAATCATTGTGCCGAGGCACTGGCAGGGAGGCGTGCAGTCAGTGTTGCAGGTTCCGATCCCCAAGCTCCCTGTCAAGCGCGGGCAAACGGTGGGCGAGCTGGCGGCGGTGCTCAACGGCAAGGTGGTGGCGAAGGTGCCCGTGTCTGCCGCTTCGGAAGCAAAGATGGTCAGCCGTACCAGCCTGGCGTTGTGGATTGTGGCAGTGGCGCTCCTCTGGGCAGGCAATCGTTATGTCCGTCGGAACAAGCTGAACAGGCGTCGGCATTTCCATAGCGCACAGCGTTCGGGTACTATGAGGTGGAGGGTTTGATCAGTATGGGAACGACTTTTCAGGAGAAACTTCAGCGATTGCGCGCCATTCTGCAAGAGATGGGCAGTGTGGCGGTGGGTTACTCGGGCGGAGTGGACAGCACCTTCCTGATGCACGTAGCGCACGAGGTGCTGGGCGATAGGGCGCTGGCGGTCATTGGGGACTCGGAGGCGTTTCCGGAGGGTGAGATCGAAGACGCCCGTCGGCAGGCAGAGGAGCGCGGCTGGCGCTACGTCGTCGTACGCACGCACGAGTTGAGCAACCCGCTCTTCCGCGTGAACAATCCCGACCGCTGTTATCATTGCAAGACCGAGCTGTTCGGCGTCATTCGGCGTGTAGCGGACGAACAGGGTATCAACTGGACTGCCGATGGTTCTCATGCCGACGACGAGAACGACTATCGTCCGGGTATGCGTGCTGCCGCCGAAAAAGGTGTGCGCAGTCCTCTGCGCGAAGCCGGGTTGACCAAAGAGGAGATTCGCGTGGCGTCGCAGGAGGCGGGGCTTCCCACGTGGGACAAACCTTCGTTCGCGTGCCTCTCCTCGCGATTCCCTTACGGCACCACGATCACCCCCGAACTGCTGGCTCAGGTGGATGCCGCCGAGCGCTTTCTGCGTGAACTGGGCTTCCGGCAGTTTCGGGTGCGCCACCACGATACGATCGCGCGAATCGAGGTGGAGAAGTCGGCGCTACCGCGAGCGGTGGAGCTGGCGGACCTGATCGTGGCGAAGTTCAAGGAGCTGGGCTATCTGTACGTGACGCTGGACCTGGTGGGCTATCGCACCGGCAGCCTGAACGAACCCCTGCGCCGCGAGGGCATCATCCCTGCGGACAACTCTCGGGTGATGACACATGGACGTTAACGACCTCCAAGCGCTCCTGCAGGCGGTGCGCGACGGCACGCTATCCGTGGAGGACGCCCTCCACCGGTTGCGTGCTCTGCCCTACGAGAATCTCGGCTTTGCCCGCATCGATACACATCGTGCCCTGCGCACCGGCTTCCCCGAAGTGGTGTTCTGTCAGGGCAAGACCCCCGAGCAGGTGCTGGCGATTCTGGAGCGGCTGAGCAGTCGGCACCGCAAAGTGCTTGCCACCCGTGCAACCCCAGAGCTGGCGCAAATCGTTGCCGAGCGCTTCCCACGAGTGCGCTATCATGAAGCGGCGCGCATCCTCGCGCTGGGTGAAACCGAACCCGGCAGTGGTGCTCCACAGGACCGCTACGTGCTGGTGGTGGCTGCTGGCACTTCCGACCTGCCGGTTGCCGAAGAGGCTGCTGTGACCGCCTCGGAGATGGGCAGCCGGGTGGAGCGGCTGTACGATGTCGGTGTGGCGGGACTGCACCGATTGTTGTCGCAGTCCGAGGTGCTGTTCAATGCCTACGTGGTGGTTGTGGTCGCCGGCATGGAGGGCGCATTGCCCAGCGTGGTGGGCGGGCTGGTTAGCCGACCGGTGATTGCCGTGCCGACCAGTGTGGGATATGGCGCTCACTTCGGCGGGCTGGCTCCTCTGCTAACGATGCTCAATTCGTGCGCAGCAGGCGTGGCTGTGGTGAACATCGATAACGGTTTTGGCGCGGGTTACCTCGCGCATCTGATTAACTGCGGCTAGTCACCCAAAAATAACCTGTTCGGTGTTCGGCATGGAAAGGAACCGGGCAATACCAGTGTGGTTCTTTGTGCTGACGGGCGTGGTGTCCGCCCTGTTCGCCATCTGGCTCTATCCACACGCTTTGCCCATCAGCGGACTGCATTTGCACGTTACCCGTGACGAGGCAGCGCGCATCGCCGGGCGCTTCCTGAACGAAGCAAACGTCTCCGTTCCGAAGGACTACCATCGCGTTACCACGTTTAGCCTAGACCGTTACGCCAGAACCTACCTCGAGATGAAGCTGGGTCTGAGAGCGGCTAACCGTTACGCCCAGAACGAAGGATTCTGCTACACCTGGGTAACGCGCTGGTTCCGCCCTGGCAACGAGGTGGAGTATGTGGTGTCTGTAGCACCGGATGGACGCTTGATCCAGTACGTCTGCCACCTTCCCTCTGACGCGCCGATGCCCGACTCGGTCCGCCCCCAGCAGGTGGCGCGGGAGTTCGTGGAGCGTTTCGGTGGAGTACGCCTCGACGGTTACCGGTTGGTCGCCGAGCTCAAACAGCCGCGTGCCAAACGGGTGGATTACAGTTTCACCTGGGAGCGTGAGGGGTTTCGACTTGGCGAAGCTACGCAACGTGTGCAAGCAGTAGTTTCAGGGGACCGTGTCCTCAGTTACGGGCGCTGGCTGTGGGTTCCAGAGACGTTCAGCCATGAGTTGCGCCTGCAGAACGACCGTGGCACGATGCTCTCCACAGCCTCCGGTGTTGTTTCGGGCGTTTTTGGAGTGGTTGCCTTTGTGGTACTGCTGTTCGCGGTGGCTCAGCGGCGCGTTGCGTGGAGAGCCGTGCTTCCCGTTGCGTTTCTCATCGGTGCTGTCGGTCTGGCTGTGTCGCTGAATCAGCTGCCTCTCAACATCGCGGAGATGGACACCGACGAGACGTGGGGCGCTTTCTGGCTGCGGACAATCGTCTTCAGTCTGCTTGGAGCTGGATTAACGGTGCTTGCCGTTATTGTGGTGGTCGCCTCTGCCGAGTATCTCTACCGAAAGACGTTCCCCGACGCTATCCCGCTCCGGCACTGGCTGACCCTGCGCGGCTGGGCACATCCTGAAGGCGGGAAACGCATTGCTCTGGGATACTGGTTGCTTGCTGTTAGTTTTCTGTATATTACTGCCTTCTACACGGTCGGGCGCAACGTGTTCGGTGTGTGGGCGCCTTCCACCACGCCATACGACAATCTGCTGAGCACCTGGTTCCCGTCTCTGACTGCCCTGCTGACCGGCATCGAGCCGGCGGTGATGGAGGAGTTCTTCCACAGGGTATTTCTGCTGTGTGCTCTGCGCTTCATCTTCCGTAACACCGGCATCGCCCTGTTTCTCAGCGCTCTGGTCTGGAGCTTAGGACACACCACCTATCCCTCCGCCCCCTACTGGATACGTGCGGTAGAGCTGATGCCTCCCGCGCTGTTCTTCGGCTGGCTGGTGGTGCGTTTCGGTCCGTTGCCCACCCTCATCGCGCACGCGGGCTACAACGCCCTGATTTCCAGCGACATCTTCCTCTACAGCGACAGCTGGCTGGTGCGCGCCAACTTCGGGCTGGTGGTGGCGGTGGTGCTATTTCCTGCGGCGCTGGCATGGGTCTGGTCGAAACGCGCCGTAATGGTCGAGCTGCTGGCTGAGGAAGAGCAGGATCCTTCCGCATCAGCGGCATCGGTTTCTCTCCAGCCGCCTGTGGCGGAAGAGCCACCTCCACGTGAGGTGCCATTGCTCTTGCTGAGTGCACGCAGGCTGTGGCAGGGAGTGGCGCTGCTCGGGGTAGCGGTTCTGTGTGCCCTCGGCGCATGGCGTCTGGGGGAAGCACGGGAGCGGTATGCGTGGAACGAACCCGAGTCTCTGGTGCCGAACGCTCGATTGATAGACCGGCATCAGGCTATCCGTATCGCGAAGCGTTACCTGCCGGACGGAGTGAACGTTGCGGGGTGGCAGGTGGCTGCTGTCCTGGAAAGCGACGACAGGGACGTGCACTACGATTACCTGCTGGAGTTCCTTGCACCGCCGGACGCAGAGCAGTTGTGGAGCCGGGTACAGGAGCCGAAGGAGTACTGGGTGGTGCGCTGGTGGAAGCCGGGCGCACGGGACGAATGGCGGGTGCATCTCACGCAGGAAGGTTGGTTCTGGGCGCGGTTTGGGCGCATTCCAGAGGAAGCGCCCGGTGAAAAGCTCAGTCAGCAGGAGGCGGTGCAACGGGCACAGCGCGAGCTGCGCAGGCTGGGTTTTCCTGTGAACCACCTGCGCCTCTCCGGCAATGCCCGGCGCGACCTTCCTGCCCGCACCGAGCACCGTCTGACGTGGGACCACAATGGTCTCAAGGTGGGTGAAGCGCAGTTTCATACGGTGGTTGTGGTGACCGGAAGCACCGTGTCCCACGTCTACCGCATGGTAACCGCACCCAGCAGTTACCTTTTCGAGCGTGCGAAGACGACGGCGAGACATGTAATCGGTGCGCTGATGACGGTGGGT
>OGCI01002977.1_pt1 | contig 10097 bp, 6 predicted proteins | sample 1570021 | NCBI WGS metagenome assembly OGCI01 (sample SAMN06264664, study PRJEB24512) | hot springs metagenome | isolation source: Hot spring water | place: South Africa: Tshipise | collected 2015-06-21
AGGACCCTCGCCTCCAGCTCAACAAGATCGCCTTCTGGATGGCCACCGGCAGCGGCAAAACGCTGCTCATGCATGCCAACATCCTCCAGCACCAACGTTTCCTGGAAACGCATGGCCTTTCGCGCGAGCTGAACCGGATCATCCTGCTTACGCCCAATGAGGGACTGTCGCAGCAACATCTGCGCGAGTTCCAGAAGTCGGGTATCGAGGCGGAGATCTTCAACAAGGACGGACGCGGCCTGTTCGCCGGCCGTGCGGTGGAAATCCTGGAGGTCACCAAGCTGAAGGAGGAGATGGGCGAGAAGACGGTGGCGGTGGATGCCTTCGAGGGCAACAACCTTGTCCTCGTCGATGAAGGGCACCGCGGTGCTTCGGCAGGCGGCGACGGGGCCTGGATGAAGTTCCGCAACGCGCTGTGTGAAAAGGGCTTCTCGTTCGAATATTCCGCCACCTTCGGCCAGGCCGTGGCCGGAAACCGACAGCTGACCGACCTCTACGCGCGCAGCACGCTGTTCGACTATTCCTACCGCTGGTTCTACGGCGACGGTTTCGGCAAGGACTACCACATCCTCAACCTCGAGGACGACCGCAACGAGGAATGGATGAGGACCTACCTCACCGCCTGCTTGCTGTCGTTCTTCCAGCAGCAGCGGCTGTACCGGGAACAGGAAGCGAGCCTGCGCCCGTTCAACATCGAAAAGCCGTTGTGGGTCTTCGTGGGCGGCAGCGTCAATGCCGTGCGCAAGGAGGACAAAAAGGATGTGTCCGACGTCGTGGCCATCCTGAAGTTCCTGGCCGCCTACGTGGCGAATCGCAAGGACAGCACCGAGCGCATCCAGCGCGTGCTGCATGAGGGCCTGTTGACCGCCACCGGCAAGAACCTTTTTGCCGGCCGGTTCGCGTATCTGAACACCTGCGGGCTAACACCCGCCCAGATCTTCGATGAAACGCTGACGACGCTGTTCAACGCTCCCGCAGGCGGCCTGCTGCACGTCGAGAACCTGAAGGGTGCCGCCGGCGAAATCGGCGTGCGCGTGGGCGACAACGCGTTCTTTGGCGTCATCAACGTCGGTGACGACACCAAGCTGGTGAAGCTGTGCGAAGCCAGCGGCTTGCATGTCGCCGAGCGGGAATTCTCCGGCTCGTTGTTCCACGAGCTGGACAAGCCGCACTCCGCCATCAACGTGCTCATTGGTTCGAAGAAGTTCACCGAGGGCTGGAGCAGCTGGCGCGTGAGCACCATGGGGCTGATGAACGTTGGGCGCAGCGAGGGCGCGCAGATCATCCAGCTCTTCGGCCGCGGCGTGCGGTTGAAGGGTTACGGCATGAGCCTCAAGCGCAGCGTGCGTGCAACCCTCCCCGCGGCGCTGAAACGGCCCAGATACATCGACCTGCTCGAAACGCTGCATATCTTCGGCGTCCGTGCCGACTACATGGAACAGTTCCGGAAGTTCCTGGAAGATGAAGGATTACCCGCCAACGAAGAACGCATCGAATTCATCCTGCCGGTCATCCGGAACCTGGGCACGACGCCGCTCAAGACGATCCGTCTCAAGAAAGAGATCAACGGCATCAAGACCGAATTTGGCGACGCCTTCCGCAAGCTGGGGCCGGTTCCGACCCTCCAGCCCCCGCGCCCCGACCTTGAGCCCGCCACGGCCTATCTGCAGAAGAACCAGGTGGTGCTGAACTGGTACCCGAAGATCCAGGCCATGAAGTCTGACGGAACGGTATCGGGCAGCGAGGACGAAGGCGCCCCCAATGAGGCGCACCTGACGAAGCAGCACATCGCCTTTCTGGACCTCGACCAGCTGTACTTCGACCTCGAACGTTTCAAGGCCGAGCGTGGCTGGCACAACCTCAACCTGCCCCGTTCCGGCATCGCTGCTTTGCTGATGGACACCAGCTGGTACCGGCTGCTGATCCCCGCGTCGGAGCTGGCCTTCGACGCGTTCGAAAAGGTGCGCGTATGGCAGGAGATCGCCCAGGCCCTGCTGCGCAAGTACGTGGAGCGCTACTACACCTTCCGCAAGCGCGAATGGGAACTTCCGCACCTGGAGTACCGTGAACTCGCCGAGGACGATCCCAACTTCCCATCCATCCTGAGTGAGGATGGCGCCGAATGCGGCTATCGGATCCTGATCGAGGAATCGCAGCAGGAAATCGTCGCAAAACTGAAAGAGCTGAAAGAGGCCATCGAGCAAGGGGATCTGAAGGACTGGGAGTTCCGGGGCCTCAAGGCGATCTGGTTCGGGCGACACCTCTACCAGCCCTTGCTGTTCCTGGACGGCAGTGTAGTCGAGATCTCACCCGCGCCTCTCAACAAGGGCGAGCGCCGGTTCATCGAGGATCTGAAGGCGTTCCACGACGCCAACCCCGACTATTTTGCAGAACGGGAGCTCTATCTGCTGCGCAACCTGAGCAAGGGCCGTGGCGTCGGCTTCTTCGAGGCTGGCAACTTCCACCCGGACTTCATCATCTGGCAGGTCGAAGGCAAACGGCAGCGCGTCACGTTCGTCGATCCCAAGGGCATCCGGAACGTGGGCCTGCAGGACCCCAAGATCAGCTTCTACGAAACCGTCAAGGAGATCGAGAAGCGGCTGGGGCAGCCTGATGTGGGGCAGCCTGATGTGGGGCAGCCTGATGTGGGGCAGCCTGATGTTGTGCTCGAGTCCTTCATCGTCTCCAACACGCCCTCGCATGAAATGAGCAAGCTTTGGGGCATCACGAAAGACGAAATGCAGAAAAAACACATCCTGTTTCAGGAGGAAGACAGGGAGACGTACATTCGCGAATTGCTCGAGCCGACCCGAAGCATGGATGTCTCCGCAAGCTCGTAACTGCATTGCCTGCACTTGGGTCCGCCAAGCCACAGATGGCCACCACCGAGTGCAGGCACGCTCGCACAACGTCGGAGACATGCGAGCCAATGTCAGATCGGTAATCCCCCCGCAAAACTTGCCATATGTCGAGCAAAGACGTTGGCCTTCGCATCCGTGTTGATCGGGAACTCCGTGAGGCGTTCCAAGGGGCTTGTCTTGCCGAAAACCGGAAGGCGTCGGAAGTGCTGCGCGAGTTCATGCAGATGTTCGCGGAGAGACACCAAGGGGGCATGCAGGCTGACTTGTTCATCCAACCAGCCGCCAAGCCGCGTCGATCAACAACGAAAAAAGAAACATGAGCCAATTCACAGCATCACCAGCGCGGAAGCCCCCGACTTCAGTCGGGGGAGGAAGCGCGGCCCCATGGGTTGACATATTGAACCAATCCGCCTATGACTATAGGCATGAAGCTGACCTTGCAGACGCAACTTCTGCCTACATCGGAGCAAGCCGCTTTGCTCGAAGCGACCATGCGCGCCTTCAACGAAGCAGCCAACTGGTTGGCCGGAGAGGCGTTTGCAAGAAAAACCGCCAACAAAATCCTGCTGCAAAAGCTTTGCTACGCTGAGTTGCGCGAGAGATTCGGACTGTCGGCCCAGATGGCGGTGCGCTGCATTGCGCAAGTCTGCGAAGCCTACAAGCGGGACAAGTCCAAGCGACCGCAGTTTCGTCCGCTTGCCGCTGTCCCCTATGACCAGCGGTTGATGAGCTTCAAGGGCATTGACCGCGTGTCGCTTTTGACGCTCTCGGGTCGCATTCTCGTGCCCATGGTCATGGGCAAGTATCAGCAAGAACGGTTTACCGCCGCCAAGGGGCAATGTGATCTCGTCCTGCGCAAGGATGGCAAGTGGTTCCTGCTTGTGACCGTCGATCTGCCAGACGGCACCAAGCCGCCAACGACCGACTTCATCGGCGTCGATCTCGGAGTGGCCAATATCGCCACCGACAGCGACGGGCAGCACTACAGCGGCGATGCGGTCGAAGCCGTCAGGAATAGGCAGCACACACTGCGCGCCAGTCTCCAGAGGGCTGCTTCTGCCAAAAAGCGGCGAGGCATGCGTCCGAAGAACATCCGGCGCAAGCTCAAGCGCTTGAGCGGGAAGGAAAGGAGATTTCGCGCCAACGAGAATCATCGCATAGCCAAATCGCTCGTTGCTAAGGCCAAAGGCACCGGTCGCGGGCTTGCCCTGGAGGAACTCAAGGGCATCCGCAACCGGACACGGTTTCGCAAGGCGCAACGGGCGAAGATGGGTGGGTGGGCTTTTGCGCAACTTCGTGCATTTGTCGAATACAAAGCCAGGCTGGCAGGTGTTGAGGTCGTCTACATCAACCCTGCCTATACCAGCCAGACGTGCGCGGTTTGCGGGCATGTATCCAAAGCCAACCGCCCATCGCAAACGGAGTTTCGCTGCGTGGCCTGTGGGCACGCCGACCACGCAGACGTGAACGCGGCGAGGAACATCCGTTGCCTCGCCAGGGCGTCTGTCAATACGCCTAAAGTCTCGGAACCGCATCAGGACCTCCTGTTTGCGTAGTACAGGGACAAGCCCCCGACTTCAGTCGGGGGTAGAGTTGACTTCACTGGAAATTTGCGCCGGCGCGGGAGGGCAGGGCCTCGGCTTGGAAATAGCCGGCTTCGACCACGCTGCGCTGGTCGAGCTGGAACCGGCAGCGTGCGCCACACTGCGGCTTAACCGCCCGGCTTGGAACGTCATCGAGGGCGACTTGCGCCAGTTCAGCGGCAGCCCGTACAAGGGCATTGACCTAGTGGCCGGCGGCGTCCCGTGCCCTCCGTTCTCCAAGGCTGGCAAGCAGCTTGGCGCAAAGGATGAGCGCGATTTGTTCCCCGAAGCAATCCGCCTAGTCGATGAGTGCCGTCCTCAAGCCGTGATGCTTGAGAACGCGCGCGGCCTGCTCGATGCGGTCTTTGACGACTACCGGAACAAGGTTGAAAAGCAGCTCAAGAAGCTGGGCTACGTGCCCGGCTGGAAGCTGCTCAACGCATCGGACTACGGCGTTTCCCAGCTCCGGCCGCATGTGGTGTTCGTCGGCATCCGCAAAGACTTGGCCTCGGGGTTCTCATGGCCGGAACCGCTCAAAACTGAGCCGCCGACCGTTGGTGAGCTGCTGCACGATCTCATGAAGGCCAACGGCTGGCGCGGCGCTGACCGCTGGCGCGAACAAGCCAATAGCATCGCCCCGACCCTGGTCGGCGGTTCCAAGAAGCACGGAGGCCCCGACCTCGGGCCGACCCGCGCCAAACGCGCCTGGGCCGCCCTCGGCGTCGATGGAACGGGGCTGTGGGACGAAGCCCCGCCGCGTGACTTCGTGGGGATGCCCCGCCTGACTCTGCGCATGACGGCACGGATTCAAGGCTTCCCGGATGACTGGCAGTTCTGCGGCCGCAAGACGGCCGCCTATCGCCAGATTGGCAATGCCTTCCCGCCGCCGGTCGCTGCTGCTGTAGCCCGGCAAATCTTCGCGGCGCTGTCCGTGAAGCGCATTTTCAAGGTAGCGCGATGACTGTTCCCGCCGACTTTCTCGAAGCCCGCAAACGCTTTCATGCCCCGTCCAGCTTCCCAGTCGATGTCAGAATAAAGACGATATGGGCAACAAATAACAGGCGCACCTCTGGCCGGCTTAAGCGTGCAAGCTCCACTTACGGTCCCATCGCTCAACGCCTTTTGGCAAACATCTTTGATGAACGGACAGTGCAGCGTGGCCCGGGCTTGCCTGGCCGCGTCAGAATGATCAGTAGGTGCATATCCGAAGAGTTCGACGATCCGGCTAGCCACCAACAACTCCCCTTTCTTGTTCTCGCCTCAGCTCTGCCCTTGATACCTGCCCCTCTAGGTGCTCGCGGATCTGGACAGCGATAGCCCTCGCCATTAGTACAGGTACGGCGTTGCCAACCTGTTCATATTGAGAAACACGAGATCCGAGGAACTTGTAAGTATCAGGAAACGACTGAATGCGGGCTGCCTCACGTACTGTAAGCGCCCGGTCCTGATCAGGTAGAAAAACTGCCCCCCAATGAGGATCGCATTTGGTCAAGACAGTACCTGCCAAGCGATCTGGATGCAGGCGGCCATAGCGCTTTGTGTGATCCGAGCGGCGAGCGCGCTGCATACCTTTCGGCAAGAGATCAAACGGAATATCTCGCCAAGAACCGCCCGGCTTCACATACTTCATGCGCTCAACATTCTGCTTGGACAGCTTAGCCGCGTAATGGTTAAAGGTAATCCCCATCGGATTGCGCATCGACTTCGCGTACTCACTGTGCGGCTCGGTCGAATATTGGACAATTTCTGCACCCTCTCCCATTGCCAAGCGTGGAAGATCACCTATTGCTTGACGGACCGTTACTGCCGGAAGAAGCCTCTCTTGATCTTCTTTGCTTAGCTGAAACGTCATGGTGCTGCCGCCACGAAAATTGGCACGACCTACTGCGTAATGAGTCGGCTCAGGATGAGTGATCTCACCAAAGCGGGAACCGAGCAGGATCAAGCGCCACCGCTCTTGAGGAACACCGTAATGCGCAGCAAACAAAATCTTTGCGCTGACTTGGTAACCTAAAGCTGTGAATATTTTAATGATCTGACGAAATACCTTGCCGTCTCCAAGCGACAACAACCCTGGAACATTTTCAAAGAGGAATGCCTTGGGTTGAAACTCTTCGAGAAAACGCTCATAGTGCCGGAACAGCTTGTTACGCGGATCGTTTAAGAAGCGTTCCGGAGCATTAATAGAAAAACCTTGGCAAGGGGGGCCTCCAACCAATACATCCAATTCACCAGGCTGCAGACCAAGCCTAAAGCGCACATCTTCCGGATCCACCTCCTCGATTGGCCGGCAGTCTGCAACAGCGTTGGGGTGATTGAACTGAAAAGTCTCGATGGCTTCCTGCATCACATCGATCCCATACAAGCAGACATAGCCCGCTTGACGGAAGCCTTCAGTAATGCCACCAGCGCCACAAAAGAGGTCAATCGTACGGAGGGGTATATCGACATTCGCGTGACCACGCTCAGTCACATTTGAATCCTTCTTCTTGCGCGCATTTTGTTCATGACAACATAAATACCGGTTTTGTTATAACATCATGTTTTTCAAACTTTTTGCGTTTATTTATTTTATCATAATTGTGATACAATCAATAAAAAATGGAGGTTCGTCGAATGAACACGCAAATCGTTACCGAAAATCGTGACGCGCTGGAAGAAGCAAAGCGCCGTGTTGCGGCTTTTACAAACGAAATCTTCTCGACGATTGTGCATATCATCGACGATATGTGCCGAACCGAAATCGAAGAAGAATCATTCTTATGGATCGGCGGCTATCGCAGGAATATGGTATTCGACGAGCTGGTTGCGATCGACATGTCTTTGTCAGCGCGCCTTTATCGAGAAAAAGCGGTTTCTTTCCTGAAGAGCGAAGGAAGTTCGTTTATTCTGTCTTCGTCGGTCATGTTGCTTCTTGGAGACAGGATTTTCGGTTGTAAACCTGACGAAGAGTCCAACGACCCATCATCAGAACAAATCGAACGATTGCGCTGGAAAGCGCTCGACAGCTTTATTGCCAGCATCGACAAAAACGAAATCATTGCCGCGCTTCCCTTTGGCCAAAACATTTGCTTTTCGTGAGAATAATCTGCTGTACTCACGGTGCGGCATTGATCCACTCGTGACCATCTTGCGCGACAAGCCCCGTCCTTCAGGGCGGGGAGGACTCAACATCTTGCGCTCTCGCCTTGGAACGTTTCTTTGAGTGCTTCTTATAGCGCTAAATCTTGCGCTATCTTTGGCGTTACGAACAAAAAAGACCACGGAAACGCACCATTTCGACCCAAAATCACCCTGTAACGCTATTTCTTGCGCTATCTTTGGCGCTAAATTTAGTACTAGAAATAGCACCAATTCCAGTGCTAAATTTGGCGCGCAGATCGTAAAACCATCGATGCTTTCTTGCTCACACAGAAAAAACGAATCTTGACCATCTTGCGCGGGATCAAGGGCGAGGCGCGCCCGAACGCTCGCGAGAAAACCCAATCCTTCGAAACAAACTCAGGATATCTAGTGTATCTATCGTTGCCATTACTCATGCGCCGAACTATAATATAAGCATGCCGATGCATTCGGAGCAAAAGAAAAGTGCACAAATGATTAAATCTATTTGAAAATTTAGAGTGTAATCATCATGTCGACTTTGCAAAATGAGTACAAGAATAGTGAACACAAGCACGATATCAGAAGATCGCTCAACCGCGCAGTTTCGGTTCGTTATCATCCGGAATCTCGGTGCGTTGTCGTACTCATGAGTTCTGGCACGACGATTCGATTTCATGCGCGTCTTGCCGAGAAACTGGCTAATAGCAAACCCGAAATACTTGCCAATGTCGAAATCACCTCGTCTGGTCTCGGGCTTTATTGGCCCGATTTAAACGTAAACGTTTCAATTCCAGGCATCATGACAGGGCGCGGCGTTTTTTCTGAAGAACAATGGAATTTGCTCAAGTTCAACCAGATGCACGAAAAGCATCGCCCTGGACGTTTTGGGCTCAAGCGTACAGACTTGGCACCATAAACGACATCCGGAGATCATTGATGCCACTCTTTGCTCGCTCTGTTCTCTTTTTTTTCGTTGCTGTGCTCTCTCCTTTGGCGATGAACTACTCCCGCCAAGCCTTTCAGGCTATGGCGTGAGTTTCGCGCTTCGACGGACGTGCCGGTTCACCCGGAGGGTTTGCCGGTCTGGATCCGAAGCGGTAATCCCCCCGCAAAACCAGTGCGCTGAGAAGTAGAGAGTCTCGAAGGAGAATCTCTACGATGAAGAAATCGCGTTTCACTGACAGCCAGATCATCGACGCGCTCAAGCGGGCGGAGGCTGGTCTGAGCGCGCCCGATCTGTGCCGCGAACTGGGCATCAGCTCGGCGACCTTCTACAAGTGGCGGGCCAAGTACGGCGGCATGGACGCCTCGCTCATGGCGCGCATGAAGGAGTTGGAGGAGGAGAACCGGCGGCTGCGCAAGATGTACGTCGAGGAAAAGCTCAAGGCCGAGGTCGTGGCGGAGGCTCTTGCAAAAAAGTGGTGAAGCCATCTCGCCGGCGCGAGATGGCACAACGAGCCGTGCAGCAGCGCGGGCTGTCGATCCGGGCGGCTTGTCAAGCCTTTCGGATCAGCCAGGCCTGCTACCGCTACGAGGCCCGGCGCGACACCGAAGACGAGGAGATCGCCCAGTGGCTGCTGCGGCCGGCGGCGACAACGCCGCATCGCGCCACTTCTGCAGCGTCTGCACGCTCACACCAAATTCCCGCGCCACGTCTGTCAGCGAAGCGCTCTCAGGCGGCAGCAACCGCGCCACAGCACGGTCCTTGAATGCTTGTCCGTATCTGGCCAACTTGTTCTTCCATCATCGCCCCCAGGTTCAGAGTTCTATGCGGGCGATATCTATTCTGACGCGGGGGGAGTCACGGTCATCGGTGCCGGCAGCCGAGGCCCCGTCACGCCTGAAATTCCGACATCCACCAATCCTGAGCACACCTTCACCCTAAGGGAAGGTCTGACTGTGCTTGCCGGGAACAAATACAGGCCAGAAACCGACTGCACGGCACGCCCAAAAGACGCAAAAAGTAGCCTATCGGATTTTTTCACCAGCACAGTTCGTAGGCTTACACCTCAAGCCCAAACCTTTTTCATTACGGCGCTTTGATCTGCCCAAATTACGTCGTCCCACCCTCGTGCCTTGGCTTCGCTTTCAAACCAGTTCTTGATCGCGTCGGTCAGGGTTTTTGCACTTTCGTCGCCTGAGCCTTGCCGATACAAATCAATTACGGCCTCTCGTTCGAGCAGTGTATGAGGATTGTTTGGTGACCGATCCTTTGGATCTGGCCACTCATATCTTCTTGCCATGTGAGTACTCCTTTGTAAAAAATCCTGCCCCTCTTTCGAAGGACAGGCACCTCAAGCACCTGCCCGAGGGCGGGTGCTTGTCTCCGGGGGAGATTAAACAGCGAACACCGGTGCGTGTCAAGATAGTTGTCGCGCAAGTCATGCGGCCAATATCCGCGAATTGCTCGACTTTCGGATCAGCCAGGCCTGCTACCGCTACGAGGCCCGGCGCGACACCGAAGACGAGGAGATCGCCCAGTGGCTGCTGCGGCTGACCGACAATAACCGCACCTGGGGCTTCGGGCTGTGTTTCCTGTACCTGCGCA
>OGCI01002979.1_pt1 | contig 10089 bp, 7 predicted proteins | sample 1570021 | NCBI WGS metagenome assembly OGCI01 (sample SAMN06264664, study PRJEB24512) | hot springs metagenome | isolation source: Hot spring water | place: South Africa: Tshipise | collected 2015-06-21
ATTGCTGGGTGTAGGTTGCCGGAACCGTGAACTGGGTGGGGGCGTTGGGACGGGTTACTGTGAAGGTAAAGCGATACTGGCCGCTGATCTTGAGATAGCAGGTATTGGGAGGCTGTAAGGCCAACCGCTCGCTGGGGATGGTGAGCGCTCCACCCAGGTTGACGTCGAAGTTGCCAAAGGAAGGCCCGATGGCGTGGGTGATGTTGACGCTCAGTAGCTGGAGGTTCTCGCTTGGGGCCGCCAGGAATTGCAGGCAGGGTCGAATCTGGCCGTTGAAATTGCCGGTGGTCTCGAGGGCAAAAATGGTGATGGTGGGGTTGGCAGGAGGCGGTGGGGGTGGCGGGGTGCTGCTGCCGCCGCAGGCACTCAGGACTGCCAGGCTAAGGACTAGACCGATGATTCTGATGAAAGCGTTCATATCTCCTCCTTGATTACTTGAAACCGATGCTTGGGTTTAGAAAAAGATGTTGGCCCCAATCCGTAGCTCCACCGTGGTGCCGCTGATCGGGAGCGAAACTGCTGATCCACCCGCGGTGCCGCTCACCGTACCGGTCACAAAGCCGGGACGGGCCTCGGCAAACAGTGCAAACTGGCGGTTGAGCAGATACTCGACCCCAATAATCCCGCCGGCTCCAAACACCAGCCCCGATACCGAGGCTCCCTGGGTAAAACCGCTCAGGAAACCCAGCCCGACGCCCGCTCCGATATAGGGGTTGATGGGAGAGTTTGGCGTGGTGATCAGGTATAGGCCGTCCACACCAAAACCGAATCCAGTTAACCCTCCCCCTGAGCTGAAGGTCAGGGTGCCTCTGGCTCCGAACGCCGGGGTGAAGTTGGCCCCGAACTGAACCCCGAAAGTAGCGGTGCTATCATTGAGGACGAAAGCGAAAGTTCCGCCCAGGTAGGCACGCTGGGCTAGGCCCTGGGCCGCAAGAGCAAAGACAAGCAGGGTTAGGGTCAGCAGGATTTTTTTCATTGCAGTACTCCTCGATGGGGTGGATGGGGTTAGAGCTGGGCGAAAGGGGCTCAAGGTGCAGGCTTCACTCTGTCTTGGATTGTTCCGGGCGAAACTGCTCCATCCAGTGCAGGGCAGCCTCGAGGCTGTCGGTCTGGGCCTCCAGGCCGCTTTGCACGTGACGAACCTGGTAGTGTTGACCCCCACCTGGGAGCAGCCAACAGCGAACCAGAAAGGTGTTTCGCCGCTTGGGCAGGCGTTTGGTTTTGTCCATAAAACGCTCCTCGGCAGGCTCATGGTGCCTATAATGCAGGAGGGCGCTTACCTGTCACTTACTTGCACTTACTGCCTTGCTAAGATGAACCTGTATGCCTGCGCAACCGCGCCTGCGCATTGGTTTACTGGGCCAGTTTCGTTTGAGCCTGGAGGATCAGGTTTTGCCCACCCCAGTCCAGCGTAGGAAGAGGGCCAGCGACATCATCAAGTTGCTCGCCCTTCAACCAGAGCAGCGCCTTCACCGCGAACAGGTGTTGGAAGCCCTGTGGCCCGATCTGGAGGAGAAGTCGGGCATGAACAACCTGCACCAGAACCTTTACCACGCCCGCCGCATGCTCGAGCCCGGGCTTTCCAGGGGAGCCGGATCGCGCTTTCTGACCTTCGAGCACGAGACCTTGGTGCTATATGCGGGCGGCCTGGTCGAGGTGGATTACGCTGAGTTCCTGCGCCTGGTAAACCAGGCCCGTAGGCAAAGCGACGCTGCACTGTACGAGGCTGCGGTGGCGCTTTACCGGGGTGACTTGTTGCCAGAAGACATTTACGAGGATTGGACTGAGCCGCAGCGCGACGAAGCCCGTTCGCTGTATCTGGCAGCCCTGCTCGAGCTGGCCCAGCTGCTGGAGCAGCGTGGCGATCTGCTCCGGGCTTGTCACTTCCTCGAGCAAGCCATTGCCAAAGAACCAACCGCTGAGGCGGCCCATCTAGCCCTGATGCAGATCTACGCCCGCACAGGGCGACGGATGGAGGCCATTCAGCAGTTTCAAACTCTGCGCGAAGCACTGGTGCAGGAATTGGGCGAAGAGCCCGATGAGGGCACCCGGGCCGTGTATGAGCAGGTTTTGCAGCAGTTGCCCAACCTACCCGAGTGGTCGGCACCTGATGAGCCCAAACAAGCCCATCAAGGATGGGTGCCGGTGCCTTTATCGCCACTGGTGGGTCGAGAAGCAGCCCTGGAAGAAACCCTACAGTTGCTGTCCGGTACCCGCTGCTTGACGCTTACAGGGGCCGCTGGTTCGGGAAAAACCCGCCTGGCGCAGGAGCTGGCCTCGAGGCTGCAGGGGCAGTACGACGGCGGGGTCTGGTGGGTAGAACTGGTGGCCCTGAGCGATACTCAGATGATACTTCCGGCCATCGCTCAGGTGCTGGGCGTGCATGGCACCACGCAACCTCCTTTAAAGAGCATTCTCGAGCGGTTGCAGGGTTGCAAAGCCGTGTTGGTGCTGGACAACTGCGAACACCTGATTGATGGCTGCGCCGAGACTGCAGTTCAGTTGCTCAAATCGCTTCCAGGGCTGCAACTGCTAGCAACCAGCCGTGAATCCCTTGGGATTGAGGGAGAGATTGCCTGGGTGGTGGCACCGCTGGAAGTCCCTGCTCCAGAAGCCGATCTGTACCCTGAGGAGCTGGATCGCTTCGAGTCGGTGCGCTTTCTGCTGGGGCGGATTCGGCAGCACCAGCCTCGCTTTCAGCTTGACGCACATAACGCAATTTACCTGGCGCAAATCTGCCGCCGATTGGAGGGCTTACCGCTGGCACTTGAACTGGTGGCCACCTGGGTTGGAATGCTCTCGCTGCAGCAGATTGCCGCCCGTCTGGACAACAGCCTGCGTCTGCTGACCCGGGGCCACCGCGGTGGGGAGCGCCACCATCAGACCCTCGAGGCAGCGCTGCAGTGGAGTTATAACTTGCTCAGCGAGACTGAGAAAGACTTGTTCATGCGTCTTTCGGTGTATCTGGGGGGCTGGTCACTTGAGGCCGCCGAGATGCTATGCACCGACCAGGGGTTTGGGGTGGGCGAACTGGCTGAATGCCACTCCAGATTGGTACGTACCTCGATGGTGCTGGCTTTTGAGGCTGGTTCCCAGGTACGCTTTCGCATGCTTGAGCCGGTGCGCCAGTTCAGTCTGGCTAAACTCGAGGCCTTGGGACTGGCCGAAGCAACCCGAAAACGGCTGCTGGAGTGGTATCTGGCCGAGGCAATCACCATTGCTCCCAAACTAACTGGAGCAGAGCAGGCTCATTGGTACAACTACCTTTCAACAGAGTATGAAAACATTCGGGCTGTTTTGTGGTGGAGCCAGCAGGTGGAAATTGAGTTGGGCTTGCAACTGGCAGCCCGACTATGGCGCTTTTGGCAGGTTAAGGGCCATGCCCAGGAGATGCTGGCCTGGTTCGAAGCGACGTTACCCCAGACCCACCAGGTATCCCCAGCTATACTGGCCGAAGCCTACAATGCGGCCGGTATCATGGCCAGAACCTGTGGTCGTTATGATAAATCTTTTGACTACTTAGAACAGGCCCTGGCCTTTCGACGGTCGCTGGGAGATCGGCGAGGGGAAGCAATTGCACTCAATAACCTGGCGGTGAGCGCCCGCGACCAGGCCGATTATTCCCAGGTCGAGTACTACTGCCGCCAAAGCCTGAGTATCGCCGGTGAAATTGGTGACAAAAACCTCGAGGCACTGGGCCTGATGAACCTGGGGGTTGCGTTGCGTGGACAGGCTCAGAATGAAGCTGCACGAGAGAATTTTCAGCAAAGTCTGACAACTTTTCTTGAGTTGGGCGAAAAGCGATCAGTGGCAGCCCTTTATAACTATCTGGGCGGTCTGTCCCAAGATCAAGACCACTGGCAAGAAGCCCAGCAATTTTACCAGATGAGTCTCGAGCTCAACCAGGAGCTGGGAGATTTCTGGGGATTGGGTATTTCCACCCACAACCTGGCCGCCCTTTGGTGCGAGCGGCAAGACTTCACTAGGGCCTGGGAATTGCTTCTGGAAAGCCTAACCTACTACCGGCGGGCGGGGGTGCGGCATGGTTTGAATGAGTGCTTTGAAACCCTTGCCAGGATTGCCTATAAGCGGGGCAACCTCGAGCAGTCTGCCTGGGCCCTGGGGGTTCTGGAACACCTCGAGGAGTCAATTGGCTTGGTCGCATTGCCAAAGGGCCAGGGCATACGCGATCGGCTTTTGGAAGATCTAATCCGGGCTATGGGCCATCCCGCGTATGTTCAGGCGCACCAGAAAGGCCGCAGCGACACTCTGGAACAGGCCTACCGACGAGTCTTTGGTGGGTTCTCTGACGGGGCTTCCTGAAAAATGGGCTACGAAACTGCGGGAGTTTTTGGGGTGCACCAATGGGCGTACTCATACCAGATTCGGTTAGTTCGTCATCATCCGGTGATGAACGAACCCTACCTAAGTTATCCGCGTAGCGGAGGGCGATACCGCTTTATTACACAAATGGAACACAATACCGCTCGTTGGTAGCGAAACGTTTTCTTCGCCCTCCGACAGGGAGATGCCGGTTTCGACGAGTGCAGTGAAGAGCGACGCGGGTTTCGACAACCGTGTGAGGGGTGGGGTGTGCTTTGGGATTCGGGTTGCGCTGCGCGCGGCGTAACCAAGCCTCTAGAGTATTTGGAGCTTTATTTTTTTGAATCCGGTATCAGTTGGCCGCTGATTGCAGTAGGTAGTCTAGAGCAAGGTGGGCGGTTAGGCGGCTGTGTTCGACAAGATTGGCCAGTCCTGGGCCAGCCAGGTAGCTTCCGGTCAGAAATAGGCCGGGGGCATGCACCAGTTCTCGATCGAGCTCGGTGACCCGGCGGCCGTGCCCTGGGGTGAATTGCGGCCGTGAGTGGGGTTGCCGAAACACCCAGGCCGCCAGCGGATGGGCTTTGGTTTGCAGGTATTGGGCGGCATTTTGCTGAGCCAGGCGCGTGAGCTCGCTGTCAGCAGAACGGGCAACCTCTCCGATGAAGTGCAGCTCGAGCAAAGCCGAACCATCGTTTGGTAGGGTGAGCGGCTGGGGAGCGAGCGGGCTCAAGGCCTCTGCATTTGGTGGTATGCAGCTAAGGTCGCTCTGCCTGTATACTTTTATAGCCGAACAGGTGAACCCCTCGCCCTGGGCAAAAAAATACACCCCAGGCTGTACGGACAGCTCTACATGACGATAGAGCAGGAACACCTTTGCGCCGTGCTGGTGCGGAAAATGGTTGAGCAGGGTGGTCAGCTGTGGTGCTGTTGGACGGAACACTTTTGCGGCTTTCGGAGCCGGGAGTGCAACGATGACCGCTTGAGCCTCGAGCTTGTTGCCGCGCAGGTATATCTGCCAACCGCTGGAGTCGCGCGTCAAGGCCCAGACTTCATGATTGGGCAGCAGCCTGGCCTTGTGGAGCAGCTGCTTGCTCAAGGCTTCGACTAGGCTGCCCATCCCTCCGGCAAGGCCCAGCTTGCCGCTGGAGGTCAGTCTTCGACTGCCGGCCAGGAGTCCACCGTGGCGCTCGAGCTCCACCAGTCGCCCAAATGCTACCGGGGCCGATACATCTTCTGCTGCGCCGCCCAGCATGGTGCTCAGATAAGGCTCCAGAACGCGCCATATCTCGGGGCCCAACCTTCGCCGAAAAAAAGCGCTCAGGGGTTCATCCTTAACCGAAGTGCTTGCCACGAACCTCTCAGTTTTGAGCCTCCAGCGGACACCTGGGCCAAACGGCAGCTCTGCGAGCTGGGACAGGCCGAAACCCGAGGTTAAGTTGAGCTGTGGTGGCAAGACCCAGTCCTGCCCGTTCAACCGAACCACTGTGCGATGGTCTGGTGATGTTTGCACTTCGAGGCCCAATTCAGCACAGAGGTTGCGTAAAGTTTTGGGGGTGTCGTCAAAATGTGCCTCGCCCAACTCACTCAAAAATGGACCCAGTCGAGCTGTCTTGGTATTTCCACCAAAGTTGTTGCTGGCCTCCAAAACGATGGTCTCGAAACCTGCTGTAGCCAACCAGTACGCGGCTGTCAAACCTGAAAGACCTCCACCGATGATTACAATTCTGCTCATAACCAAAGAACTCTCTATATAACCAAAGAACCGCGGCTGTCGGCTTGTGCTAGGTTATGGGAGCTGTCCGCTGCACACGGCTACTTCCCCGGTTGCCATCCGAGTGTAGCCAGACCGATAGCCCAGTTGCCTACCGATTCTAACCCGCGGCTGGTTGTTTGGGGCGAGGGTGCAGGCAACCGGGCTAAGTGCGTTGAAAGTCGGATGTGCTTAGCAGGGCCAGACCAGGCGGCTGTTACGCGTACAATGCAGTGTGGTTGAGAATGTTCAAGCCGCTACGTGTTAGCATATCCAAACCAGCAGTTCTGGAACCAGTCGAAGCATTAGGCTTGGGTTGGCAATGGGCTGTCTCAGAGGTGCAACGATGAAGATCAAGACAACTTTTACTTTGTTGCTGGCCCTGGCTTCTGTGGCCGTGGCCCAGGCCGATCCGGTGGTGGCTACTGTGGGTCAATCCTCCATAACCAAAAGCCAGTTTGATATACAGTTTCGCTTGTTCGTACGCGATGTTCTGCAGCAGCGTGGACAGTTGTACGCACCTGAGGCCGAAGAGGCCTTTGCACCTCTAAGACCCCAGTACCTGGAGCGGATGGCTCGAGACCGGGCCATCGTTCTGGCTGCCGAGGCGGCCGGTTTTGCTGCCAAGGACCGTGCTGTTGACGAGGCCATTGAGGAGGTCAAGGCCGAGTTCGAAAGCGAGGAGGAGCTTATCCAGGCACTCGAGGAGGCCGGCATTCCAGGTCTGCAAGCCTACCGAAGACTGGTCTATGAGGCTCTGACCTACAACACCTATCTGGAAAGCCTGATCAAAGGACTGCAAACCAGCAACGCCGCTTTGCGGATCCTTTACATCGTCTCCAAGTCGCAGTTTGCGGTTCCGGCGCGGTATTGTTCCTCGCATATTCTGGTCGCCACGGCTCAGGAGGCCAATCAAGTTATAGTACGACTGGGTAGGGGTGAAAAATTTGCTGACTTGGCCCGCGAGCTTTCGCGAGACCCTGGCAGCAAGGATGATGGGGGTGATTTGGGCTGTGAACCCAAAGGTACTTTTGTGGCACCTTTTGAGCTTGCCATGACCGCACTAAAACCAGGTGAAAGCTCCAAAACCCCAGTCAAGACCGAGTTCGGTTTCCACGTGATTTTGCTAAGCCGGGTCGAAGCGGCTGGCTTCCAGCCTTTCGAGCAGGTCAGGAGTAGCCTCGAGCAGGCGGTTAAGAATTTGGCTTTGCAAAAGCTTCTGGATAACATCGCATACCGTACCCCAACTAAACTTTTCCCGGAAAACTTGCAGTCCAAGTAGCGACGTGGCCGGTTTGTCTCGGTTCATTCCTGCGTTGTTGGGCGTGCGATGTGCACTAGGGCGAGATTGCAAAATAAACGGGATTGGCTTTTGCCCACCTTGCACCGATCTCCACAACTTTTTGAGGCTGCACCCAGCCAGGAAGATGTTTGATACCAGATTCAGTTGGTTCGGCACCAAATGGTGGCCTCGCCACGCCGCACCATAGCGAGGTGCAGAGGCAACTGACCGAAGTTATCCACGTAGCGAAATGCGATACCGCTTTATTGCAAGAACGCAACCCAATGCCGCCCCTTGGAGGGGAGTCGTTTTCTTCGCTGAACGACTGGTTGACGCTGGTTTCGCAGAGCGTAGGGAGGGTGGGGTGTGCTTCGGGATTCTAGGTGCGCCGCGCGGCGCAACCAAGCCTCTGAGGTTTTTGGTTCGGATGATGCATCTATTTGAATCCAGGCCGCAGGGAAATTACCCAAGTACCAGAGGCTGGTACTTTGCAAAGACCGGTCCTGGCCCTATGGTTCTTTCAAAAAGCCCCAGCTAGTAACGGCCGGGTATGAACCCAAAACCTTTACAAACGAAGCCCGACGCAGCAGGGTTAGCAGAGCCTGGGAGGGCCCTGAGTCCTCGGCATGTCCCTCGAAGTCGGCGTAGAAAATGGGGGAGAAGGGACGGTCGGGGTCCCGGCGGGGGCGGGACTCGAGCTTGGTCAGGTTAATGCCCTGGTCGGCAAAGGCTTGCAGGGCGGCCAGCAGCTCGCCGGGCCGGTGGCGGGTGGTGAACACTACCGAGGTTTTGTAGGGCCCCTCCTGACGGGGTAAATCCTCACGAGACAGGACAAAAAAGCGGGTGTAGTTGCCAATAAAGTCCTGGATACCTTCGGCCAGAACCGCCAGCCCATAGCGTTCGGCAGCCCGACGGCTGGCGATGGCCGCCAGCCCAGGCTGGGGATGCTCGGCCAGTTCACGGGCGGCCCCAGCCGTGTCGTAGACCGGTTCGGCCTCTAGCTTGTAACGGGCGATAAAGCCGTCGCACTGCACCAGGCCCTGGGGATGGCTCTTGACCTTGCGAATATCTTCCAGACGGGTTCCATGCGGGGCCAGCAGGCAGTGATCCACTTTTAGAACCAGCTCGCCCACCACGTGCAGGTCGGTTTCGAGCAACAGGTCGTAGGTCTGGTTGATAATTCCGGCGGTGGTATTTTCCACCGGAACCACGCCGCGGTCCACTTCATGGTTGCTGACCGCAGCAAAAACCTGATGGAAGGTGGGCAGGCCAATCGTCTGTGCCTCCGGGAATGCCCGCAGCGAGGCCTCCTCGCTGTAAGCCCCCTCGGTCCCTTGAAAAGCAACGCGCATCACGCGGTTTAGTATACGTGCTGGTGGGGTGAGTCTGTGATCTGCGGGCACAGCACGGCGAACGATCCGGCGGCGCGTACTCGGTTAGGGCATAATAAAGAATCGTGTTGAGTCTGGAACCTATTACCGAAGCGTCTGTATGGAATCAGATGGTTTCGTCACTGCCGGTTAGCAGTGCTTTGCAGTCGTGGGGCTGGGGCGAGGTCAAAAAACTTTCGGGCTGGCAGCCCGAGCGGGTGGCCGTCTATGAAAACGACGAGCTGATTGCTGCTGTACAGCTTTTTCGCCGGCGGTTTGCGGGGCCCATTGCGATGCTCTACGCCTCCAGGGGCCCCGCGCTGCGAAATGTTCAAGACCTACCCAGGGTGGCCGAAGTGCTCAAACAACGGGCGGGTGGCGCGGTATATTTGAAGCTCGAGCCCGAAACCGGCCAGCCTGCCGGACAAGCCGCACCGGAAATTCCGGGATTGCAGATCGAAGAGACCATTCAGCCCGAGTACAGCATATGGCTCGATCTGAGCTTAGGCCGCGAGGGACTCCTCTCCGGCATGGATAGTATGCACCGGCGCAACACCAGGTTGGCAGAGAAGCGGGTCGTAACCACTATCGAGGGTGTCGAAGCATTTGAGGAGTTCTGGCATCTGTTTGAAGAGACCAATCGTCGCGCCAAGCTGCTTCAGCACTCCAAGGTTTATTACCGGACCGTGCTGGAGGCGATGAACCAACCGCTGGGCCGGGCCTTCATTGCTATCTCACGGCTCGAGGGGAAAGCCCTGGCAGCCGGATTATTTGTGGCCTTCGCCGGTAAAGTGGACTATCTGTACGGGGGTAGCAGCCGTGAGAACCCCAGTGTCAAGGCACCCAACGGCATGCACTGGGGAGCCATCAACTGGGGCATCGAAAACGGCTACCGTATATACGATTTGTGGGGTGTACCGCGTGATCCCTCCGGCAGCCATGCCGCGGGCATCGATGCGTTCAAGGAGGGTTTTGGTGGCAGCCGGGTGCGCTTTCCGGCCTACGACCTGGCCCTTTCACCCCTGTACGCTCCGCTCAAGCGAGCCTTACGTCTACGTAAGAACTGGGTCAACTACCGTACTCGAGGTTCTACTCGAGATGTGCTGTAGAGCGGTTGGGTTATTCGGCCCGCAAATAAGCTTCTTGGGTTTGCACTCCAGAGTCTGACGTATAAAACCAAACTGCCGGTCGTCTTTTGCTGGCCTCGAGGGTCTCGGCTGAGAAAAGCCTGCAACGCAATAAGACTTTCAGTGGGGTTTGATGAGCAAAACGACAGAAGTCCTTCATCTCTGTTCACGCTTCTTAGCGACCTTGCTTCTACCCTCTAGCCGTGGTTCGCCCTGCGCTCGTTGCTTTGGTTGTTA
>OGCI01002980.1_pt1 | contig 10088 bp, 6 predicted proteins | sample 1570021 | NCBI WGS metagenome assembly OGCI01 (sample SAMN06264664, study PRJEB24512) | hot springs metagenome | isolation source: Hot spring water | place: South Africa: Tshipise | collected 2015-06-21
GAGCCACTGCAGCATCTCGCGAATACTGCCGGTAGCCAGCGCGATACAGGTGTCGGCGCCGCCATAATAGAGGTTGATGGTATCGCCGTCGTCTGCAATGGTGTAGCCGCAGGGAAAGACCACGTTCGCCACGTCGCCTTCGCGCTCGTACTGCTCTTCGGGACCGAACATCCACTCATCGCTGCGCAGGATGCACTTCTCGGGCGTGTTGAGGTCAAACAGAGCGAGCCCCAGACGGTAGAGGCTGCCGCTGGCGGTCTGCCGGACGCCGTGGTACAGGATCAGCCAGCCTTCCGGTGTCTCGATAGCCGGCGGCGATAAGCCGATTTTGTTCGCATCCCACCATGCGCCACGCCGTGCCTGCAGGATCATTCGGTGACTACCCCAGTGTCGCAGGTCGGGCGAGTAGGAGACCCAGATATGCGCTCCCTGAGCGGTCACCGGACGGTGGATGAGCGCCCAGTGTCCCCCGATGCGTCGGGGCAACAGCGCAGCGTCTTTGTCTTCCGGTGGCATAATCACGCCATAGCGATGGTAGTACGTGAAGTCTTCCGTCAACGCCAGGGAAACGCCCGGTCCCCCGCGCGAGTATGAGGTGTAGGTGACCGCGTACTTGCCCAGTTCCGGCAAATAGACGATACGCGCATCTTCGATACCCCATATCTCTTCCGGGTGGTTTTCGGGGTCGGGCAGAAGCGTGGGCTGGGGGTCAATATGCCACCCGTCCACACCGTTGCGCGAGCGCGCCGCACAGAAGTGCGAGATACCGCGCCTGTCCTCCACCCGACACAGCAGAAGCGTTGTGCCATCTGGCAGCAGAGTGGCTCCCGCGTTGAATACCGTGTTGATGGCGTAGGGCCAGTCGGCAGCGGTCAAAATCGGATTCCCCGGGTAGCGATGCAGCAGTTGCTGGTGATGATTGTTCCCGCGTCTGGCTTCGTTCATGGTACCACCCTCAGGTAGAATCGCGAAGTATCTCCACCCGTTTTATCGGCAAAGCATTTTCGTCTGATTACCGGTCGTGGCAGGTCGGCGCCCGCTGTGTTCATCATGTTATTTTACACTATCTGCTCCACCAGCCACTGCAGCAGCTCCATCGTCCAGCCTTTGTCCAGCCCGTCGTTGCGCACCGGGCACTGCGGCGAGTGCAAGCAGCTCGGGCAACCTTCTGCGCAGGAACACTCGCTTACCAGCCCGCGCGCCATGTCCAATAGACTCTCCATCTCGTCGTACGCGCCCCGGCTGATGCCTGTCCCACCCGCGCAGGTGTCGTACAGGAATATCGCCCCGCGCCCGAAAGCAGGGTACAGCCAGCTGAATTGGCTGCCAACGTCCAGTCGCTCACAGCCACAGGTAAGCGGTACGACTGCCTGCAGGGCGTGTTCTGCCCCGTGCATTGCCAGTATCCAGTCGGCGGTGTTTGTCAGCGTGGTTCGGTCTATGTCCCGAACCAGCAGGGCGAGGGCATCCAGCACGGCCGCCTCACGTTCCGCAGAGCGAATGCGATTGCCTCTCGCCCTCACAAACTCCAGCATGTCGAAGGCAAGCCAGGCGCCTTCGGTGTCGTACGACTGCTCGGGCATCGTCAGGGGCTGTACGTCGAGCACTGTACCGCTGAGCAGGTGTTTGCGGCGGTATCCCACTACCTGTTCGCTTACCCGCACCTCTCCGAAGCCCACCTCGACGGCGCCGACACGGCGCGTCAGAAGGGTACGCAGAACCTGCAGGCTCACATGCAGCAGCGGCTCGGTGTAGTAGGGCGTGGAGACAGCCGTCACGAGGGCAACGCGCTGAACATCGTCCAGTTCCTCCACGAAGTAGCTCTCGCCCTGATGCAGATAGATGGCTCCCGGATGCACGGTGCGGTAGGCGCGCTCCATCTCGACCTTGCCCAGCTCCCGGCGCTGAGCCGAATCGAGGATGACCACCGCCTCCCCGGAGGCAGTGCGAATGGAGACCTCCGACGCCGGGTAACCTCCGCCAAAATAGTACCACCGCCCATCGCGAGGCTGAAGCTTGCCCGCATTCATCAACTCCACGATGGCATTCATGCAGGTCTCGGCGTCTGCGAAGAGCGTGTAGTCGTCAGGCTCCAGCGGTTTCTCGTGCGCTGCACAGCACAGGTGCGCACGAAGTATCGGAAGGTTGGCAGGGTTCAGCCGCACCTTTTCCACCGGCTGACCGAACAGGTATTCGGGACGGCGCATCAGGTACTGATCCAGCGGGTCGTTCTGCGCCACGAGAATGACCAGCGCCTCGCGGTCGCGTCTTCCCGCCCTGCCCGCCTGCTGCCATGTGCTGGTGATACTGCCCGGGTAGCCCGCCATGACCACCACATCCAGCCCGCCGACGTCCACACCCAGCTCCAGCGCATTGGTGCTGACCACACCTAGCAGGTCGCCGTCGAACAGCCTGCGCTCGATCTCCCGTCGCTGTTCCGGTGTGTATCCGGCTCGGTAGGACATCAGCCGGTCTTTCAGCTCCGGGGCACGGCGGTCTGCCAGATTGCAGGCATAGTGCAGGATCAGTTCGGTCGTCACGCGCGCCCGGGCGAACACCAGCGTGCTCCAACCCTCCTCTGCCAGCGCGGTCATGATGGCGGCACATTCCATGTTCGTGCTCAGCCGCTGCAGCGTGCTGTCGTCCACGACGGGTGGATTCCACAGCACAAAGTAACGTTGCGGACGCGGCGCACCGTCCTCCTGAATGAGCGTGCAGGGCAAGCCGGTCAGGGTGTGTGCGGTCTCCTGCGGATTGCCCACCGTGGCAGAGGTCAGGATGAACTGCGGACGCGAGCCGTACAGTTCTGCCAGCCGACGCAAGCGACGCAATATCAGCGCCACATGCGACCCGAACACGCCGCGGTAGGCGTGCATCTCGTCCACCACCACGTAACGCAATTTGCGCAGGAAGGTCGCCCACGAGGGATGGTTGGGCAGGATGCCCACGTGAAGCATGTCCGGATTGGTCAGCACGATGTGCGCCCCGCGGCGAATGGAGGCGCGTTCCGTCTGCGGGGTATCCCCATCGTACACACCGAAACGCACCTGAGGAAACAGCCCCAGGTTGTTCAGCTTCTCCTGCTGGTCGCGCGCCAGCGCTTTGGTGGGAAACAGGTAGAAGGCGGTGGTGTGCGGATTGTCCAGAATGCTTTCGAGCACGGGCAGGTTGTAACACAGCGTCTTGCCGGAGGCGGTGCCACTGACCACCACCACGTTCTCTCCACGGCGCGCTGCCTCCAGCGCCTGCGCCTGATGACTATAAAGCACCCCAACGCCCTGCCGACGCAACGCCCTTTCCAGCAGTTCGGGCAGAGGGCGCGTGATGGCGCCGGTGCGTCCGGCGGTGGCTTCCAGCAGGTGCACATGCACCACCCGCTTGCGCACCTCTTCGTTCTGCAGAAACATCTGGAGATACTCGGCAAGCCGCATCGGGTTCGTTCCTGTGGTTGATGGTACATCCGAATCATACTGCTACAAGCGAGGCGAAAGCAAGAAGGGAGAGGAATCGTCATCTTCGCGACACGACTCCTGCAGGGGATTGCTTCGCCTGCCTGAAGACAGGCTCGCCATGACACACTGCCCTTGTGTCATTGCGAGGAGCGAAGCGACAAAGCAATCTCCTTCGCCTACCGGCAAACCGAAGGGGATTGCTTCGCCTACCTGAAGGCAGGCCCGCATTGACACACTGCCCTCGTGTCATTGCGAGGAGCGAAGCGACGAAGCAATCTCCTTCGCCTACCCGCAAACCGCAGGGGATTGCTTCGCCTGCCTGAAGGCAGGCTCGCCACGACACACTGCCCTTGTGTCATTGCGAGGAGCGAAGCGACGAAGCAATCTCCTCCACCTACGCGAACCGAAGGGGATTGCTTCGCCTGCCTGAAGGCAGGCTCGCCATGACACACTGCCCTTGTGTCATCGAGAGGAGCGAAGCGCCGAAGCAATCTCCTTCGCCTACCCGCAAACCGCAGGGGATTGCTTCGCCTGCCTGAAGGCAGGCTCGCCATGACACACTGCCCTCGTGTCATTGCGAGGAGCGAAGCGACGAAGCAATCTCCTTCGCCTACCGGCAAACCGCAGGGGATTGCTTCGCCTGCCTGAACGCAGGCTCGCAATGACACACTGCCCTCGTGCCACGGCGAGGAGCGAAGCGACGAAGCAATCTCCTTCGCCTACCGGCAAACCGGAGGGGATTGCTTCGCCTGCCTGAACGCAGGCTCGCCGTGACACGCTGCCCTTGTGTCATTGCGAGGAGCGAAGCGACGAAGCAATCTCCTTCGCCTACCGGGAAACCGCAGGGGATTGCTTCGCCTGCCTGAAGGCAGGCTCGCCACGACACACTGCCCTTGTGCCATTGCTAGGAGCGAAGAGACGAAGCGATCCCCCCTCACCACCCCCCTCCTGCTGGAACAAACGCCGACTACCACCGCTTGAAGCCGGGGTAGGGCGCGCGGAGCGTGTACACCGCGTTGGTGACGGTTTCCGTAATGTAGAGCGTGCGGCTATCGCGACCGCCAAACTCCACGTTGGTCGGGTTTTGTCCTCCTGCGGGGTACGTTCGCCACAGCTTGCCATCCGGGCTGACCACCAGCACCTTACCCGAACCAAAGTGTGCAATCCACAGGTTCCCGCGCGTATCCAGGCGCATCCCGTCCGGTCCTCCCGGCGGAGGCAACTGGATGAAGACCTCCATCTCGCCCAGCGTGCCGTCGGGCTTCACCTGCCACCGCAGAATGCGATTGCGCGGAGACTCCGCCACATACAACCACTTCTCGTCCCGGCTGAGCACGATGCCATTGGGGAACTGCAGTCCCTCTGCCAGCTTCTGCACCCCGCCGTCGAAATTGCGCCGGTATACGCATCCGATGGGTCTATCCCAGGAACCCACCGGGTCGGTGAAATACAGGTTCCCTTTGCTATCGAAGCAGAGGTCGTTGGGACCCAGGAAGGGCTTGCCGTCACACTCCTCCGCCATGATTTCCGGCTTGCCGTTGCGGTCAAACCGCACGATCGCCCTGCGCTTGTGGTCGCACACCCACAGCGAGCCGTCTCTGGCAAAGGTGGAGCCGTTGCCACTGCCCGGAGCCTTCGCGAAGACCTCCACTTTGCCATCGGGATAGACCCTGTGGATGTTGTCGCTCTGGCAGTTCACCACGTACAGATATCCGGTGCTCCGTTCGTACGAGGGTCCTTCGCAAAACTGAAAACCTTCCGCCAGTTTCGTCAGCGGCGATGTGTTCTGTGCCATAACCAGACCTCCTGCCAGCAATATAATGGGCATCCCCTGGTGCCATCTCATCACGCATCACCTCTTTCGCGGAGGATATTCGCCGCCGCCGGGCGGTGTGCCTGCGTGAGAGCATCAGCATCGGTTATAATGGAATCGACACCAAAGTTCGGGAGAACCAACCCGGAGGAGGCACTGGCATGTTACCCCCGTTTAAGAACGAGCCTGTGGTGAACTTCAAAGAGGAAGTGCACCGCCAGCGGATGATGGATGCCCTGCGCAAGGTGGAGAGCGAACTCGGCAGAGACTACCCCCTGATTATCGGTTGCGATACGATTACCACCCCCGAAACCTTCACCTCCATCAACCCCGCGCGCCCTTCCCAGGTTGTCGGCAGGTTTGCCAAAGCAACGCCGGAGCTGGCTGATCGCGCTGTGCGGGTCGCTTACGACACCTTCCGCACATGGAGCCGCGTACCCTACGACGAGCGTGCCCGATACCTGCTGAAAGCCGCCGCCATCATGCGCCGGCGCATCTATGAGATGTCGGCGTGGATGGTGTACGAGGTGAGCAAGTCGTGGGTGGAGGCGTACGCCGATGTCGCGGAGGCGATTGACTTCATGGAGTTCTACGCCCGCGAGATGATGCGCCTGGGTCCACCCCAACCGGTGGTGGACTACCCCGGTGAGGAGAACGAACTGCGCTACATCCCGCTGGGCGTGGGCGCGGTCATCCCGCCATGGAACTTCCCGCTAGCGATACTGACAGGCATGACCACCGCAGCGGTCGTCACCGGCAACACGGTGGTAGTGAAGCCTGCTTCCGCTGCGCCTGCCATCGCCGCCAAATTCATGGAGATCATGCAGGAGGCAAGTCTGCCGGCGGGCGTGATCAACTTCCTGCCCGGACCGGGAAGCAGTGTGGGTGATGTACTGGTCACCCATCCCCTGACACGCTTCATCGCTTTCACCGGTTCCAAAGAGGTGGGACTGCGCATCCATGAGCTGGCAGCAAAGCCCCAGCCCGGGCAGATATGGCTGAAGCGCACCATTCTGGAGATGGGCGGCAAGGACTGCATCATCGTCGACGAGGACGCCGACCTCGAATCGGCTGTGGATGGCGTCAACTGGTCTGCTTTCGGCTTTCAGGGTCAGAAGTGCTCGGCTTGCTCCAGGCTGGTCATTCACCAGGCAGTGTACGACCGCTTCCTGGAGATGGTGGTGGAACGCGCCAGGCAGAACACTATGGGCAACCCGGTGGAAGCCGATTACTTCATGGGCGCTGTAATCGACGAGCTGGCGTTGCGCAAGATGATGGGCTATGTCGAGAGTGGGAAAGCGGAAGGCAAGCTGGTTCTCGGCGGTGAGCGTCTGCCAAGCGAGGGCTACTTCCTGCCCCCTACGATCTTTGCGGACGTGAACCCCGATGCGCGCATCGCCCAGGAGGAGATTTTCGGTCCAGTGCTGGCGGTCATCAAGGCACGAGACTTCGACCACGCGCTGGAGATAGCCAACGGCACGGTGTACGGCTTGACAGGCGGCGTGTATTCGAACAATCGCCGTCATCTGGAACGCGCCCGCCACGAGTTTCACGTGGGCAACCTGTACTTCAACCGCAAGATTACCGGTGCGCTAGTGGGCGTACAGCCGTTTGGCGGCTTCAACATGTCGGGCACCGACTCGAAAGCGGGCGGTAGCGACTACCTCCTGCTGTTCCTGCAGGCGAAGTCTATCAGCGAGCGATGGTAACGGGTAGCCTGCCCTCTCCGCCGGGGAGGGCAGGCAGGAAAATCCCTTTCCGTTGCTAAAACCTTTAAGCAGAGAATGCAGGGGCAGGAGGAAGGGATGCAATACCGCCGCTTCGGCAGGACAGGTCTCCACATTTCCGTACTCACCTTTGGGGCAATGCGCATCCCCTTTGGCGAATTGGCGCCAGAGGAACGTGCCAGAGCCGAAGAGAACGCTTTCCTCACCATGAAACGCGCTCTCGAGGTGGGCGTGAACCACTTCGAAACCGCGCGGGGCTACGGCAACAGCGAACACCTCATCGGCACGTGGCTGCCCCATCTGCCTGTAAAACGGGAAGAGATTGTCATCACCACCAAGATTGCGCCCACGCAGTCCGCCGATGAGATGCGCCGCACCATCGAGGAGTCCTGCCAGCGCATGGGCATTAGCACGATTGATAACCTTGACATACACGGTATCAACACCCGCGAACTGTTGGAACTCTCGGTGCGAAAGGGCGGCTGTCTGGACGGCATCCGGCAGGCAATGAAAGAGGGAGTGGTGCGCCATCTGGGATTCTCCACCCACGCGCCACTGGAAGTGATTATGGACACGATGCGCACGGGCGAGTTCGAGTCGGTGAATCTGCACTACTACTACTTCAACCAGCGCAACTATCCCGCCATCCGCCTCGCAGAGGAGCTGGATATGGGCGTGCTGATCATCTCACCTACCGACAAAGGCGGTCAGCTGCACAACGCCCCCGACAAACTGCGCCGGGTGACTGCACCCTGCACGCCCATTGAGATCAACCAGCGTTTTCTGCTGAGCGACCCGGCTGTGACCACCCTCACGGTCGGCGCGGGAAAGCCCGAAGAATGGGACGCCCACCTGCGCATGGCTGACCGCGTGGAACCGCTCACCGCCGAGGAGCAGACCATCCTGCAGCGGCTGGACGAGACGATGAAGCACGAGCTGGGCGACACCTACTGTTCGTATTGCTTCGAGTGCCTGCCCTGCCCGGAAGACATCCACATCCCCGAAGTGCTTCGTCTGCGCAACATGGCGAAGGCTTTCGACATGGTGGATTTTGGCAAGTTCCGCTACAACCTGTTCGGCAACGGCGGTCACTGGTTTCCGGGAGTGCAGGCAGACGCCTGTACCGACTGTGGGGACTGTCTTCCCCGCTGCCCGCTGAAGCTGAACATTCCGGCATTGCTGCGCGAAACCCACGAGATGCTCACTGGCGAGCCGGTGAAACGGCTGTGGCGGTGATCTTCTGCCGCGCGCTGATGACGGTGAGCCAGCGTTATCGTCAGGATGCCCAGCACCACAAACAGCTGCCGTGAGGTAGTCCGAAGCGTTACCCTGCGATGCGAATCGGGAATCAGGCCCGCCTGCGCGACATACAGAAAGCTGGATGCCGCGAGCGCCATTATCACCGGTGCGAACTCGTGCACCACGTCAAAGAAGAAATAGCCGGTTAGCGCGCCGATGATCGCCGTCAGTCCGCTGAGCAAGTTGGACGCGAAGGCGCGTTTCGGGCTGAAACCGCGGTGCAACAGCACCGCGAAATCGCCCACTTCCTGAGGCACCTCGTGCGAGAAGACGGCTACCGCCGTGGCAATCCCTGCCGGGATGGACACGGAAAACGCCGTCGCGACCACGGCGACACCGCGCCCTGCCCAGATTGCCCTGCGCGATGTCCTCTTCTACCCTCTTCAGCAACCGGGGCAAGCTACTAAATCAGCCCCATCTCTTTGCCCACTTTCGCAAAGGCTTCCAGAGCATCATCGAGGTCTTTCTGTGTGTGCACTGCCGATGGCATGGTGCGGATTCGCGCCTTGCCTCGTGGTACGGTGGGGTACACAATGCCCAGTGCAAACACGCCTTCCTCAAACAGGCGTTCCTGCATCCGCTGAGCCTTCTCCTCGTCCCCGATGTAGATGGGGGTGATGGGCGTCTCACTGCCCATAGTGTCAAAGCCCAGCTCCTGCAGGCTCTGCTTCCAGTAGCGGGTGTTGTCCCACAGGCGCTTCATCGGCTCGGGGTCGGTCATCAGAATGTCCACCGCCGCAATCAATGCCGCGACCACGGCGGGCGGATGCGCTGTGCTGAACAGGTATGGGCGTCCCCGGTTGATAAGCCACTCCTTTAGCAGGCGCGAACCGGCGATGTATCCGCCGATTACTCCAAACGCCTTGGAGAGCGTGCCCAGCTGGATATCCACCCGACCGTACAGCCCGAAGTGCGATGTTGTCCCTGAGCCGTGTTCTCCCAGCACCCCACTGGCGTGGGCGTCATCCACCATCACCAATGCGTCGTACTTCTCTGCCAGTGCCACGATGTCCGGCAGGGGGGCGATGTCGCCATCCATACTGAATACGCCATCGGTGATAATCATGCGCTTCCTGAAGTGACCACAGCGTTTGAGTATCTCCTCGAGGTGGTTCATGTCCTTGTGACGATAGACGTAGCCTTCGCTCTTCTTGTAGGCGGCACCACTGAGGCGCACCCCATCGATAATGCTGGCGTGGTTCAGCTCGTCGGAAATAATCACGTCGCCTTCCTGCATCACCGCGGGGATGGTGCCGGAGTTCGCTGCGAAGCCCGACTGAAACACCAGCACGGCTTCCGTTTTCTTGAACTGGGCGAGCTTCCGTTCCAGTTCGTCGTGCAGGCTCATGGTACCGCCGATCCAGCGCACCGCTCCCGCGCCGACGCCCCATTTCTCTGTCGCTTCGATTGCCGCCTGCTTCATGCGCGGATCGGTGCACAGCCCCAGATAGTTGTTGGAGGACATGTTCACCACCTCTTTGCTGTTCAGTATCACACGTCCTCCGGGCGCGCTCTCCAGAATCGGCGGCACTTTATATAAATGCTGTCGCTTCAGCTCCTCCAGTTGCTCCTGAAGCCAGTTCTGTAACGTCTGGTTCATGTTCCGTAACCTCCTCCGGACTGTACTGTAACGCAGCCTCTGACGAAAGTCAACTGCCAGCGAGACGTTTGGCAAGCGCCCATCAGTGATGCAACCGGAACCGTTCCTCAGGCTGGCACGTTACATCGCCCTCGGCTCACCGCGAGGTTCGCCTTCCATTCGCCACGTGTCCTTGCGAGGAGCGAAGCGACGAAGCA
>OGCI01002981.1_pt1 | contig 10086 bp, 8 predicted proteins | sample 1570021 | NCBI WGS metagenome assembly OGCI01 (sample SAMN06264664, study PRJEB24512) | hot springs metagenome | isolation source: Hot spring water | place: South Africa: Tshipise | collected 2015-06-21
ATAGCGCGTTACCAGCCTGCCGTCGCAGGTCACCTGCAGGGCGTTCTCCTTCAGTTCTGCTTTCCACTGCGCCGGGGCTGAAGGGTCTCTATCCGTCTCCAGCAGATACTCTCTGCTTCCGCCGGGGTGTATCCACAGCAGCTGGCGTACGCCTTTCTCCGCCAGTCGCACGTCACAGGGTACTTCCGTCCGCCCGGGCAGCAACAGAAGGCGCAGACGGTCGGTTTTCACCGAAGCGGGCAGGTTTACGGAAACGAGCGTGGGGGCATTGCCCGCCGTGCGCACGCTCAGGCGAAGCGCCGGAGCCGCCCCCACCGCCATAGACAGCATTGACTGAACCAGGAGACATGCGACAAGCATCGGGAACCGCATGATTGTCACCTCCGAGCTGGCTGAAGCGCTAAAACTCCAGCACGTAGCCTGCGCTGAAAAACAGCTGATTGCGCATCACACCGCCCTGCAGTCGCAGGTTTTCATCATGACTGTAGCGCAAGCCACCATTGACGTTCTTGCCATCGTACTCCAGCACAATACGCCAGTTCGGGTTCAACACGCCCTCGGCACCACCAATCACGTTCTCGCGGAACATTCCTGTACCGTAGCCCGCATGCAGGGTAAGCTGCGATACTCTGTCCTCCATGTCGGGTGGTACCTTCGACCTCGTGCTGACGATGATGTAGCCAGTACGCTCGATCGCCTTGGCGACATCGATAATCCCGACGCCGATCTTGATGGTCTCCAGCCCCGTCGGGATGAACTGCACCTTCCCGCTGGCGATAGTACGGTTGTCGGCGTCGTCACGGTCGAGGTAAGTCGCACCGATCTCCACAAAGTTGGCGATGCCAGCGTTGACCGCCACAGTGCTGAGGTCGCGTCCGAAGTGCGTGCCCAGCTGGAACCGGCGCGCTGTCAGAACGTCAGCAGTGGGCACGCTGAACAGTCCGGTGGGTCCGTACACCGAGGTGGTGCGTGATGGCAGGATGGTGCTCTGCGCCAGTACGGGTAGTGCGCACAGAACGCCCACCACCAAGCCGATCAGTCTCTTCATTTTCTCCGCCTCCTCTCGGATACGAATGTTTAGGGATAGACTTCTCCAGCGCTCGGTATATCTCCTCTGCCCTTGCCGTTTAGCCCGGAGGTGGGTATCATATTAGCCGGTATGGCATATCAGGAAGGACGGAATCTGCAACGGTCGGGGGGTGTGCGCTCTGACGGTGACGAGACCAAGCGGGCGGGCGCGCTGAAAAGGCTCAGCGGGTTTGCCGGGCGGATGGCGCTGCTCACATTGCACCATCTGGCGAAGCGTGTGCCTCTTCCGCTTCTCTACCGTATTGGCACCGGGCTGGGTAAACTCGCCTGCCGTTTGTCGCGGAGATACCGCACTGTTGCCGAGAACAACCTGCGCATGGCGTATGGCGACAGCCTGACCGATTCCGAAAGACGGCGCCTGGTGGAAGCGGTCTTTGTGCACTTCGCCAAGTCGCTGATGGAGTTTCTGGTGGGCGATGGCTTGTCGGCTGACGACCTGCGCCAGATGGTAACCATCGTTGGAGAAGAGCATCTGCGCTGGTGCATCGAGCAGGGCAGGGGAACGCTGATTGTCACCGCGCACTACGGCAACTGGGAGATCGCCGCCCGCTATCTGACCCAGTGTGGGGGATACACCCTGAACGTGGTGGCTCGTGATGCCGACGATGCGGTGACCACCGTGCTGGTGAACCGTATCCGCGAGCAGGGCGGTTATCGGGTGTTCGCCCGAGGGCAGGCGGTTCGCGCCACCCTGCAGGCGCTTCGACGCAATGAGCTGGTTGCCCTGTTGCCCGACCAGAACGCGGGCGATGTGTTCGTGCCGTTTTTCAGGCGTCTGGCTGGTACGGTGGCAGGACCTGCAGTTCTTGCCCTGCGCACCGGTGCACCTATCCTTCCCGTCTTCTGCACCCGCCAGCCGGATGATACCTACCTGTTCGAGCTCCTTCCGCCCTTCAACGTTCAGCCGTCTGACGACAAGGAGCGCGACGTCGTCGAAATTATGGCGCGTATCACTGCCATTATCGAGCAGCAGGTGCGCAAATACCCCGCTCAGTGGTTGTGGCTGCACAACCGCTGGAAGACGCGCCCGCCGGAGGAGGTTCATGCGTACAGCGTCGCCCGTTGACCTGAGCCGCATCCAGCGTGTGGCGATTGTGAAGCTGAGCTCCATCGGCGACGTGGTTCACGCCCTGCCCGTCTCTGTAGCCCTCAAACGCAGTTTCCCTCACCTGCAAATCTCATGGATCACCGAAGAACGTTGCGCCGAGATGGTCACGGGCAATCCGTACCTGCACGAAGTTCTGACCATACCCGGAAAAGCGTGGCGACACGGTGCCTGGCATCCGCGAACGTGGCAACAGGTTCGGCAAACGGTTAGCCTGTTGCGTTCGCGCCGTTTTGAGTTGACCATCGATCTGCAGGGACTGCTGAAAAGCGCGGTGGTGGCGTGGCTTACTGGCGCACCGGTACGCATCGGCTATCACTGGCAGCGTGAGGGAGCATGGCTGTTCAACCGCGTGGTGCCGAAAGAACCGACCAGTGTGCATGTGGTGCAGGAATATCTGGATGTTGCCCGCTTTCTTGGGGCGAAGACCGAGTCTGTGGAGTTTCCGCTGGTCATTCCGGACGAAGCGGAAGAACGGGTCATCCGTCTGTTGCAGGGCGAAAGTATCTCCTCTGCAACAGGGTTCGTGTCCATCAACCCCTCGGCGGGGCAGCCGTTCAAACGGTGGCGCACCGAGCGCTGGGCAGAGGTCATCACGCACATCCATCAGCGACATCGCCTGCCTGTAGTGCTGGTAGGGAGCAAAGCAGACCGACCGCTGGCAGAGGATATTCGGGCGCGAACATCCGCACCCTTTGTGGACATGGTTGGCAGGACGAATTTGAAGGAGTTGTCCGCGATCGTGCGCCGTAGCCTGCTGCACCTTTGCGGGGATACCGGTTCGGCGCACATTGCGGTGGCACTGGGCACGCCCGTCATCGGGCTGTACGGACCCACCAACCATCGACGAACTTCTCCGTATGGACAGGAGCACCGCATGATGTCGCATAAGGAGCGATGCCCGGTGTGTACTGGTCCGAATCCGCGTCGTGAGCATTCCGACTGTATGGACATGATCACAGTGGATGAAGTGCTGGAGATGGTGGAACGCACTCTGCTGGAGGTAACGACCCATGCCTGACCCTGAGCGCATTCTTCTCGTGACCAAGTCACGGTATCTGGGCGACACCGTTGTGGCGGTGCCGGCGATGCGTGCCATCGCCGCGCGCTATCCGAATGCGCACATCACCCTGCTGTCGAACCCGCTGGCGAAGGACCTTCTGCGCGGCTGTCCGTACGTACAGGAGTATCACGCTCGCCCGGTGGTCGCGCGCCGTCGTGCCGACCTCGAGATGTGGCGCTACCTGCGCAAAAAGAGGTACGACCTGGCGGTGTTGTTCAACCGGTCGCTGAGCAGTGCGGTGCTGGCTTTCATGGCGCGCATACCGCAACGCGTGGGGTTCGATACCGAGGGCAGAGGCTTTCTTCTCACCACGCGCGTGCCTTACGAGCCTCCCAAGCACGAAATTCTGCACCTGCTGGATGTTGCAGCCGCCTGCGATGCCCCCGCACAGGGCAGGCAAATGGAGCTGTGGTTGTCCCCTGAGGAGCACGCCGCCATTCGCGACCGACTGGAAAAAGAGGGTATTGACCTGCGCTCGCCGATTCTGCTGGTGCAGCCGGGCTCGAACGACGCCTATGTGAAGCGATGGCGCACCGACGGGTTCATCGCAGTTGCTCAGCGGCTGCAGAAAGATTACGGGTTTCAGGTGATTCTGCTGGGGGCGAGCAACGAACAGGACGTTGCCGAGCAGGTGGCGTCGTCGTTCAAGGACGGCGCTCTGAACATGGTGGGGCGTACCACTCTGCGCGAAGCACTGGCGCTGTTGAAAGAGGTAGACCTGCTGGTGGGCAACGACACGGGAATGATACATGCAGCCGTGGCGCTGGGAACGCCCACCGTCGCGGTTTTCGCACCACACAAGTTCCAGCGCTGGGCGCACAACCACGACTGCCATCGTGCGGTGACCGTGCCTCTGCCCGAAGGTGCGCGTCCCACGCAGGAGCTGATTCACCAGCATCTGTTCGCGGTGAAGGAGGAGGATGTGCTGGCGGCGGCGCATGAGGTGCTGAAAATCAAGCCAACGCGAACCGCAAAGACGCCTGAATAGGGAGGGTACGTATCAGTGAGCGCGAGCATCAAGTTCGGCACAGACGGCTGGCGCGCCGTGATGGCGCGCGAGTTCACCTTCGAAAACGTGGCGATCGTGGCGCAAGCCATCGCGAACTACGTGAAGTCGCTCGGGCATGCAGAGCGCGGCATCGTCATCGGTTACGATGCGCGGTTGCTGTCCGACCTGTTTGCAGACACCATTGCAGACGTGCTGACGGCTAACGGAATCCCTGCGCTGGTCACCGACCGCGACACACCTACCCCGGTGACGGTGTACACCATCCGCGCGAGAGGGCTGGCTGGAGCGGTCATGCTGACCGCATCGCACAACCCGCCCCAGTACAACGGCATCAAGTTCATCCCGGAAGCCTGCCATCCCGCCCTGCCCGAGACCACCGACGCCATCGAGGAGCAGATTGCCTGCTGCCTTCAGCACCGGGAGACGGTGAAACGCGACGGCAACCCCTCTCTCAAGCAGGTGGTAGACCCGAAACCCGACTACTTCGAGCACCTGCACGAGATACTGGACACGCGCGCTCTGGCCGGACTGAAGGTGGTTTACGATCCGCTGTACGCCACCGGGCGTGGTTACGTCGACGGCTTTCTGCGAGAGATCGGTGCGCAGGTAGAGACCATTAAGGGCGAGCGAAACCCTGCCTTCGGCGGTTCACTGCCCGACCCCAACCCCCAGAACCTCGCTCTGCTCAGCCAGCGGGTGCGGGAGACCGCTGCGCACATCGGGCTGGCAACGGACGGCGACGCCGACCGCTTCGGGGTGGTGGACGCGGACGGGGAAATGATTACGGCAAATCAGGTCATCGTGCTCACGCTGTGGTACCTCCTGCGCAAGTTACAGCCTGCCAGCGGGCATGCGGTGCGAACGGTCGCCACAACGCATCAGGTGGACGCCCTCGCCAATAGCCACGGCGCCATCACCGTGCACGAGGTGCCGGTCGGTTTCAAGTGGGTGGGTAGCACCATGGCGCGGACGGGTGCGCTGGTGGGCGGCGAGGAGAGCGGCGGCTTGAGCGTTACTGGGCACATTCCCGAAAAAGACGGTATCCTCGCCGACCTGCTGATGGCGGAAATGGTGGCGAAAGAGGGCACCACACTGAAAGGCGCGCTGGCTCAGGTGACCGAGAAAACGGGCATGTACCTCACCCAGCGCATTGACCTGCACGTCACGGAGGCGACCAAAGCCGAGCTGATGCGACGCTTCCGCGAAGAGCCTCCCGCCAATCTGAACGGTTTGCATGTGGTGGGCACCAACAGCATCGACGGTGTGAAGCTGCTGCTGGAAAACGATGCATGGGTGCTGGTGCGTGCTTCAGGAACGGAACCGCTGATCCGGTGTTATTTGGAGGCGCACGACGTGGAGACGCTGAGCGGACTGCGCGACGCGATGGAGGAGCTGGTGCTGGGGGCTTGAAGCCAGCGTCTCTCAACACGACGGGAGATTTGCCTCTGGTGAAAATGCGCCAGCGATAGGGCGACGGCTTCAGAACGGCTCAGTCCGCGACTTCGCTGGCGCTATAATCAGGGCTATTGAGAGGCAGCACCGTTCACCGAGTGCGTCGGTAACTGCGGACCGTTCGTCTGCTTCAGCAAAGGCGCCACATCGCGAAAACCCACCAGGTGCCTGCGCTCCTCGTCATACAGGTGCAGGTCGGCGAATGCCACCTTCACCGCGTCCCTCAGGCTCAGTGTGGGAGCCATCTGCAGGATGGGTATCTCGCGATACGCCTTTTCCAGCAGATAGTTTGGGATGCGTGGTGCCAGATGGTGTACGTGGTGGAAGCCGATGTTGCCCGTCAGCCACTGCAGGACGCGCGGGAGGCGCAGGTAGGACGCTCCCTCCAGCCCTGCCCGAAGGAACTCCCAGCGCGGGTCTCGCTCCCAATAGGTGTCCTCGAACTGGTGCTGTACGTAAAACAGGAACAGCCCCACGGCGCTGGCGACATACTGGATAGGCAGATACACCGTCCACAGCGCGTTCCAGCCAAACAGCGCCACGATCGCCACGAGGTACAGTGCGATGCCGACGTTGGTGTACATCACACTGCGGAACAGCGGCGGCTTCTGCCGAGCGGTGCCCATGGGTATACGATATCCCAGCATGAATACCAGAAACGGTCCGATCAGGTACATCGCCAGCGGGTTGCGGAACACCCGGTAGCGCAACCTTTGCCAGCGGGTGGCGTTTACGTACTCGTCCACCGTCATCGTGTACACATCGCCCACCCCGCGTTTGTCAAGGTTGCTGCTCGTGGAGTGGTGCAGGGCATGGGTGTATTGCCACGCGGCGTAGGGCACCATGGTGAGTATGCTGGAGATGAACCCCACGCAGGTGTTCCACATCCTTTTGGGAAAGAAAGAACCGTGTCCGGCGTCGTGCTGGATGATGAAGATGCGTACGAGAAACAGACCAGCCAGCACGTTCAGCGGAATGGTAAACGCCCAGTGTGCGTGCGAGGCTTGCACGGACAGGTAGAACAGTGTGAAGAAAGGGATGTAGGTGTTGGTTATCTGCAGTAGGCTGCGCCATGTAATCGGTCGTGTGTAGGGCTTCAGCTGCGCCCCGAGTTGCTTGAGGTCGTTGGACTTCGCCTGCATTTTCTCCGCCTGTGAATTTGTGCGCCCGAAGGCTGTTTATTGTGGCACATCGGCTCGTCCAAATGCAAGCTCAGCGGTCGTCCCGCATTAGCCAGATATCCAGTCGTGGCGTGCGCCAGTTGTAGGGTTTGCACACGAGGTCAGGTAATCCGTCGCTGTTGATGTCCGCCACACGCCCCTCATGCCAGTCCTCGCCGCGGGCAACCTCCACCACGTGGAAGCCGCCCGTACCATCGTTTAGCAGCACCCAGGCGTGCGCTTGCGGGTTATCGTCCCCCTGCGTCCAGCGGCGCATCTCCGCGCAGAAAAGGTCGGGTTTGGCGTCGCCGTCGAAGTCTGCCACTGCCAGCGTGTGCCCGTGCACCACGTCGTGCGGTAGCAGCGAACGTGCCTGCCAGTTCTCCGGTCGGCGGGGATCTCCTGTAAAGCGATACAGCTTCAGCGCACCGACGCCGTCGCCGGGCACCATCACCACCTCTACCCGTTTGTCGCCATCGAAGTCCGTCGCGACGATGCGCGGGTGTGTCTGCGATGCGTCGATCAGGGTGTGTGTCCATCTGCCACGTTCGCAGTCGAACCAGCGTCCGCCTGCCAGCAGCTCATCTCGTCCGTCACCGTCGATGTCCGCTTTTGCCAGCCCTTCCCCAGCGCCTTCGAAGAGAACCTCCAGCCTCCATTCGCCAGCGCGGGGGTCTTTGGGAATGGGCGCCCAGAACAGCTTGCCCGCACCCTGGTTCCAGAACACCAGTTCGGGCTTCCCGTCGCCGTCGAAGTCGCCGAAAAGCTGGTCGTGGTGCTGGTTGCCGATGCCTGATTTGATGGTGTATCGCTTCCAGGGTTGATCTGGCTGATAGCGGGGGTAGGGGTTCTCCCACCAGTACACGACGTCACAGCGATAGTCTCCGCCTGCCACGATGTCCGGGTAGCCATCCCCGTCGATGTCCGCCAGAGCGCCGCCCGCCTCCAGCGGGATGGAGTCTGCCTCAATCACGAACACACGCCATCGTCCTCTGGGTTGCTGCCGGTACCACACCAGCGCCGGAGGTGCATTGCGACAGCCTATCAGGATGTCGGGTAGACCGTTGCGGTCGATGTCCCCGACGAGGCACAGCGTCTGCTGATCCGAGCCAGGCGGTACAGGCAGTTCTCCTCGTTCGCTGGAAACCTGCTGCCATCGGAAAACGGGTGTCACCGGCGTCCCTCCTGAAGCATACGGCGCTACCGAAGCTCCGTTCGTGACGGACAAAGCGCACTCCTGCACCTGCGCACCTCGCCGGAATCGTGGTATGCTGTAAGCACGAGAAGGCTGTTACGCACGAGGTGAACCGATGCGCAGTGACATCATCAAAAAGGGTTTCGAGCGTGCGCCTCATCGCTCGTTGCTGAAGGCGACAGGTGTGCGCGACGAGGACATGGACAAACCGTTCATCGCTGTGTGCAATTCGTTCGTAGAGATTGTGCCCGGACACGTACACCTGAACCGCGTAGGTGAGATTGTGAAGCAGGCGATCCGCGAGGCAGGGGGCGTGCCGTTCGAGTTCAACACCATCGGGGTGGACGATGGTATCGCCATGGGGCACGCCGGCATGAAGTACTCTCTGCCCAGCCGCGAGCTCATTGCCGATTCGGTGGAGACGATGGTGCGCGCGCACTGTTTCGACGGCATGGTGTGCATCCCCAACTGTGACAAGATTGTGCCGGGGATGCTCATGGCGGCAATGCGGGTGAACATCCCTACCGTGTTCGTATCGGGCGGACCGATGGCAGCAGGCAAGACCCCAGACGGCAGGGTGGTGGACCTTATCTCCGTGTTCGAGGGTGTGGGCGCATACAAGTCGGGACAGATCGACGAGCGCCAGCTGAAGATGCTGGAGGATTTCGGCTGTCCGACCTGCGGTTCATGCTCGGGGATGTTCACCGCCAACTCGATGAACTGCCTCTGCGAGGCGCTGGGTATGGCGCTTCCCGGCAACGGCACCGTTCTGGCGGGCACGCGAGAGCACCTGAACCCGGCGCGTGTGGAGCTCTTCCGAAGGGCTGCGTTCGCCGTCATGGAGCTGGTGCGCCGAGACATCAAGCCGCGCGACCTCGTGACCCGCCAGAGCATCGACAACGCCTTCGTGCTGGACATGGCGATGGGTGGTTCCACGAATACCCTGCTTCACACGCTGGCGATAGCGCACGAGGCAGGCATCGACTACGACCTGAAGCGCATCAACGACCTGTCGTGCCGTACACCCAACATCTGTAAAGTCTCACCAAGCAGTCACTACCACATCGAGGACGTGGAGCTGGCAGGCGGCATCAGCGCCATCCTGAAGGAACTCACGCGCGTGGACGGGCTATTACATCTGGACTGCCTGACGGTAACCGGTAAGACCCTCGGCGAGAACATCGCGGACGCGCAGATACTGGATCCCGACTGCATTCGTCCGCTGGAGAGGGCGTATTCGCAAACCGGCGGACTGACGGTGCTGTTCGGCAACCTTGCTCCAGAGGGAGCGGTGGTGAAGACTGCAGGCGTCGACCCGAAAATGCTGGTGTTCGAAGGTCCTGCTGTCATCTTTGAGAGTCAGGAAGAGGCGTGTGAGGGTATCCTGAACGGAAAGGTGAAGACGGGCGATGTGGTGGTCATTCGTTATGAAGGACCACGGGGTGGACCGGGCATGCAGGAGATGCTTGCTCCTACCAGTTACATCATGGGGCAGGGCCTCGGCGACAAGGTGGCGCTGATTACCGACGGGCGGTTCTCGGGCGGTACACGCGGAGCGTGCGTCGGTCACGTCTCACCGGAGGCGGCAGAGGGCGGACCGATTGGCTTGCTCCAGCCGGGCGACATCATCGTCATCAACATTCCCGAGGGGAAGCTGGAGGTGAAGGTCCGCGAGGAGGAGCTGCACCGCCGTCGCCGGGAGTGGAAGCCGCTGAAGCGAGAGATACCAGAAGGCTGGTTGCGTCGGTATGCGGCGATGGCGACCAGCGCGAGTACGGGAGCGGTCTTGCGCATTCCCTGAAAAGCACCATCACGTATAAAGGGCGAACCTCCCGGTGAGCCGACAAACAGGCACAGGAAAGCGAAGGAGATTGCTTCGTCGCTGCGCTCCTCGCAATGACACGACAGGCACACGGTGTCATTGTGAGCCTGCCTCCCGGCAGGCGAAGCAATCCCCCACGGCTTACGGGATACGAAGGGGATTGCTTCGTCGCTGCGCTCCTCGCAATGACA
>OGCI01002982.1_pt1 | contig 10085 bp, 10 predicted proteins | sample 1570021 | NCBI WGS metagenome assembly OGCI01 (sample SAMN06264664, study PRJEB24512) | hot springs metagenome | isolation source: Hot spring water | place: South Africa: Tshipise | collected 2015-06-21
AATGCGGTCGCCATCAGCCCCGCCCGTACGATGGACGGACGCAAACCCGCCAACAGCGCATAACACCACGCCCCAACCAACATCAACCCTATCCGCCAACCGAACGGCACACGCAAGGCAATCAGCACCCAGAAGAGCATCTGGAGAACCACACCCACATGCAAGCCTGAAGTCGCCAGCAAGTGCCCGATGCCCGACCGATGGAATGCCTCGCGCAACTCGCGCGGGAAGTCGCCCGTCGCACCGACCAGCATCCCCTCTACGAGTGCCGAGTCCTCTCGGCTCAGGCGTTGCTTGAGGCGCGTGCGGAGCGCTTGGCGCGCCGAGCTGAACCACCTCTGCCAGCGTCCACCACCCCACTCCACGCGCTCTATCTGGCGATCGTTGTACACCGTGGCGATGTGATGCACGCGTCGCCGTTCCAGATAGCGTGCCCAATCAAAGCGGGAGCCTACCCAGTTGCGTGGGCGATACCAGCGCGCCGTCAACACGAAAGCATCGCCATAATCGGGCGGGTTGGAGACACTGTCCCGAAAGTAGACCAGCGCGTAGGCGCGCAGAGGCGGGTCTACAAACTGACACAGCACGCGCACCCCGTTGCGGGTGGGTTCTTGCACACCGATAGCGCGCAGATAGGCGCGGGGCGGAGGGGTCTCGCGGGGCAGGTCGCTCCAAGTGGCGTAGCGCGCCCAGCCGATTACGGAAAACAGCGCCACAACCCAAAGGCGCGGTATCGCCAGCGCGAGAATGCCCCAAGCCAAAAGCCATACCCAGAACGCCATCGGGAGCGTCAGGAACTCCACCCCTGCAATCCCTCCCATCAGCCCCAGGAGCGCTTGGAGCATTGGGCGCGGGCGCAGAATGGGCGCTATGGGGCTTGCTTGCGACAGATGAAACACAGCGGTTCAGGTTCGTCGTAGTAGCAATCGCATCCGGGGCAACGGCGCCACCCTTGCTGGGCGCGCCACTTCTGATAGCGCAACGATGCCTCGCGAGCGAGCTGGAGCGCACGGCGCAGTTCGGGCGGTTCTACCCCCGCTAACTGCTCGGCGATCTCGGCGCGCTCGCTACTGGTCAACTGAACCGTGTCGGGGATGTGGGTGGGGGTCTCTGGGGTCGCTACCACTTGGGGCGCTTGAGGGAGCTGAGAGCGCACCACGAACCGAAGGTGCTTGAAGGCTTGCTCCCCTGCTAAGGTGTTCAGCCGTTCCAGGATGACCTTCTGTTGGAAATGCAGTTCCTGAAGCCAAGTGGAGTTGACCACCGCCACCCAGAGGGTATCGTCTTCCAAGCGCAGAGGGCGTGCGATGCGGGCGATGGCGTCGCCCACCACCGTGTGCCATTTCTGTAGGGCGCCGTGAATGCGCAGACGACGCTCCACCCCCCAGCGGGCAAGCACGCGACGCAATCCGACCCCGATTGGCTCAAGCTCGCTCATCGCGCTGGACGCTCCCTGCAGAAACATGGAATATCGCCGATTGGGCAATCAGTTCAGGGCTGAAAGGTGTCAGGTCGGTGCAGGTAATCAGCGTCTGGGCGCGGGGCTGGAGGAACGCCACCAACCGCGCCCGCCGTTCAGGGTCTAAGTCCGAAAACACATCGTCCAACAGCACGACGGGTGGCTCGCCTTTGATAGACTCGAACAACGGCACTTCCGACAGGCGTAGGCTCAGCGCGCAGGTGCGCTGTTGACCTTGCGAGCCGAACAGGCGGGCGTCGTAGCCCCCTATTTGGATCGCGAAGTCGTCGCGGTGCGGACCGACCAGTGTGGTCGCGCGCCGCACTTCATCGCGCTCGGCTTGGTGCAGGGCTTGCACGAACGCCTCGTGCCAATCTTCCTCTTTTTCGAGGAGTGTGGTGCCGATGGGCAAGCCGGGCTGATAGAGCAGTTCAAGGCGCTCCTGCTCGCCCGTGAGCGCAGAGTGAACCCCCTGAGCCGAATGGGTGAGGCGCTCCAAGAACTGCTTGCGCGAATGGAAAAGGCGCGCCCCATACTTGACCAGTTGGGCGTTCCATTCCGGCAGGCTGTCCAAAGTGCCGATGCCCTCTTGATAAGCGCGCAGGAGGTTGTTGCGCTGTTCCAGCGCGCGCTTATAGTGCGCCAGCGAATAGAGGTACCGATGGCTCAGTAGGGCAATCTCGGTGTCCAAAAAGCGGCGTCGGTCGGCGGGTTCACCCCGCACGATTTGGAGGTCTTGGGCAGTGAAGCAGACAGTACCCAAGTACCCTACCAGACTGCTCTGTCGGCTGACCGGTTCGCCGTTGAGCCAGACTTGACGCTTCGTTTGCAAGGGCAGGCGCAGTTGGAGCTCGTCGGTCAGCTCTTCGCGGACGAATCGCACGCTCAATCGTGTTTCGGTAGCACCCCAGCGCACCAAATCGCTCTCTCGCACAGGGCGCAGAGGGCGGAGTGTGCTGAGATAATACAGCGCTTCCAAGAGGTTGGTCTTGCCCTGCGCGTTGGCACCTACAAAGATGTTCAGCTGGGGCGAGAACTCCAGCTGAGCCTGCTCGTAGTTGCGGAACTGCCACACGCGCAGAGCCAGCACATACATGCTCAGACGAGGGGCGTTTTGCCGGGCATCGGAACCGGGTCTTGGTAGCCAGCCATATCCAAGCTAATCCGTTGGACACGCTCCACCAGATTGAGCTTGGAGTTCATCGCCTGTTGCCAAGTGACGACCTTGCCCGTATAGGCGGACATGCGCCCCATGATCGCGGTCAGGGTGCTTTCGGCAATCGTGCGCGTCTCGTTGATGGGGTTACCGTCTCGAAGGCTCTTGATGAGTACGCTATGCTCCAGCACATACGGATTGGGCCACTGGCGTCCCGGTTCCCAAGTCTGCTTACCACGCACATAGAAGTTGGTGAACTGCTCCATCAGCGCGGTGCCCTCTGAGCCGACCACCAGGTTCGACACGCGGAAGGCGGTGTTGTCCATCTGTCGGCACATCGCCGTCACCCGTATGCCGTTGGTGAACTCATATTCTATCGTGAAGTGGTCGTACACATCGCCATATTCGGGTGCGGTGCGCACTTGGCGTCCGCCCATCGCCATCGCGCTTACGGGGGTGCTGTCCATCACCCAGTTCATCACATCGATGTTATGCACAAACTGCTCTACGGGCTGGTCACCCGCGATCCAGTTGTAGAAAAGCCAGTTGCGCAGTTGGTACTCCATCTCTGACCATTCAGGCTGGCGCGGTTTGACGCCCGGACTGCCTGCGTTGTAGTAGGCGTACATCGTGCGCAGTTGCCCGATTTGCCCGTCACGAATACGCTGGATTACTTCTGTGTAACCGGGGTGGTGACGATACTGGGTGCCGGGCATCACGCCGAGCCGTTTCTGGGTAGCGATTTCACCCCCACGAAGCACCATCCGCACGCCCTCGGGGCAGACGGCGACGGGCTTCTCCATAAACACATGCTTGCCCGCTTCCACCGCGTACAGGAAATGGACGGGACGGAAAGCAGGAGGGGTACACAGTAGCACCATGTCAATCCCGCTGTCAATCACCGACTTGTACGAGTCGAAGCCCAAGAAACAGCGCTCTTCGGGCACATCGGCGCGCTCTTTGAACTCTTCCCTCAGCCCTAATCGGCTGGCGTCCAGTCGGTCTTTGAAGATGTCGCCTAAGGCGTGGATGACCACGCTGGGGTCGGCGCGCAGGCAGTCCATCGCTGCGCCCGTGCCACGCCCCCCACATCCGACCAGCCCCACCCGAATGCGGTCGGAGCCTTGAGCGTGGGCGAACAGTTCAACGGGGAGTGCGCCCAGAGCGACGGTCGCCGTCAGCCCCACTGTGCCTTTCAGAAACTCTCGCCGCGAGAGTGTGCGTTCCCTATCAGCCACCATGCTTGCCATACCAGTAGTATACACGCCACGAGGGGGAATTCCTGCCCTCTGTGGGGGGCAGGAAACAGAAGAGGCTCAACGAAACACACTCTGCGTACCATCTATGGATAGAACTGCTTTTGAGCAGATTGTACGAGCCTCCATTCAGAGCCTGAAACACCTGACATGGCTCGTAGAGCTGGGCGTAGTGAGCCACGATATACTAATCTCGAGACTTACAGGGCTTGGAAGACGCGAGGAGAAGGTTGAAATGACAGGCTGTCTGCCACGCAGTGTCAAGAAGGTGATTGTGCCTCCTATCAAGTGTCAAGGGATTAAGACAAAGCTTGTCCCCTTCGTAATGCAGAACATCCGCTGGGGTGGGAGGGGACGCTGGATTGAACCTTTCTTAGGGTCGGGCGTGGTTGCCTTCAATGTGGGTGCCAAGTATGCTCGCTTAAACGATATCAACCCGTATATTATAGAACTGTATCGCGGGATTTATCTTGGGCAGATTATACCCAAGCAAGTCGGAGCCTACCTGGAAGCTGAAGGCGCAAAACTACTCAAGCTCGGTGAGAGCCACTATTACCATGTACGCGAGCGTTTCAACCGCACTGGAGACCCGTTGGACTTCCTATTCTTGAGTCGAGCATGCTTCAACGGCTTGATGCGATTCAACGCCAACGGTGAATTCAATGTGCCGTTTTGCCGAAAGCCTGACCGCTTTAGAAAGCCCTACATTACGAAGATAGTCAATCAGGTGCGCGCACTCGCTAACCTAATGCAGGGCAAAGAATGGCGGTTCACTGTTGGAGATTGGCGCGCTTGTTTACAAGATGTGGAACCTGAAGACTTTGTCTACTTGGACCCTCCGTACATCGGACGACATACTGACTACTACCAGAGTTGGGACGATGCTGAGGCGGAAGACCTTGCGAAAGTGGCTCAATCACTTCCCTGTGGTGTTGCACTGTCGATGTGGAAGCAGAACGCCTTTCGTTCCAACCTTCACCTTGAACGAAACTGGAGCGGTTATGTAGTGCGTACCTTCAAGCATTTCTATCATATCGGCTCGACAGAAGATTTGCGACATCCTATGGAAGAAGCGCTGGTCATAAAACCAGGCTATGAAGTAGAGGAGGCTGAACTCCCTCGCTCACTCTTGGACAACCAGATGAGCCTCTTACTCGTCGCTGACGATTAACCTCAGACCAGTGCGGGTATCTCCATATCGCTGCTGTGTCCGGGGAACATTTTGGCGTTGGGGTCTATCACCGACTTGGCGTGGTTGACCGCTGTGCAGACCTCGCCGACCCCTGTGGCAATCAGTTTGAGCTTGCCCTCGTAGGTACACACATCGCCCGCTGCGTAGATGCCCGTCAGGTTCGTCTGCATGTAGTGGTTGACCCGGATAGAGTTGCCCTCCAGTTCCAAGCCCCAGTGCTTCAAGGGTCCGAGGCTCGCCACGAAGCCCAAGTTGAGGATAACCGCGTCCACAGGAAGGACGGTTTCTTCTTGAGATTTGTTGTGGAAGATGGTGGCAGATTCGAGGTGTCCATCGCCCGACACGCGTCGGAGTTCGTAAGGCGTGAGGATTTTCACAGGCGAGCGTCGCAGTTCCTGCACGCTCTGCTCGTGGGCGCGGAACTCGTCGCGTCGGTGGATGAGGGTCACCTGATGAGCAATCGGGTAGAGGTTGAGCGCCCAATCCACTGCCGAGTCGCCCCCGCCAACAATCAGCAGGCGCTTGCCCGCGAAGAGGCTCTTTTCGCGCACGCCGTAGTAAACGCCGTTGCCTTCAAACTCGGCGACACCCTCTGCGTTCAGTTTGCGAGGCGAAAACGCGCCGACCCCCGCGCAAATCACGATGGTGCGCGTGTCGTGTTCGTTCCCCGTGTGGGTGAGGATACGCCAGCCTTCCTCAATGCGTTCTAAGCGCTCGGCACGCTCCTCTAAGCAGATGGTGGGGTGAAAGCGCATCGCTTGGCGCGTCATCTGGTGCGCTAAATCTTTCGCCAGTACTTCGGGGAAGCCCGGCATATCGTAGATGTACTTCTCAGGGTAGAGCGCCATCAACTGCCCGCCAAGCTCGGGCAGGCTATCGATGATTTTGACGCGCATCCCGCGCAAGCCTGCGTAAAACGCACCAAATAAGCCCACCGGCCCGGCACCGATGAGCGTTACATCGTATAAGTCGCCTCGCATGTCCAAATTGTACCTAAGCCCCACCTCCTGCGGGAAGTGGGGCTTGAAGGCTTCTTAGGTTCGCCTATTAGGCAGAAACGAGCTCTTCCAACCGCTCGGTGTCCGACGCTTCCAGCGTGCAGTTGAGGGAACTGCTGAACAACTTGTACAGCACATTCAACGAGGTTTGTTCGACTTGCTCGGTGGTGATGCCGAGTCGTTCGGCAATCGTTTCTGCCTCCAGACCCTCAGCAAACAAATGCAACACACTCCGCTCTCGCTCGGTTAGCTTCTGCTCCATCGTCATAGTCCTCCTTTGGGCTATGGAGATTATACCTACTGGATTATCGGTCTTGTCAAGTCGATTTTGGGGGTGTTTGAAAATGCTGGGAGCGCGGGCGTTGCGCCCATTTGTGGCTTGGGCATCCTTGCCCAAGATATCTTTCGGGTATAAGCAACCGTGTCCAAGAGGCTTGTAGTGCAGGCGAGACGCCTGCGTTCCCAGCGGACACAGCCTACCTTACCTCGTGGCTTGCGTGATTGCTACACGGGCAGGATGTCCGTGCCACGATTTTTCAAACACGCTCTGCTTCTGTTGACAGTTTTGTTGTGGTGAAACTGGGAACCCCCACTTCGCCCTTCGGGTACAATTCAGGCGATGGCACGCAAGCGCGGTACGGTTCTCCTTGCGATGAGTGGTGGGGTGGATAGCTCGGTCGCGGCGGCGGTTCTCCAGAAGCGCGGCTATGAAGTTGTTGGCGTCACGATGCAGATTTGGCAGGAGTCGCACCCCGACCCCAAGCACGGGGGCTGTTGTTCCCTAGGGGCGGTGGAAGATGCACGCCGTGTGGCACGACGGTTGGGCATTCCCCACTATGTGCTGAACTTTCGGCGCATGTTCGCCGATACCGTCATCCGCGACTTCATCCACGAGTACCGACGCGGGCGCACCCCAAACCCTTGTGTGCAGTGCAACCGCTTCGTCAAGTTTGATGCGCTTCTGCGGAAGGCGGATGAGCTGGGCTGTGATTACATCGCCTCAGGGCACTATGCCCGAACGCGCTTCAACCCCCACACAGGACGCTGGAACCTCCTACGCGCCATCAACAAGGCGAAAGACCAGTCCTATGTGCTGTATATGCTGAGCCAAGATGCCCTGAAGCGCACCCTCTTCCCGCTGGGCACGATGTCCTCCAAGGCGGAGACGCGCCAGATGGCACGCGAACTGGGACTGTGGACTGCCGACAAACCCGATAGTCAGGAGATATGCTTCGTGGCGCATGTCGGCGGCTATCACGACTTTCTACGCGAGGTAACGCCCGATGCGTTTCAGCCTGGCGAAATCCGCGACTCGCAAGGGCGCGTGCTGGGCACCCACAACGGGATCGCCCTCTACACCGTCGGACAACGCAGACGCCTCAACATGGGCAACACGGGCAAGCCCCTTTTTGTATTGCGCATTCTGCCCGAAGAGAACGCGATTGTCGTGGGCACCGAAGCGGAGCTCTACGAGCGTGAGGCACTCGTGAGCGAAATCACCTGGAGCAGTATCCCGAATTTAGAGAAGCCGATGAGGGTTTATGCAACCGTGCGGTATAATATGCCGACGGCGCCCGCGACGCTTTACCCTACGGCGAAGTCCGATATGGCGCGATTGGTGTTTGACCAGCCTGTGCGCGCCATTACGCCAGGGCAAATAGCGGTGTTCTACAAGGGCGAAACGGTCGTCGGCGGAGGGACGATCCAGTCCCAGTACGTAGGGGAGGCGGACGAAGAAACCACTAACCGAGCGGTCAAGCGCGCTCTGCAAATGGTTCAGCCCTTCCTGTTGCAAGAGGTAGGAGGATGAATACACTCTTAATCGTGCTAATCACCCTGATGAGCATCACGCTGTTGGTGCTGTGTTGGGCGGTGATTGCTCTGCTGGTGCAGGCGCGCCGTCAACTGCCCTTGCTCAACCAACGCGTGGACGAGATTAACCTGCGTGTCCTGCGCCTGCTGGATGAGACGCTTCCCACCATCCAAAGCACGCACAAGGCGCTGGACGAGGCGACCCGCGCCCTGCACGAAGCAGCAGAGACTATAGAGAACCTGCACATCGTCACCGATAATGTGCGCCATAAGTTAGAGGTCGCCGATGAGGTCGCAGGCAAAGTGCGCCGTCTGCCTGAGAAGACCGCTCGCCTGCTCGGTCGTTTGGTACACCACAGTTTCAAATTAGGAGGACGGCTCGTCTCAAGACAAATCCAGAAGATGACCGAGCCTCCCCGCCCCACCGTCTATTCCGTGGATAGGTCTCCTAAACCGCGCTTGGAAGAGAAGTCGGTAACTGAGACGGTGAGGGGGGAAACCAACCATTCCGCCATAGAGAAGGCGGAGAGTGCTTCCGCAGGGGAAGCCCTACAAACCCAGACAGAAGGAGGAACCAACGATGCAGAACCACGATGAACGCAGTGGCGTGCTGTACCTGTTAGCCGGTATCGGACTGGGCGTGCTGATTGGCGCCGTGATTGGACTGCTGTTCGCGCCGAAAGCGGGCGAGGAGTTGCGCGGCGAGCTGGGTCAGCGTGTGCATGACCTGACCGAGAAGGTGCGCGAACTCTCCCACAAAGTCGCAGAGCGTGGGGGCGACACTGTCCGCACCGTTCGCGAGCGCATCGCCCGCAAGACCCACGAAGTCGCTGAGGAAATCGCTGGCGACGAAGCCTGATGGTCTTTGCGCGCGTTGTCGGCTGGGTGGCGGTCTTCTCTGCCACCCTCGCCTTCCTAATCTGGGTACGCGATGCGCTCGCTCCCTTCATTATTGGGGGTGTGATCGCGCTTTTGCTCAACCCGATGGTGGAAGCCCTCTGCCGAAGGGGGCTGAAACGAGCGCGCGCCGTGTTCAATGTGTTTTTTGCTTTCCTGATTATTCTCACCGCCATCGGTTTCGTAGCAGGACCGGTGTTCTATGCCCAAGCTCGAGGGCTGATCGAATCGTTTAGCAACCAAAACAACGGCGACCTAACCAAAACCATAGACCGCTGGACGCGCGAGGCGCGAGCATACCTCCAGCAGGAACTCCCCCGACGCCAACAGTGGATTGAACGCAACCGCGAACTGCTGGAGAGGCTCAACCTGCCCACCGACCCCAAACAGCTGACCGATGCGCTCACCGTGCGCCTTCGCGACAGGGCGAACGAGTTCCTGCTGAACTACACTGCGAATGCGGTCAACACGCTGTTGGGCACACTTTTGGGATTGCTCTCCCGTGTGCTGTGGCTGATTATTATCCCCCTGAGTACCTACTTTTTCCTGATGGATATGCCCTCTATCCAGCGGGCGTTCTTGTTTCTCATTCCACCCGCCCAGCGCGCGGCGGTGCGCCAACTGCTCTCGGAAATCGGTTCGCTCTTCTTCCGATACATACGCGGGTTGGTTACCGCAGCGGTGACCTATGGGATTGTGAGCGCTATTATGTACTGGCTTATGGGCGCGCCGAACCCCCTCCTGCTGGGCGTGTTGGCGACCGTGCTGTATCCCATCCCCTACATCGGGGCGTTGCTGATAGCGCTCAGTTCGGCAGGCTTCACCCTGCTGTTCGGTCCGACCCACGCGTTCCTGTTTCTTATCCCGATGTCCAACCTGTGGCATGCGATTTCAGTCGTCGCCGTTGCGATGGTAATCAACAACTTATTTGACCTATTCGTCTACCCCCGCTTGGTGGGGGGCGCTGTGGGACTGAGACCTTTGGTGAGCCTCATGGCGGTGGTCGTGGGAGCCAATATCGGCTCCAAAATCGCTGGGGGACTGATGGGCGGAATTTGGGGAATGCTCCTCGCCGTGCCGGTGGCGACCACACTCAAGATTGTGCTGGAGCGACTGCTCTACTTCGTGTACGGGGAGGCAGATTTCTTGGAGTTGCCCGACTCGTTGGAGTCAACTCCGGCAGAGGGTGTTTGAAAAATCGTAGCACGGGCATCCTGCCCGTGAAAAATCGGGTAGGTCAGGGCAGAATGGGTCTGCTGGGAGCGCAGGCGTCTCGCCTGCACATTCGTTGAAAAACAGCTTGGGCAAGGATGCC